>Ga0129310_1000511_pt1 | contig 46570 bp, 48 predicted proteins | sample Go1ome_2_FD_94433 | JGI IMG/M metagenome (GOLD analysis project Ga0129310, IMG submission 94433) | Western lowland gorrila individual fecal microbial communities from Wisconsin, USA - Go1022A metagenome | ecosystem: Host-associated > Mammals > Digestive system > Large intestine > Fecal | place...
GATGCCTTAATTATAGCATGATATTTGAATTTGAACATCCATTATTAGGGCTATATTTGACCTCAGAACAGAATTTTGATTATTAGACGTATTTTCAGTTGGGGTTTAGTTTTTCATTCAAGGTAGATATAAAAGAGAAAACAGGGGATTATGGCGTATATTTCTAACACATGTGCTATACTGGATTTGACTAAGAAGAAGGAGAAGTTCTATGCAGGTATCAGACAAATTAATCAGGCCACTGACAGAAGCAAAATATTTGAATGCTGACAATGTAAGCAGATACCGTTGTATCATGCGTATCTTTTTTGAACACTATGAAAAACTGAAATACTGGTTGTATCAGGAAGAAGCTTTATCTGGCTGTATTTGCAGCGATGCTGACAGGAAATCCACATGCATTTGACAATGGAACTGCCGATGGCAATTTCCTGTATCAGATTATCCAGATGGATATGGAGAGCAGAGGCATTAAGATAGAGGCATCTGAGATTTTTCCGGCTTACAAGCGCCAGAAAAGTTACCTGATGGCAGGAATTATGCTTGATGACATCTCAAATTATGCGATGCTGTATCAGGTACAGGCAGTCAAAAAAGATGGAAGTTTTCATCAGGGAATGGCGGGATTTGCAAGGGAGCAGCATATTGTACAGGTGCCACTTGCAGTGATATCAGAGTGGGAGTTGCTTCGTTGTTCACAAGATGAAATCTACATTGTGGAAAATCCTTCTGTTTTTGCAGTATTGTGTGGAAAAGAAAAAGAGAAAAACACAAGAAGAGCGTATATGTGTATGAACGGACAGCCGAGACTGGCCGGACTGATGGTACTGGAGCTTCTGGCAAAGTCTGGAACCAAAGTGTATTATGCGGGAGATCTGGATCCGGAAGGTATACTGATTGCACAGAAGTTATCACGGTATTATAAAGGCGAATTTCATTACTGGCATATGGAAACGGAAGATTATGAGAAGTGTAAGTCAGAGGAAGTTATATCGCCGAAGCGAATGAAGATACTGGAGCGGATTACGGATGATAGATTGAAACCGGTGGTGGAAAGAATTAAAGCGTATGGGACTGCCGGCTATCAGGAGATGTTGATGGAGGAGATAAAATGATTATCAGAGATGCGAAAGAAAAAGATATTCCGAGAATTTTAAAGTTATTAGAACAGGTACTGCAAATTCATGCAGATATAAGACCTGATATTTTTATCCCGGGTACGACAAAATATACCATAGACGAATTGAGAGAAATTTTAAAAAATAAAGAAAAGCCAATATATGTTGCAGTGGATGAATCTGATGTTTGTGTGGGGTATGCATTTTGTCAATTACAGGAGCAGCCTGTTTCAAACAATATGGTACCATTTAAGTCGTTCTATATCGATGATCTATGTGTTGATCAGGAAGCACGGGGTCAGCATATTGGTGAAAGTCTGTTTGAACATGTAAAAAAAGAAGCAAAGCAACGGGGCTGCTATGAAGTGACATTGAATGTATGGACAGGAAATACTTCAGCAGAAAAATTTTATGAGAGAATGGGAATGCGAACGAAAAAAAGACAAATGGAATATACGGATCTGTAAAATTATAGCTTGAATCTTCTGGAATTAAAGGGTAGAGTATCATAGAATGAAAAGAATCAGATAACAACGATGAATAACAATACAAGGGGAAATGAAATATGACCACAAATCATCTGATTTTAGATTTTTCACATGTATATTGTGATGAGAAGATTCCAAAGAATGATAAAATGCATTGGCTGGACTGTTCTGATATTACGGAATGTGATTTATATTGTTCCAAACGTGCAGAAGAAGAAATCAGAGCGAGAATTGCGCCTTATGGCATTCGCGGAATTCATTTTCTGGATTCTGGAAATTATCACTATGTAACAGGCATCATGACATCGTTGATTAAACAGGAATTCTCTTTGATTCTGTTTGACCATCATACAGATATGCAAAAACCGATGATTGAGCAAATGACAAGCTGTGGTGACTGGGCAGGAAAAGTATTAAAAACAAATCCATGGTTGCAGCAGTTAATATTGATTGGACCGCAGGAAAGCGATATTTTGCAGATATATCGTGAAAAAGAAGGTCTGTTGTCTGATGCTGAATGGCAGGAAAAACTGATTACTTTTTCAGAAGAGGAGATTCAAAGTGTAGAAGATGAAAATAAAATTTCGAGGATAAAAAGGAATCTTCCTGTTTATATTTCTATTGACAAAGATATTTTGGATGAAGAATATTCAGAGACAAATTGGAGTCAGGGAAAATTACCATTGCCTGTGTTGGAACGGCTGCTGATGCCATTTTTAAAAAGCGGAAATATTCTGGGCATTGATATTTGCGGGGAATGTCAACAGGGAATACCATTGCCGCAGTACCTGGAAGCAGAGGAAATTAATGGAGAAACAAATAAAGAATTGTTTGATTTTCTGATGCATTACTGTAGAAATTTTTGACGACTGTCATCGGCGACATACAGGCATTGCGATTCAGAATTTTTTGGAAGGAGCCATTATTTCCATGCCGCTCAGAGCAGAAGGAGAGGGGAAGGGAAGGACGTTTCTTGGTGCAGTCGGATTCAGTTTGATGATGGTGTTGAATGTGGCACTTGGGTAAAAAAATAAGGGAATTAAGTGAAAAATTGATGCAGTGTTCTCTAAATATAGGTTGTCAAATATTTCCATGTTAGTTATAATAAAATGGAATAAATTGGTAAAAATTGGAAATTTAAGATCAGAAAGCCAATAGAATATATGCAACAGATGTTAAATGGCGAGAGATTCTTGAAAAGGAACAGCTATTAAGCAAATATAAAGGGGGAAAAACAAATGAACGTTACAGAAATCAGACGTCCGGCTGACATGGAAAGAATTACTACACCAGAGCTTGCAAAGACTTTTATTGAAGAGCAGATTGCATTGGTCAAAGAACAGGTAGGAGATAAGAAGGTACTTCTTGCACTTTCTGGCGGAGTGGATTCCTCTGTTGTTGCTGCGCTTTTAATCAAAGCCATTGGTCAGCAGCTGGTATGTGTCCATGTGAATCATGGTCTGCTTCGTAAGGGTGAGCCGGAGCAGGTAGTTGAAGTATTCCGCAATCAGATGAATGCCCATCTGATTTATGTGGATGCAACAGATCGCTTCCTTGATAAACTGGCAGGTGTTGAAGACCCTGAGACGAAGAGAAAGATTATTGGCGGAGAATTCATTGAAGTATTTGCAGAAGAAGCCAGAAAGCTTGATGGCATCGAATTCCTGGCACAGGGTACGATCTGGCCGGATATTCTTGAGTCAGAAGAAGGCATCAAGGCGCATCATAATGCGGGTGGTCTTCCGGAAGATATGGACTTTGAACTTGTTGAGCCTGTAAGAGTTCTGTTTAAGGACGAAGTACGCGTTGTAGGAGAAGAACTTGGTCTGCCACATGATATGGTTTATCGTCAGCCATTCCCAGGCCCTGGACTTGGCGTTCGCTGCCCGGGTGCTATTACACGTGATCGTCTGGAAGCAGTACGTGAGTCTGATGCCATTCTCCGTGAAGAGTTTGAAAAGAACGGTCTTGGCGAAAAGATCTGGCAGTATTTCACAGTTGTTCCTGATTTCAGATCAACAGGAATTAAAGGCGGAAAGCGTGCTTTTGAGTGGTGCTGCATCGTTCGTGCTGTATGTACAACAGATGTCATGACAGCAACAGTTGCAGAGATCCCACATGAACTGATGGTACACATTACCGACCGTATAACACATGAAGTCGCAGGCATCAACCGTGTGCTCTATGATTTCACACCAAAGCCAACCGGAACAGTGGAATTCGAATAAAACGAATCGATACAATATAAAGCTCTTAGCTGTGGATAAAAACCCATAGCTAAGGGCTTTTGTCATACCTATAAATCGGAAAAATTGAATCACTATCAGATGGGAAACCAGACGATATATGGACGTGGAGTGGTAAGCCTGATTTTTAACCTATCGAATTCGATAGGTTAAAAGCAGAATCCTGGGATAATGCTTTTACGTTGACACTATGTGACATTTGGCGTATGTAAAAGAAATGTATAATTCCACTTTCTGTTTGACGGCTTTTTGTGTATACTAAAAGTAGCAGAAATATCTTCGCGAAGCAGACAAAGGATTCGTATCGGATGGATAAGCGGGTTCGGATATGCGGCGCATATAAAAAGAGTTTCTGATGACGTTGCAGGAGGAAAGTTTATGGGAACACGAAAAAAGATTTTGTCATTGCTGCTGATGATTGCATTGCTGCTTCCGATTGGAATGGGGATTCATGTGGAAGCGGCAGCTGAAACGAAACAGGTAGACGTTTTGTTTACACACGATACGCATTCGCATCTGAACAGTTTTTCGACAATTGTAGATGGGGAGCAAAAGGAAGTCGGCGGATTTGCCAAAATAAAAACGCTGATTGATGAGAAGAAGAAAGGCAATCCGGATACACTTGTGCTGGATGGCGGCGATTTCTCAATGGGAACGCTGATTCAGACGGTCTATGATACGGAAGCGGCAGAGCTGCGCATGCTTGGTTTTCTTGGGTATGATGTGACAACCTTTGGCAATCACGAATACGATTACCGTTCAAAGGGTCTGGCGAATATGCTGAAGGCAGCTGTAAAATCCGGTGAGCCATTGCCCGCACTGGTCGTCTGCAATGTGGATTGGGACAGTATGGAACAGGCTGGATTAAGTGATGGACAGCAACAGATTCAGTCTGCTTTTGAAACATACGGTGTGAAAGATTACGTTGTGCTTCAAAAGGGAAATGTAAAAATTGCAGTGGTAGGTGTCTTTGGAACAGATGCTTTGAAATGCGCACCGACATGCGAACTGATCTTTAAAGATCCGGTGGAGGCCGTTAAGGAAACTGTAGAGGAAATCAAGAAGAATGAAGATGTCGATATGATTGCCTGCGTGTCTCATGGCGGTACGTGGGAGGATGAGTCGAAATCGGAGGATGAAATCCTTGCAAAAGCGGTGCCGGATATTGATCTGATCATCAGTGGACATTCGCATACGGAGCTGAAAACAGCCATTTGCCATGGCGATACATACGTTGTTTCCTGTGGTGAATACGGAAGAAATCTCGGTTCTCTGTCGATGACACAGAAAGCGGATGGCCGATGGGAGCTGACAGATTATACGTTGATTCCGGTGTCTTCGGATGTTGAGCCGGATCAGGCAACACAGGAAAGAATCAATGCATTAATGGATACGGTGGATACGAATTACCTCGCTGATTTTGGTTATACAAGAGAAGAGGTTCTTGCAGAAAATGCAGTGGAATTCAACAGTCTGGATGAAATGGGGACAAAGCATGAGGAGCTGAATCTCGGTGATATCATGTCTGATGCGTATATTTATGCTGTCGAAAATTCAGAGTATTTTGATGGCGATCCGGTAGACGTGGCAGTTGTTCCGAGTGGTACGGTGCGAGACACCTATACAAAGGGCAACCTGACAGTTGAAGATATTTTCAATTCATTTTCATTAGGTATCGGCAAAGACGGTGTACCCGGATATCCGCTGATTGACGCTTATCTGACGGGAAAAGAGCTGAAACTGGCAGCAGAAGTAGATGCTTCCGTTTCTGATTTTATGACAACGGCGCGGTTATATTGCAGTGGTTTGAATTTTACTTACAATCCGAATCGAATGATTTTAAATAAAGTGACGGACTGTTATCTGACGCGCAAAGACGGGGAAAGAATCGAAATACAGGATGATCAGCTGTATCATGTTGTGACAGATTTATATACCGGACAAATGCTTGGATCTGTCATGGATCTGTCGTACGGGTTATTGTCGCTTCAGCCAAAGGACAAGGATGGTCATCCGATTGAAAATCTGGAAGATTACGCAATTATGGAAGGTGACAGAGAGTTAAAAGCCTGGGATGCGATTGCCAGATATATGCAGTCTTTTGATGATACGGATGGGGATGGCATTGCCAATGTACCTGAGTACTATGCGACGACACACGGCCGTAAGGTGGTGGACGACAGTAAAAATATCATAGATCTTGTGAAGCATCCGAACAAGTTCTCTGGGATTATTATCATGATCTGTCTGATTGTTGTCATCATCATTGTACTTGTGATTATTCTGATCCGAAAGCTGATTCGGAGAGCCCGAAAGAAGAACCGTGAAAGCAAGGAGGAGTAAGCAATGCCCGGGTTTATTGAACTAAAAGATGTGCGTAAAATATATCGGATGGGAGAAGTTGAGATCAAGGCAGTGGACGGCATCAACTTTTCCATTGAACGTGGAGAATTTGTAGTTATCGTAGGGCCGAGCGGTGCCGGTAAAACAACTGTTTTGAATATTCTTGGCGGGATGGATCAGGCCACTACCGGTGAGGTGTGGGTCAACGACAACAATATTGCCGAATATTCCGCAAAGGCTTTAACAAAATATCGAAGAGATGCCATCGGCTTTGTTTTTCAGTTTTATAATCTGGTGCAGAATCTGACGGCAAAGGAAAACGTGGAACTGGCTGCCCAGATTTGCAAGGAGCCTCTGGATGCAGAGTTGGTGCTGGAGGAAGTCGGACTGACAGCACGCAAAGATAATTTCCCGTCACAGCTATCCGGCGGGGAGCAGCAGCGCGTCGCAATTGCAAGAGCTTTGGCTAAGAATCCGAAGCTGCTACTGTGTGATGAACCGACGGGTGCACTGGATTATCAGACAGGAAAGCAGATATTGAAATTACTGCAGCAAACCTGCTGGGACAAGAAGATGACAGTTATCGTCATTACACATAACTCCGCAATCACACCGATGGCGGACCATGTTATTGAGATCAAGAATGGTCGTGTCGGGCGGGAGTATCACAACGTGCAACCGCTTTCGGTCGATACAATTGAGTGGTAGCGGATCTGTTCAGACGAAGCGTATTCATGGTACTCGTTATGTGATAGAATAGAGACAGAGATAGAATAGAGACAGGACATCCGTTTGAAGTGGCAGGAGGATAAAGACAGATATGGTTATTTCAAATCAACAGGACAAAGAGATGGAACATTTAAATAAAAGGATTCATACAGTGGCTGTTCTTGGCGCCGGTGCAGTGGGCTGTTATTTGATCGCGGGCCTTGCACCAAAACTTGGCGAAAACCTCTGGATTATCGCAGAAGGCAGCAGAAAAGAGCGGCTGGAAAATGAAGGCCTGATAATCAATGATGGTCAGCTGTCACTTTGTGTCAAGACGCCAGAGGAGGCTAAAGGTGCCGATCTTCTGATTGTAGCTGTTAAATACGGCAGTCTTGAAGGAAGTCTGGATGCCATTGAACAGATCGTTGATGACGAGACGATTGTGATGAGTGTGATGAACGGTGTCGACAGTGAAGAAATCATTGGCCACCGGATTGGGATGCAGCATATGATGTATTCGATGATCAAAATCGCATCCGAGCGCACCGGCAATTGCGTCCGTTTTAATCCGGAAGTGACGGAGGGTGTTTATTTTGGGGAGGCTGACGGCAGCCTGTCGTGGCGCGTTGCGGCGATAGAGAATCTTTTCAATGATTCCGGTGTGCGATTCCATATTTCAGAAGATATTCTCAAAAAAATATGGGCGAAATATGCCCTGAATATCAGCATGAATCTGCCGCAGGCCATCATCGGATGCGGTCTGGGCGGTTATAGAGACAGTGCGTATGTGATGGATATCAGTACAAAATTAAAGGACGAGGTAGTGGCAGTGGCTCTGGCCGTCGGCATCGATATCCGGGAGGAAAAGGCGGCGGGCTTTGACAGCAGAACGGTTTCGCCGAAGGCCCGCTTCTCAACACTTCAGGATCTGGATGCAAAGCGGCACACAGAAGTCGATATGTTTTCAGGAGTGCTCCTCCGACTTGGAAAAGAGTTGAACATTCCGACACCATACAATGCGTTGGCACTGGATATTATCAAGGCACTTGAAGAAAAAAATGATGGTAGGTTTGATTATCAATAACCCGGGGAGGAAATAGAGAAATGAAAAAGAGAGTAATCACAGGGCTGATGGCCGCATTGGTGATAGGAAGTCTGGCTGGCTGTGGTGCAGGTCAGAAGGAGACTGTGGAAAGTACAGCACCGGCAACAATGACAGAAACGGTTGCGGTCTCTCAGGTGGAGACAGCTGAAGCAGCTGAGACAGAGACAACGGTTCAGGAAGACCGGGCATCGAGAATCAAAGCATATCAGGCAGCATTGGATAATATTTATCAGAATCATATTCTGCCGGATGGATCAGAATTGAGAGATGACATCAGCGGTGAGATGTCAGGCAACAAATTTGCTGTTTATGATGTTGATCATGACGGCAGAGAAGAGCTTGTTTTCTGCTATACGGCAACAAGCATGGCGTCAATGACAGCGAAGATTTATGATTATGATGAAGCAAGCGGTGATTTGTATGAGGAACTTTCACAGTTTCCGATGCTGACATTTTATGATAATGCGACGATCGGAGCCGGTATTTCACATAATCAGGGCTATGCCGGTGAGTTCTGGCCGTATACGTTTTACACTTATGATGCGGCCAATGACATCTACCAGGCCGAATACTTTGTCGATGCCTGGGATAAATCTTTATCCGATGTCAATTATAACGGGGAAGCCTTCCCGGATGATGCGGACAAAGACGGAGATGGCATTGTGTATTACCTGGAGGCACCGGATGGCAGTGAAACCGGCGAGCCGCTCGACAAGGATGCTTTTGATCAATGGATCAGCGAGAATGTCGGCAATGAAGAAAACATTCCGTTTCAGGATTTGACAGAAGATGCAATCCGTCAGATTCAGTAAGAAAAAAGAATGAAATATACATGTGCTGATCGTGTTTTTATAGAAATAGAAGGTGCGTAAGGGGGAGTTGGGGATGGAACAGAGAGAAATCAGAACACTGGTCAATAGACAGCGAAGGTTCTTTTATACAGGAAAAACGCAGCATATGGCATTTCGTGAGATTGCTCTGAGACGGCTGCAGATCAGCATTATGGCACATGAGGATGAGATTAACCGGGCACTCAGGCTGGATCTCGGCAAAAGCGCATCTGAAGCGTATATGTGTGAAACCGGCATGGTGCTGGCAGAGATCAGCTATATGCTCAAACATATGAGACAGTTTGGCAAGGATCAGACTGTGCGGACACCGTTGGCCCAGTTCGCGTCCAGAAGCTTCAGAAAGCCGTCGCCATATGGGGTGACACTGATCATGAGTCCGTGGAATTATCCGTTCCTTCTGACGATGGAGCCTCTTGTGGACGCGCTGGCAGCAGGCAATACAGCGATTATTAAGCCGAGCGCCTACTCGCCTTTTACGAGTGAGATCATGGCGAAGATCATATCAGAATGTCTGCCCCAAAAATACGTTGCGGTTGTGAACGGCGGACGTAAAGAGAATCAGTGGTTGTTAAAGGAAAAGTTTGATTATATCTTTTTTACGGGCAGTCAGGCAGTAGGTAAAGAAGTGATGGCACATGCGGCAAAGCATCTGACACCGGTGACATTGGAGCTCGGAGGCAAAAGCCCGTGTATTGTTGACGAGACAGCCAATATAAAGCTGGCGGCCAGACGCATTGTCTTTGGCAAATATCTGAACTGCGGGCAGACCTGTGTGGCACCGGATTATGTGTACTGTGCGGCTTCTGCTAAGGATGCACTTGTTGACGAGATGAAGAAACAGATCAGTAAACAGTTTGGAGACGATCCGCTGGCGAATGCCGATTACGGCCGCATTGTCAATGAGAAGCATTTCAGACGTCTGATTGGTCTGATCGATCCGACAAAGGTTGTCGCAGGCGGCGTGTGTGACAGCACACTCCTTCAGATTGCACCGACGATCATGGATCGTGTGACGTTTGAAGATGCTGTGATGCAGGAAGAAATCTTCGGACCGATTCTGCCGGTGATGACCTTCCATTCATTGGATGCGGTGATTAGTCAGATCAATCACAGAGAGCATCCGCTCGCGTTGTATATGTTTACAGAGAGCAAGGAGAATGCCGATCGTGTGATGACAAATTGTGGCTTTGGCGGTGGCTGTATCAATGACACAGTGATTCATCTGGCGACAAGTGAGATGGGCTTCGGCGGTTTTGGGGAGAGCGGCATGGGGGCTTACCACGGCAAGACCGGTTTTGACACCTTCAGTCATTATAAGAGTATTGTCGATAAGAAGACATGGATGGATCTTCCAATGCGCTATCAGCCGTATAACAAAGTCTTTGATTTCCTGATCCGACTGTTTATGCATTGATGGCTGCGTTGAAACCGGATTTTCAAAAGGGATAGACTTGTACTTATGCATATTATTTGATATGATAAAAGACGATTTAATTTAGTTGTGCGCCGAATTAAAGTGGTGGCGGCAACAAGACTGGATGGAGGAAATTATCATGGTTATTGCAAAAAGAATGGAGCCGCTTGTTGCAGGAAGCTCTATTATCCGTAAATTATTCGAAGAAGGCAAGGAAATGGCCAAAGAAGTGGGCGCTGAGAATGTCTATGATTACAGTCTGGGCAATCCAAGTGTTCCGGCACCGGACGCTGTCAAATCGTCGATTATCAAAATCCTGGATACAGAGGATCCGCTTTTTGTGCATGGCTATATGAGCAATTCCGGCTACGAGGAAGTCAGACAGGCTGTGGCGGACAATCTGAATGAGCGTTTCCAGTGGCAATATAAAATGGAAGATATCATTATGACAGTCGGCGCTGCTTCCGGTATCAATGATATTCTGAATCTTTTTCTGGACAGCGGTGATGAAGTGGTCGTTTTTGCCCCTTTCTTCGGTGAATACAGGAACTATGTGATTACCGCAGGCGGTGTTTTAAAGGCAGTGCCGGCAGACACAGAGACCTTCCAGATTAATATTGACGGATTGGATGAAGTGATCACGGAGAAGACGAAACTGATCATTGTCAATAATCCGAATAATCCAACCGGCGTCATCTATTCGGGAGACACTCTGGATCAGCTGCAGAAGGCACTGGAGCGGGCCGAAGCGCGCATCGGGCATCCGCTGTATGTGATTTCAGATGAACCATACAGAGAGCTTGTTTATGATGATAACGAGCTGCCATTTATGCCGGCCCATGTCAAAAACTGTCTGATTGTTTACTCTTTCAGCAAATCACTTTCTCTTCCGGGAGAGCGTATTGGCTATATCGCTGTTTCACCGAAGATGGATTATTATGAAGAAGTAAAAGCCGGACTGATCACAACGAACAGAATTGGCAGCGTGAATGCACCATCTCTGATGCAGCTTGTTATCAAAGAGTGTCTGAATGAGCGCCCTCAGATTGAAGTTTACGATCAGAACAGAAAGATGCTCTATGAGCATCTGACAGCACTTGGCTTTGAATGCCTGAAGCCACAGGGCGCCTTTTATCTTTTTGTGAAATCACCGATTGAAGATTATGCCGCTTTTGTAGAAGAAGGCAAGAAACAGCATATTCTGATGGTGGATGCCTCAAGTTTTGGGTGCCCGGGCTATGTGCGTCTGGCTTATTGTGTATCCCCTGAGATGATTAAGCGTTCTTTCCCGGCATTTGAGAGACTGGCCGAAGCATGCAAGGCAATGAGATAGAGGAAGAGGTGACCGAGATGAAAGCATGGCAGGATAAAATTCGTTCAGTTGTACCCTATACACCGGGAGAACAACCGAACAGACCGAATATGATTAAACTGAACACGAATGAGAATCCATACCCTCCGGCACCGGGTGTGCGGGATGTATTGGATCATTTTGATGAAGACAGACTGAGACTTTACCCGGATCCGACGGCAGGTGTGCTTGTGAACGCACTGGCAGATTATTATCATGTAGGAAAAGACCAGGTATTTACCGGTGTGGGCTCTGATGATGTGCTGGCCATTGCCTTTATGACATTTTTTAATTCAGATAAGCCGATCTTTTTTCCGGATATCACGTATTCTTTCTATCCGGTATGGGCGGATCTTTTTAAGGTGCCGTATGAGACAAAGCTGCTGCAAGAGGATTTCTCCATTTGTCCGCAGGATTATTATCCGGCCAACGGCGGTGTGATTTTCCCGAATCCGAATGCACCGACCTCCAGATATGAAAATCTGTCTCTCATCCGGGATATTCTGGACCACAACCAGGATGTGATTGTCATTGTTGATGAAGCATACATAGATTTTGCCGGCGAAAGTGCCCTGAGTCTGTTGGATGACTACGAAAATCTGCTGATCGTGCAGACATTTTCAAAGTCACGTTCCATGGCGGGAATGAGAATCGGTTATGCCATCGGTCATCCTGAGCTGATCAAGGCAATGAATGATGTGAAGTACTCCTTCAACTCCTACACAATGAGTCAAACTGCACTGGCACTTGGTGTTGAGGCAGTTAGAGATGATGCTTACTTCAAAGCATGCACCGCGAAGATCAGAGCAACCCGGGAAAAAGCCAAACAGGAATTTACAGCCCTTGGATTTACTTATCCGGAACCAGGTGCCAACTTCATTTTCGTCACTCATCCGGACTATCCGGCCAAAGAACTCTTTGCAGCCCTTCGCGAAAAAGATATCTATGTCCGCTACTTCGATAAACCGCGCATCAACAATTACCTGCGAGTCACCATCGGAACAGACGAACAGATGGAAGCATTATTTGCGTTCTTGAAGGCGTATATGAGCAAATAAATTTGCTTAGATGAAGCAAGCATAAGCAAAAATTGTCACATCTGAGTTGTATAAATAATAAGCGAAATCTTTTGTGACATTTTTGCTGTTACCTTAAAATTTTCAAAGACAGCTGGCTGCGTGCAGTTATTCAAAATCAGGGCGTTCAGCGCCGCCAGTACTTAGGTGCTGTTCTTTAGCACCTTATGTACTGCTGCTGGTGCTGTGGAGCGGGAGCGTCCCTGACTTTGAATAACTGCACGCAGCCAGCGTCTGAAAAGGAGAAACAAAATGTCACAAAAAACAGTCACCGTTTCCGTTCGACGGCTTGTGGAGTTTATTCTCAGATCGGGAGATATTGATACCGTTTCAGGCACGTTTGGAGAAATGGATGCAATGCAGCAGGGTGGCATGATGCATCGAAAACTTCAAAAAGAGGCCGGGCCTTCTTACAGGGCAGAGGTGTCTCTGAAGCATACGACAGAAATGGATGAGACGCTGGCGATTACTGTTGAGGGACGTGCCGATGGTGTCATAACAGAATCTGAGATGGCAGCGGATGAAAGCGGCGAGCTGGGACTGAAAGAAGTTGTGACAATTGATGAGATCAAAGGTACTTATAGAAATTTAAGGTATATCACAGAGCCTGTGCCCGTTCATCTGGCACAGGCAAAGTGCTATGCCTTTTTTTATGCAGAAAAAGAGGATTTAGAGGAAATACAGGTCCAGATGACGTATGTGCATTTGAAGACTGGAAAAGTTCAGCGTTTCAGGGAAAAAATGACACGAAATGAGCTGGAAGTATGGTATACTGAACTGATAGACAGATTTGCGGTCTGGGTGCGTCATCAGATAGCCTGGATTAAAAAAAGAAATCTTTCTATCGGTGCCGGCAGTTTTCCTTTTGAGTACAGAGAGAGTCAGAAAAAGCTCGTCTCAGGCGTTTATCAGACGATTCTGAGGCACCGGCGGCTTTTTGTAGAAGCACCGACAGGTACCGGCAAGACGATTTCTGCCATTTATCCGGCTGTTCAGGCGATGGGAAATGGGCTGTCAGAGACAATTTTCTATCTGACGGCGAGAACCATTGCCAGGACTGTTGCGGAAGATACATTCGGACTTCTTCAGGATAAGGGACTTGCCATGAAGGTGATCACCCTGACGGCAAAGGAGAAAATCTGTGTGCTGGATAAAGTTCAGTGCAGTCCGGAGTACTGCCCAAGGGCAAGGGGACATTATGATAGAATCAATGAAGCCATTTATGATCTGATCACCCATGAAGACCGGATGACCAGGGAGTGCATCCTGGCTTATGCCGATAAACATCAGGTTTGTCCCTTTGAGTTTCAGTTGGATGCAGCTTTATTCGCGGATGCGGTCATTGGTGATTATAATTATGTGTTTGACCCGAATGTAGCGCTTAAACGTTTTTTCAGTGATAGAAGCGGGGACTATCTTTTTCTGATCGATGAGGCACACAATCTGGTGGATCGTGCCAGGGAAATGTACAGTGCCGTGATGTCAATGACTGAATTGACCCATGCCCGTCACGCAGTGGAAGATAAAGCTGTGGACCGGCGCTTGGTTACTTATATGGATCGCTCGATACTGGCCATGTCTGCTCTTCGGGAGTCTTCAGACCAGTCCTGCCAGCTGATGGGGAATATCGGCAGTCTGATCGTTTACCTGACGAAGCTCAGTGAGCAGCTGGAGGAAACACTGAAGGAGGGCGTTCTTGCGTCACTCAGGGAAGTTCTGATGGAATTTTACTTTGACATTCGACGCTTTATAGGTGCCTTTGACCGGTCGGATGACCGCTATTTGATCTATGCGCTTCGAAGTGAGGACAGCTTTGAAATCAAGATTTTCTGTGTGGATCCTTCCAAAGATCTGGGAGAACGTCTGGCAAAGGGATGCGGAGCTGTATTTTTCTCGGCAACGCTTCTTCCTGTGCAGTACTACAAGGAAATGCTCAGTGATACAGCAGCATCGGATTATGATCTTTATGTGGATTCACCTTTTGCGGAGGAAAACCGTCTGCTTGTAGCGGCAACAGATGTAAGCAGCCGCTATACAAGGCGGGGAAGAAAAGAGTATGAACGGATGGCTGCATATATCCGGGATATTATTCGCGGCAAGCATGGCAATTATATGGTCTTTTTTCCGTCATACCAGCTTATGAAGGATGTTTTTGAAGTTTTTACGGAAATGGAATTAATGAAGGCAGGCCATGGTCTGCAGCTGGTTGTGCAGGAATCCGAGATGAGTGAAGATGCAAGACAGAAATTTCTGGATGCCTTTCAGGCGGATGCCGCAGATGCGGTTATTGGTTTCTGTGTGATGGGCGGTATTTTTTCGGAGGGTATTGATCTGAAAGAAGACCGGCTGATCGGTGTCATCATTATCGGGACAGGACTGCCGCAAGTTGGGGAAGAGAGAGAGCTTTTAAGTCGGTATTTCAATGAAAAATCTGGCAGAGGATTTGAATATGCCTACCTTTATCCGGGGATGAACAAAGTTTTGCAGGCAGCAGGACGTGTGATCCGAACGGAGAAAGACAGAGGCGTGATCGTGTTATTGGATGAGCGATTTAATTACAGTCAGTACAGAAAACTGTTTCCGAGAGAATGGCACAATTGCAGTAAGACCAGTCTGAATACAATCGTGCAGCAGGTGGAGGATTTCTGGACGGATAAAGCATAGGATCAGATTGAGAGAAAAATATTTTCAGGCAGATGAGATATTTGATATAGATAATAACAGGAGATAAACGGAGGCGATAAAGTTGAGGATTGGTTTTATAGGGCTCGGTATTATGGGCGAGGCCATGTGCTATAATATTATCAGAAAACATGACGGTGACGTCTATATTTATGATATAAAAAAAGAACCGGTACAGCGGTTGGCGGAAAAAGGCGGTATCGCCTGTGACAGTGCCATTGATGCAGCAAAACATTCGGATGTGATCATTACCATGCTGCCGAGATCAGAAGATTCCCTGTCGGTATATAAAGAAATACTCCCGGCCGTCAATGCAACGAAAATCTGTATTGACATGAGCACCATTGATCCTTCCGTTTCATTGAAGATCAGTGTTATGATTCAGGCTCATGGCGGACATTTTCTGGATGCGCCGGTTGTTAAGTCGAAGGCGGCCGCGGTGTTGGGCAATATCGGCATTTATGTAGGCGGTGAGAAAGAAATTTATTTCCAGGTGAAGCCGATCCTGCAGTATATGGGTTCAAATGTACTGTATATGGGATCCAGCGGCAAGGGCATCGGTATGAAGATCTGTCAGACTACGCTGCTGGCACAGATTCAGAATGGTGTCAATGAAGCCCTGGCTATGGCTGTGAAACAGGGCATTGATGTGGATCGTTTTACAGCGGCCCTGTCTTTTGGCGGTGGTCAGAATGCTTATTTTGATGAACGTCAGATGGCCATCAGGAACAAAGATTATGCCACGACATTTTCGGTTCGGAATATGTCCAAGGATATTGATATCTGTCGTCGGCTGGCAAAGACGGAAGGTGTTCAGGCAGAAAGTCTGGAAGGCATCAGGGAAGTCTACGACCGGGCACTTGAGGCAGGATATGGTGATAAGGATTACAGCTCTGTCATCGACATGGTCTTTGAGAAAAACCATGTCAAATATAAATCTAAATTATAAAAGCGATAGAGTGTTGAAAACGTGATTATAAAAGTATCATTCAAAAGTGAATATTGAATATTGTATACAAATTGTATAAAATTAAAAACTATAGGAAACTGTGTTGAAAGAAAAAGAAACTATTGTTAAAATATTGTTAATCACTCGGGGAGGAGAATGATTAACTAAAATAAGGAGGAATTGCTATGACAATCACAATCTGTATTGGAAGCTCATGTCATCTGAAAGGCTCAAGAACAATTATTCAGAAACTGGAAGAATTGATCACGGAGCGTCAGTTAAACGACAAAATTGAGCTCAATGGTTCATTTTGTATGGGCGAATGTTCAAATGGTGTTTGTGTAAAGATTAACGATGAATTGTTCAGCGTTTCACCGGAGACTGTGAATACATTTTTTGAAAATGAAGTACTCAGGAGGCTTTAAGGGTGGGCGTCATTGGATTTAGAAAGGCAAAGTGCAAGGACTGTTATAAATGTGTCCGTTTATGTGAAGTAAAGGCCATTCGTATCAAGGATGAACACGCACAGTTTGTTGCTTCAGAGTGTGTGGAATGCGGTCAGTGTCTGGAGGCCTGTCCACAGAATGCGATTACATTTATCAAGGATATTCAGTGGATCAAGTCCATGGTGAAGAACCGGGAGAAGACCGTTGTATCTTTGGCACCGGCGTACCTGGGGGTATTTGGAGATGCAGATCCGAACCAGATGGCGGCAGCCCTTCATCAGCTGGGATTTACATATGTACATGAAACGGCAGAAGCTGCTGGATATGTTGTGCAGGAATACATGAATTATTGTGACAGATCCGATAAGGATGCGGTCCTTCTGACATCATCATGTTCTGCCATCAACAATTTGATTGAGAAATATCATCCAGATATGCTGCCGTATCTTCTGCCTGTTGTGACACCGGCTATCGCGCATGCAAGAATGCTCAGAGCGCAGTATGGGCCGGATGTGAAGATCATCTATATCAGTCCTTGCGTTTCTGATGGTGGAGATGCGCTGAAAGATCCAAGAACAAAAGGTATCATCGATGCGGTTCTGGATTTTGCAACTTTGCGTGACTGGCTCAGAAGTGAGCAGATCAAGATTCCGGAATGTCCAAGCAGCCATATGGACAGCATGGATCCAAAGGTGATGCGTCTGTTTGCTGTCAGCGGCGGTATTCTTTCTGCTATTAAGGCCGCAAAAGGCCGTAAGTACAAGCATAAGCGACTGTATGTCAGCGGTATTGGACCATGTGAAGAGCTTTTTGAATGTATTCGCAACGGTGAGATCAAGAATTGTGTTATTGAGCTGAATTCATGTACCGGCGGCTGCATCAACGGACCGATGACCGGAGGCAAGAAGCGTGACCGTTTCAGATCCAAGATCAGTGTCAGCCAGAAGGTAGATGAGCATGAGGCACCGGAATTACCGCCGCTGCCGGAAGGTGTCAGCCTTTACAAGGAATATGTGGCACGCTGCGAAAAGAGAATTGTCCCGTCGGATGAGCAGATCCGTGCGATCCTGTCCAAGATTGGCAAGGATTCACCGGAGAAAGAATTAAACTGCGGTGCCTGTGGTTTCCCGACATGGCGTGATAAGGCCATTGCTGTATACCGCGGCAAAACCCAACTGACCATGTGTATTCCGTATATGTATGAGCAGGCAAAGGGTATGTCTGATATTATATTGGCTGTGACACCAAGTATGATCATTGTTGTGGATAAGGATTATTATATCTGCGAATTCAACAATGCAGCAGAGGTAGCCTTTGGCGTATCCCAACAGAAAGCACTTGGACACCCGGTATCGGAATTTATTTCCACAGAATATTTTGAAAAGGTTTTTCGTGAGAAGCGAAGTATTATTAATCAGCGCGTAGATTATGATGCCTATCATATTAAGACAATGCAGAATATTATCTACATGCGTGAGCAGGAAAAGGCCCTTGTGATTATGCGTGACATTACGGAAGGTGTGCGCAAGCAGGAGCAGCTTCGGAAGGTGAAACTGGACACGGTGGCTATGGCTCAGAATGTCATCAACAAACAGATGATGGTGGCTCAGGAGATTGCCGGGCTTCTCGGTGAGACAACAGCTGAAACGAAGTCAACTCTTCGCAAATTGAGAGACACACTGATGGACAGTGATGAGGATATAAAGATATGAATGTAAGTCTGGATGTCTGCAGCAAGAGTCTGAACAAAAGAGAAGAAGAGCTTTGCGGGGATACTGTCGAGATCGTTAAGACAACGGATGCTGATATTATCATTTTGTCAGATGGTATGGGAAGCGGTGTCAAGGCCAATATCTTATCCACATTGACCACCAGGATCCTCGGTACGATGCTGAAAAACGGCGAGACCATTGAAGACTGCGTGGAGACCATTGCTATGACACTGCCAATCTGCAAAGTAAGGCAGGTGGCCTATTCCACATTTGCGATTCTTCAGATTTTCAGAGATGGGCGTGCCTATCTGGTGGAGTATGATACCCCGGCCTGCATTGTGATCCGTGACGGTCAGAAGCTTGAGATTGAACATACAGAGCGGGAGCTTTCAGGCAAGATTATCAGAGAATATCGTTTTAACATTCAGGAAGACGATTATTTTGTGATGATGAGTGACGGTGTGACTCATGCAGGTGTTGGCGGTCTGTATGGTTTTGGATGGGGACGGATGAGAGTCGGTGAGTTCATCCAACAGAGGTTCAATGATACGAAGATGACGGCAGCCCGTCTGGCGTCCTATGTGATCAATGAGTGCAGTCAGCTGTACCATCAGCGACCGGGAGATGATACAACCGTTGTTGTGGCGAAAGTGACAGCACGAATGGATCTGAATATTTTCACAGGTCCTCCGACAAAGCGTGAAGATGACGAAAGTGCTATCCGTGAATTCATGCGGTCACAGGGACTGCATGTTGTCAGCGGCGGTACAAGTGCCACAATAGCGGCACGTGTATTGAACAAACATATAAAAGCATCCCTCATTTACGAAGATCCGGATATTCCTCCGACAGCTGAGATTGAAGGACTGGATCTTGTGACGGAAGGTGTTCTGACACTGAACCGTGCGGTGAGTATGATGCATGAATATAATGAAGGACGGCAGAATCAGTCGTTTTTCAAACGGCTTGATGAGAAGAATGGCGGTTCGCAGCTGGCAAAACTCATTATTGAGAGATGCACGCATCTGCATTTATTTGTAGGTGAAGCGATGAATCCGGCTCATCAGGCAGCTGGTCTTCCATTTGATCTTAGTGTCCGCATGCGTTTGGTGGACAAGATCATTGAGGAAGGCAGGAAGATGGGAAAAACAGTCAGTGTTAAATATTATTGAGGATGATATGTATGAAGACAACATTTATTACTGATATTAATAAAATTAAATTCGAAGTCAATACAGAAGTTGCCCGGTTGGCTTTTGCAGGAGAATTGGACGAGAAGGCCGATGAGATTCCTTACAAGCTGATTCCGGGACGTACACCGCATTACAGATGCTGCGTTTACAGAGAACGTGAGATCATCCGTGAACGTGTACAGCTGGCTATGGGACGTTCTGCCATGTCCGGCCAGAAGAACAAGAATATTGTGCAGGTGATCGAGGCTGCCTGTGAAGGCTGTCCGATCAACAGATTTAATGTAACGAACAACTGTCAGATGTGTATGGCCAAAAAATGTCTTGGCGCATGTAATTTTGGCGCCATCAAGTTTGAAGGCGGCCATGCTGTCATTGACCATAAGAAATGTAAAGAGTGCGGTAAGTGTGCAGAGGCTTGCCCTTACAATGCCATTGCCGACCTGATGCGTCCATGTAAGCGCAGCTGTCCTGTAGATGCCATTACAATGGATGAGGACAACATTGTTGTTATTAATGAGGAAAAATGCATTAACTGCGGTCAGTGTGTAATCAACTGTCCGTTCGGTGCCTTATCAGACCGTTCATTTATGGTGGACATAATCAAACTGATCAGCAGCGGCGCACCGGTTTACGCCATGGTGGCACCGGCTATTGAAGGTCAGTTCGGCCCTGATGTCAGTGTCGGTATGATCCGTGAAGCTGTCATGAAGCTTGGCTTCAGAGACATGTATGAAGTATCTCTTGGAGCAGATTTTGTTTCAAAGAATGAAGGACAGGAGCTTCTGGAGCACTATGAAGCCGGCGAGAAAATGACAACATCCTGTTGTCCGGCTTTCGTTTCTCTGATTAAGAAGCATTATCCGCAGGTGCTCAAGTATATGTCTACAACTGTTTCACCGATGACAGCCACAGGTCGTCTGATCAAAGCCATGCATCCGGATGCTGTATGCGTTTTCATCGGACCATGTATTGCCAAGAAATCCGAAGTCATTGATTCCATTACTTTCGGTGGTGCAGATTATGCCATGACTTATGAAGAACTGGCCAGCATGTTTGAGGCGAAAAATATTGACCCTGAGGAATGTACAGAGACCATGCAGCAGGGCAGTAAGTTCGGCAAGCAGTACTCTGTATCCGGCGGTGTAACAGCGGCAGTTCTTGAGACATTCAAGGAAGCCAACAAAGAAGTTGATCTGAAGGTTAAGACCTGCAGCGGTGCACTGGAATGTAAGAAAGCACTGATGCTTCTGAAAGTCGGCAAGCTTCCGGAAGACTTTATTGAAGGTATGGCATGTGTCGGCGGCTGTGTTAACGGTCCGGCAATGCTCGGTAAATCCAGAACATTCCTCAAGGACAGAAATGGTCAGATCGCCAAGGCGGATGATCGAGGTGTTCTTGAAAATGTTGCACAGTACGATGAATACGGCATTAATATGACGAGAAATCATCAATAAAATGATTAAAATGCGTTCGTATATTTCGAAAAGAATATAAAAAGGAGACTCTTCAACAGGCACGTTTGCACTGCCTAGCTCTGGCAGCAGTACGTAAGATGCTAAAAAACAGCATCTAAGTACTGGCCGAGCTAGAAGCACCTGTTTGAAGAGTCTCCTTTTTATATCCTTTCTCCGAAGTGTTTAGACGCATTTTATATGATGTATTGATGGTTTCTCGAAATCGGAAGAAGAGTGGGGAATAATCGAGGAAGATAAAATAGTGAGCAATTTTATTTTTGATGTTTTTGACTGCACGCTGTGATGGGCAGAAGTGTATAGGAAATAGTCTTCTTTTTTATCATCTTTTCCGAAGTGTTTTGTACGCATTTTATATTATTATTGATGAGTTCTTGGAATTGGAAGAAGTGGGAATTAGTCAACGTAGGTAAAATCATGTATAAAGTTATATTTTATTATCGGAATAAAGCTTATGTTTGAGTACATTTTCTCAAGAAAATGTAGAGAATATGAGAAATTGATATTGACGAAAGAACGTTTATATACTAAAATAATGATAACGATTACTATTTATAAATATTTATTGATGAGTATAGAAACAGAGGAGATTAGTATGCCGGGATTGAAGTACAGCAGACAGAGAGAGTCTATTATTAATTGCCTGAAAGGGCGGAAGGACCACCCGACAGCAGATATGATTTACGCGTCGGTGCGGGAGGAGTATCCGAAGATCAGTCTTGGGACGGTTTACAGAAACCTTTCTTTATTAGTGGATCAGGGAGAAATCCTCCGCTTTTCATGCGGGGAAGGACAGGATCATTATGATGCCGATACATCACAGCATTATCATTTTGTATGCAAGAAATGCAGGGCTGTTTCAGATTTGCATATGTCACCGCTGGAACATATTGATGTGCTTGCGAAGGATGGTTTTGACGGTGAGATAGACGGTCATTTCGTTTTGTTTTATGGCACATGCGGAAAATGCAAAGAAAATGAAAAAAATAGTTGACAAGGCATAAAAAGTGGTGTAATATACAGATAACAGTAATGATTACTGTTTTGAAAAGGAACATATTAATCGTAACCGTTCCGTATAATGGGGAAACAGTCAGCGGGCATATCGCTGAAGGCAGTTAGTATGGATCGGAACGGTTACAGGATATTATAAAGTATGAAAAGGAGATTATAATTATGAAGAAATGGGTTTGTACAGTATGTGGTTATGTTTATGAAGGCGAGAATCCACCAGAATTTTGTCCAGTCTGTAAGCAGCCAGCAAGCAAGTTCAAAGAACAGTCCGCAGATAAGACATGGGCTGCAGAACATGTTGTAGGTGTTGCACAGGGCGCTCCAGAAGATATCATGAGTGATTTAAGAGCAAACTTCGAAGGTGAATGTTCAGAAGTTGGTATGTATCTGGCAATGGCTCGTGTGGCTCACAGAGAAGGCTATCCGGAAATCGGTTTATACTGGGAGAAGGCAGCTTATGAAGAAGCTGAACATGCAGCTAAGTTTGCAGAACTCCTTGGTGAAGTTGTAACAGACAGCACAAAGAAGAACCTTGAGATGAGAGTAGATGCTGAACACGGTGCAACAGAAGGTAAATTCGATTTAGCTAAACGTGCGAAAGCCCTGAACTTGGATGCAATCCATGATACAGTTCATGAGATGGCCCGCGACGAGGCCCGCCACGGAAAAGCATTCGAAGGACTGCTTAAGAGATACTTTGGCTAATCGCAAAGTCGCGTAGAATAAGGATTTTTATGAGAGGGAATCACGAGAGTGATTCCCTCTTTTCTTAATATTTAAAAATATTATTTTGCAGATATAATAGCCTGTCCACGTTTAATCATGCTGGATAATTTTGCCTGATTGAGTGGTTTGCGTTTGTAAAGGATATAATCATAAATATCCTGTCTGTATTGGTGTACTTCTCGGAGCAATGAATTTGTAGCAGAACCATGAAACGGCTCACTGAAGATATCTTCAAGGTTTAAAACGATGCGCTCTCTTGACTTTATTTCTTTCATAGCCCAGTCTTTACGATATTCAGCAGTCATTAAGTCGAGGTACATATTGAGCATATTAATTTGCGCTTTTCCAAGACTCTGAAGTTCTGCCTGAGCTGTCTTTTTAAGTTCCAAACTTGAATCACCGTAGAAAATTGCATCCTTATTGTCAAACCAAAGCTTCCAATTGAAATCATAGCTTTGACTATCCCAACATTGTTCTACGAGGCTATACATTTTCTGCTGGAAAATTTTTTTTAACCTTTCCTTTTCTGCTTTTTCATTTGTCTCCTTTGCGTGATTATACAGACAAATACCTGCGATAATAGCAATAATGCTGAAGATATGTCCACCGCTCAGAAAACTAAGAATACCAATAATTGAAATGATGATGCCGACAGCTTCTGTTTCGAGACAAAATAGAACAACATTTACAAGGATTATAAAGAGGAGGGCTAATCCGATAATAGTTAATAACATTGATGTATCAATTCCTTTCTTTTCTGTTTATTTGATTTTTGATGAGTTGTGAAAAACAACTTGTTTTCTATGCTGTTATTGTACCATTTGAATTAGAAGCGGGTGGTCCCGGGTGGGTAAAAAACAGTGATTTGGAACTTGTAGGCGGCCGTGATAATCGCTATAATAATGAAAGAAATAAACGGACGCTTCATAGTGCGACCGTGTCAAAGGAGTCAATCAATGATAATTACAATACTACTTGCAGGTCTGCTTCTTATACTTGCTGCAGGAATCAAGTGTGGCTTTGCGCCGGATGATTTAATACGGATGGCAGTCAATGGCATAAAAAAGGCTGTGAATGTCCTGATTGTGCTGGCTATTGTCGGTATTTTGACAGCGATGTGGCGGGCAGATGGCACGATCGCTTATATCGTATCATCCGCGTCGGGGTTATTTAAGCCATCTATTTTGATCGTGACCATTTTTTTGATGAATTGTCTTGTTTCTTTTATGACAGGGACTTCATTTGGAACAGCTGCAACGATGGGTGTGATCAGTATGACGATTGCAGGGACAGCGGGTGCCAATCCGGTGATCAGCGGTGGCGCGGTGATTTCCGGCTGTTTTTTTGGCGACAGATGTTCACCGCTTTCAAGCAGTGCAATTCTCGTGGCCTCCGTGACAGAGACGAATCTGTTTGATAATATCCGAAATATGTTAAGGACGGCAGCAGTTCCTTTTGTTCTGACGTGTCTCATCTATGGGGCGATTGGACTTTTTGGCGTCAATCCGGTTGATGCCGCTTCTGTATCGGATGTTTTTGCAAAAGAGTTTCAGTTGAATAGATGGATGATTCTGCCGGCTATCATTGTGCTTGGACTTTCGATGCTGCGTGTCGATGTGAAGAAGTCGATGACGCTCAGTATTGTATGTGCAGTTATCCTTTGTGTTGTGTTTCAACACAGATCAGCGGCGGAAATTATCCGGATCATGCTGACAGGATACAGGGCCGGTGATCCGGTGGCTGCGCAGATGATCAATGGCGGTGGCTTGCTATCGATGAAGAAGGTTTTGATGATTGTCTGTATGACATCTACTTATTCGGGAATTTTCAGTGGTACCGGAATGCTGAATGGTATAACGAAATATGTAAAAACAATCTCTCAAAAGACGGGAAGATTTTTATGTATCGTGCTGCTTTCTGTTGTTACAAGTATGGTCGGCTGCAATCAGACAATCGCGATCATGATGACAGAGCAGCTGGGCGCTGTTTTGTATAAAGAACAAGAGAATCCGCAGAGAGCAGTTGATCTGGAAGATTCTGCCGTTTTGATTTCGGCACTTATTCCGTGGTCCATTGCGGGAGCCGTTCCGGCAGCTACGATCGGTGCACCGGTATATTGTCTTGCAGCGGCATGCTATCTGTATTTAATCCCGATTTGCCGGCTGATTAGAAAAAAGAATATTTTTCCGGGATGCAGCAATTAAGAATAATATAAGAAATAAGTCAGTCAATCGTCCTTGACAGAAGATGCAAAAAAAATTACAATATCTATACATGGAATTTGCTCCCAATTCCGCTGAAAATAAGGATGGGAGCCTTTTTATCATAGTTGGAGTATAAATTCCGCCTGTGATAAACGCTCCGCATGGATGCGCAGCGATTTTTAATGGATATTTAGTTTGATTATTGAGTTTTGTCTGCACATGCAGACAGATAGATTTAGGAGGAGACGACAACATGCCGATTAAAATACAGGATGATTTGCCGGCAAAGTCCGTGTTGGAGGATGAGCACATTTTCGTGATGACGGAGACGAGAGCTTTGTCTCAGGATATCCGTCCTTTGAAGATTGTGATTCTGAATCTGATGCCGACGAAGATTGAGACGGAGACGCAGATTCTGAGACGCCTTTCCAATACGCCGCTGCAGATTGAGATTACGCTTTTACAGACAGCGACCCATGAGGCGAAGAATGTGTCTGAAGAGCACATGATTGCTTTTTATCAGGAATTTGACCAGATTAAGGATGAGAATTATGATGGTATGATCATTACCGGCGCGCCGGTGGAGATGATGCCATATGAAGAAGTGGAATACTGGGATGAATTATGCGAGATTATGGAGTGGAGTAAGACACATGTGCATTCTACCTTCCATATTTGCTGGGGTGCCCAGGCGGGGCTTTATTATCATTACGGCATTCCGAAATATATTCTGGACAAGAAGATTTCCGGCGTATTTTCCCATAAAGTGCTGAATAAGAAGTCCAGACTGTTCAGAGGTTTTGATGATACATTTTATGCGCCGCATTCCCGTCATACGGAAGTGAGAGCCGAGGATATCGAGAAGGTGCCGGAGCTGAGAATTATGGCGGCTTCTGAGGAGGCCGGTGTTTATGTTGTGGGCAGTGCGGATGATTCCCAGTTCTTTATCATGGGACATTCAGAGTACGATGTGGATACATTGGCGAAAGAATATTTCAGGGATGCAGAGAAGGGAATGAATCCGGAAGTGCCGAAGCATTATTTCCCGGATGATGACCCGACTAAACAGCCGGAGATGAGGTGGAGTGCCCACGGACAGTGGATTTATTCTAACTGGATGAATTATTTTGTTTACCAGACAACACCATATGAATTGAAGAACGGTGTTTTTGTACCTGTAGAATAATCAATACAGTTACCCTGTGAAATGAGTGACAGGTAAGTATACATCGGCAGTTATGATGCATGGTGTACCATATAAAAAGGATGATTTTATGACGGAAGATTATAAGGGACTATCTGGGAGCGAAGTCAGCCAGAGAGTTGAAGAGGGGAAGGTCAATACTACCACCAACAGTATATCCCGAACGAAGAAAGAGATTTTTCGGGCGCATTTATGTACATTCTTTAACTTTCTGAATGTTTTTCTCGGGGCACTTGTTCTGATGACAGGACAGATTAAGAATCTGACTTTTATGTTTACGATTATTGCCAATTCAGTCATTGGTATTATTCAGGAGTTAAAGGTCAAGAGTCTTGTGGATAAGCTGTCCGTGATTACAGCCTCGAAGGCGACGGTCATCAGAGATGGCACGAAGAAGCAGATACCGTTGGATGAGCTTGTTGTGGATGATGTAATGGTGCTGGAAAGCGGCGACCAGATTGGCGCAGACTGCGTGGTTCTGGAAGCCCAGGGCATTGAAGTGAATGAATCCATGATTACAGGTGAATCTGTGGCTGTGAAGAAGCATGAAGGCGATGAGATGTTGTCGGGAAGCTTTCTTGTGGCCGGAAGCGGTGTGGCAAGGGTTATTCATGTGGGCAGTGAGAATTATGCTACGATTCTGGCAGCCAAGGCCAAAGACAAGAAACGTGCCACATCGGAAATGCAGGATTCCATCGGCAGGATTATCAAGATTGTCGGTTTCCTGATTGTACCGGTTGGTATATTGCTTTTTCTTTCTCAGAGAGCCATTGAGGGAACCAGCACATCCGATGCCATTGTCAACACCGTTGCCGGTGTCATCGGTATGATTCCGGAAGGTCTGGTCCTTCTGACCAGTGTTTCCTTTATTCTGGGTGTTGGACGTCTGGCAAGGAAGCAGGCATTGGTGCAGGAGATGGAAGCCATTGAAGCATTGGCCCGTGTGAATGTGCTTTGCCTGGATAAAACCGGTACCATCACCACCGGTGAATTGGAAGTGGTGGAAGTTGTGCCTTGCGGGACCATGTCGGATGAGAAGATCAGAGAGGTCATGAATGAGATTACATTTGCATTCAATGATGTCAATCCGACCCAGCAGGCTTTGATGAATTATTTTGAAAAGACACAGAAATGGCAGACAACGGATCTGATTCCGTTTTCATCTGCAAGAAAATACCGTGCCATTGCTTTTGGTGAGCATGGGGCTTATGTGCTTGGTGCGCCGGAATTCATCATGAAGAATGATGAAGAACTGCTGAAGAAGAGCGAGACTTATGCACTGCAGGGTTATCGTGTGCTTTTGTTGGCAGAGACGAATCAGATTTCAAGTGTCGATGGTACGGTGGGAACACCAAAACCGGCAGCGCTGATTGTTATTTCCGACTGTGTCAGAGAAGAAGCACCGTCCACATTTGCTTATTTTGAAGCACAGCATGTGGCGATTAAGGTTATTTCCGGTGATAATCCGGCGACGGTTTCACAGATTGCCCAGAAGGCCGGTCTGAAGGATGGCGACAAATATATCGATGCTTCCACCTTGCCGGAGAGCTTTGATGAACTGAAGAATGTTGTCAAGAACTATACGGTTTTCGGCCGTGTAACACCGGAACAGAAGCAGCGTCTGATCAAGGCTTATCAGGCCAACAAAGCGGTTGTCGGCATGGTGGGTGATGGTGTCAACGATGTTCTGGCCTTGAAGGATGCAGATTGTGGTATCGCCATGGCAGCAGGCAGTGATGCAGCGAAACAGGTGGCCCATATCGTTCTTCTGGATTCAGATTTTGTTCATTTGAAGGAAATCGTCAGCGAAGGCCGTATGATTATCTCCAACATCGAGAGAGTGAGCTCGTTGTATCTGACAAAGACCATTTATTCATTGCTGTTGAATGTGATTTTTATCTTATTGGGACGTTCCTATCCATTTGTGCCGATTCATCTGACACTGATCAGTACGGTGGCCATCGGTATTCCAAGCTTTATTCTGGCATTAGAACAGACCGAGACTGTGACCCAGAGCGGATTCCTGAAGCATGTTTTGCGAGTCGCATTGCCGGGGGCTTTGACCATGGTATTGAATATGCTGCTGATTCAGGGAATTTCTATTGCACTTGGGTTTGACAGCGGCATGACTGCGACGTATAATTTGATTGTGGCAGGCATGGTCAGCCTGATGGTACTGATGCGGGTATGCAACCCGATGAATAAGATTCGAAGTATTTTGTGCAACACGATGATCGTGATTTTCGTGGCTTGTGTCATTTTATTCCCGGATCTGTTCAGCATCAACAGTGTATTCAGCTGGAGAATGATCTTTATTGCACCGCTTGTTATTTTTACTTATTACAGTATGAAGTATCTGTCGGCAATTGTTCATTTTCTGTTAAGAAAACATATTTAGAATCAGGAGGCCGTCGCCTTCTGCTGGAATGTTCCGGCAGTGGCGGCGGTTTTTATTTACGCGAGCAACGAGCCAAAGTCCGTGCTTGCACGAGACCTTGGCGACTGCCGCGATAATTCGAGCATTAAAGATATCGCTGAGTGATTGAGTCATCAGCATTAGGGAGGTATTTGTATGGATATAAAAACTTTTGTGAAGGAACATTTTGAGGAATACAAAGCGTTGATCTGTCAGTTGACAGCAATTCCGGCGCCGTCCCATCATGAGGAAAGGAGAGCGGCGTTTATCTGCGAATATCTGCATCAGTTGGGATATACGCAGGCCTTTGTTGATGATGCGAAGAATGTGATCTGTGAGATAAAAGGCAGTGATTTGGAGGCACCGGTGCATATTTTTATGGCGCATACGGATACGGTTTTCCCTGATGAGACAGAGATTCCGGTTGTTGTGGAAGACGGCTGTATCAAGGCACCGGGAGTTGGGGATGATACCACCAATGTGTGTGCGATTCTGATGACATTGAAATATTTATCAGAGAAAAAGATTGTGCCAAAACAAACGATGGTTTTTGCCTTGAATTCCTGTGAGGAGGGACTGGGCAATTTGAAGGGATGCAGAGCCCTTGTGAAACAGTATACAGGAAGAATCGGGCAGTTAGTTTCTTATGATTGCGGATACAATGCGGGAACCGTCTGGGCTGTCGGTTCAAGACGTTATGAGATTCGCATACAAACAAAAGGCGGACATTCTTATGCAGACTTTGGAGCAACGAATGCGATTGCGGTGGCTGCGGATATGATTCATGATTTTTATGAGATAGACACCAATACGATGCCGGGAAAAACGACGTACAATGTAGGATTGATCGAAGGCGGTACATCAGTGAATACCATTGCTCAGGATGTGAAGATTCTCTATGAATATCGTTCGGACCGAATGATGGGACTGGAGCTGATGGAAAGAGAAATGTCAGCGATTGTTGATAAGTATACTGAGCGTGAGGATGCCAGAGTGGATATTGAGATGATCGGGGACAGACCTTCTATGGGGCAGGTAGACAAAAAGAAAATGGCGGAGTTGCAGAAGCGGGCAGAAGGGATTATTTTCAGAAATACCGGTGTGATGCCGATGTTCGGAAGCGGATCTACAGACTGCAATATTCCGCTGTCCATGGGCATACCGGCCATCTGTTTCGGCGTCTATCTGGGCGGCGGACAGCATACAAGAGAAGAATATGTCCGAATCGATTCACTGGAAACGGGCCTGCGTGCGGCCATGGAAATGATTTGCGAGGATATGACGAACCCGCTGTAGGAAAGCTGGGGTTCTTGGCTGTTAACGGCTGAATATATGGTATTCCTCCCTGAAACGTCGCACACCCGTGCGAAATGTTTCAGGGAGGAATACCATATATTTCAGCCTGCGAATAGAAAGAACAGGAGCTTTGACAATAGAGGGTTTGTGATATCCTCTTTTATATCAAGCGGTTACGAGGATGAAAAGAATAGGAAGTGGGACAGATATGAAGATTAATAGAATGGCTGTTGTACAGGGGCTGAATCTTGAACCTGTTCCGGGACAGTTAAGATATGGCTGCGGCATGACTGATTTTGAAGACTTTTATGACATTGCTGAATACGTGAATGAAAAAGCATATTTGGGCAATCAGATTGTTTTTGGTGATTATGAAACCGGTGAAATGTATATACCTTTTAAAAAGGAAAGAAATATTGCCTATGGCGGAGTTGAATGGATAGAAGGTTATTTTTATTTTTTAAAGGCTGATTTTAGCAAAAAGACGGTGACGATTATGCAATATCGGCCGGATTGGGACTGTAAGGAATACTTCAATATCGGAATGGCTGAAGTGGAATTGTATAATTTGCGTATTGTAGGGACACCGATCCATTTGATCAGCCAGAGTGAAGAGATGAGGTGTTATTATCCTGAGCAATTTTCAATTAAGCTTTCAGCTCGGGAAAGTGTGATTCAGATTGTAGATAATCTCATTTATTGCAGTTGTTGGGAGGAAGAAGGCGTTGCTAAGGGTGAGATCACAGAAGATTATAAATATTATGAAAAACTAATCGTCAGAAATAGATTCGGTGATGTGGTGTCAGAGGAACCGGGGGCATTGACACGGCTGCCGAATGGCCAGTGGTGGCTGTCGTAGAAGCTGCCGCGGATGTATCAGATAACAGGTGTGAATTACCTTTTCCATGCAAGCGGGAATGCCGCCGGTTTGACACCGCGAATCAATATTAGGTCATGTTGTAATAGGCTGCATAAATGCCATTTTTATCAAGCAGTGTTTCATGTGTTCCGCGTTCGGCAATGCCGCTTTCAGTGAGGACAATGATTTCATCCGCATTTTTTATAGTGGACAGACGGTGAGCGATGGTGATCGTTGTACGGTTTCTGGAGAGTTCCTCCAGACTGTGCTGGATCCAGCGCTCACTTTCGTTGTCCAGAGCACTGGTTGCTTCATCAAGAATAAGAATCGGCGGATTCTTCAAGAAGACCCGGGCAATGGAAATACGCTGCTTCTGGCCGCCGGAAAGTCTGGCACCGCGTTCACCGACAAAGGTATCATATTGATCGGGCAATTCCATAATGAAGACATGGATATTGGCACGTTTGGCAGCTGCAATAATTTCTTCTTCTGAGGCATCTGGCTTGCCGTAAGCAATGTTATCGCGGATGGATCCGGAGAACAGATAGACATCCTGCTGTACAACGCCAATCTGGTTTCGCAGACTTTTCAGAGTGAGGGTGCGGACATCGTGACCATCAATTGTGATCCGGCCACCGGTTACATCGTAGAAGCGAGGCAGCAGGGAGCATATGGTTGTCTTACCGCCGCCGGAAGGGCCGACCAGTGCGACGGATTTGCCGGCAGGAATATCAATGGATACATGGGAGAGAACGGTTGTCTCATCGTCGCTGTAATGGAAAGAGACATCTTCATAGCAGACATGACCTTTCACATTGGCAAGATCCACGGCATCCGGTGCATCCTGAATTTCCGGCACGGTTTCCATAACATCAAGAAAACGGCGGAAACCGGAAAGACCCTTCTGCATCATTTCCATCAGTTCTACCAGAATCTGTATCGGACTGATGAAGATGCCGATATACAGGGCATACATAGCCAGATCGGCAGCAGACATTTCGCCATTGGCGATTAAGAAACCGCCATAAACCAGTGTGACAAGATACATCATGCCCTGGAAGAACAGATTGGAGCTCATGAATTCACCCATACATCTGTAGTTGTCCTTTTTGGAAACAAGGAATGCCTGATTGCTCTCTTGGAACTTTTCTTTCTCGATGTCTTCATTTGTAAAGGATTGAACCACACGGATGCCGGCTAAGGTATCCTGCAGGCTGGCATTGACATCCCCGATTTTTCTTCTGTTTTCCATGAATGTCCGCTGCATCTTCTGATTCTGACGGAAAGAGAAGAAGAACATGACAATGACAAGGAAAATCAGAGGCAGAGCAAGCTTCCTGTTGATGACAAAAAGGAAGATAAAGGCACCGACAATTTTGATCAGAGAAATGAAAAGATTCTCCGGACCGTGGTGGGCAAACTCAGAAATATCGAACAGGTCACTGACCAGTTTGCTCATCATCTGGCCGGAATTATTCTGGCTGTAATAGGAAAAAGACAATTTTTCATAATGCTCAAAGAGCTGCTGACGCATATCCCGTTCCATGTTGGCACCCATCATATGGCCCTGATAGCTGACATAATATTTGCATAGGCTCTGGATCACGTACATCAGGAACAATCCGATGCCAATCCATGGGAGGGCATGCAGGATCATGCTTTTATCCTGAGTGAAAAGTGTTTTGGTGGCTGTCCGCAGAATCTGCGGGTAGGAAAGGTCTACAAGGCTGATGATGGCTGCGCAGAGCAGGTCAATAAAAAAGACCGCTTTATAGGGGCCGTAGTAATGAATGAATTTTTTGAGTGTATGCATAAAAAGTTCCTTTCATCATAGAATTTCTATTTGGTCAGTCATGACGTTGATTTTATTATAAAGGAATACGGGCACTATGACAAGCCGTTCATTCAAGTCATTTACCGCCCCTGTTTTTATGGTATAGTGATAGAAAATCCGGATTTGTGAAGTTGGAGGAAAAGGTATGACGGAATGGGAAAAGGCTCAGCAGGGGTATTTATACGATGCAAATTACGATAAAGAAATTGTGGAGGAAAGAACACGCTGCGCGGATTTGTGTTACGAATTTAATCTGTGCAGACCATCTGATACGGCAAAACAGCAAGAATTGCTGAACCGGATGCTTGGAAGCATCAAAGGAAATCCGGTGATCACAGCGCCTTTTTACTGCGATTACGGCTTTAATATTACGATTGGGGAGAATTTTTATACTAATCATAATGTTACGATATTGGATGGTGCAAAAGTTACATTTGGAGATAATGTATTTATTGCGCCAAACTGCGTATTTTCCACGGCAGGTCATGCCATAGACAGTGAGCAGCGGGCAAAGGGACTGGAAATTGCCAGGTCGATCACAGTTGGCAATAATGTCTGGATTGGAGCCAATGTATCGGTGCTTCCCGGTGTAACCATCGGAAGCAGCAGTATTATCGGGGCCGGAAGTGTTGTAAATAAAGATATTCCGGAGGGTGTGATCGCTGCAGGCAATCCCTGCAAAGTGATTAGAAAGATAACAGAGGAAGATAAGAAAAAGTATCCTGTTTTTGAAGACAGTCAGAGGGGCTGATAGGAACAGAGAAGGGGAGTTGGTTATGACAGGAGAAGAGATGTGGAAGGCATTTTGCCGGGGAACGAATATGGATGTCAATATGCGGCATGACATATGGAAATTCTGTGACGGCGGCATATTTGCGGATGAGTTGGCAAAATTGGTACTTGATGGGATTAAAACTGCAACGGCCAGCACGAAGCTCGCTTATGAGCAAGCGGAAGAGGAATTGCCGGAGGTCGGAACTTATAGTGTGATCCTTTTTGATAATGATGAAGCGGCATGTATTATCCGGGATATGAAAGTGTCCGTTGTGCCATTTGATCAGGTGAGTGTGGAACATGCCTATAAAGAAGGAGAAGATGACCGAAGTCTGGAAAAGTGGCGGGAAGTGCATCGCCGTGCATTTTCACCGGATTATGAAGCAGCAGGATTGGCTTTTGATGAAAGCGGAGATTGTGTACTGGAGGAATTTGAAGTCGTATGGAAACAGAAAGATTAATTTTACGAAAATGGGCGGAGACAGATGCAGAGAGTTTGTATGAATATGCGAAAGACCCGGATGTCGGTCCGATTGCAGGATGGCCGCCGCATACAAGTGTTGAAGAAAGCCGTGAAGTGATAAAAAATGTTTTTAACGGTGAAGAATGTTATGCGATCTGTGAAAAGAGTGATGTTTCAAACGCAATTGGTGCTATAGAGCTAAAGTTGAACGGTCACACAGATATGACGGATCGGGATGACGAATGTGAACTGGGATATTGGATCGGCAAACCGTTCTGGGGAAGAGGCTATGTACCGGAGGCAGCAGAAGCACTGCTTAAGAGAGCTTTTGATGAGCTGGGGATGCGTACTGTCTGGTGTGGGTATTATGATGGTAATCGCAAATCCGCGCGTGTGCAGGAAAAACTCGGTTTTACCTATCATCACAAGTTTCAGGAAAATTTGGCGCCTCTGATCAATGAGACTAGGATATGCTATGCCAATATCATGACGAAAGAACAGTGGCATCAGAATTTTTGATAGATTCGATTGATTTCCTGGGTGCGTTGATGAATGTTATAGGGGGGAGGTTTTGTGTTATAATAGGCTCAAATTAAGTGATGGGATATTTGATGCAATCCATAAGATAAAAATATACAATATATATTTGGAAAACAGAGAACGGAGACAAAAGCAATGGAAATATTAAAGGCACAGGCAGCAGATCTGGATGTCATTGAGCAGATTTATAACCGTATTCATGACGAGGAAGAAAAGAAAACGGCGGTAATCGGATGGGACAGGCATGTTTATCCGGTGAGGAAAACGGCGGAGCAGGCCCTTCAGAGAGAGGATCTGTTTGTGATGAAAGACAAAGGGCGCGTTGTGGCAGCAGCCATCATTAATCAGATTGAAGTCCCGGAGTATAAGCATGCAGCATGGAAGCATGAAGCCGGGGAAAATGGTGTGATGGTTCTGCATACACTGGTTGTCGATCCTGAGGCAGGGAGACATGGTTACGGCAAAGCTTTCGTGGCTTATTACGAATCATATGCCAGACAGAACCATTGCCCGGAACTCCGCATGGATACCAATGTCATCAATCAGAGAGCACGTCAAATGTACCATCAACTGGGATATGAAGAAATCGGTATTGTCGGATGTGTCTTCAATGGTATTCCGGGCGTAAAGCTGGTGTGTCTGGAGAAGTATCTCGGATAGCAAAATGTACTTTCAGGTGTATTAAAACGTTAATCGCATCTGATGCCATACCACATTTCCGTGGACAGATTCTGAAATGCCTTCGTCCACGAAACCAAAGGAGGCATAATAATGGATCAGCTTGTCTTTACAGGTTAATACCAGACCTTTTCGGCGCTGGGCTCTGGCGTCGAAAATGGCTCTTCGGATTAATTCTCCTGCATAGCCATGCTGACGATAGGCGGGGATGGTATTGACACCAAAAATCATTTGCCATGCCCCTTTTTCATTGTGCATAGAGGCGTTTTCATACATTTCATCGGTTAAATCCGGCAGGTCGGTAACAAAGCCGTCCACAAAGGCAATCAGTTTGTATTCATCAAACATCAGCCAGAAATGATCGCCGTAAAATTTAATCCGTTCTGCAAATTCTTCTTTGGTTGAGGCTTCTGCTGCAGGGAAGCATTCTGCTTCAACAGCAGCGATGGCTTCAAGGTCATTGATGGTGGCAGTTCTTATCTTCATATGATGCCATAGATTAATCGATTCGATATGTGCTTTTTTTAATTCATCTTTTAAAAATTTTTCATTGTCCATGAGAATCCCACCTGCATTTAAATTTTTAGAAATTGTATCATAAATTAAGATGTTTTTCAATCAAAACAGATAATGATATACTTATGTGAATATTGAATAAGGAATGACAAGTGGATGTATTGATACATGAAAATATACATCCACTTATTTTTGTGATATAGTGTTGATAGAAACAACTGTACTTGGAGGTATACGATGATTTTTTGTTTTTCAGGAACCGGCAACAGCCGATATATTGCACAGCGGATTGCAGAGGCGTTGCAGGAAACAGTGATAGATTTGAATGCCAGAATTAAAGCCAATGATACAACAACGGTGGATACCGGCAGTGATGTCATCATAGTGACGCCCACTTATGCATGGCGCATTCCGAAAGTGGTTTCAGAATGGATGGCGAAAACGAAATGGACAGGGGCGAAGCGTATCTGGTTTGTGATGGACTGCGGCAGTGAAATCGGCAATGCAGCGAAGTATAATCGCGGTCTGGCAGAACAAAAACAGCTGCACTATATGGGAACAGCACAGATTATTATGCCGGAGAATTATATCGCCATGTTCAATGCACCGCAGGTGGGTGAAGCACGGCAGATTACGGCAAAAGCAGAGCCGGATATTCAGGCAGCAATCAAATGTCTTCAAAAGAAGCAGGAATTTCCTGTACCACGGAATAATTTGTATGACCGTTTGATGAGTGGACCGGTGAACCCGATTTTTTATAAAATGATTGTAAAAGCGGATGATTTTAAGGTCAGTGATGTTTGTACAGGCTGCGGGCTGTGTGTCAGAAAATGTCCGATGAACAATATTCAACTTCGGGAGAAAAAGCCGGTATGGGGCAGAAACTGTACCCATTGTATGGCCTGTATCTGTTATTGTCCGACGGAAGCCATTGAGTATGGCAAAAAGAGCGTTGGCAAACCAAGATATCAATTTGAAAAACTTTGAAAAACTGACAGGGGTGAAATGATGAAGATAAAACTGCATTATCAGGAAAAGGGCGAAGGGGAGCCTTTTATTCTTTTGCATGGAAACGGAGAGGATGGTTCTTATTTTGCACATCAAATGGACTGTTTCAGCAGGAATTATCGTGTGATTATGGTGGATACAAGAGGGCATGGACAGTCACCCAGGGGAACGGCGCCATTTACCATTGCTCAGTTTGCAGAGGATTTGCATGATTTTATGGATGAGCTTGACATTTCAAAGGCAGTGATTCTTGGCTTTTCAGATGGGGCAAATATTGCTATGAAGTTCGTTCTTAAATATCCTGAAAGGGTAAAGGCTCTGATATTAAACGGAGGCAATCTGAATGCGAAAGGTGTTAAGGCGACCACACAGATTCCAATTGAAATTGGTTACAGAATCGCATCAAAATTTGCGGCAAAATCATCGAATGCCAGGAAAAATGCTGAAATGCTGGGGTTGATGGTGAACGACCCGAATATTGAACCGGAAGCATTGGCGAATATAACGGTGCCGACCCTGGTTATCTGCGGAACAAAGGATATGATCAGGGAATCTCACACGAAAGCGATTGCCAGAGGTATACCGAATGCGAAGCTGGCTATTGTGGAGGGCAGTCATTTTATTGCAAAAGAAAATCCGAAGGTATTTAACCGGGTGGTGGAGAACTGGTTATTGGGGGTGTAAGATGAAAGAAGAAGCATTAAATTTCGACAGAAGCTGTCATGTCATTTATTCAGAAGCATGCAAAAAGTGTCAGAAATGGAACGACTATGAGATGCATGTGGCACCATACAAAAAGGATGCGCCCATTTATTATGAGTTCACACAATATCCGGTGGCAGAATTCGCCAAACAGAATAATCTGTTGGAAGTGATGCCGGCATTCTGCAATCCGGATTATACGGCCATGAAACTGATTTATGCGAGATTAATCCGGACAACTACCTGTGCCAATGGCTCTAAATGCGATTATACAGTCTGTGGAGATAAGGATGATTATTGCCGACAGCATCCGGAATGTAAGGACGAGCAGGGATATCGGAGAAATTGATAGTGCAGAAAATAAAGCGTTTGTGAAGATAAAAGAACAAAATGGCACAGTGGAAAATGTGATGGTTGACAATTAAATAAAGAAAAATATATAATCCCATCTTTGACACTTTACGAGCAGAAAAACCGTTGTAAAGCCTTTAAATACGGGCCTTACAGCGGTTTTGGTTTTCGCATCGATATTGTGCTATTTTTTTGTGCTTTTTTGTGTTTTTTATTATACTCCGCTCTCTCGGATAGCAAAATGGCCTTTCATGTGCGTTAAAATGTCAATCGCATCTGATGCCATACCCCACCATTTCTGTGGACAGATTCTGAAATGCCTTCGTCCACGAAACCAAAGGAGGCATAATAATGAATCAGCTTGTCTTCGCAGGTTAATACCAGTCCTTTTCGGTGGTAGGCTCTGGCGTTGTTAATGGTTCTTCGGATTAATCTTCCTGCATAGCCATGCTGGCGATAAGCGGGGATGGTATTAACACCGAAAATCATTTGCCATGCCCCTTTTTCATTGTGCATAGAGGCGTTTTCATACATTTCATCGGTTAAATTCGGCTGGTCGGTAACAAAGCCATCTACAAAGGCAACGAGTCTGCCGTCATAAAACATCAGCCAGAAATGATTGCTGTAATATTTGAGGCGTTCTGCAAAGACTTCTTTGGTTGTGGCTTCTGCTTGTGGGAAACATTTTGTTTCGACAGCAGCGATGGCTTCAAGGTCATTGATGGTGGCTGTTCTTATCTCCTTATGATGCCATAGATTAATCGATGCGATACGTGCTTCTTTAAATTCTTCCTCGCTCATATAATAAGGGCATCCTAAAATATATTTACGGTCAAAGTGTCTTTTTAGATATAATTCTAACTGAGTCAGTCTTTCAATAGGCACTATTTCTTTTTCAAATAAATCAATAAGAGCAGACAATTCCTTAACACCGATTTGGACAACCCCTTCTCCTGATCGTTCAATCATTTTATTTACTGCGTTTTCATCACCAAAAAATGCAATTGCAGATTTTTTGTAAGGCTCAAGAAAGTCACTTCTGCTTCTGGTAATCTTATAACAGCATCCACGTAAAAAAATAAGGGTCATTACCTTTTCTGAATCCATATCTTTCTTAAAGTATCCTTCTACATCATATTCAAGTAAATTCAAATCATCGACTGCTAAGCTAAAAGATTCATTAGTAAACATAATCTTATCATCTATATAAAGTTTGCCATGTACAACTGAACCACTATAAAAAATCAAAATTCCCTGCGGACGCCGCAGCATTCCGGCACTGGTGCTGTCACCAAAGGGAAAAGCAGACAATGCGCCGGGCGTTTTATGGATTCACGGCGGCGGTTATATTGCGGGCATGAAGGAAATGGTGTATATGTCCCGGGCTGTTGAACTTGTAAAAAAGTATGAAGACACATGCAGCAGCCTTTGGTATTCGGAATGACCAGCTGATGGTCGGCGGCGAGAGCGCCGGCGGCGGTCTTTGCGCGGCAGTTTGTATCCGTGCCCGTGATAAGGGAAAAGTCAACATTGCTTTTCAGATGCCGCTTTATCCTATGCTGGATGACCGGGATACAGAAACACCCAGAGATAATCACGGAAAAGTCTGGAATACCAGAAAAAATCATTTTGCATGGCGGATGTATCTGCGAAAGAAAAACAGAAAGAATGTGTCTGTTTATGCAGCACCGGCCAGATTGAAAGATTATTCGAAGCTGCCTCCGGCTTATACTTTTGTGGGAGATGGAGAGCCATTTTACGCAGAAACCATGGATTATATCAGGCATTTGAAAGAAAATGGTATTCAGGCCGGAGTGGATGTTTATCATACCAACGTTCATGCATTTGATATGATGAAGCCGGAGCTTAGAATCAGCGATGCAGCAGCTAAGCGATTTAACAGACAATTTGCCTATGCAAAGGAACATTACTTTGCGCCGCAGGAGAAATAATACGAATGAAGCACAGTACCTGATAAATTTTGGGCACTGTGTTTTTTACATTATTTCGGGAGAAATAACAAGTAGATGTATTTATAAAGAACTCTCCTTGTGATTGATGATAGAATCAGATATAATGTATAGTATAAAGATTTGGCAGGAGGAATGTTCATGGGCAGTTATCTTAACCCTGGAAATAAGGGGTTTCTGGAAAGTTTGAACTCTGAAATTTATATAGATAAAACAGGCTTGATTGAAAAAACAAATGCAGTCCTTAATACCCGTCAGAAGTTTCTTTGTGTCAGTCGACCGAGACGTTTTGGAAAGTCAATGGCTGCGGATATGTTGGCAGCATACTATGAGCGAGGGGAAGATTCTTCAGCTTTGTTTGATTCACTTAAAATCAGTCAATCCGTTTCTTATCAAATGCATCGTAATCAATATGACGTGTTGAAAGTGAATATGCAGGAATTTTTAAGTATGACCCGCAGTATGGAAGAAATGATTGATATGCTCCAGAAATACCTTATATTTGATTTAAAAAATCATTTTGAAGATGTTTGTTTTCGTGATGAAAAAAATTTAATTCAGGTAATGAAGGATATTTACAGCAAGACAAAATGTTCTTTTGTTATATTGATTGATGAGTGGGATTGTTTGTTTCGGGAGTATCAACAAGATGATGCCGCACAGAAAAAGTATCTGGATTTTCTTCGGGTATGGCTTAAAGATAAGGATTATGTTGCACTGGCTTATATGACGGGAATATTACCGATAAAAAAATACGGTTCTCATTCTGCATTAAATATGTTTACTGAATATTCTATGACAGATTCAGGTGATTTGGCGGAGTATTTTGGATTCACAGAGCAGGAAACACTTTCTTTATGTCAAAAATACGAGATGAATTTTGATGAGGCGAAAATGTGGTACGATGGATATCAATTGGTTGCACATCGACAGACAGGAAGTGAACATTATTCTATATACAATCCAAAATCAGTTGTAGAAGCCATGATGCGTCATCGGTTTGGAACATACTGGAATCAGACAGAAACCTATGAAGCTTTGAAAATTTATATTCAAATGGACATGGATGGGTTAAAGGACTCAGTAGTTAGAATGCTTTCTGGTGAGTTTGTTAAGATTAATGTAGGAACATTCAGCAATGATATGACGACATTTGCTGCGAAAGATGATGTATTGACGTTATTGGTGCATCTGGGATATTTAACCTATGACAGTATAAAGGAAACTGTGTGTATTCCAAATAAAGAGGTTGCACAGGAATATGTGAATGCAATCAGTACGATGAATTGGCATGGAGTGGCAGATTCAGTGGAAGCATCTCATCAATTATTAGAATCATTGTGGGCATTGGATGCGGAAGCTGTTGCAGCAGGAATTGAAAAAGCCCATGAGGAAATTTCTATTCTGGAATATAATGATGAGAATTCGCTTAGTTGTACAATTAATCTTGCATTTTATTTTGCACGAGAGTATTATACGATAGTTCGTGAATTGCCTACGGGCAAAGGTTTTGCAGATATATGTATGATTCCACGCAAAACACATTTTGATAAACCGGCAGTAGTCATTGAGCTGAAATGGGATAAAAGTGCTTCTGGTGCGTTGGAGCAGATTAAAGAGAAACATTATGGAAATGAACTGAAAGATTATCAGGGAAAGTTATTACTTGTTGGCATTAATTACAATAAGAAGACTAAAAAGCATGAATGCGTAATAGAGGTGACAAAGAAATAGCAATGAGAGCGTTATAAACGTAAGCGGATGTATATGAATGAAAAAATATACATCCGCTTATTTTTATGTTATATTGGTGATAGATAACTGCACTTGGAGGTAAACGATGATTTTTTGTTTTTCAGGAACCGGCAACAGCCGATATATTGCACAGCGGATTGCAGAGACTTTGGGAGGTTAAAGGTATTATTTCATTTTATGGTTCAAGCAGTATGATGCTGGAAGACGGTATGCCGAGTACTTTAAATCATCATTTGCCGGAAAGTCCGGAAGGTATTCAGATGGGTGGTGTCAACTTACGGGAGCACCCGGAGTTATGCCGGAAAATGTCTGTGGAGTGCAATGTGGATGAGAATATGCCTTTGCCGCCGGTGCTGATGTTTCACGGAACAAAGGATCGGACCATTAACCCGAGGGTGAGTGTCATGGTTTATAACAGACTTAAACAGTGCGGCAAAGATGTACAGCTGTATCTTTTGGAAGGAGCAGACCATGGGGGCAGTGAGTTTTGGACTGAGGAGATTCAGGAGATTGTCATTCAGTTTATGAATCGAGTATTGTGCAGCTAATAAAAAGAATAGCTTGAAAATAAATATTGATTCTATATAATAGAATCAAATACAAAAGATAAGGGGATAATAAAATGGAGTCAAGGGTTACAGAAGCAGAAAAAAGAAAAATGTGTGGTTATAATTGTGCGCAGGCAGTGGCCTGTACCTATTGCGATTTAGCTGGATTAGATGAAGAAACAGCCAAGAATCTGACACAGGGACTTGCTATGGGGATGGGCGGCAGTATGGAAGCCACCTGCGGGGCATTGATTGGTGCAGTGAATGCATTGGGACTGATTAACAAAGATCCGAAGAAAACCATGCAGAGCGCGAGAAAAATCATCAGTGCTTTTAAAGAACAAAATGGTACAGTGGTCTGTAAAGAACTGAAAGGGATTGAAGACGGCATTGTAAAAAGAGCTTGTATTGATTGTGTCAAGGATGCAGCAGCTTTGCTGGAGAAGGAATTGTAGTAGATTAGGAGAATAATAATGTTTATACAACCAGACCATACATACAGAGATATTCAGGAGAAATCCTTCCAGCAGTGGCTGGATGAAATGGAGCAGCATGAGGATTTGTCTGTCAGCGGCGGCGTCAAACTGGCCAGAGAATATGTACAGTATCTGAAGGATGAGATAAGGCGTCAGGAAGAATCCAACCAGCTGAAAATAGACTATATGAAAAAACTGAAGAACGGCAGATAACGATAGGAGCAACAGACTAAACATCAGGAACTAGAAGAGAGATGTTTAGTCTGTTTTTTTGTGTAGCGAGAGTTAGAGTTGTAAGTTGACAACTATATCGCACTGTGATATAGTAATTATAACGAAGTGCGATATATTGAACGTTGATATAGAGCGCTGCAATATAGATGAACGAAAGAGGAAAGACGATGGATGCCCACATTAGAAAAGTTTATGTTCCAATGACTGAAACAGGGTTTTACATTTTATATTGCCTGCAGGAAGAAATGCATGGTTACAATATCGGATTGAGAGTGAAGGCGATGACCTGCGGAGAAGTCACTATCAGCCCAGGAACGATGTACGGAACATTATCCAAGATGGAGAAGGATGGTTTGATTTCTTTTTTGAGGGAAGAAGATAAGCGGAAGATTTATCTGATAACGGATTTGGGGAGAGATGTGCTGAATCTGGAATTGGCGAGAATTGAACGATTGTACAAGAACAGTAAGGGGGAACGGTACAATGGCAGATAAGAAGATGATGAAGATTTTTACCTTAAGTGAATATGAGGAAGAAGAACAGTATTTGAATCAGATGGCACGGAGTGGGTATTTGTTTGAGAAAGTCACTTTGCCGGGAATTTACCATTTCAGGAAGACAGCTCCGGTGAATATGATTTACAGAATTGATTTTAACCCCAAGAAGAAGGAAGAATGGGACAGCTATCTGCAGATGTATCAGGACTATGGATGGACCTATATCCAGGATTTAAATGAATACAGCTATTTTTGCAAAATGGCAGCAGGTGACGAAGAAGAGAATGAGATTTTCAGTGACAATCAGTCCAGAATAGATATGATGGACCGTATCATCAAAGGGAAGATGATTCCGGTTACAGCAGTCTTTTTGTGTTGTGTGATTCCACAAGCAGTCTGTATGGCGGATGGTATGTATACAGATAGAGTGTCTATTGCATTTTATATTTTATGGGTGATTTTGATTGTGCTGTATGTTTATTTGATTGCCCGAAGTACGGCAGGGTTTGCAAGATTGAGAAAGAAGTATGAGATGGAGAAGTAAGGCTTCATTTAATCATCATCAGTTAATCTTTTTATTGAATAAAATATATATCGTGGTATATACTAATAATAGAAAGGGGCTGATTTTATGATGACGGCAAAAGTTTTTGAAAACGGAAGGAGCCAGGCTGTGAGACTGCCAAAAGAATGTAGATTTAACACAGATGAGGTAGCTGTTAATAAAATTGGGGAAATTGTATTGTTGGTTCCGAAATCAAGTAAATGGAATTCATTTATGCAGGCTATAGACATGTTTTCGGATGATTTTATGGAAGATGAGCGAGACAATGATATAAAGCAGGAGCGTGAATCATTATGAGATATATGCTGGATACAAATATATGTATCTATGCAATAAAGCATAAGCCAGAACAAGCATTTAAGCGGCTGCAAGAACACGACCCATCGGAAATATGTATTTCTTCTGTTACATATGCAGAATTGGTACATGGTGTAGAAAAGAGTAAATCAATTGAAAAGAACAGGCTTGCATTAGCATTATTGTTGGCAAATATTGAAATAATAAGTTTTGACTCTTTAGCTGCTGAGAGTTATGGGAAAATTAGAGCTGATTTAGAAAAAGCAGGAAATCCCATTGGACCATTGGATATGATGATTGCAGGACATGCAAAATCACTTAAGTATACTGTTGTAACAAATAACACAAAAGAGTTTGAACGGGTACAGGGATTGAAACTTGAAAACTGGGCAAAGTGATTTTAGCCTAAAATTACTTTGCCGGAAATTCAATACACTTAGAAAATAACAGAAGATGAAACAGACAGCAGAATGACTGGAACAATGGAATGGTCATATCTCAGTTCTTTGTCCGTTGAAACGTTTCGCACGGGTGTGCGTTGTTTTAACGGACAAAGAACAGGAGATATGACCAGAGTGTGACTAGTTGCTGTCTGTTTCATTTTCTGTTATTCAAAGACTATTTGTTTTCGACTCAAAATTTTTAGTTTAATTCAGCGATTCGCGATACGCCCACATAGATCTGGCTGATCTTATACCATGTTGCATAATCCGTCACCCCGGTCTGAGGGAGATTGAAGATCTTCTGGAATGTCCGTACAGCCTCTGCGGTCTGATTGCCATAGATGCCGTCTGCTGCTATTTTTGGAATTGCCGGATAATTATCGGAGATACGGTTTAATTGTTCCTGCATCTGCTGGACTTTCTGACCGGAACTGCCGATGGTGAGATCGTAACCCGGCCAGGAACTTGGAATGCCGCTGATCTGTTCGGCAGAATTAATATAGATATCATCCCCGTAGTAATAGCGCAGAATCTCAATGGGTGAATAGCCCTGTTCGCCCAGATCCTTGGAGCCCCACTGACTCATCCAGTTCGGACAGGAGACCCGACGACCATCACAGTACTGGGTGAGAATCGGCTGCAGAACCCCGGGTCTGGAGAGGTAATTGGAGAAAATCATATCCACCGTTTCGGATATATTTTCAAAAATATTTCTTCCATAGACAAAGAAATGGTCGTAGGCGGTGGAGTTGGTGATGGTGAAATCGTAGCCTTTATTGCGGTACCATTCGGTGAAGACTCTATTGAGGGTAAAGGAGATAATAGCCAGGCAGTTGGCGATAATGGAGGATTCCGGCCAGGTAGCGTAAATTTCACTGGAAGCGACGTTTTTGATATATTCTTTAAATGGAATATAGTAATTGGCAGCTCTGGCATCTGTAGGCGGTCCGTCGTGGACGATGATGGTTTCGGGAATGACAACACGGCTTAGTACGACTTCACCGGATTCAGTGACATCTTTGATTTCCGCTTCTGCGATTTTAGGCGGGAAATTACCGTATAGGGTATGAGGCGGTACAACGATCGGAGAAGCTTCGATGTTGGCCAGTGGTGTAAGTCGGGCGTTCTGAAGGGCAGTAACGTTGGCTAGTATCTGAGCACCGCTGATCGTTAGAGTGGAATATCCTTCAGCCTGAATCGTGAAATTATATTCTGAATAGGGTTGGGCGCTGCCGCTTTCCAGACTGTAAGAAACAGGAGGGGCAGGCAATTCAATGCTGGGTGTTTCACCTGAATTATCGGTTGTCAGTTCCTCGATGATATTGTCCGGATTTCCGGTATCTGTAATCTGGATTACGGCATTTTCGATGGGAGTATAATCGTTGTGCCCTGTGACAGCGAACTGAAGGCGGCCGTAGGAAGCGGCGGATACCTGAGCCGGCATAACAGGAACAGAAGATGAAGCCATGGGCGTAAACCTCAATAGGGAATTGATTTATTATATGCATATTTGACGAAAAGATGACGGCAGAAGAATGCATTCTGTGAAAAATTATGCATACAAAAATTTTGAGATAATCATATAATTATTTAGGTTGAATTTGCTTTTAATCTATGGTATACTTCATGCAGTTTAAAATTCAGTGTCGAAAGATATTGAATATAAGTGACTTTTGGAAGTTATTTACAAAAAAGGACAGGAGTGGAAGTATCGATGATGTGGTTGTATTCGCAAAGCTTGAAAATGTATATTTATACAAAATCTTCCATTTCTTGTTTATATTTATTAACTTAAAAAAAGAGGTTTCATGTTATTGTCTTTTCTATTTTTGACATGAGATTATCTTTTTTTTTTGCAAATTAGGAGAAAGGATCAGGTGAGAAAATGAAAGCGTTTCTGATTTTGGCAGACGGTACTGTTTACGAAGGAGAAAGCATCGGTTCTACCAGAGAAGTTATCAGTGAAATTGTGTTTAATACATCTATGACAGGTTATTTGGAAATTTTAACAGATCCGTCCTATTGCGGCCAGTCTGTCGTTATGAC
>Ga0129310_1000513_pt1 | contig 46543 bp, 35 predicted proteins | sample Go1ome_2_FD_94433 | JGI IMG/M metagenome (GOLD analysis project Ga0129310, IMG submission 94433) | Western lowland gorrila individual fecal microbial communities from Wisconsin, USA - Go1022A metagenome | ecosystem: Host-associated > Mammals > Digestive system > Large intestine > Fecal | place...
AAAGGAGTTCCGGCACCAAAGATCTTAGTATCAGACAGAGCACAGATGGTTATGCCATATCATGTATTGTTCGATACTTATGAGGAAGCAAGACTTGCAGGTAAGTCATTTGGTTCTACAAAGTCCGGTATTGCTCCGTTCTATTCAGATAAATATGCAAAGATTGGATTCCAGGTATCCGAGTTATTTATGGATGAGGCTGCGTTGAAGGATAAGATTGAACGTGTGATTGCACAGAAGAATATCCTGTTAGAGCATTTGTATCATCAGCCATTACTTACAGTAGATGAAGTATATAACACATTGATGGAATATAAGAGTATGGTAGAGCCATATGTATGTGATGTATCTGCATATTTGTGGCAGGCAATCAAGGATGGCAAGAATATTTTATTAGAGGGTCAGTTGGGTTCTCTGAAAGATCCGGATCATGGTATTTATCCTATGGTTACATCTTCTTCTACCTTAGCAGCATATGGTGCAATTGGAGCTGGTATTCCACCATATGAGATTCAGAAGATTGTTACGGTTGTAAAGGCATATTCTTCTGCTGTTGGTGCCGGTGCATTTGTTAGTGAGATCTTCGGTGACGAGGCAGACGAATTAAGACGCCGTGGTGGTGATGGCGGTGAGTTTGGTGCAACAACAGGACGTCCTAGAAGAATGGGTTGGTTTGACTGTGTTGCTTCTAAGTACGGCTGTCGTATTCAGGGTACAACCGATGTAGCATTTACCGTATTGGATGTATTAGGATACTTAGATGAGATTCCGGTATGCGTTGGATATGATATTGATGGAGAAGTTACAACAGACTTCCCAACAACTGCAAAGCTTGAGAAAGCGAAGCCAGTACTTAAGACATTACCGGGATGGAAGACAGATATTCGTGGAATCAAGAAGTATGAAGATCTTCCGGAGAATTGTAGAAAGTATATCGAGTTCGTTGAGGAGCAGATTGGATTCCCTATTACGATGGTATCCAATGGTCCGGGAAGAGAAGATATTATCTACCGTTAAGAATTGTATATAAGGGTTATCCTATAGAGAAAGCCTGCTGGAGAGTTGAAGCTCCGGCAGGCTTTTTCTTATGTTTTTCCTGCGTGTAGAATTGGAATTATTTTCTCTGGATGTCAAATGTTAGCAAATATAAACGGATAATGGTGATTCCAAAATTATCGCCGCATTATATTGCTACTCGCTTTTCTTTCGGATTTGAGCTATAATGTGCACATGAGAAAATGAATGATAAAGAAATGGCGGGAAGGATATTTTATGGAACATACAGTAAGAAAGAATAAGAATAATCGGATTGGCATGCGTGTGATGGCAGGAATCTTCATTATGATTGCAGTCATCCGGATTGTTGTGGTGATAACGAGTAGGGAACCGACGAATCGTGTTGTGACAGCAATTCTTTGTGCGGGCTGCCTTGCATACGGAATCTATCTGCTGCGGCAGACATTACGCCCTCAGGCATATGATATTACATATGTGTTTGGAGATAAGACCATGACGCTTAAGATGCATCGGAAGGAGATGACAATCTCTTATGGTGAGATTCGGGATCTTGGATATGTGGTTCCGAATGAGAATATGGATTACAGTCTGATTCAGATCTATATTGGAAAGGAACAGTTTGTGATACCATTTACTTCGAACCGGGAGATCGGCGAGGCATTATATGGTATGCTGAAGTTGAAGAAGGAAGAGGCGGAACAAGAAGAGCAGTAATGCAATAGATCGGAACCTGGGAAGCATATGTAACAGGAAGGAAAGCTTTTGGTGATTGGGATACTGGGAAAGAATGAAATGGATACGATTGGAATGGAGGAAGAGGTAATGGCAACGAAAGATAAGATATTAGAAATGTTACAACAACAGGATTCATTTGTGTCGGGACAGACCTTGTGCGACCAGTTAGGAATCTCCAGAACAGCAGTATGGAAGAATATTAATGCGTTGAAAGAGGATGGATATGTGATTGAATCTGTGAATAACAAAGGATATCATTTAGTCGAAGAGCCGGATGTGATCGATCCAAAGCGTATTGGAGAATATCTTCATACACAGTGGCTGGCACACAATATTGTCTATGATAAGAAGATGGATTCCACGAATACGCAGGCGAAGATATTAGGAGAGTCCGGCGGGGATAATGGAACGGTTGTGATTGCGGAACAGCAGACAGCAGGAAAAGGACGCAGAGGCAAGACATGGGTATCCCCAATGGGAAACTGTTATTTCACGGTGCTGTTAAGACCGGATGTACATGCAGATCGTGCATCCATGATCACGTTGGTATCGGCATTGGCATTAGCACAGGCAGTTGAGAATGTAATGGGATTGCAGACGATGATCAAATGGCCGAATGATGTGATCGCAAATGGTAAGAAATTATGTGGCATTCTCACAGAGAGCAGCAGTGATCTGGAATATATCAATTATGTAGTAGTTGGAATTGGAGTGAATTGCAACCAGACAGAGTTTCCGGAAGAGATTCGTGATATAGCATCATCTATCTGTCTGGAAACAGGAAAACAGGTGGATCGAACCCGTTTACTGGCAGAATTCTTTAACTGCTTTGAGGTATATTATGAAAAGTTCTTAGAGACAGAGGATCTGCAGGGGTTAGTAGCCGATTATAATGCGAGACTGATCAACCGTGGGAAAGATGTTAAGATAGTGGAAAAAGAGCAGGAGACGGTATTGCGGGCAATTGGCGTAGATCAGCACGGAGGTCTGATCGTAGAAGATGAGGCGGGTGAACAGCGTTCCATTATATCCGGGGAAGTATCCGTGCGTGGATTGTACGGATATGTATAGAAGTGACAGATCAATAATGGTTATAGGGCCGATTCTGACGAGTATTTTGATATGGCGTATAGAGACATAACCTAAGTTATCGTGCATATTGAATAAAAAATAGTAACAGACACCTGAAAAACACAGCATAAATTGTGAAGTTTGTTATATGTACATAATGTACATGTTATGATGTTTGTCTGCGTTATAACGCGACGTACTTAATAAAATTAAGTCATGCATGCACTTTGTGCTGAGTATAAAAGCAAAAACTTAATAAAATTAAATAAAAAGACGCCTTTACATTATAAAATTTATTATAAAAGAGGGTTACTTGCATAAATTAAGTAATTTCTATATAATACTTTATAGACAAAGGCGTCTGAGTGAAAAGAACATACGTCTGTCGTATGTTCTTTTTTTACTTAATATAATTAAGTCGCCAGTTATAAGGAGGATATAAGAATGTCATACGTTGATGAGGTACTTGAAGTAGTACAGAAGAAAAATGCAGACCAGCCTGAGTTCTTACAGGCAGTAACAGAGGTACTTGAGTCATTAAGACCTGTAATTGATGCAAACGAGGATCTTTACAGAAAGAACGCAATCTTAGAGAGAATCACAGAGCCAGATCGTCAGATCATGTTCCGTGTTCCATGGGTAGATGACAATGGTCAGGTACAGGTTAATAGAGGTTTCCGTGTACAGTTCAACAATGCAATTGGACCTTACAAGGGAGGTTTGAGACTTCACCCATCTGTTAACTTAGGTATCATCAAATTCTTAGGTTTTGAGCAGGTATTTAAGAACTCTCTTACAACACTTCCAATTGGTGGTGGTAAAGGTGGTTCTGATTTCGATCCTAAGGGCAAATCAGACAGAGAGATTATGGCATTCTGTCAGAGCTTTATGACAGAGCTTTCAAAATATATTGGTGCTGATACTGATGTTCCTGCTGGTGATATCGGAACTGGCGCAAGAGAGATCGGATTCATGTTTGGTCAGTATAAGAGAATCCGTGGATTATATGAAGGTGTTCTTACAGGTAAGGGTCTTACATATGGTGGATCACTTGCTCGTACAGAAGCTACAGGATATGGTTTATTATATTTAACCAATGCATTATGGAAAGATCACGGCATGAGCTTAGAAGGCAAGATTGCTACTGTATCAGGTGCTGGTAACGTTGCAATCTACGCAATTGAGAAAGCTCAGGAGTTGGGTGCTAAGTGTGTAACATGTTCTGATTCAACAGGTTGGATTTATGATCCGGAAGGAATCGATGTTGCATTACTTAAGGATGTTAAGGAAGTAAAACGTGCTCGTTTGGATGCTTATGCTGCAGCTCGTCCATCTGCTGAGTATCATGTTAAGAAGGATGCAAATGATCACGGTGTATGGTCAATCAAGTGTGATCTTGCTCTTCCATGTGCAACTCAGAACGAGTTGAATCTTGAGGATGCTAAGATGTTGGTTGCTAACGGATGTAAGTCAGTAACAGAAGGTGCTAACATGCCTACAACATTAGATGCTACTAAGTACTTACAGGAGAATGGCGTATTATTCGTAGGTGGTAAGGCTGCTAACGCTGGTGGTGTTGCTACATCTGCATTAGAGATGAGCCAGAACTCTGAGAGATTATCATGGACATTCGAAGAGGTTGATGGTAAGCTTAAGGGAATCATGGAGACAATCTACGCTAACATCAGTGATGCTGCTAAGAGATATGATATGACAATCGGTGGTAATGCTGATTATGTAGCAGGTGCTAATATTGCCGGATTCGAGAAGGTAGTAGATGCTATGCTTGCTCAGGGTGTATGCTAATTAAGAGTTATTATTTGTAACTTGAATAAATAAAAGAGGTGTGGTGCAAGTTTACTTGCTGACCACACCTCTTTTGTTTGTGGGTTACAAATGGCAATATAATAGATTGAAATGACAAAAATATGCTGTAAAATTCTTCGTTGAATTATACAGCTTATTTTTGTATAATATATAAATAAAGAAGTAATATTTAAGAAAGGAAGTTGATATTATGCCGAATATATTACCTGTATCAGATTTAAGAAATTATAATGAAGTATTGAAAAATTGCCAAGTTGGAGAACCGGTATTTCTGACCAAGAATGGCAGGGGCAAGTTTGTGGTTATGGATATAGAAGATTATGAACGTGAAAAGGCAGAAAAAAAACTGCTCATGAAGTTACGAGAAGCAGAAGAAGCGGTTAAGGATGAAAGTGCCTGGATGACCTTGGATGACCTTAAGAAATCGGTTGGGATATAGTTTATGATGAAATTACGGATCAACCCTATTGTGGTAGAGGACTTAAAAAATATTAAACAATATATTGCTGAAGACAATGAAGAAATGGCAGTGAAAACCATTCAGGAGATATATGCCCGATTTGAGAATATACAGCAATTTCCGTATATGGGAGCATATCTTGCTAAGAGAGTCAGTTTCAAGACAGATTATAAGTATGTGATTTGTGGAAATTATGTTGTGTTATATAAAGTTGGAGAAGAACATGTGGAGATTTACCGGGTGATCAATCGATATCAGGATATTACGAAAATATTTTTTTAAACATTGAGCACTTAATGAATGTGAAGATTAAAATATAGTGTTTATAAGGAAAGGGTGCCACGCAAGTTTACTTGTGGATGGCATCCTTTTTCTTATCGTTGTATTATTTGTAAAGTAAGTTTTGGGTTGTAAATATTATGAAGTTAGCTCTTCTTGAGACTTCATTGTTCCGTTTGCAAGGTCTTTTGAAACAAATGGGATAAAATAAAACGGTATGGTGAGTAGCTTTTGCTGGGAATTGAAACCATAATTATTTTTCGAGACCTTAATAGCATACTCGAATTTATTATGGTTTGAAAATTTTTCAAGAGAATTAAGTGTGCCTCTGCCCTTTTTTACATCGAGTGGATATAATTTATTATTTGATTCAATAATAAATTCAAGTTCTGCAGATGTTCTGCCCCTCCAATAGAACAATTTATGTTCTTTGGCGATTAATTCATTAGCTACAAAATTTTCAAAAAATATTCCTGATAAAGTGTTATCTCTTTCGTTTGACACAAACGAAGCGGCATTGATACCGCTTTGGTATGAGAACATACCGATATCTCCAAGAAATAGGCGGAAATGGCTTTCACTGTCTGGCATAAGTGGCATTGTGATGTGTTCTTTCAATTGGAAAGACTGATTTATAACGTGTGCCATTGTAAGCCATTGGATAGAGGTTACATAATCTCTTGTCTTGCTCTTTTCTGCGATAAGTCCGGGAGAAAAATTCTTTGATTCCTTATTGAGCTCGCTGTAAATATTCTGAAACAGAGTACGAGAACGTAATACGGATTCCTGACTTGCCTGATAAAGTTCCATGTCTGACAAGTAGTTGTCATATAGTACTTTAAGAATCTCTCTTGATTCGAGAAGATTAGCCCCATCCACATAGGCTTCCACTGCTTCGGGCATACCGCCTACAAGTAAGTATCTATATATCTGATCCATTGCTAGTTCGTGAATCTGACTATCTAATGGTTTCCTTTCCTCATAAGCTGTTTTAACAGTGTTATAGAGTATTTTATTGTTGTTCATTAAAAATTCATCAAAGGTCATTGGATAAATCGTTAGTTGATTGATCTTACCGACAGGAAATAGGAATTTACCATTTTCTTTTGACCCTCTTTTATGTGTTTCTCTCTGAAGTTTGATACGAACCATTGAGCCAGTTGCAATAACAGGAATTTCTCTGAAATCCTGACAAAAATATTTGAGAGAAGAAATAATGTTAGGGCATTCCTGTATCTCATCAAAAATCAGTAAAGTTTTTTCATTTATTTGTCTTCCTTTGCGTAATGAAATATATTCGATGATTTTTCTTGCATTAGCGGTCCCAGAACAAAATTCACGAATTTCATCTTCTTTTTTACAATCAATATAAATATAGTTGTTTTTATAAAAAGTTTTAGCGAAAAGTTCTTCTACAAGATAGGTTTTACCAACCTGTCTTGCACCCCAAATAATTAAGGGCTTTTTGCGGCTGTTATTATTCCATTCAATTAATTTCTGCAATGCATTTCGTTCCATAAATTAACCTCCAATGTATATAATACCAATATTATATTATAATATGCACCAATGTTCAAGTGATTTTAAAAGTTATTTGCACCTATACAGTGATAAAAATTGCAAATATATGCACGTATTTCTCGAAGTTGTAAATTTGAATGATGAAATTATATAAGAAAGACGGGATATGGATTCATTTGCTACATATCATATTCTGCCTTATGGTAAATGCATATTTCATATGATTAAGGAGGCAGATTATGAAGAAGTATGGATATGTAAGGGTATCTTCCAGGGATCAGAATCCGGACAGACAATTAGATGCATTAAGAAAGCTACAGATCGTAGAGGAAAATATCTACGTAGATAAGATGTCAGGAAAGAATTTTGATCGTCCAAGTTATAAAAGATTATTACGGACAATGAAACCCAAAGATGTGCTTGTTGTTATGAGTATTGACCGCTTAGGAAGAAACTATGATGAGATATTGGAGCAATGGAGAATCCTTACTAAAGTGAAGAATGTAAACATCGAAGTGATAGATATGCCATTGCTTAATACTACATGTGAACGGGATGGATTGACAGGAACATTTGTGGCAGATCTTGTATTACAGATATTAGCATATGTGGCAGAAACAGAACGAAACTTTATCCGGCAAAGACAGGCAGAAGGAATTGCAAGTGCTAAGGCAAGGGGTGTGAAATTTGGAGCAGAGAGGATGGAAATGCCGGATGCATTTGAACAGTGTTATGTAAACTGGATGGAGAATCGTATATCAGTGCGTAATGCAGCGAAAGCACTGGGAATTAGTGCTACTACTTTTTACCGGAGATGTCAGGAACGGAAACAACTAGAGATGGAGTAAGGTGTTTTTCAAGGTAGACTTTTGGAAACAGTAGATTTTTATAATATTTACATGCGATAATCAGTAATTCTCGTTGCTACAAATATTTTAGCATAGCTGTTTCCAAAAGTCTGCTTTGTGGAACAGAGGAATGTGTTGAGAAGGATAATAAGTAAAAGTTTTACTGTATTTTATGGGTTGTTTAATAAATATAAAATGGATTATCAGATTTCATCAATACTTGTCAGAAAGATAAGTCTCTTCTGTTTTATGAACGGTGGATAGTAATTGATTGGATAATAGAAGAGCTGCAAGTGTGGATGAGCCAATAGTAATGCTGGATGTCTACAATATGTGATAAAGGAGAATGATTATGGAACAAGAAAATTATATTTTAGTACAAAAGGGTTTTAGAATATTGTTAGCTTCATTGTCTGGTTATATCGGAAAAGAATTAAACAGAACTTATAAAGATAAATGGTGGGATGAGGTACTAGAGGTTCTTTCGGATCAATATGATTTACCATCTAAGGGGGAATATGGTGAATTGATCGATGCATTAGACGTTGCGAATTGTATTCGGATTATTGATAGGAAATGGAATGATGTTTTTAAATACAATTTGTCTAAAAATTGTCGCACATGGTCAAAAGAGCTTATGGGAATTCGCAATATTGTTTCGCATGTAGGACAGCAGGATATAGATCAACCTATGGCGGAGAGAGCATTGGATACGATGTCGCTCTTGTGTAAAGAAATTGATCCTGAGAGTGAGCCGGAGTTAAGGGAAATACATAAACTTATTCGCGCAAGAGCTGAAGATATGAAAGATTTAACACTTGTACAGGCAATGACAGCTATAGGCGTTGATCAGCCAGATGTTGAATCAAAAAGAGGCGCACTTGGTAAGGGGAATCTTCTAAAACTTGTGGAAACGGATATTGTACAAAAGACCACACTTACGAGAAAAGTAACATATGGTGGAAATACGGTTGTATATCCAGTGTATAGGATTCGGCTTGATGCCTTATATTACAATGATCAAAATGATCGGATAGCGACATGGCTTTCTAGATATAAGGCAGAAAATGGAGATGATGCACTATCAAGTATAAATAGAGATACTTATAATCGAATTATCGAGAGCTTTATATATGAGAGTAATTCGGATGCTATTCAAAAGACACAGAAAAATATTTCGTTAGTTGGGCAAAGAGAACCGGGTGTGACATTAGCAGATGGTAGAATTGTTGATGGTAATCGACGGTTTACATGTCTTAGGAGGATTCAGAGAGAGAGTCAAGAACCGATTTATTTTGAAACTGTTATTATGGATATGGATATTGAGGAAGATAAAAAACAGATTAAGCTGCTAGAACTTGCAATTCAGCATGGAGAGGAAAAAAAGGTAGATTATGATTTGATTGATTATGCGATAGGAACTTACCAGGATATCGTGCTTACAAAGTTGTTATCTGTTGAAGAGTATGTTGCTAGTACTTGTGAAACAGAGGCAGAAGTGAAACAAAGAATTGAAATAGCAAGTGTGATTTGTGAGTTTTTGGAATATATCAAACTTCCAGAAAAATATTATATAGCAAGAGAATATCAGTTATATAGTTTGTTTCAAGAAATGTTAACTCCACTACATCGATTAGATAAAGATGACCAGAAGAAATTAAAAAGAATTGTATTTAATAATGTAATTATGAAAGCTATATCTGATCAACGTAAATTTATACGAGATATTAAAGGACTAGTAAAAAATAATACATATAATACATATTTTGAGGAGCAAAAGAGAATTGGAGAAAAAATTAAAAACAGTATAGAAAAAATAGAAATTCATAGCAAGGAAGAAATTGATAGCTTTGCACAAAGAAATGTGGAAATAACAGAAGAATTACAGATTTCTATGGAAAAGGCGTTACAGCAATCACGAAATCATCAGCTTAAATTAAAGCCAGCAGAGAATGTTTCTAAGTGTATTTCGTTATTATTAGATGTTGATTCGAGAATGTTTAATAAAATGAATCCGGAAGAGAAAAATGACTTATTAGTAGAATTTGAAGAAATAGAAAAAATTGTAGAAAAATTTAAAAAAATACTATAGGATGGATGAAATATGGATATAGAAAGGATTTCAATTGATACAATTAACTTATCTCAACGGTCAAAAAATGCTTTGCATAGAATAGGAATTCATGTTGTGGGAGATATGTTGGATCAAACAAGCACGGAATTTTAAATTAGAAAATGAGAAGAATCTGGGAGAAGAGACCGCAGAGGAATTGCGTGCTGGAGTGGAAGAAAAGAAAAGTATTTTTGAAAGGTGCAAAGAGGAATATGCAAGATGGAAACATATTCAGGATGTGTTCTATGCAACGAAGGAAGCATTTACCGGAGATAGTACGATGCAGGATGTAAAGGATAAGTTTGCAGAGAATCTGGCAACCATTACAGACGGAAAAGTTTCGTTACAATCAATGGATGATAATATGGATATTCGTATAGATAGTGGCGATAATCCATTAAAATATGAGATTCTTTCAGAGGGAACCAAGGACACGATTGCACTTGCATTTCGTCTTGCTATGCTGGAGCATTTATTTCCGAATGGCGGCGGTTTGGTAGTGCTGGATGATCCATTTACAGATATGGATGCTGACCGGACACGACAGGCATGTAAGCTGGTTCAGAATTTTGCATATAATGGGAATCAGGTGATTTTTATTACTTGCGATGACAAGTATAGAAGTATGTTACAGGGTACGGTTTTGGAAATGTAAGAATGGATTATAGAAAGTCAAGTAGATAAGAAGCAGGAGGTAAGAAGAATGGCAAGGTGGGATTTTGCAAACATTAGTTTAAAGGTTAGTAACGACCAGGATGTGGAATTGGTGAAACAGGCAATGGAATGTATGAATTATTCTATGACGATGCCGCTGCCGCCGTATGAATGTGGTGGGGATGGACCTCGGTGGGAGAAGAAAAAGGACGATATCATATTGTGTTACGACGATTGTAAAGAATTGGATGTACGAAGTCTATGTGCGATTCTTAACTGTATGTTTGAAAATGTTGATATGTATATATTTGAAGCGGTGGGAAGTAATACTTCCGATTATTATTCCGGAAAAGAGATTACATATAATATTAAGAAACGTACATATGTACAAAGGATTTTTGATTATTGCTATGGGGATAATACAGTATTTGGAGAAGAGTTAGGGAGAGAGTTAGAAGACGATGAATTTCTGGATGGAATTGGTTCAAAGGTAACAAAAGGCAGATTTGGTGTGAAGAAGTTTTTGCATGAAACAGTGGATGCAGAACTAATAGAGGAATTTGTTCATTTCGCAAAAGAAGATCAACACGAGCAGCTTGCACAATTATTTGAAAAGGTACTACATGACAAATTAAAGAAAAGATAGTAGAGTAAAGCTATAATATGAATGGGGAAGACAGTTATGAAAATCGACATAGACAAACTTAGAAAAGATATGCGTGAACAGAGCCTTGGAGCTGCCTTTATGGGTGGTTTCGGAGGTGCTTTCATGGAAGCTGGGGATATTGCTCATGCGTCGCCTGAACGTTTGGTGCAGTTAGCCCAGAAACAGGGAATAGATCTACGTAGGTATGCGATAGATTAGGACAGACATCTATGAAATGATTATGTGAAGCAGGATGCCATCTTATATAGTGATATGCTCCCTTCTAAGTGACAAGTTTTTATTATTTCACTTGTCTACCTAGAAGGGAGCATATCAACCTTATATAGGATAGGAGGCATCCTATTTTTTTGCCATTTTTCCTATTAGGAAGAATTGAATAATCTTACAAATCTTAGTATACTTATACCAAAAGCTGAAAGAGGATTTTATCATGCAGGCGTATAATAGAAGTGGAAGATACATTCGAAAGATCGCATATATCGGGTTGAGTTGTATGTTGATACTGGCAACCGGGTGTACAAGAGATGCATTTACAGAGGAACAGAAACAGGAGCAATTTGAAAAGTGTAAAGAGAGTGCTGCAAATTGGTTTGAGACGAATATGCCCGAGGCGAAGATATTAGAATGTGAACTTGTGATAGATGGGGATGTGACAGGATATGGCTTAACAGATACGGTAAAGGGAACTTACCGGTTATCCGGACACCAATATGCTTATTTGTATATTACGGAAGAAGATAAGATGTATACAGATGAAGATACCCCATTGGCAGAACAGTATTTGATAGATCATTATACTGCGGATCTTGGTATTGATTATGAAGATGCAGCAGCTGAATTGGATGGATGGGTAAATACTACAACATATAAAAATGATTTCATTGACGAGGAACATTTGGAAAAGGGGGAAGGAGAGACACTGTTGGGTGACCGGCTGCCATATGGATTGTCGGAAGAGGAGTTATATGAGTATTTAGATGATCGTTACCAGAAATTGTCGGGAGATTGGCTACATAAGCCGGAGCTATATCTCTTAGTGAAAGATATCGATTCTGTTGATATCGATAGCATTTCTCCTGAAATAATTAAAAAATATTCGGGTGTAGCATGTTACATTGTGGATTCGGATATGCAATATAGAATAAAATTATATTGTGACCAGGTGCAGGGGCATGACACGGTGGATAAATATGTAAATATAGTGCGGAAGGGGCCACAGAATGAAGAGATATCGGATGAGGGCGATTCACTGAAAGAACGAATTTGGAATCGATATTGGGACATGCCGGGGGGCAGTTTCAAGCAATATGATTATGATACGTTAGAGCCGATTATACAGGAGAAGACAGAAGAGGAAAATTCGGGGGAAATGGCAGAAGATTGACAGAAGAAAGGCATACAAGATGAAGACACAAACAAAGAAAAACAAATATGAGATAGACATGTGCAATGGTTCCATATTGGATAAATTGATATCCTTTTCGATTCCATTGATGTTATCCGGAATCTTACAATTGTTATTTAATGCGGTGGATATTATCGTAGTTGGACGATTTACCGGAAGTGAAGCATTGGCGGCGGTTGGTTCGACAACAGCACTGATCAATGTTTTTGTGAATCTGTTTATGGGAATCTCATTAGGTGCCAATGTATTGGCGGCAAGATTCTATGCCACCGGACAGGATAAAGAGATGTCAGAGACGGTGCATACATCGATCACACTTGCGTTAATTAGTGGAATTGTGATGGGGATTGTGGGTATCTTAGCAGCAAAGGGAGCCTTAGAGCTTATGGACACACCGGACAATGTGTTAGATCAGGCAACCCTATATATGAGGATCTATTTTATGGGAATGCCATTTTTCATGTTGTATAATTATGGAGCTGCCATTTTACGGGCGGTGGGAGATACGAAGCGTCCATTGTATTTTCTGATTCTTTCTGGCACAACCAATGCGATCCTTAATATGTTTCTCGTGATCCGGTTTCATATGGGTGTGGCTGGTGTTGCAATAGCAACGGTTATTTCCCAGTGTATATCATGTGTGTTAGTGTTGAAGTGCTTATATGATTCGGAAGGAAGTTACCAGTTGCGGTTTTCCAAGTTAGGAATGAAAGCACGCTATGTAAAGCAGATATTTCAGGTTGGAGTACCGGCGGGTATCCAGAGTACGATCATCAATTTTTCGAATGTGTTATTACAGTCGTCTGTGAATTCCTTTGGCTCGGTTGCCATGGCAGGTTATACAGCGGCGAATAATATATTAGGATTCTTATATGTATCAGTGAACTCAATTACACAGGCGTGTATGAGCTTTACCAGCCAGAATTACGGCGTGCGGAAGTTCAAACGGATGGATAAAGTGTTATTGGAATGTCTGGGATTGACAGTGGTTGTTGCACTTGTGCTTGGTGGCGGTTCGTATCTGTTTGGTTCCGAACTGATGCACATTTATACCAAGAGTGCAGACGTTGTGGCATGTGGTGTGGATATTATGTTATATACGACGGTAACATATTTTCTGTGTGGAATCATGGATCTGTTTCCGGGAGCATTGCGGGGAATGGGACATTCTACCGTGCCGATGATCCTTTCGGTAATTGGAACGGTTGGAACGAGAATTGTGTGGATCTACCTGATATTTCCGTATCATAGAGCATTGGATTTTCTGTTCATATCATATCCGGTATCGTGGCTATTAACGATTGTAATGCAGGTTGTCTGTTTCTATTTTGTGAGGAAAAAGGTACATGCAATGTAAGGCAGAGAATTTTTCTTGAAATTACTGGAAAGTATGAATATACTATTGTTGTAGAAGTTTTTAAGGAGTTTCGATGTAAGGGAGATAGAAAATCATGTTGAAAATATTTTTTGGAAACAGAGAGGATGCTATATATAATACATCCGTATATTTTAAAAATGTATATCGGGATGAATGGATTACAGACTCTTTCTGTTGCGACATGATAAAAGATATAGATCAGTCTATTGTTGTTGGTGCACATATGATTGAAAGCCCGGTGTTAGGACCGATAACACCAAAAGATTTATCAGGGGGAGTAAAGACTCTGATCCTTATATATAAGGATAGAGAGCATATGTTTAATGCATCTAATTGTGGGGATAATTGTGCAAAATGGTTGCTGAGAATGGCAGAAAATGATGATATTAGTATTAACCTGCGGCATTTAATGGATTTTGGAAAAGAAAAGTTTGAACTTGAAGTGATGAATAACGGTAAAATTGTTCATGATATGGAAGAGTTTGTAAATGCGGCGGGAGAGTATGTGTAAGGAGGCATTAGCATGAAAGGAAAACATAGTGTTACGGTTGCGAATAATGTCCTTCGGTACAGATTTGAGATACAACGGAATATAACGATAATTAAAGGGGATAGTGCTACTGGAAAGACCACATTAGTCGATATGATTCGAGAGTATTATGAAAATGGAGAGCAGAGTGGAATATTGTTACAATGTGATAAACAATGTGTTGTGTTGGAGGGAAGACAATGGAAACTTTTGTTAGATAATATTCATGATTCTATTGTGTTTATTGATGAGGGAAACATGTTTATTTCATCTAATGAGTTTGCAGACGCCGTGAAACATTCAGACAATTATTATGTAATTGTGACCAGAGAGAGTCTTCCATCACTTCCATATAGTGTAGATGAGATTTATGGTATAAGGTCTTCTGGTAAATATGGAACTTTACAACAGACATATCAGGAATTTTATCATATATATGGCAATGCGGATTATCGGGAATCATTTTCACCAGATGTAATCATTGTGGAGGATTCTAATTCTGGGTGTGAGTTTTTTGAATATGTTACAGAGGAACAGAATTGTCAAGTTGTAAGTGCGGGTGGCAAATCTAATATTTTTAAGAAACTTGCTGGTTATGCAGATGAGAATGTCCTTGTTATAGCAGACGGGGCTGCATTTGGACCAGAAATGGACCGTGTAGTGAAAAGAATATCTATGAAAGATAATCAATTACTTTATTTACCGGAATCTTTTGAATGGTTGGTGTTACAATCAGGTGTTGTGAAGGATACAGAGATCAGTAAAGTGTTAGAAGAACCCAGTGAATATATTGATAGCGAGAAATATATGAGTTGGGAAAGATATTTTACTGCATTATTGGTTGATAAGACGCAGGATACATATTTAAGATATGAGAAAGCAAGATTGAATTCTGCTTATAAGAATAAGAAAATTGTGGAAAAAATTATTGGTGTGATTCCAAAGAAAATATTATAAATGATATGTCATGTAGTATCCTGATACAGATAATGAAGCTGAAATGGAGGGATCATTATGGAAGATTTAAAGAGTAAAAAGTTCTGGCAGCATATTGGAGTTGCGACACTTGGCATGCTCCTGTTTGCCATGGGCATTAACCTGTTTATTGTACCGGCAGACCTGTATAATGGGGGAATTCTTGGTATTAGTCAGATTCTGCGTACAATATTCGTACATTATCTGCATTTGTTTTCGGGTAAGACAGATATTGCAGGTATTATTAACCTGATATTAAATGTTCCCCTTTTTATATTGGCATATGTATCCATTAGCAAAAGCTTCTTTACAAGAACATTGATCTGTGTGATCAGCCAGACAATCTTTTTCAGTTTTATTCCGATTCCGACCACGCCGATTGTATCAGATCCGTTGACGGCAAGTATGATTGGTGGAATTATGGCGGGTAGCGGCATTGGAATTGCACTTCGTTCGGGTGGTTCGAGCGGTGGAATGGATATTGTAGGGATGTATTTTACGAAGAAGTACAAGGACTTCAGTGTCGGTAAGGTATCTCTTGCAGTGAACTGTGTAGTATATGGAATCTGTGCGGTGTTGTTTGGACTGCCGACGGCAATCTACAGTATCATTTATTCGGCAGTTAGTACATTGATGACGGACAAGGCGCATATCCAGAATATTAATGTGGAGGTTATGATCTTCACAAAAGAGGCACCGGAGCAGATTGTAGCTTGTATCGTACATGAATTTCACCGGGATGCAACCTGGTGGGAGGCGAAGGGCGGCTATACCGAGGATAAGACCTATATGGTCATGACGATCCTATCCAAGTATGAGTGTGAGCATCTGCGTCCGAAGCTCAAAAAGATTGATGAGCATGCATTTGTTGTGGTCAAGGAAGGCATGCGGATTGCGGGCAAGTATGAGAAGCATTTGTGAGAAGAGAGTAGTTAAAAATTAATTTAAACTTTATAAAATTTCCAGGTTGACAAATGTTGCGGAAGTGAATAATATAATATTAGAAGGTAACTTCTCGAGAAGCATACTCGTCAAATGTTTTTCGTCTGTGAAGTGCGAGCCGCGATGGAAGGCGGTGAACATGGAGGCTCACAAAGGTGGCAACTTACCATAATCCATCTAGCGAAAGCGAAAGAAAGTTGTATTTTTGATCTTTAAGCCTTACATTTTTATGTAGGGCTTTTTTACATAATATAGAAAATGGGGTTACATATGGATAAAATTCAACAGTGTGCATATAATTTTTTGCATTTGGTTAATACAACACAATATGTGTTTCATGTTGCAAAAAGAGGTGTAGATATTATCACAGTCGATTTTGATTTGAAGGACTTTCATCATCTGGTCGGGTTTCAATATTTAGATGATATTAGCATACCTAAGAATAGAAGAAAAACGATCGACTGGATTCTTTCTGAAACAAATCCGGTTACGGATGAGTTTTTGGCACGGAGTGCACATTATAAAGGAAGAGAAAATGATGAGAAGAATATTGAGGAACGTATTTCAGAATTCAGATTCTTAGAGCAGTATTTGGATGTAGACAATTTTATTCGTATATATTCACCCAAAGATGGTCCGAATAATAATTCAATGATTTATTGTGATTATATAATCGAGAGTAAGTTGAAGGGTTCAAGTAAAACAGTATATATCTTTTTAAAGCATAGATGTGGATTACAATCACCATGTTGCGTCATTTCATTTGGTGTTAAGAAAAATACATCATATGGAGGAAGAAATTTATATTGGATGGTAAAAGATAAAATTGTTTCTGGAAAGAGGGTTACTTTATATCAGCATCCTAATTATTCGGATGAACAAAAGAATGAGAATGAAAGAAAGTGGAAGTTAATGTCTAGGAATTAGTTTATTTTGGAATTATATATCAATACAGACAGAGTCGTTACACGAATGAATTCGTGTGGCGTCTTTTTTTATGTGTAAAATATTCTCCTGTTGCTCGCAAGATACCAATAGTTACATTTTTTTGTCACGTTGTTACAAGTGTATAGAATTGGAAAAAATTACTTTGTATAATCAAAAATACGTGTTAACTAGCATCATAATTTAGCATCATAACTAGCTATGATTATCAATAATGCGGAGGTTGTGTTACGACAATCAGATACGACAGATGGGTAGGAGGAGAATAAGATGAGAAGAGAAAGTAACAACTGGATTAGATTCGGAAAGAAGAGCTGTTCCGGATTCCTGGCAGTATTTATGATATTGTCATTGGTAAATGTTCCAGCAGGATCGGTCGAGGCTGCTTCTAAGAAGAAAATTACAATGAGTAAGACAAGTGCAACGTTAGTTGTAGGTAAGAAATTGAAATTAAAGGCGAAGGTCAAAGATTCTTCACTGAAGAAGAAACAGGTTGTCTGGAAGTCTGGTAAGAAAGCAGTCGCAACCGTGAATACCAAGGGAGTGGTTACGGCTAAGAAAAAGGGAAAAGCGAAGATAACTGCTACTATTAAGGGAACGAAGTATAAAGCAACCTGTGTGGTTACTGTAGTGAATCAAGATGCTACTACAGCAGAAGTAACAACTGAGGCAACAACAAGTAGTGCTGCGACAACAGAAGTAGTAAAGGAGGAGCCGCAGAAACCAGCAGATAATAATACGAACAATGTACCGAACAAAGATGATACAAAAAAGGATGATGGGGAAACAGAGACGCCATCAAAGGGAGATGACAAGAGCGACACGTCAGAAGATGTAAATGAACAGGAGCGAATTAAACTTGCTTATGTGTTAGATGAAAATAATCCGACATATATGAGTATGGAGTCAGATTCTGAGAACTATGTGAACGGTACAGTGTATAAGTTGTTGGGTTATCAGACGGCATTGGGAAAGGTGTCTAAGCCGCAGGTTGTACTGGAAGATACCGAAAAAACAGAGATTGTATCTGTTGAGCCGTACAGCGCAGAATTTAGAGGAGAGAATGCTCCGGAGATATGGTCGTACGTAGTAAAAGCGAAGTACAAGGAAAGCAGTGCATTGCAGGAGATCTATCTGCAGTATGAACAACAGGATATCTGTTCTTTCATATCTTATATTAAGGGATCTTCAACATTAGATAAGAACCAGTTTATTGGTATGACAACTTATGTGAATGATAATGCGCAAGAATGTATTCGTGTATACGATAATAAGTCTGGATTTGACTCTTGGGATAAGGTACGTGCTAGTGGCCGTTTGGATACATATCCTAAATATAGCTTAGAAATAGATGCTGACAAACATGAGCTGGTTATAGGAGTCTGTGGAGATACACAGTATGAGAGTGAAAGATTTGATGAGATTGGACGGTATCCGTTAGAGATTGGGTATTATCCGGTTATTACTAAGGTGATAGATGGTGATAATTATACTGCACTTATGCCATTTTATGGAAGAGGAACAGTTGGAAATGTTGCCTATGCTGTGGTAGGAGAAGAAGATCAATTAGGCATGAATGCACAATTTATAACAGAGGATGAGAGTGTTGGTGAGATCAAATATGTGCCATATGAAGAAATGAGTGAATCGGATTATATATACTGTGATGGAGAAAAATGTCGGTTGGCAGGAGAGGTGCAGATTACCTTTTTGAATACGAATCAGACAAGTATAACAGAAAGATATGGAATCTATTATATGACGAGGGAACATACGGTAGGTCTGAAAGGGATTAATCAAGCGAATAACACTATGGTAGATATATCACGTATTTCATATGACAGTATAAAGGATAGTGATATCCAGTGTGATGGATATTGTGTAATGGGAACCGCAGACGAATTAGTTTGTGGCGATGACTGTAAGGAATATTATCAGTTCGATGTAGAAAACAATATAGAGTCGGTGTCTGTTCAAAAGATGGAACCTGAAACTTCAAGATATGATAACTATTTGATGACTCTTTCTTATCGCGGAAAGCCGCAATACATTATAATTCATTATGTTTCTTTACAGGAAAAAGACCTTCTGCCAAGCAATTCCGATCTTAGGTATGATACGGGATGGTGGGCTCAAAAAACGGATTATACCTATAAGAATGAAAATGAACAGGAGAAGAAAGAGGAGTTTTCAGATATTCGATTTGAAAATATAGATGGACGTAAAGTGGTCGCAATGATTACCAAAGGAGATCGTGAAGTTTCAAAAGTCAATTTGGGTTATAAAGGTTGGACTATTGGTAGAGAAGGAAATGAAATTTATTATATATCACGGGGTTATATCGTGTATAACATTGTTCAGAATGAAGAGAATGTCTCTGTTCTACAGATTGGTGTGCATGATGGATATGAACCGGAATCTGGAAAAATCGATCGGGTAATTGCCACTTATCCGCTTGTTGTTAAGTATGTGCCAGAAATTACATTGGTTAAGCCGGAGAATAATATTGTAGTAGATACCAGTATTGCATCAGATAATGATGGTCTTGTGTGGTATGAGATATATGCGGAGAATGAAACACCGAATTCCGATTGGCAGTTTGAGGTACCGGATGGATATGATGTGTCGTATAACAGCAAGACAGAGGATATGACAGGTTCGATTGGAACAATTACAATTACGGAAGCTACAGATTCCACAAGGGTAATTGCCACTTATCCGGTTAGATATAAGAAGAAAAACCATGCGTTAGAACCGGAATATATAGAATTTAAGGATAATGTCGTTTTCTGTCTGGATGAGGTGTCAGATAAGTATTATGAGGTTAGAGGATACGGTGATGAACCAGGCGATGTTGTCAAAATGGTTTGTGATTCTGATATTGACAGCGTTGATGGAATCAAGAAGGTGGAAGATCAGGATTGGAATTATGAGATAACAGTTACTTATAAAGGAGAACCGCAGGTAATTAAAATTCAATATAAATCAAGGAAGGGATGGTTGCCAGAGAAGGCTTCTTATCAGGATGAGTTCCATACAGAATTTCCATTGGATGTTCAGATGACCAAGAATGAAGATGGTGATGTTACAGATTATAAACTTATCATAGATCATAAAAAGTTTCCGTATTGGGATAAGATTAAGTTTATGAATGCTTGGCCGTATGGAGTTACAAATGATTGTACGTTTTGTATGAAACAACAATCATCTGGTGAATATGCTTTGATAATATCGCAGGGAGATCAACAGGTTGTGGTTCCAACTACGGTTCAGTATGTACCGCGTATTCTTTCATTGACAGAAAAGAATAATTATTTTGATGTAGAACGGCGTATATGTTATACGGATGATGATCAGCAATATTATTACAAGCTGAATGGAGAAGAAGCAACTTTAGGTAAGAATGAGATTGCTATTGAAACGACAGATTCAGAGGCAACAGCTATTTATCGCCCATATGAGAACGGAGAAGGAATAGATATTGATGGTACAGCTGCGGTAGGCGAGATTGTACTGTCTTATCAGGATGAAAAGCAAGAGAAAATGACCAGGAGATATCCGGTTATATATACAAATGGGTTGGAAACACATAGGGTGCAATTAGTAAAGATAGCGGATAGCGATAATACTATAATTGTATTAGACAAAAAAATTCCTGATACTTCATCTGATTATGGGTACGATGAATATACGGTATGTGGACTTGGAGAAACATTGAGTAATGATGCCTATGTATTTGACGTTCCTGCAGATTGTGTTAAGTATAGCGTAGATACATCAGATACAAACTATCAATATATTTTAGATATCACATATAAAGGACAGTCTCAAAAAATCAAGATTAAGTATGAGCAAATTACTGAAACAGATATGATTGCACAGATTAATTGTGCAGGAACATACTATACAACAACAGACCTCGATAAGAAATATCGTTTTGCTTATGTAGATTTGGTAACGGAACAATCTCAAAAATATGTATTGTTCAAGACATTTCGAAACGAGAATAAATCAGAGATAAAGATCTCATTGACGGATGCGGCATATTATATAGAATATTGTGAATTAAATGCAGATGCCTCACAAATAACGGTAATGACACCAACGGGAATTAAGTTTGAGTATCCCATTATGATTGATACAACGGAATATAATACCGTTTATACAGCAGATACATTGAATATATCATATGCTCTGAATGAATTAAAAGGAATAAGTGATAATCAGGAATATTTATTTATTCCAAAAGAAACCGGAAAGTATAAATTTTATACAGAATATGTATCAGGGGGACAGATGGATTATCGATCGATTGTATTCTTAAGTGATATGGATAATAATTCTCTGGGCAGTACCTATAATCAGGATGTGCTTGAATACGAATTGCAGGCGGGAAAGGTATATTATATAAGTACTCGCTCAAAAAACAGATGGCACATGGAATATAAGCTTCATATTGAACTAGAGAATGAATGATTGTCATGGCGAGGAGGAAGAATATGAGAAAGAAAATATCATTTCGTACCATAGGGAAAAAAGGACTATTGGTATTAGCAGGAATTGTAGGTTTAAATATTGGAATTATGGCGGCATCTATGCCGGATGTGCAGGCGTACGCATCTTATGAATCAATGGCATATTATTCTGATGTTGTAAAGGCAAGTGCAACTGCAAATGCAGTGGAACCGGAAAGCAAGGTAGAAGATTCAGCAAAGAATATGATCATAGATCACACAGAATGCTGGGGAACAAGAGATTGCGTTGAGGTTACCATGCCGGAAGATGGAACGTTGAAGATTCATATGAAGAATACTTCCCAATGGTGGATGTATGGAGGTACATTAGAGGTCTATGCAGACAAGAATCTGACTTACAAGTTAGATGAGGCAACGATCAGTGTAGATGGTGGCGGTGAGGCGGATAGCAGCATTTACTTGGAAAAAGGTACGTATTATATATATGTTTATACTGAGAATTATGATGGTAATGAATTTGTAAAAGGGGAACCACAGTTGCAACGACAGACGCAAGTTTGGGTTGGTTATGTGGCTCAGGCGCCGATCTTTTCTGTAAAAAGTGTGGAGTTATCAGAAGATAAAACATCAGCAACCGTGACATTGAATCTGCCGGAAAGTTATTCTACACTTCGTGTGGAGGACGGTTATATCGATTATGAGCAGCTTAAGAATGGTACCCGATGGGAAACAGACACGAGAACCAATATGATCGAATATGATACTTATACGGTTAAGAAAAATGGCTGGTATACATTTCGACTGGCATTAAAGGCTGAGGATAAGACATCAAAAGGCTGGGGATATCTTTGCCATGTTAAGGTGAGTGGAATTGGTGGAAAGGAATATCAGGAATTAGGCGCAAGTGAGGATAATCTGCCGGAAATCACAGTGGGAGAAGAGACCAAGAGCATTCCGTCTATTATTAACTGGCATGATCTCAAGCAACATACAGTACAGGGAGATAATCTGCTCTATTCTGTGCATGCATATAAACAGACAAGGAAGACGTTACCACTTACAATAAAGGAAGCCGGAACGGTTTGCTTTACCGGAGCGTCACAGGCAAGGCAGGGTACATATAATGCAACAACCTTGACGTTATATGCAGATAAAGCATGTAAAATGAAGATTAATTCTACTACAGTATCTGGAACTCAGACCGTTTCGTGGTCACTGATACCGGGAACTTATTACTTGAAAGTAACCACAGCCGAGAATTCTTCGGAATTAAATGGTACAGATTATGCAGAACGGAGTTTCTGTCTCTATGGAGGTTATATTGCTTCTAAGGAGGTTATGTCGCAGGATATTACATTGTCGGAAGATAAGAAGAGTGCAACCATTCATTTTAATTGGGCAAGTGCGTTGAAGGGAGTAACCTATTATTTGTATGATTACAAGGTGCCAAAGTGGCAGTTGAGTAATAAAGCAGCGGGAGAGTCCATAGTCGTAAAGGATAGTACCCTTACGGTTACAGAGAATGGAGAATATACGGTTTATATTGGAAAGACCGGAAGTAAGGATCATCCTAGTTACTATCTTGGAACATTTCAGGTAAATGGAATCCGCGGAGAAGAATACAAAAAAGAAATAAAATCTGCTCCGAGTGAAGGGATACCATATGCACATTCGCTTGCGGATCTGGTTGATAATATAGCAGCAGAGCAGAAACCATTTATTTCTATACCATATGCGGCTTGGGATGTGAGTAGTGCGGGAGGAAACACTTCTGCTTATAAGAAAGTTGTGTTTGAGCGGGATACCTATATACATACGTGTACAAGTGGCACGGGTGGAAGTCTGAAGATATATAAGGATTTTCAGGGTACAGATTTGTATAAGAGTATGAATGGAGAAGAAAAGAAATTTGATAATGCCCGTATTGAAGCCGGCACCTATTATATGATCTTCCAGGCAAATGCAATAGGAGTTGGTTCCACTGATGGTGCATATTATTATGCACAAGCAGATCTCTATATTGGAGGAGAGATCGGATCAGATATGGTGACATTATATGATCCGGAGTATAACGATAAGAAAACAGAAGTAACTTATTCTCTGAACCTGGAATACCCACAAGAGTTCAAGACATGGAGTGTATATTATGGACATTGTAAATATGAGAATAATTTTGACGATAATACGCCATTCCGTACGTTGAGCGTCAATAAGCCACTTACAATAACAAAGAATGGAGAGTATACGATTGTGGTTTATCCGAAAAATAGTGCTAACATAGGAAAAGAACCACTCCTGTTCTATCTGGATGTAGAGGACTTGAATGATTCTCAAAAAGATGATCAGAACCCGGATTCCGGACAGGGAAAGGATGATACCCAGAACCCAGATTCCGGACAGGGAAAGGATGATACCCAGAACCCAGACTCTGGACAGGGAAAAGATGATACCCAGAATCCAGGCTCTGACCAGAATAATGGTGAGAATCAGAATCCGGGACAGGATCAGCAACCAGGATCAGATAATAATGCAAACAAGCAGCCAGATGCAAACCAGAATAATGGTGGAGTTCAGCAGCCGGGAACGAATCCGGGACAGGAGAATGGGAATTCGGCAGTCGCTAACCAGCCAGGTACAGGTAAGGATCAGACAACAGGACAGACGGATGCGGATTCAGACGAAGAGGATGCATTAGCAAACATTGAGGTGAAAAAGGGCAGCATTGTAACAGTGAAAGGATTGCGTTACAAGGTAACAAGTACATCAAAGAAAGCAACGGTTTGTCTGGTTGGTGCAGATAAAACGGTAAAAAGAAAGGTTGTAATTCCAGATCGGATTGCAGCAGGAGGAAAGTCTTTTGCAGTAACTGCAATCGCAAAAAATGCTTTGAAAGGCAATAAGAAGATTACTTCTATAACTATTGGAAAGAATGTGACCAAGATTGGAAAGAATGCAATGCGTAATTGTAAGAATCTGTGCAAATTAGATGTTCGTTGTACAAATCTGAAATCCATTGGTTCGAATGCATTTGCCGGTATGAGTGGAATGAGTATATATACACCAAAGAAGAAAAATAAGAAGTATATGAAGATGCTTACGAAAGCGGGAATTTTGGAGAGATAGGGAGAGCAGATATGTAAATATATCGTTGAAAGAATAATTTAAAATTATGGGCTGTCATTTTATGAAGAAATTTGTAAAAAGACAGCCCTTTTTATTGCGTAAGCCTTGTATTTTTCGTATAATATTGTTACGGAGAACCATTTTTTTACATATGAGGGAGATAGAAGATGAAACGTGCAATAATGAAAATATTAATGGGTGCAATGCTGGTGCTGACAGTTTCGGTGAATGTCCGGGCAGAAAAATTCGAGGTGGAAGGTGGTACGATCAATATTACCAGAAAAACAGATGAGACAACTAGTGAATCTGTAATTACGGTGGAACAAAGTCCGGATGTTTCCGGGGATGTGGATTTGTCTGCGTTAGAGAAGGAAGCGGATAAGGTAATTATTGGAACTGATGCATTTGCCAGGGATTCTAAAATTACAAGTATGATTTTACCTAATAATACAGAATCAATTGGCGTTTGTGCGTTTGAGCAATGTAGTGAAATGGCGAAAATAAATATTCCGGATAGTTGTAGATTAATTGATAGATATGCATTTCAGTTTTCTGGAGTTAGTGAACTTACTTTTCCAGAGAAGCTAGAAAGATTGGGAACTGGATGCTTCTATGGTAATGATGAGCTCGTAAAATGTGTATTTCGTAATCCAGAATTGGATTTGTCAGCATCTGGATTAGACTATATACGTGCAGATATTACAAAAAAATTAGTTTTTTGGTGTGAGGATGGATCAAGTGAGAATTGTCCGTCAGCATATGCAAAGAAGAATGCGATTAAGCGTGTTCGATTAAATGGAGATGAAATCGTTAACCCAAATCAGAAGGAGATTCCAGTGGGAAAAGGAACAATCACAGTGGAATACGGAGAAAAGGAAGGACTGAAGGCAGAGACGCTTACGATAATAGAGAGTGAAGGGCTACAGGGAGAGATTGACTTGACTTTTCTGGAATCAGAAGCAAAAAATATTTTTATTGGAACAAGAGCATTTATGTTGAATAGAAGAATTACAGCCATTACTTTGCCTGATAACACAGTAGAGATAGGTGGACATGCATTTTATTCTTGTTCCAATTTGAAAACATGTAATATTCCAAGTGGTGTCAAGACAATAGGGGAATACGCGTTTGCTAGTACTGCATTTACTTCTGTGACGTTTCCGTCAAGTTGCGTACAAATAGGCGAGTGTGCGTACAAAAGCGCAGATTTACAGACTGTTGTTTTTGAGGAAGGAAATAAAGAACTTATTATTGGAGAGAGTGCATTTCAATCTTGCTCTCACCTGACAAACATTCAATTGCCGGAGCGGTTGATAAGTTTGGGAGATAGTGTGTTTGCGTCCTGCACCTCTTTAGAAAGTATTCGTATTCCAGATCATTGTGTAACAATAGGGGATAATGCCTTTTTTTATGCAACAAGCTTGCAAAACGTTCAATTACCGGCATCATTGAAACGGATTGGAGAGTCGCTTTTTGAGGATTGTTCTATGTTGCAGAAGATTACAATTCCGAAAGATTGTGAAGAGATCGGAGATTATGCATTTTATGGTTGTAATAAAATAAACGTAATTACGATACCAGAGGCCTGTGTGACAGTAGGATGGGAAGCCTTTGAGGATTGTGATAATTTACAGACAGTATATTTTGAAAATGCAGATACACAGGTACAAGAGGATACATTTGAAGGTATTGAGAATCTTGTTATATATGCATTGATGAGTGAGGAATCAGATAGTCCATATCAATTTTGTCAAGATAATTCTGTTGAATGGAAACAGATATTACAGAATATTCATATCGTGAAATTACCTGAAAAATTAGAATGTGCCTATGGAGAGAGGATAGATGCGGATGGAGTGGAACTACAGGGAAAATTCTATACAGAGAGTGGATCTGTGACGAGAGATATTACGGATTCGAATTGGGATATGGAAGGATTGGATCCATATACATTAGGAGAACAGAAGGGATATATCACTTATGGTGGAGTAAGAGTGGAATCAGATATAACGATTTGTGTATATTATGATATGGATGATGTGCAATTCGAGTTGGATGAACCAACCTATTCGGGGAAAAAACAAGAAGTGAATCCCAAAGTCTATTGGATAGATGATGAAGAGGAAGAGCATGTGTTATTAGAAGGTGAAGATTATAAGATCACAGCCTATGATAACAATGTGGATGCAAGCACGGAAACGCAAATGGCAATCGTTCATATAGAGGGACTTGGAAATTATAAAGGGACAACTTGTGTGCCATTTACCATTCAACCAGCTGATATTGGAAATTGTGAAGTGACTGGAACAGACAAAGAGCCGGTTGTTACAATTATAGATTTAACAGGTGAGACAGAGAATAAGGTGACACTTGTATGTGGTAAAGATTATGAAATTGTGAAAGAGAAAAGTAATACTACAGATTCGACAGATGAAAGTGAAGATGAGAATAAAGTAAAGATTGTGATTAGAGGTATTCATAATTATACGGGTGAGAAGGCAGCGTATATTGAAAAGGCGGCATATTCGAGCCGGGTAATAGATGTAGGAACTGGAACAATTACAATAGAAAAGGTATGGGATGAGGATAACAAGGAATCAATTATTACTGTTGTTGAAAGTAGTGAGGATATAGCTGGCGAGTTAGATCTGACATTTTTAAATGATATGAGTGATAAGGTAATTATTGGACCCAAAGCATTTTCAGGTAAATTTAAAATTACTAGTATGATTTTACCTGATAATACAATTTCAATCGGAGAGTGTGCTTTTTATCTTTGTCTTAGCATGGAATCCATTCATATTTCGGATCAATGTGAATCCATTGGAAAACAAGCACTATCTTTTACAAAATTAAAGGAACTTAATCTTCCTAAAACATTGAAATATTTGGGGGAAAACAGTTTGTTTACTTTTAGTGATTTGACAAAGTGTGAATTTGGGAATAATGAGTTAAATTTATCGCAGTCGGGATTAGATTTAGAGGGGTTAACTACGAATAAACTGACTTTTTGGTGTGAGGATGGAACGACAGAACATTGTCCGTCACGGTATGCAAGAGATAATGCAATCAAACGTGTTCGGTTAGATGGGACAGAGGTATTGGAAAGCAATCAGGAGAAGATGAATGTTGGGACAGGAACGATTACTGTAGAATATGGAGAAAAAGTAGGAGATATGGTAGAACAGCTCACAGTGATTGCGAGTGAGGGCTTACATGACAATATTGATTTAGAATTTTTAGTATCAAAAGCTTCGAATATTGTGATTGGACAGAAAGCATTTTTCCGCAATCAGGATATTACTTCTGTTATTCTTCCGGAGAATACTGCGGACATTCAACAATATGCGTTTTCAAATTGTACCAGCCTCAAGGAGTGTAATCTTCCAGATGGTGTCACAAAGATTGGAAAGGCGGCATTTAAGGGGACAGCCATTTCCAGTTTGAAGATTCCTTGTGGTTGTATGGAAATAGGTGAGTTAGCGTATGAACAGTCTCAACTTATCAGTGTTATTTTTAACGAAGGTGGGCAGGAATTAACAATTGGAGAACAGGCATTTGCGAATTGTACGCAATTAAATAATGTCAGACTGCCTTCGCATTTGACATATTTAAACGAGGGCGCATTTAAATATGATAAAAATCTGGATACTGTTATTTTTGAAAATGCAGATACTATTATTGGAACGGATGTATTTAAAGATATTGATAGTAATGTTAATATATATTCTTTCAAAAGCGACAAAGAATCTACACCATATCAATTATGTGAAGACAATAGTAATTTACAATGGCATAATATTATAAGTGAGATTCGGACTACAATGGATAAGACGGAATTTATGTACGGTGATGAACTGAATCAGGAATCAATTTGCGTTGAGGGAGAGTATAAGACGATAGATGGAACGGAATGGAGAAAGATTCCAAATGCAGAATGGACGATGGAGGGATATGACCGATATACACTAGGAACACAAACGCTCCAGTTTTCTAGTTATGATATTCAGGAACCAATCAACGTATCGGTATATTTTGATATGAATAAGGTTGAATGCTGCGTAGATTCTGTATTCTATACCGGTAGTAAACAAAAGATAAAGCCGGTTCTGACATGGAAAGACAACAAAGAAGAAGTTCATACACTGGAACAGGGAGAAGATTATAGGATTACTTCGTATGACAATAATCTGAATGTAAGTACGGAATCAGAAAAAGGAATTATTTATATAGAGGGCATTGACAATTTTAAAGGAGAGATTCAGGTACCATTTGAAATTAAACCAATTAATATAGCAGACTGTGAAGTATCAGGTACAGAGATGCTGCCAATTGTTACATTTATGGATTCTACTGATGAGAAAGCGAACAAGATAACGCTTACCCCTGGCGAAGATTATGAGTTTATGGTTGAAGGAACGGATGACGATACCGTATCAGAGGAAAATAAGGACAAGATTAGACTTGTGATAAAGGGGAAGAATAATTGTATAGGCGAAAAGGTCGTGTATTTTGATAAGAAGACATGTAGTGATCAGAAATTATCTGTTGGAGACGGTACAATTACCGTATCTAAGACGTGGAATGCCGATAAGACAGTGGGAACAATCACAGTGAAAGAGAGTAGTAATGTTTCTGGTGATGTGGATCTTTCATTTTTAGATCAGATGGGAGATAAGACCATTATTGATAATGATGTATTTAAGAACAATGAGACAATAACCAGTGTACAATTGCCGGAGAATACAATTCTGATTGGTGCGTCAGCATTTCAAATGTGCACAGAATTAACTACAGTTAATATTCCGGACAATTGTGAAACAATAGGAACTTCAGCATTCATGGGTGCAGATCTGAGAGAGATAGAGTTTCCTGAAAAGTTGACGACGTTAGGATGGCACAGTATGTTCTGGAATGATAATTTGATAAAATGTGTATTTCATAATTCAGAATTAGATGTAGCGGAATCGGGTTTGGATTATGACAGTGCCTATCGACCAGAACCTCTGGTTTTCTGGTGCGATGATGGGGTGAGCGAGAATTGTCCTGCTGCATTTGCAAAACGAAAATCAATTAAGCGTATTATGCTAGATGGATCGGAGGCTTTGGCAGATAATCAGAAGAAATTTGATCTTACAATTGGTACCATTACAGTGGAGTATGGAACAGTGACAGAGGAAGGAGAAAACACAATCACAGTAATTGAGAGTGATGGAGTACGGGGTGTTGTAGATCTTTCATTTTTGGAATCACAGGCAACATATAGTGTAATTGGTGCTAAAGTATTTCAATCTAATGTGAATATCACCTCTGTGATATTACCGAAAAATACAATTGAGATAGGAAAGTATGCATTTTACGGATGTTCATCTGTAACAGAATGTGAGATCCCGAACGGGGTAACTTCAATCGGAGAACGGGCGTTTGGAGAGACTAATATAACATCTGTAACATTTCCGGCAAATCTGGTACAGTTAGGGAATGCTGCGTTTGGGAGTTCTCATGTGCAGAGAGTGATGTTTGAAGAAGGAGAGCAGGAACTGCAATTAGGTTCGGATGTGTTTTCGTTTTGTAGACAATTGAAGGAAATACAATTGCCAGAGCGGTTGACTAGTATGGGACGCCGGGTATTTGGATACTGTTCAGCCTTAACTAATATTCGGATACCGGATCGCTGTACAACAATCGGAATGGGTACTTTTATTGATGATAGGAATCTTACGTCGGTGAAGTTACCGGATTCTTTGAAGAAGATAGATGTATCATTTTTTGGAGGCTGCTCAAACTTACTGGAAGTAACTATTCCTGATGGGTGTGAGTCTATTGATACACAAAGTTTTACTGGGTGTAGTATGTTGAAAGCCATTACAATTCCAGAGTCTTGTAAGGAAGTAGGATCACAGGCATTCTGGAAATGTTCGCGTTTGCAAACAGTCATTTTTGAAAATGCAGATACCAAGGTAGATCCAACGGCATTTTACGAAACAAATGAGGAATATGTGATCTATTCAGCAAAAAGTAGTTTGTCAAATAGTCCGTATCAATTCTATCTGGATAATAAGTCAGATGTGAGATGGGATAACATTCTACAGGATATTGTAGTGAAGAGACCAATTGAAAAGACAGAATATGTCTATGGGGAAGTGTTTGATTATGCATCGATTCTGATTATGGGTGTATATAAGACAGAGAATGGAAATGAGCAAAGAGCCATTCCTTCAACCGAATGGACAATGACCGGATTTGATAGTCATATCTTAGGTCAGCAGACCTTACACTTTGTAAGTCAGGAGGTGCAGGATTCTTCGAATGTGAAGGTTCGTGTATATTATGATATGAGTCAGATGCAGGTGGATGTGCAGGATTGTTCTTATACAGGAAAAGCACACGAGCCTAAGCCGGAATTATATTGGCTAGATGATGCACAAATAAAACACATATTAGAAGAAGGAAAGGATTATACGATTACTTCTTACAGTAACAATGTAAATGCAAGTACAGAGTCTGCCAAGGCAGTTATCCATATTGATGGACTTGGTAATTATGAGGGAACGATCAGTCCAACTTTTACGATTGAACCAGCCGACATTAGTACATGTGAGGTGTCGGGAACAGAGGATGCTCCGATTGTTACAATTACCGACCTGACGGGCGAGACGGATGAGAAAATGACATTAGAGCTTAACAAAGATTACGAAATTCTGCCAGTTGAAGATGATGCTGATGTTGATACGGGTGATATGGAAGAAGACAGCAAGGATAAGGTCAAGGTTCGTATCAAAGGAATTAACAATTATCAAGGGGAGAAGATCGCATATCTTGATAAGAAGGAAGAGGTAGAGGAGCCGACTACGACAGAGGAACCAACGACAACAGAGGAACCGACCACGACAGAGGAAGCAACGACAACAGAGGAGCCGACCACGACAGAGGAACCAACGACAACGGAGAAGCCGACGACAGAGAAACCAACGACAACAACGGAGAAACCGACTACGACGGAGAAGCCAACGACAACGGAGAAACCGACTACGACGGAGAAGCCAACAACGACGACAACAGAGAAACCGACTACGACGGAGAAGCCGACGACAGAGAAACCGACTACGACGGAGAAGCCAACAACAACGACAACAGAGAAACCGACAACAACGGAGAAGCCAACAACGACGACAACAGAGAAGCCGACAACAACGGAGAAGCCAACAACGACGACAACAGAGAAGCCGACAACAACGGAAAAGAAGTCGGAAACCACGACTGAGAAGAAATCAGAATCAACGACGGAGAAGAAGCCGGATATTCCAGTAGAAAAACCAACAGAGGTATCTACAGAAGCTACAACAGCAGTAGAAAAACCGACAGAGGTATCTACAGAAGTTACAACAGCAGTAGAAAAGCCAACGGAATCATCTACGGAAGCTTGGACAACAGAGAAAACAACAAAGCCGGCTGCGTTGAAAAAAGGAGACACCTTTACGGCAGCGAAGTTGAGATATCGTATTACAGGCAAGAATACAGTTACATTCTTAGAGTGTAAGGGTAAAACGATCAAGCATCTGGTAATACCAAAATCAGTGAAGAAAAATAGTCGTACCTATAAGGTCACGATGATTGCGAAGGATGCATGTTACAACGATACCAGACTGAAGAGTGTGTATGTAGGCAGTAATGTGCAAGTGATCGGAGCCAGGGCGTTTGCATCTTGTCCGAGTCTGTCGAAAGTAACGATTGGAAAGAATGTAGAGATATTAGATGAAAAGGTATTCTACAAGGATAAGAGATTAAAGCGGATTATATTCAAGACGAGAAAATTGAATCGGATTGGAAAAGATACATTTAAAGGTGTTAATAAAAAGGTGAAGATTGCTGTTCCAAAGGATAAAGTAAAGGAATATGACCGTTTGATAAATGGATAAGAAAATGAGGCTGCATCAATTGGTGCGGCCTCATTTAAGTTGTATGGTTTCGTAGGAATTGTCATCATCCGGAACGACATCATACGTTTGTTTTTTGGTACTTTTTTGCGTTGCGCGTTCGGCATTTGATTGTGTTGTTGCTGTGGTTGAGGCTTCTGTGGAGCTTGCCGGTTGCCTAGTGGTTGCAGTCTCGGTTCTGTTTGGTAACTCGGTTGATGTCGTTCGCTGTTCGGTAGAAGCAGTAGTGGAGGCAGGTTCCTCGCTCGAATGTTCGGTCAGCAGGGTATCGGATGAAGCCTCTGTATCAATTGGTATATTCTTAGATTGATTCCGGATACCAATGGCAATGGTTCCAAGAATAACCAGTAAAAGGATAGCACCGGAAATCCATAATTTCTTATACTGTGATATAGGATGTCGGGGGTTTGCTACCTTAATAATCGTCTTATTATCCTCAATGGAATTTTCTAAGTAGGCTTTCTGGATAAGATCCTGTTGCATAGGTGGAATCCGAAGTGCCTGATAGAATGTTTCCATGTTTTGATAACGCAAAGCTGCGGATAGCTGCATTCCCTTCTCAATCGCATCGGACTGCCAGTTATCAATGGGAGTCAATGTAATAAGATAAGGCAGATCATCCGTCTGCATTCGCCGGATGGAGTCTGTCGGTGTAATCCCTGTGAGTGCATAATACATAGTAGCAGCTAAAGCGTAGACATCGGTCCAGGCACCCTGCTTTCCATCTGACAGATACTGTTCCGGTGGGGCATAACCTGACTTTAGAATGACGGTGATTGTCTTGGTAATGTGACTGTTCTCATAGCTGGCTGCTCCAAAGTCAATCAGATGAAATTGATTATCCGTGCCGACCATAATGTTTTCAGGACTGATATCCCGGTGCAGGATCCCTCTTTTGTGAATCTGAATAAGTGCCTGAATAACTGGTGTGATGAGTGATACAAGTTCATGGTAGGTCAGCACACCATTTTCTTTGACATATTGTTTCAGGGTTATTCCATCGATGTATTCCATGACCAGATAGACGGTACCGTTTGCTTCCAGAATATCTTTGACGGATACAATGCTTAATAGATGTTGGAATTCCTTCAATATACTTGCTTCTTTGCGAAAGTGGTCACAACCCTTTTCAAAAGGAGCTTCGGAACCGGCATACGGCACAATGGTGTGCGGTGTATCCGAATCGGTCAAGCGATAAGAAAGCTCTCCCGGAAAGTATTCTTTGATGGCTACTTTCTCCTTGGTATTTTGCACATATCCGGAGTAGGTGATTCCGAAACCGCCCTCGCCTAATACGTTGTCAATTATGTAATTGTGCGGAAGCCTGGTTCCAATTGGCAATTTACGGGAAGGCTGGGTGTTCATGGTGTACTCCTAATTCTTATTTGCATACCAGGTGAATTGTTTGCCACAAAATGGTATAAATGTGAGATCACAATCCCCGATCTGGATACTATCGTATGCTTTTAATTGCTTTGGTTTGTCTGCCTTTAATTTGGCGTGATTACATGTCGTGGTATCAATGTGTTCTTCCGTGACAAGCAAAGAACAACGGTTGGAGTCTTTATCATAGACCACCTGTGCATGGCACTCTCTTGATACGTTTGGTTCCTGTGTTAATGCTACATCCATGTTGGAAGCACGCCCGATGTAGTTAGCACCTTCGTACAGGCAGAAACTTTTTCCTTTCATATTCCCTTGTGTACAGACCAGCCAGCCGGTTACAAGACGGTGCTCTAAAAGGGAAAGGGTATTTGTGCTGGTGTTCTTGGTTACTTTATTCGAAGTATTGATATTCCCCTGATCTTTTGCCATGATATCTATGGTACTGGCCTGTGCAACCTGATTGGCACAATGGGGACATGCATTAAATTTATCAATATCAAAGTAATGATTGTTTTCACATTTAATAAGATTCATTGTGGAACTCCTTTGTATTATCCTAATTGGTAGAGTATCTCGTCATTTCCGAAGCTGATAGTAGTTCCCGGCTTTACGATGTAAGCATCAAAAGGAACAACCCGAACCTGGCTGTTAATAAAGGTTCCATTCTTGGAAAAATCGGTAAGCTCATATAACATACTATCTGCATGATATAGAATTTCACAATGTTTTCTGCTTATAAGTGGCAGATTAATGATAAGATCAACATTAGCACCATCCCGTCCGATCAGAATAGGCTGCTCCGGCTTGATTCGGATAATGGAACCTTTGTATGGACCGGATAGACAGGTCAGGGTTCCGCCTATGACTGGGTTACGTAGAATGTGACGCATTGTTGGTTGATGTCTTCGACTTACTGGAATTGCAACCGTAGTTCTTGCAAGGGAAATGGTGTGATTGGAATTAAATGAAAGGATCTTATTGGTTTGCACCAGGTAACTCTGATGACAACGCATGAATCCTTCGTCTCCAAGAAGTTGTTCTAATGTGTTTAACTTCTCGTAACAGATGTATTGTGCAGAATCCGTGTGGATAGTAACTTTACGGCGATTACTTTCAATATATAGAATAGTCTCAAGGGGAATCTTGGTGATCTCTCCAAAGCTTGATAAATTGATATATTTAGAGAGTGGTGCCTCTTGATCTGCAGCAATTGTTTCTATGGTTATCATTGGTAAAGCTCCTTGTAAATAATAAATTTAGTATAACAAATATTGGTAAAATGTGCAATATTGAGGCGGCTGTGAGGACGATACCAATAGTTACATTTTTTTGCTTAATTGTTACATCAAGCGTGATGTGGGAAAAGGATTACAAACCCTTGACACTTCATAATATAAAAATTATAATAGAATCATCTGAGATTATGAATAGACTTCTGAACAGGAGTCTATTTCTTTGCGATAAGGTATATAGAGATGGAGGCGGATATGGAACTTCAACAGTTACAGTATTTTATGGTGGCAGCACAGTATGAGCATATTACAAAGGCTGCCAATTCTTTGCATATTGCACAGCCTGCACTTTCGCAGTCGATCAAGCGGTTAGAGCAGGAATTAGGGGTAAAGTTATTTGATCGGAAGAAGGGTGGTATCACGTTAAGTGCACCGGGCAAGTTGTTAGTAGAAGAACTGAAGCCGATCATGAAGAGTTTGGATGATCTTCCAAAAAAGTTAGCGGATACGGCAAGAAAGCAGCATATGACCATTCATATCAATGTATTGGCGGCATCCGTTCTGGTTACAAATTGTATTATCGCCTATAAGGAGAAACATCCGGATGTGAATTTCCAGTTTGTGCAGAGTCCGTCTTCTATGGATTATGATCTGTGCATTACGGCTACCTTACCAAAGCGGTCTATGGCGGCGAATCAGACCATATTGGAAGAGAAGTTCTTCCTTGCTGTGCCATCCTCTTCACCATATGCGGATTATAAGGAGATTGACTTGGCAGAGGTATCAGAGGAAGGATTTATTGTGATGACGAATACCAGACCGATCCGTAGTATCTGCGATCAGTTCTGTTTTGAGGCAGGATTTTCACCGGATATTGTATTTGAGAGTATGAACTTCGAGTCTGTGCGAAGTCTGATCAGTGCAGGTCTTGGGGTTGGGTTCTGGCCGGAATACTCATGGGAAAGTATCTGGCAGAAGTCGCAGAATGTAGTGCTGCTGCCAATCAAGAGTCCGGAATGTAAGCGGGATATTATTATCACATATAACCCGCAGTTCTCGGATAATCCGATTGTCAAGGATTTCTATGAATTCCTGATTCAGTTTGCAATGGATTGTAAGGAAGAGAATGAGCGGAATCGTCAGTTAAATGGACGGATCTAGATAACATAAGAGACAGGTTGAGTTAGGGAAGATAACAAGGAGGGACCTGTTGGAGAGGAAGAATAAGATGAGTAGTGAGAACAAGATTGCTGCAAAGCGGTTAGATCATTTTCAGACCGGAATCTTTGCAGAGTTAAATGATAAAAAAGACGAGATGGAGCAAAAAGGCAAGCATATCTATAATCTGTCAGTAGGAACACCAGATTTTGAGCCACCAAAGCATATTATGGATGCGGTATTAGAAGCAGCCAGTAAGCCGGAGAATTATAAGTATTCCCTGAGGGACATCCCAGAACTGTTAGAAGCAGTCTCTGCGTATTATAAGAGACGTTTTGGTGTGGAGATCGCACCGGATCAGATTACAGGGGTACATGGTACACAGGAAGGAATGGGACATGTTGGAATGGCATTGTTGGACGAGGGAGACCTTGTGTTATTGCCAAATCCAGGTTATCCAATTTTTGAGGCAGGTTCTTACTTAAGTGGTGCAGATATGTATTTCTATGATCTGAAGGAAGAAAATGATTTCCTTTCGGTGTTATCTGAGATTCCGGAGAAGATTGCAAAGAAAGCCAAGTTGATGATCGTATCGTATCCGTATAATCCGGTCTGCCGGACGGCACCAAGATCTTTTTATGAGGAATTAGTGGCATTTGCCAAGAAATACAATATTTTTGTTATCCATGATAATGCATATTCAGATATTATCTATGATGGCAAGGTGGGAGAGTCCTTCCTGTCAATTCCGGGTGCTATCGATATCGGAGCGGAATTCTTCTCCTTATCCAAATCATTTAATGTGACCGGTGCAAGAGTTTCCTTCTTTTTAGGAAGAAAGGATGCAGTGGATGCACTCAAATTATTACGCAGCCAGTTTGACTTTGGAACATTTCTTCCGGTTCAGTATGGGGCAATCGCAGCATTGAATGGATCAAATGAATTTGTGAAGAAGCAATGCGTAGAATACCAGAAGAGAAGAGATGCATTATGTGGCGGATTCCGAAGCATTGGCTGGAATGTGCCGGACAGTCAGGGAACGATGTTTGTGTGGGCGCCGGTGCCGGAAGGATATGCGAGTTCAAGAGAGTTCTGTATGACGATGGTTGAACAGGCTGGTGTTTTATGTACGCCGGGAGATGCGTTTGGAACAGGAGGAGAAGGCTATGTGCGGTTTGCACTGGTAATGCCGCCGGAGGAACTTGCCAAGGTTGTTCAGGCAGTAGATGAGAGTGGAATCTTACATAGATCCTAACGGAAGAATCTTATAATAAGAAAAAGTTATGATAATATAATTTTTACATGTTTGACAATGTGAATTCAGAGCGATATACTATGAATTAGTTGAGAAATACTAATAAGAATTAGTTATAACAGTACTACGAAACCGATGAGTAAGAGGAGTAGGCTATTGTGAAACTGTACAGAGAGCTGTGGTGGTGAGATACAGCGGGTGGTCAATAGGTGAATGGACTTACGAGGGTGGCTTGAAATGCATTTGCAGAGTAGATGTCAACGGGAACCTGTCCGTTATCAATGGGGTACATATGATGGTATGTATGAAGAGTGGATGCAATGCATCAATTTGGGTGGTACCGCAGAAGTTGTTTATTAAGCTTTTGTCCCTTTCAGGGACAGAAGCTTTTTTTCATGTAAGCATTGAGACGGATACCTGGAATGATATGGATAGCAGATAGCAAGCTTGCTAGGTAGATGTTATCCATATTATTCCGGGTACATGGCGATAGCCATGACCGAGATGAGCGCAGCGAAATCGAGGTTACGTCTTAGCAAAGTGATAAGAATAAAAAGAAAGGAGTGCAGATATGTTTCCAAACTATGAGACAGCGAGGCAATACGAAAAAGAATACAATATGATTCCGGTGTGCAAGGAGATCTACGCGGATGTTGTGACACCGATCACTCTGCTTCGGAGACTGAAGGAGATTGACAACCGTTATTATTTACTAGAAAGTGTGGAGGGTGGCAAGCAATGGGGTCAATATTCTTTTTTAGGTGTGAGTCCGCTGCTACAGATCAGTTGCAAAGATGGTGTGGTGCGTATGCAGAGTGGAGCCATGGTAACAGAGCAGAAACAGGATGCATATGAAGCACTTCGGAATCTGCTTGATCAGTACCATTCACCGTCAATTCCGGGAATGCCAAGCTTTACTGGTGGCTTGGTTGGATATTTCTCTTATGAGATGATTGGATATGCGGAACCAAAGCTGCATTTGAAAAAGAGTGATTTTGATGATTATAAGTTAATGTTATTTGATAAAGTAATTGCGTATGATCATCTGAAGCAGAAGATCAGTGTGATCGCCAACTACCGAAGTGAGGATGGCGAGAAGGGTTATAAGAAAGCATTACTTGAGATTGAGAAGATGATACATCTCATTCAGGATACCACGCCATTGGCAGAGGAAGAGGCAGATAAGAATGTGGAATTTACCTGTAACCTTTCCGAGGAAGAATATTGCGATATGGTAGAAAAGACCAAGCATTATATCCGGGAGGGAGATATTTTCCAGGGTGTTATCTCCAGAAGATTTGAGGCAGATTATAAGGGCAGCCTGATAAATACCTACCGGGTGCTTCGAACGACAAACCCTTCGCCATATATGTATTTCATTGGATGTGAGGATATGGAGATTGCAGGAACCTCACCAGAGACAATGGTCAAGTTAGTGAATGGCAAACTTACTACATTTCCGGTAGCAGGAACCAGAAAACGAGGCGAGACAGCGGAAGAAGATGAGGCATTAGAGACAGAGTTGTTAGCAGATAAAAAGGAATGTGCCGAGCACAATATGTTAGTCGATCTGGCAAGAAATGATATCGGTCGGTTAGCCGAGTTTGGCAGTGTAGAAGTAGAGGAATATATGAAGATACACCGTTTTTCAAAGGTGATGCATATCGCTTCTACGGTAGTTGGCAAGATCCGAAAGGATAAGGACGGCTGTGATACGATTGCAGCAATGCTTCCGGCAGGAACCTTATCCGGGGCGCCGAAGTTCCGGGCTTGTGAGATCATTGACGAGTTAGAGCCGGTTGCGAGAGGGGTATATGGTGGAGCCATTGGATACTTAGATTTTTCCGGCAACTTAGATGTGTGCATTGCCATTCGTACCGCGGTGAAGAAGGGTGATAAAGTATATGTACAGGCGGGGGCCGGAATTGTGGCAGACAGTGTACCGGAGAGTGAGTACATGGAATGTGCCAACAAAGCAGGAGCCGTGATCGAAGCGGTGAAACGGGCAGCGGAGGTGAATGGATAATGATATTACTGATTGATAATTATGACAGCTTTTCCTACAATCTGGTGCAGTTAATCGGAGGAATTCAGAAAGAACGATACGAACAGGGTAAGATTGCAGAGGGAGAAGATGAGAATTACGGAATCCGGGTGGTGCGTAATGATGAGCTGACGGTCAGTGAGATCGAGAAGTTAGCACCAGAATATATCATTTTATCTCCGGGACCGGGAAGACCGGAAAATGCCGGTATCTGTGAAGAATTGCTAAAGACATATGATCGACCGGTTAAGATACTCGGCGTGTGTTTGGGACATCAGGCAATCTGCGAGGCATTTGGCGGTAAGGTGGTATATGCCAAGGAATTGATGCATGGCAAACAGAGCACGATCACATTTGATGAGAAGGAACCAATCTTTGAAGGAATCCCGGAGAACATCAAGATTGCAAGATATCATTCCCTTGCAGCAGAAGCGGCGGCAATGCCGGAATGTCTGCAAGTGATCGCTAAGACGGATGACGGTGAGGTGATGGCGGTTAAGCACAAGGATAAAGCAATCTACGGATTCCAGTTTCATCCGGAATCGGTACTTACCGAGTATGGCAAAGAGATGTTAGAGAATTTCTTACAATAGAGAATTGGGAAAAGAATAGAAACCATAGAATAGAGCAATGAACTTAAAGGAGGAAATGAACATGATTACAGAAGCATTGAAGAAGGTAGCAGCAGGCAAGGATTTGACATATGATGAGGCATATGCATGTATGGATGAGATATTCAGCGGGGAGGCACCAGAGATCGTAACAGCCGGTTATCTGACTGCATTACATATGAAGGGTGAGACAACAGATGAGATTACAGCAAGTGCCAATGGTATGCGGAATCACGCAGAGGAATTACCACATGATGGAGTAGATGTATTAGAGATTGTAGGAACCGGAGGAGATTGTGCGAATTCTTTTAATATCTCAACCACAAGTGGAATGGTAGCCGCTGCGGCAGGTGTACCGATTGCCAAACATGGAAACCGTAGCGTATCCAGCAAGAGTGGTGCTGCAGATGTGTTAGAAGCATTGGGTGTGAATATTACGATTACACCGGAGAAAATGGGCGAGGTATTGAAAGCTTGCAACATGAGTTTTATGTTCGCTCAGGTTTATCACAAGGCAATGAAATATGTGGCACCAGTCAGAAAGGCATTGGGAATCCCGACCATCTTCAATATTTTAGGACCTTTGACCAATCCGGCAAAGGCCAATATGCAGGTGCTTGGTGTATATAAGGAAGAGCTGGTTGACCAGATGGCTCCGGTACTTGCAGGACTTGGAGTAGAAAAGGGTATGGTTGTATATGGTCAGGACTGTTTGGATGAGATCTCCATGAGCGCACCAACGACCGTTTGTGAGATTAACCATGGAGAGTTTAAGAAATATACGATTAAGCCGGAGGACTTTGGCTTTACTACATGTGATAAGAGTGAATTAGTAGGTGGTGATCCGGCAGAAAATGCACAGATCACAAGAGATATCTTAAGCGGCAAAGAGACAGGAGCAAAGAGAAATGCAGTCGTTATGAATGCGGCGGCTTGTATCTATGTAGCTGGTAAGGCGGCAACCTTACAGGAGGCAGCCAAGGTTGCAGAAGAGATGATTGACAGTGGCAAGGCAATGCAGGTATTAGAGCAGTTTGTGAAATTAACAAATGCCTAGATGAGATAGGAAAAGCAGAAGGACGAGAACGGATAGAAAGGAGCTGTCATGGCAGCAGATATATTAGAACGGATTGCAGCCGATAAGCGGATACAGGTTGCAAAGGAAAAGGAAGAGATCTCACTTGCACAGATGAAAGAGCTGGCATTAGCGACCCAAAGTACACTTCCGGATTTTGCTTTTGAAGATGCATTGCGGAAGAAAGAGATGTCATTTATCTGCGAAGTAAAGAAGGCGTCTCCATCGAAGGGTGTGATCGCAGAGAATTTTCCATATGTAGAGATCGCAAAGGAGTATGAGAAGGCTGGTGCAGACTGCCTGTCTGTACTGACGGAACCGAAGTATTTCTTAGGGTGTGACCAGTATTTACAGGAGATTCGCAAAGAGGTATCCATACCAATCCTTCGTAAGGACTTTACGGTAGATGTATATCAGATCTATCAGGCAAAGGTGATAGGAGCCAATGCTGTATTACTGATCTGTGCGTTGTTAGAGGAAGCATTTCTTGCGGAATGTATCGGAATCTGCCGGGAGTTAGGGCTTACCGCCCTGGTGGAGGCACATGACGAGGAAGAGATTGCAATGGCAGTAAGAGCGGGAGCAAGAGTGATCGGCGTAAATAACCGGAATCTTAAAGATTTCTCGGTGGATATTCATAACAGCACGAAGCTTCGCAGCTTTGCACCGGAAGGAACCGTATTTGTGGCGGAGAGTGGTATTCAGAGCCGTGCCGATGTACAGGCATTTGAAGAGCAGAAGGTAAATGCGGTTCTGATCGGAGAGACATTGATGCGGGCACCGGACAAGGTACAGAAGTTAGCAGAACTTAGAGGAAATGCCTATGCAGATTAAGATATGTGGATTAAAGCGACCCGAGGATGTAGCTTATGTCAATGTGGCTATGCCGGAATATGCCGGGTTTGTGTTTGCCGGAACGAAGCGGCGCATCACACCGGAATATGCCAGACAATTAAAGGAACAGATGAATCCGGATATACAGACAGTTGGTGTCTTTGTTAATGAAGAGATTTCAACAATTATACAACTGGTAAAAGAGGATACGATCAATATGGTGCAATTACACGGAGATGAAGATCTGGTTTACATTGAAAGATTGCAGGAGGCACTTGGGAGTGATGTACATAAAGTGCCGGTCATTCAGGCAATCCGGGTGCAGAATCCGGATCAGATCAAGGAAGCGGAAGCACTTCCAGTGGATTATCTGTTGTTAGATGCATTTCATGCTGACGAATATGGTGGAAGTGGCAGGGTATTTGACCATAACCTGATTCCACCACTTACAAAGCCGTATCTGTTAGCCGGAGGGATTGACCGCAATAACGTAGCAGAGATATTACGGATATTAGAAGAGAAGAATAACCTGCCGATGGCTGTGGATGTGAGCAGTTCGGTTGAGACAGACGGCATCAAAGATGCCGGCAAGATAGATGAGCTTGTGCATCTGGTCCATTCAATATGTAATTGATAATTGTGAGCCATGCATGGCGGCAATCTGCGGAAAGAGTTAGAAAAATGTGATTTGTGCATTAGCATTATATATAGGTTATATACAGTAGGCCGGGAAATATATGATTTTACAGTTGGCGTACCGGCTTTGTAAGAGAAGGAGATTAAATATGAGTGAAACAGGAAGATATGGAGAGTACGGTGGACAATATGTTCCGGAGACTTTAATGAATGCAGTACATGAATTAGAGGAAGCCTATGAGCATTACAAGAATGACCCGGATTTTAATCGGGAATTAGAGGATCTGCTGAAGAATTACGCAGGTCGGCCATCTTTGTTATACTATGCCGAGAAGATGACAAAGGATCTTGGAGGAGCTAAGATTTATCTAAAGAGAGAGGATCTGAATCATACCGGTTCCCACAAGATCAACAATGTGTTAGGACAGGTTCTGCTTGCGAAGAAGATGGGGAAAACCCGTGTGATTGCAGAGACAGGAGCCGGACAGCACGGTGTGGCTACGGCAACAGCGGCAGCCCTGATGGGGATGGAATGTGAGATCTTCATGGGCAAAGAGGATACCGAGCGTCAGGCACTCAATGTGTTCCGTATGGAATTACTTGGAGCCAAGGTTCATCCGGTCACAACCGGAACCATGACGTTGAAGGATGCGGTGAATGAAGCAATGCGTGAGTGGACTTCCCGTGTAGATGATACATTATATGTATTAGGTTCTGTTATGGGACCACATCCATTTCCTATGATCGTCAGAGATTTCCAGAGCGTGATCAGCAAAGAAAGCCGTCAGCAGATCTTAGAGGCAGAGGGTAAGCTTCCGGATGCAGTCGTAGCCTGTGTAGGTGGTGGAAGTAATGCGATGGGATCATTTTATGAGTATATTAAAGATGAGGGCGTTGCACTGATCGGATGTGAGGCAGCGGGACTTGGTGTGAATAATCCTAAGAATGCGGCAACGGTTGCCAATGGTTCCATGGGAATCTTCCATGGAATGAAGTCGCTGTTTTGTCAGAATGAATACGGACAGATCGCACCGGTATATTCTATCTCAGCCGGACTGGATTATCCGGGAATCGGACCGGAGCATGCATGGTTAAATGAGACAGGACGTGCAACCTATGTACCGATTACAGATGAGGAAGCAGTAGAGGCGTTTGAATATCTGTCAAGAACAGAGGGTATTATTCCAGCAATCGAGAGTGCACATGCTATTGCACAGGTTATGAAGATTGCCGGAACAATGGATAAAGACCAGATCATTATTGCTACTGTTTCCGGACGTGGTGACAAGGATGTAGCAGCAATCGCAAGATATAGGGGAGTGGAGATTTATGAGTAGAATTAGTGATGCATTTGCAAAAGAGAAAGCATTTATTCCATTTATTACCGGAGGAGATCCGGATATTGAGACAAGCTATGAGCTGATCAAAGCTATGGCAAAGCAGGGGGCAGATGTGATTGAGATTGGAATTCCATTTTCGGATCCGATTGCAGAGGGTCCTGTGATCCAGGAGGCAGATCTTCGGGCATTAAGTGCAGGTACAACGACAGATGCCCTGTTTGATATGGTAACGAGATTGCGGAAAGAGATGGATACTCCGTTGATCTTCATGACCTATATGAATCCAATCTATGTGTATGGAACGGAGCGGTTCATGAAGCGTTGTTCTGAGGTTGGGATTGATGGCGTGATCGTGCCGGATGTACCATTTGAGGAAAAGGCAGAGTTATCCGGTGCATGTAAGCAGTATGGAATTGACTTGATCTCTATGATCGCACCGACCTCCAAGGAGAGAATTGAACGGATCGCAAAGGAAGCAGAGGGCTTTATCTATTGTGTATCTTCCTTAGGCGTAACGGGTGTGCGCTCTGAGATCACGACGGATATCGGAGCTATGGTACAGCATGTTAAAGCAGTAACGGATACGCCGGTTGCGGTTGGATTTGGAATCTCCACGCCGGAACAGGCAAAGAAGATGGCAGCCCTTTCTGATGGTGCCATTGTTGGGAGTGCAATCGTGAAGCTGGTGGCAAGGTATGGAAAGGATGCAGTGCCTTATGTTGCGGATTATGTTAAGAGCATGAAGGATGCAGTGTTACAGGCATAATAAGCAGGAAAATATATCAGAGTAACCAATTAAGTGATGATGGAAAAGTAAGGCAGACGTGCAGGACTCAAAAAGAGATGCATGTCTGCCTTTTTTTGTGTTATAGGAAAGTTTATTCTATAAAGAAAAAACGTTCCGCTAAGGATGCACATCCTGCGGAGAAGAAGATAATTGCTTCATAATTCTTCGATTCTTTGTCCTTGTAAATCAATGCAAAACTAAGTATAATAGAATGAATGATCAGTATTTCATAGAGAAGAAGGGTGAATATGAGTCAGTTTTCATGGGAAAATGAATGGCGTTTACAAAAGTTAAAAGAAGAATCCTTTATGGTCGGGCATATTATGGACAAGACACCGGGATGGGTGAAGTTTGTAGAGAAGAAGGTACCGGCAACCTTGCAGAAGACATTGGAGACAGCATTTACCAAGGCATTTGTCACTGTGTTTGAGAAAGGATCCGGTCTGATCGAGAAGACATACCGCAAGCAAAGACATGAACGGTTGTTTCGGGAGCATGAGAGGAATATTCATGAGGAGGGCTTCAGTGGGAAGTCATTGCGGCGGTTCGAACGCCAGGCAAAACGTACGGCAGCTAAGAATCTGACGATTACAACGGTAGAGGGGATTGGTTTTGGTATTGTGGGATTAGGAATACCGGACATTCCGATCTTCGTATCGGTCATGCTCAAAAGTATCTATGAGATTGCGTTAAGCTATGGATTTTCTTATAGTACGGACAAGGAGAAATTATTCATCCTTAAGCTGATCGATGCGGCATTGAAGAGTGGAGAGACACTGCGTAAGAAGGACACAGATATGAATAAGCTGATCCGACGGTATTTTGAGGAAGAGGAGACTGCGGAGGAAGAGACGGATCCGTTTGTAGTTGAGTTACAGATCAAGCGGCAGATTGATTCGTCGGCAGAGGCTTTATCCCATGAATTGTTATATGGTAAGTTCCTGCAGGGATCTACCTTTATTGGAGTGATCGGAGGAACAGCAGATTTCACATGTCTGAAGAGGATTACGGATTATGCAACATTGAAGTACAAACGGCGTTTTCTGTTGCGCCAGTTGCCGGAAACAATGGATTAGGGAATCATTTGTTACATAAAGTTCAGAAAGATTTAACAAGACATTATAAGGGAAATGTATTACAATGAACTCTGTATGAAAGAGCGAAGGAGACCAGCTATGAAAAGTCAACCATAAATTAGCAAAAAATTTCTTTTTCATATCGGTGGTAAAAAAGGGTAACTTTAATAGAGCTCCCTTAGGGTGCTTTTTCAAAATCTATCGATAT
>Ga0129310_1000514_pt1 | contig 46532 bp, 43 predicted proteins | sample Go1ome_2_FD_94433 | JGI IMG/M metagenome (GOLD analysis project Ga0129310, IMG submission 94433) | Western lowland gorrila individual fecal microbial communities from Wisconsin, USA - Go1022A metagenome | ecosystem: Host-associated > Mammals > Digestive system > Large intestine > Fecal | place...
AAAACCGGTCTGGTGCTGCCCAAAAAGCGGCGGTACTTCATCGAGACCAGCTACAGCCAGTACGCCCACGCCCACCATGCCAAAGATCTGGACGAGACCCGGCAGATCCTGGCCGAGAGCTGGCCGGAATACCTGCCCGCCTTTGACCGGGTGATGAAGCGCACCAGCGGCCACCGGTTCAATATGTTCATCATGGAGAAGGGCCTGCTGGAGGAATACTGCGGCTGGCTGTTCGGGGTGCTGGGGGAATTGGAAGCCCGGCTGGATATCAGCGGCTACAGCATCAACGACGCCCGGGTGTTCGGGTTTGTGAGCGAGCGGCTGCTGGATGTATGGGTGGAGACCCGGGGCCTTGACTATACCGAGATGCCGGTGGTGTTCACCGAGCATCAGAACTGGCTGAAAAAGGGCGGGGCCTTTTTGAAGAGAAAGTTTGCGGGCGGGAAGAAGGAAGAGGGCCCGCAGAAAACAGAGGAAGAGATCCACAAATGAAGCTGTCCACATTTGACGCGTTCAAAAAGCTGAATACGGATGAGTGCATTTGTTTGGATGATGCTCAGCTCGCCCGGCTGCAAAGGCTGCTCTTGAGTATATTGCAAGATATTCTCTCTGTATGCGAGGAATGCGGCATTTTCTATACGCTGGGCGGCGGAAGCGTTTTGGGGGCGGTAAGGCATAAAGGCTTCATTCCGTGGGATGATGACATTGACCTGAATATGCCCAGGGCCGAGTACATGCGGTTTGTGCCCGAGTTCCGGCGGCGCTTCCGGGAAAAATATTGGCTGCACACCCCGGAAGAAACAGAAGGATACGAGGTCTTGTTCGCAAGAGTGCGGCTGAAAGGCACCAGCGTAAAGACACGGGATGATTTCTTCAGTGAAGAGTGCGGAGCTTTTATAGATATTTTCATCGTAGAAAACACCTTTGATTCTTGGCTGCTTCGGACGGTACACGGTTTAGGGGCACAAGGGTTAGGGTTGGCGCTTTCCTGCCGCAAATTCTTTCGGGCACGAAAAGCTCTGATGAGGCTGGCCGGCCAGGACAAAGCACTGCGCTGCGCGTTTAGGGTGAAAATAGGGCTCGGGTTTTGCCTTGCCTTCTTTAGTGTGGATATCTGGCGAAAACTGGCCAATGGCTGGAATCGGATGTGCCGGAATGGACAGAGCCGATATGTGACGGTTCCGGCAGGAAGAAAAAAGTTCTGGGGAGAATTGTGCGCAAGAGAGGAACTGTGCGCGTCGGAATGGGGCTCGTTTGAAGGCCTGAAATGCAGGATTCCCGCCGGGTCGGATTCTTATCTGAAGCGTTTGTACGGGGATTACCATCAGATCCCTAAAAAAGCAGAACAAGAAAAACACATTGTGTTTGTACCTTTTGAAATACCATGATTTTAGACAGGGAGGCATTTATATATGAACGTCGCGCTGATTTTTGCGGGTGGACGTGGACAAAGGATGAATACCAAAACGGTGCCCAAACAGTTTTTGGAGCTGCACGGGAAGCCCATCATCATTTATACGCTGGAACAATTTGAGGAACACAGTGAGATAGATGCCATCGTGGTGGTGTGCTTGGAACCATATCAGAAGTATTTGCAGAAATTGCTGAAAAAGTTTGGGATCCAGAAGGTTCAGGCGATTGTGCCCGGCGGCGAAAGCGGGCAAGAATCGATCTACCACGGTGTGAGCAAGATCCATGAGCTGTTTCCGGAGGATACCATTGTCCTTGTGCACGATGGTGTCCGCCCTCTCATTGATGAAGAAACCATCAGTGCCAATATTGAATGCGTAAAGAAAAATGGCAGCGCCGTTACGGTATCGCCTGCCATCGAAACCATTGCGCTGCGCTCTGAACAGAGCAATGAAATGAAGGATATTGTGGAGCGGCGGCGCTGCTGCATGGCAAAAGCTCCCCAAAGCTTTGTCCTTCGGGACCTGTGGAACGCCCATCAGAAGGCTATCGCGGAAGGAAGAAACGATTTTATCGATTCGGCATCGCTCATGCGCCAATATGGGTACAAATTGTTCACGGTAGAAGGTTCGCCCTCCAATATCAAGATTACTACGCCCTCTGACTTCTATATTTTCCGGGCTCTCGTGGATGCGAGAGAGGCGGAACAAATCATGGGACTGTGAAAGGAATAAAGGCAATGTGGACAGACAGTGAAATTTTTCGCCAGGATCTGGAAAATATCTTGCAGGACAAAGCGATACCATGGGCGGAGCTGGAGGGCAAAAGGATCCTTGTGACAGGCGCTACCGGCCTGATTGGCCAGACACTGGTGAGTGCCCTGTTGTTTTATGGAATGAAGACCAGCAATCCGCCCCGGGTGCTGGCCTTGGTCCGCAGCCTGGATAAGGCCAAGCGGGTATTTGAAAAGCAGCTGAAGGATTGCGGAGAAAATATAGAATTTATCATAGGGGATGTATGCAGTTTGCCGGCTGTGGAAGGCAGGGTGGATTATATCATCCATGGTGCCAGCCAGACTGCCAGCAAAGCGTTTGTGGAAAAGCCGGTGGAGACGATTGAAACGGCGGTGTTCGGCACAAAAAATCTTTTGGAGCTGGCACGGGAAAAACAGAGCCTGTCCTTTGTATACCTTTCCAGTATGGAAGTGTACGGCTATCCCGCAAAGGGGCAGAAAGTTTCGGAAGAGGAAATGGGTGCGCTGACCACCCTGGAAGTCAGAAATTGCTATCCCCTCAGCAAACAGCAGTGTGAATGTATGTGCTGCGCATATGCAGCCGAGTATGGGGTGCCGGCCAAGATTATCCGCCTTACGCAGACCTTTGGGCCCGGTGTTTCTTATACGGATGGGCGAGTGTTTGCGGAGTTTGCCCGATGCCTGATAGAAAAGCGTGATATCGTACTCAAGACAAAAGGAGAGACAAGCCGGCAATACCTTTATACAGCAGATGCGGTGAGAGCCATTTTGGCGGTACTTTTAAAAGGCGAAAACGGGCAGGCCTACAATGCTGCCAATGAAAACAGCTTTTGCTCCATTTTGCAGATGGCACAGACTGTAGCGCAAATGGGGAATATTCGGGTAAAGGTAGAACTGCAGGATACGCGTTCCTTGGGATATGCAAGGACACTCTTTATGAACTTGAACACCCGCAAGTTGAAAAATTTGGGGTGGGAACCAAATGTGGAATTGCCAGAGATGTTTTGGCGGATGATAGCGGAAATGGGAAAATAAGATTATAACTTTATTCTTGAAAAGAAGAATAAAGCGGAGAGTGATCAATATGCTAAAAAAAATGTACAGAGCTTTGTTGGAAGGCAAATTTTTAATAAAGACATGGAAATATCTGGGTAAAGTTTTTAGAAAAATAGTATCGATTCTTGATTTTCAAATCGCCAGACCTATTCGATATATTTATGTGATGCGGCAAAAAATTGTGCCTAATCGCATTGTGTTCAGTGCGGTAGATGACAGGTATGACTGCAATCCTAAATATATTACAGAAGAGATATTAAAACGCAGGTTACCCTATGAAATAGTTTGGATTCAGGGGCAATCGGAAAAAAAGGCTCCTGAGCTTTATCCTGCTCAAATAAAAGTAGTTCAGAGGGGAACGGTGGAGGCAATTGATGCCTTAGCAACTTCCAAAATCTGGATTGAAAATGAGCTGAAATTCTTAAAGCCCTATTTGGTACACAAGAAAAAAGGTCAAGTTTATATTCAAACTTGGCATGGTTCTATGGGATTTAAAAAGATTGGTCGGGCAAATCTTTACAATCAGGCCGGGCGGAAAAAACTGTTTATCACGAAAGTTGCAAAACGTTGTGACCAAGCAACAAGCTATTGCATTTCCAACAGCCAGTTCGAAACCAATGTGTTTCGAGAAGGTTATTGGGATCACACCCCTATTTTGATGTTAGGACATGCTCGCAATGATATTTTGTTGAGTCAGGATCCGGAACAACTTCGAGCTATTAGAGAGAAGGTTCTGACTTTTTACGGATTAATGCCTTCCATGCCGGCAGACTTTGCAAAATTGTCTCTGGAACAGCAGGAAGAAATCCTAAAGAAACGTAAAGAGGCGATGGAAACCAAGTATTTATTATATGCACCTACCTATCGTACGGGATTGTCACTGCAGTATTTTGATATTGATTTTGCCAGATTGATCCGGGCACAGGAGAAACGTTTTGGCGGTGTATGGAAAATAATTCTGCGATATCATTTACACAATCGAAACATTGGGGAAAAATTAGCCAGCAGCCCCCTGTTTATTAATGCAACAAATTACCCGGATATGCAGGAATTGCTTTCTATGGCAGATGCTGGAATTTCCGATTATTCCAGCTGGCTGTGTGATTATGTGCTTACGGGGCGGCCGGCATATATTTATGCGGCCGATTATGAACAGTACGCAAATGATCGAGGGTTTTATTATCCTCTGGATACAACTCCTTTCCCCATCGCAAAAAATAATGATGACCTGGAAAGTGCAATTCTGCAATTTGATATGGAACAGTATCAGAAAGGTTGTAAAAAATTTTTACAGGATCGTGGATGCGTTGAAAATGGAAAGGCAACAAAAAAAATAGTGGATTTTATAGAGGAACTAATGGCGTAAAAGTAAGTTTGGGGAGGGGAATATGCAAAAATGGAGCAAACAAAAAAGGCTAATAGCAGAAATGGATTTATTGATATTTTACGCGTGGTTTTTGCGCTTTTGGTCGTAGAATATCATTTGTATGATGCTGGGGATGTAGGATATCCTTTGGGCAAAATAGGCGTTGAATATTTTGTCATTTTGTCGGGCTTTTTATTCTTTTTGGGATGGAAGCGCCGGGTCAGTTCAGAAGCCTCTTTAGAGGACAGATTGTGTTATTGGAAGAATTATATGGTACAACGGTTCTTCCGTTTCTTCTGGTATGCATTGATTGCCTTTATTGTAACATTCTTAGTTGTAAGAGTGTGGCGGGATGGAATTGTTTCTGTAGGAGGGCTGGCCAATGCGCTGTCTGGTGATATCTGGGAAATTCTCTTGATTAAAATGAATGGATTGAACAGAGGCGCAAATATGTTGAATGGGCCAGTTTGGACTCTGAGTAGTATGCTGCTGGCGGAATTCTTTATTTTAGGCATGCTGACCTGGGGAAGTAAATTCTTTTTATCGTTTTTTATGCCAGCGTCCATGTTGTGCGGATTTGGATATTGGGTCAATATGGAAGTTGCTGCCATAAACAAATTTTTAGGCTTATTCACATTTGGGACACTTCGTGTATACCTTTTGACTTGCTTTGGAATTGTTTCGTATTTGATCTGCGAGAAAATATTGAAACAAGTGGAATTTACGGTATTGGGCAGATGGCTACTAACTTTTATAGAGGTGGCAACGTATATTGGCGTTTTGATTGTTGCTTATAACAGAAATAGCAGGAATTGGCAGTTTGTCTGCATCTGTTCGATGTCAATAGCAATTGCCATTGGATTTTCAAAACACAGCTATACGTCTACAATTTTCAAATCAAATCGAGTTACAAACTTTTTGGCAGATTATTCTTTTGGAGTATATTTGATCCACAAAGCCGTTTTGTATGTGCTCGAAGCAAAATATCCTGATGTGCAAATCCAATTAGAACATGAAGGAGAGTTCATAGTAGCGGTGATTGTAATAGGGCTAATTTATACACTGTTTATGTATGGCTTTATGCGTGCCCTTCCGCATATGAAGAAAACAGCAGAGTTTTTGCTTATACAGCCAAAATCGGTTTTGGCAGAAAAGAAGCAATAAGAAGCTGTCCAAGCTGAGAAACGATATAAAAGGATAAAAGCATGGGTATTATTTTACGGTACCAAAAACACAAATTCCTTTTTGATGAACTTGTCAAACGGGACTTTAAACAAAAGTATAAGCGCACTGTGCTTGGTATGGGGTGGAGTATCCTCTCCCCCCTGCTCACTTTGCTGGTTATGCGGCTGGTTTTCACCCAATTCTTTGGACGAAATATGCCGCACTATACGATTTATTTGTTCAGCGGAAATATCGTGATGGCCTGGTTTAAAGAATCAACCAAACAGGGGATGAGCAGTCTCCTGCACAATGCCAAGATATTCAGCAAAATCAACGTGCCTAAATATCTGTTCCTTTTTTCAAAAAATGTTTCCAGCTTGGTGAATTTTGGTCTGACATTGGCTGTGTATTTTCTGTTCTGTATTTTGGATGGGATCACTTTCGGGCCTCATATGCTGCTGCTGGTTTATCCTATTGCTTGTTTGCTGGTGTTTAACCTGGGAGTGGGGTTGGTCTTATCTGCCCTGTATGTGTTTTTTCGGGATGTACAATATCTGTACGATGTCTTTTTGACTTTGCTCACCTACCTTTCCGCCATCTTTTATACAGTGGATGGATTTTCGCCTTTGGTACAAAATTTGTTTTTGCTGAACCCGGTTTATTGCTACATTAAGTACTTCCGTGTGGTGGTGATCGATGGAACCGTCCCCTCGCTGACTTTTCATTTGCTCTGCGCGTTTTATGCTGCAGCTCTCTTTTTGATCGGCGGAATTATCTATAAAAAATATAACCACAAATTTTTGTACTATGTGTGAGAGAACCTTTGCAAAAAGGAAAAGATGAGACGAAAAAAGCGGTTGCGAACAAAGAGCCAGGGGATAAAACCATGGAGAAAAAACGGATCTTCACATCGTATAACGCAAAATGGGGCAAGCAGATACAAAAAGAAAGGGTTCTTTCCGGTACTCTTTCCGTTCAAACTGTGGAACGAGGTATCCTGCTGCCTCTGCGAAAGAGGAAGGACGTCGATACGACGGATGGCTGCCATGAAGGCGGGGTTTGTACCGAAAAGTATGAATATGTGGCGGGAATAAAACGAGATCGCACCAATGATCGAGTGAATTATTCTTGTTGCCGGTCTTATAAGCCTGAGAAAGAGCCGGTCTGGAGAGATGAAACCGTTGCATTTGGCGGAATTTTGTATGCTCATTTTGGACACATGCTTATAGATGGGCTCTCCCGCATGTGGTGGTTTGCTGAAAATCCGGATACTTCTTATAAAATTGTGTTCTTGATGATGTCGAATCAGGAACTGAGATTTCCGCAGTTCTTTGAGCTGGCAGGGTTAAGGCCGGAACAGTATGAAATCATTACAGAACCCACCCAGTTCGCAAAAATCATTGTGCCGGAAGAGGCAATGTATGCCCTTGATGCAGCCCATCCTCAGTGGTTATCTTTCTTTGAACGTGTCAAACAGAATGTGCAGCGTCAGCTCCCGCCAAGTCCGCACAAGAAAATATATCTTACCCGTACCCAGTTGGAAGAACAGGATGGGATAAACGAAGAATATTACGAAGATTTTTATCGGAAATTGGGATATACCGTGATAGCGCCGGAGAAGCTTTCGCTGGCAGAGCAAATCAATGTGGTAGCGGGAGCGGAACAAATCGTTGTGACTATTGGTACACTGTCACACCTTGCCATTTTTGCACAGGAAGGGTGCGAATTGATTCTTCTCTTAAAAGAGCCTGGGACGATTATTTTTCCCCAAATTACAATCAATGCCCTAAAAAAGCTGGATTGGTGCTTAATTGAAGCGACCAAGGATGTATTGCCCACCACACATGCCCTGGGGGTGCATTTGTATTGTAATACAGAATATTTCCAGGAATATAGGAAGAGCTGGAATCTGGAAGTTAAAGCAGAAGAAGCGGGAGCAGGGGTGCTGACCCCGGAACTGCTGATGCAATACTGCAAAGCTTGGGCAGAACACTACCAGGATCCCGTTTATTTCAGACGGATCCGGAAAAAGCAAATGCGGGATCTTCTGAAAAATTTGAATTCGGCGCTTTTGAATCAAACAGTTGATATGTCGCTCTACCCTTCTGTTTTGAAAAATAAAGAAAAAGAGTTGGCTGAAAAAGAAGCAGAAATCCAAACATGGAAAGAAAAATGCGGGGCTGCGGAGAAAGAACTCAAAAAGCTAAAAAACTCCCGCTCCTGGAAGATGACCAGATTTCTCCGAAAAGGACACGCTGCTTTAAAAAATGCCTGGCAGAGGCGGGAGAAAAATAGTTGTTCCTGAACGTGGCAGAGAACTCTATGCCTGCAAATGGATGCAACGGATTGTTATGTCTGGGAAAATCTATAAAACATGTATAATTTGAATTTAATGCAAGTGTGAGAAGGGAGGGGGCGCCTGTGTCGATTTTAAAAGCGGACAACGTGTCCATCCGTTACATCACAGGGGATTTCAAGGATATTGGCCTGAAGGAATATGTGGTTCGCCGCTTACAGGGCCGCTACAAAGTTACCGAGTTCTGGGCCGACCGACATGTGAGTTTTAGCCTGGAAAGGGGCGACATGCTGGGAATCATCGGCACCAACGGAGCGGGAAAATCCACCCTGCTCAAAGCGGTTTCCGGCATTATGGTACCTACGGAAGGGCACATGGAGATTCACGGCAGCATTGCGGCTTTGTTGGAACTGGCCAGCGGTTTTGACGGCGATCTGACCGTTCGAGAAAACACCTACCTGCGAGGCGCTATGCTGGGGTATACCCGCAAGTTCATGGATGAAAAATATGAGGAGATCATCGATTTTGCCGAATTGAAAGATTTCCAGGAGCGGCCCTTCAAGCAGCTTTCCAGCGGTATGAAAAGCCGTTTGGCATTTTCGATTGCCTGCCTGGTCAGTCCGGATATTCTGATTCTGGATGAAGTACTCAGCGTGGGCGACGGTGCTTTCCGCAAAAAGAGCGGAAATAAAATGAGGGAGATCTTAAACAGCGGCGTTACCGGAATATTGGTGTCCCACTCTCTGAGCCAGGTACGGGAAATGTGCAATAAGATCCTCTGGCTGGATCACGGCAGGCAGGTCGCCTTTACCGATGAAGTGGGACTTTACTGCGATGCTTACGAGGAGTTCCTGCGCACCAAAAAGCTGCCCCAGAGCCGGGAGCAAGTAGAGCAACTGGCCCGGGCCCTGGCGGTGCGCAAACAAAAAGACAAGGAAAAAGAAGAACGCACCGAGGCGCAGCGGTTGGAAGCGGTACTGGAAGAAGGTACCAGCGAGGCAGCTATACAGGCAGCGTTGTCTATCTTGAATAAAAAAAGGCCGGATCTGCTGGTTAAACAGATAGATGACCCGATACAAGTGGCAACAGATATAACCCAAGCAAAAGGATGAAAACTATGACCCTGTTCTTAAAAAAAGCAATAGCATACGGCATGGCCGCAGTTATGTCGTTTTCTGTGGCAGGCAGCTGCTTTGCTGCCAATGCCATGGAATTGGAGATAGACAATGAATCTCCTGTGATAGAAACGGCGGAGGAAAACTGGCAGGAAGAAAGCGCGTCTTCGGAAGTAACCGTTCCGGATGAAACGCTGACGCCCGGTGAGACCCCGGAGCCCACCGAAACTCCGGAACCCAGTGAGACCCCGGTACCCACCGAGACCCCGGCACCTGCTGAAAGCCCGGTGCCCACCGAGACCCCGGTGCCCAGCGAGACCCCGGCAGAGGAAGAAGAGCCTGAAAACTACATATCAGCGGATGAGCTGGAAGGTGTCATTGAGGAAATCGTTCAGGCGGCTTCCAATTTGCTGGAACTGGACGAGCAGGAGCTGGCAGACCTGTGCGAAAAAATCGAACAGGTGCGCAGCGCTCTGGAATCCTTGGAGGAAAACCAGCGGACCCAGATGGCGCAGCAGGAAGAGCGCTTTGAGAATGCCGCCGCCGCCGTGTTGGATTACCAGCAGGTTTTGCAGGCTTTGGCAGACGGCACACTGGATGAACTGGAACAGACCGGCCAGGAAAACAGCTGGCGGTATCAGAATGGCCAGCAGGTAGATGCTCAGGAACCAGTGGCTAATTTCGCCGCAGGGATCCAGACCTTTTCTGCGGGCGGTTATACCGGTATTGATGTGAGCCATCATAACGGCACTGTGAACTGGCAGGCTGTCAAGGATGCCGGTATCGATTTTGCTATCATCCGCTGCGGGTATGGTGATAACCTGGCCAATCAGGATGACGCGCAGTGGGCCCACAATGTGTCGGAGTGTGAGCGGCTGGGTATTCCTTACGGCGTTTATCTGTATTCTTATTCCACCTCGGTGAGCCAGGCCAAGAGCGAGGCGAAGCATGCCTTGCGGCTGCTGGAAGGGCGTCAGCCTGCCCTGCCGGTCTTTATCGATTATGAGGAATCCCGAAATTTGGTAGGCGGCACGGCCTTGCTGGGGGATATGGCCAAAACCTTCTGTGATACCCTGCAGGCTGCAGGCTATGAGGTGGGCGTATATGCCAGCCTGAGTTGGTGGCAGAATTATCTGGTTGCCAGCGAATTTCAAAATGAAAGTTGGTACCGCTGGGTGGCCCGGTGGGGCAGTTCCAGCGGATATGGTGGACGCCATGAGATGTGGCAGTATACCAGCGACGGTTCGGTAAGCGGAATCAGCGGCCGGGTGGATATGAACATCTGGTATGGCAGTACCCTTTGGCTTGCGCCGGAAAAGCCGGTACTGCAATCGGCTGCCTATACTTCTGGTGGGGTAAAAATCACCTGGAAAAAGGCGGTGGGAGCTACTGGCTATCGGGTATACCGTCAAACAGCAAGTGGTGGCTGGAGCAAGTTACAAGACGTAACGGGTCTGAGCTACACCGATACCACAGCAACTGCGGATCAAAAATATACCTATACGGTTAAAGCCTACAAGAAGACCAGCGGCAAAACTGTGTGGGGGCGCTATGATGCTGACGGGATTACCATTGAAAAACTCCAGGCACCAAAGCTGACAGCGGCGACCAATGCTGCCAGCGGTATTACTATCAGATGGAACAAGGTAAGCGGCGCCAGCGGATACAGGGTATACAAACTAAACAGCGATGGCAAATGGATCAAGCAGAAGGATGTAACTGGCCTGAGTTACACCGATACCACGGCGAAGAGTGGTGAGCTCTGCACCTATACGGTAAAATCTTACCGGAAAGTAAACGGTGTGGTTAGTTGGGGCGATTACGATGGCAAAGGGATCAGCGTGACCCGGCTGACCACGCCGAAGCTGACAAGCGCGGCCAATATTGGTGATGGAACCAATGGAGTACAGGTAACCTGGAATGAAGTAATCGGAGCAGACGGTTACCGAATCTATCACCGCGCCCCTGGTGAAGATTGGGTCAAGCTTACTAATCTGACGGGAACGAGTTACCTGGATACCACTGCCAAGGCTGGCGTGGAATATGATTATACAGTGCGGGCTTATAAAATACGGGATGGTGTGGCGGAATGGGGCCCTTACGATAAGAATGGGCTTTCGGTAGTGGTTTTACCAGCGCCAGAGCTTACAAGGGCAGTGAACGCCAGCAATGGCGTAACCATCAGCTGGGAAAAGGTAAGCGGAGCCACCGGGTACCGGGTCTATAAGCTGAGCGATGAAGGTCGGTGGGTAAAACAGAAGGACGTGACGAGCCTGAGCTATACCGATACCACGGCCCAAAGTGGAGAGACCTGTGTTTATACGGTGAAAGCGTATCGCAAAGTAGATGGAGTGGTTACCTGGGGCAACTACGACGGAAAGGGTATCAGCATAATTGCTGATGCTGCATAAAAAAGGCCGCCGGGCGGAAATTTCCGCCCGGCGGCTTGTTTGGTTACAGGGAATGATTGCTTACGCCCGCACCGCGTTGTCGGCCAGGAACTGCAGCATCTCGTTGTTCAGCACGAAGTTCTTCAGGTAGGGCATACCGTAGGTGGCCTCGTACTGGGTCAGGTCGGTGACGCCCATATTCTCGGACATGTAGCTGGATACGTCCTCATCGGAGATATCGATATCCTGGGCTTCGGCGATGGCCTGCAGCATCAGGGTCTGCCGGGTGGCGTTCAGAATGGATTCCTCCTGCACATCCAGCAGTTCTTCCTCGGTGGTGATGCCGTCGAAGTAGAGGCTGATAAAGGAGGCAAAGTCCATCCCGTTGCTGGCAGCTGCCTGGCGGTAGTACTCCACGCACAGCTCGCTCTGGTACTGGATGATGGCTTCGGGCAGCTCTTCGCTGAAGGTGCACTGGGTCATGAAGCCGTCATCGGAACCAAAATAGCTGCGGATCTGGCTCTGGATGGTCTGTTCGGTGATGGCCGCGCGCACATCTTCCACGGTGGCAACACCCTCATACACCTCGCTGAGGTTCTCGGCCACAAACTCGTCGGTCAGTTCGGGCACGCTGGTTTCCTCAATGTAGTTGATGGTGGTGACAAAGACGGCGTCCTTGCCGGCCAGATCCGGGTTGTTCTGGTAGGGATCGGGGAAGGTGACCTCCACATTGAAGATCTCGCCGGGGGTGTGGCCGATGATCTGGGTGAGGAAGTCATCAATATAGTTGGAAGAGCCGGCCGTCACGGTGGTGCCGGCGCCGCCGGTACTGCCGCCCTCAAACTCCACGCCGTCCACGCTGCCCACATAGTCGATGTTCACCTGGTCGCCGTTTTCCACCGCCCGGTCGGTGATCTGCTCGGTGGTGGCGTAGTTGTAGGGCAGCACATCCAGAGAGGACTGGATGGTCTCATCATCCACCTGGGTCACCTCGGCCGGCAGGGGGTAAGCTGCGTAATCCTGGGGAAGGGTGACATAGTCCAGGGCGGTGATGCCCTCCCAGCGGCCGTTGTCATCCAGCCCGGCGCTGTAATCCAGGCTTTCGGTCTCCTCGGCCGGCTGGGACGAGGCGGAAGAGGCAGCCCCGGAACCGGAAGCCGCCGAAGAGGAAGAGCCGCCGCAGCCCGCAAGGCCCAAGGCCAGAGCCAGGCTGAGGGTCAGGCTCGTGAAACGTAAGGCAGTGTTTTTCAAAATGCAAATCCTCCTGATCAAATTCGGGCAGGGCAGAATACCCCGCCGCGCAGAATTACCCTTATTATACAACAAAACCACGGCAGGCGCATCCCCCTTTTGCAAAATCGGGGGCAGACCGGGAAAGCCGGGGGAAAAGGGGGCAGGAGAAAGCCGGCCTGCCAGACCATGGAAAAATGCTGCCGGATGCGATATAATGGAGCCAAGACCGGGGCCGCCGGGGCGGCCCCCTGAAAAAGGGAGAGAAGCCTATGAAAACCATTACCCGGCAGCAGATTACCGAAGCGGTGGCCCGGCTGTGCATCCAGGCAAACACCAGCCTGCCCGCCGATGTGGCCGCGGCCCTTGCCAGGGCCCGGAAGGAAGAGCCCTGGCCCCTGGCCGCCCAGACCCTGGGCTTTCTGGAAGAAAACCTGGAGATCGCCCGGCAGAAGGACCTGCCCATCTGCCAGGATACCGGCTCGGCCTGCCTGTTCTGCCAGGTGGGCAGCGAGGTGAAGATCGAGGGAGACCTGACCGAGGCCCTGAACGAGGGCGTGCGCCAGGGCTATACCCGGGGCTACCTGCGCAAGAGCATTGTGGGCGACCCGCTGCGGCGGGTGAACACCGAGGACAACACCCCCGCCTTTATCCATACCGAACTGACGGCGGGGGACAAGCTGACCATTACCCTGATGCCCAAGGGCGGCGGGGCCGAGAACATGAGCCGGCTGGCCATGCTCAAGCCCGCCGACGGGGTGGAAGGAGTCAAGAAATTCGTGGTGGACTGCGTGAAGCAGGCAGGCTCCAACCCCTGCCCGCCCATCATCCTGGGCGTGGGCATCGGCGGCACCTTCGACCAGGTGGCCCTGCTGGCCAAGAAGGCCCTGCTGCGGCCGCTGGATACCCCCCACCCCGACCCCTTCTATGCGGCCCTGGAAAAGGAACTGCTGGATCTGGTGAACGCCACCGGCGTGGGCCCCCAGGGCTTTGGCGGGCGCACCACCGCCCTGGGCCTGGCCATCGAGACCCTGCCCACCCACGTGGCCAGCCTGCCGGTGGCCGTGAACATCAACTGCCATGTGACCCGGCGCGCCAGCGTCGAACTGTAAAAAGGGGGAAGAAAAGATGCAGTACGAACTGGAATTTCCCTGCAAAAAAGAGGAGCTGGCCCCCCTGCGGGCCGGGGACACGGTGCTGGTGTCCGGCACCATCTACACCGCCCGGGATGCCGCCCACAAGCGGATGACCGAGCTGCTGGAAGAGGGCAAGCCCCTGCCCTTTAAGCTGGAGGGCAGCGCCGTCTATTATGTGGGCCCCACCCCGGAAAAGCCGGGCCAGGTGATCGGCTCGGCAGGGCCCACCACCTCGGGCCGGATGGACGCCTACGCTCCCCGACTGCTGGATCTGGGCCTGGCGGCCATGATCGGCAAGGGGGCCCGCAGCCCCGCCGTGAAGGAGGCCGTGGTGCGCAACGGGGCGGTATATCTGGCCGCCCTGGGGGGCGCCGGCGCCCTGATGAGCGGCAGCGTGCGGGAACTGGAGATCATCGCCTGGCCCGACCTGGGCTGTGAGGCGGTGCGGCGGCTGCGGGTGGAAAAAATGCCCCTTACCGTCATCCTGGATACCCAGGGAGGCGATTTGTACCAGAGCGGCCCGGCGGCCTATCTGGCCAGCCTGGGTTCTTCCCAGGGCTGAGACCTGACCAAAACCGTTTATACAAAACGCACAAGCAGCCATACAAAAATAAGACCCCCGCTTCCGGGCTTTTGGGCCCGGAGGCGGGGGCTTTTTTGCTTTTTGGGTCCGGAGAAAGGGGCGGGCGGGAAAAAGAGGTTCCCCGGGCTTTTTGGGGGCGGGAACTCTTAGACAGGGCGGAAAAACCCTGGCGGGGGAGCAAAACCTCAGCCGGTCAGGGCCAGGGCCTGGCAGCCCAGAGCCTGGTAGCGGCTTTCCGCCAGGTCTTTCTCGTAGGCGGTGAGGCCCTTATCCTGGTAGGGGTCGTTGAAGTAATAGCAGTCCCGGTCATAACCCACCAGAAGCAGGCAGTGCTCGCCGGCCGTCCAGGTGAAGGTCTCGCCGGTATCGGCCAGGGTCCAGCTGCGGCCCTGGCGGGGCTCTTTCATATCAATGGTGGCCCAGAGGATGACCGGGGTGCCCTGGTCGATATAGTCCCGGCACAGGCGCTCAAGGCTCTGGCCGGTGAGATCCTGCACCCGGTCCTCCCCGGCGGCTGCGGCAAGGCCCCGGGCCAGGGCGGGGGCAAAGCAGCCGAAGCCGGAGGAGGAGCGAGGGTCCCCGATAAAACACAGGTAGGGGTCATCCCCCACCAGGCGGCCGCCTTCCTCCCAGACTTCACCTTTGGGCAGGCAGAAGTCAATGAATTCATCCACCGAGATCTCCACTCCGGCCTGGCGCAGGGCCATGACGGCGGTAACGCTCTCGCAGCCGGTGGGGTAGTCGGACTGGCCCAGGTATTCCACCGAGAGCAGAGTTTTGGAGCCGGCAAAAGGGGAGACCACCGCCTGGGCCAGGCCGGGCAGCACCAGACTGAACAGCCGGCCCAGGGCCAGAAAGAGCAGCAGGGTCAGGATGAAGATCGTCAGCCGGAACAGCCGGGGCAGCAGGCGGTGCTTTCTGCGCCTTTGGGGGGCGCGCCAGACCTGACGCTGAACGGGGGGATGAACGGGTCGGGGTGCGGTCATGGTGGATCTTCCTTTCCGGTAGATTCTGCCCTTTTTGTAAGGACTATGGACAGAATACCGGAAAGATGCATCTTTTTGGCATCAAAAAGCTCAGTCAAAATTCACCGAGAGGGTGGTGCCATCCCAATAAATGTGGGAATTGCCGATATAGGCCCGGTAATCGCTGCCCTCGGGAGGCAGGAAAGAGCCGAAGGTGCCCCGGTAGACATCCGCTTCCTGGCCCTCGAGCGGGTCAAGGTCGGCGGGGTCGGCCCCCAGATAGGTGAGCAGATACTCTTCCAGGGCGCCGTCCAGCCAATCGGAGGCGAAGAAGTTCTTGGGGATGCCGCTGAGGGTAAAGGCATAGAGGGTGAGGTCGGAAGGGTCATAGAAGAGCGCCAGATCCAGGATATGGTTTTCGGTATCCCCGGGAATGGTGTATTTGGTTTCCAGCACGGCCATTTCCAGGGTGGAGGTGCGCACCGAATCCTCAAAGACTCCCACCCCGGCCAGGGACTGGTAGGCAACTGCCACCGGTTCCTCCCCGTAAGGATCCAGAAAAAGGATCTGGAACAGCCCGCCAAAGCCGTCCGGGGTATTTTGGGCAAAATCTCGCAGGCAGGCCTGGGCGTCGGCCAGCACCTGTTCCGGGCTGTTTTCCTGGGCGATGGGGGTGTACTGGTTGTCCTGGATCATCTGAAGGACCTGGTCGGCATTGGCGGGGGCATAGACCTCCTCGGTCTGGCTGATCTGCCGGACATCCAGGGCGGAAAAATCGGCCCGGTCAGTAAGGGCAAAAAAGAGGGGCGGCAGACCCAGGGCCGCCCCGGCCAGAAGCGCCAGGCCCAGGGCCCAGAGCAGCAGGGTGCGGCGGGATGCAGCAAGGGGGTTCATGGGTTCACCTCCCGAAAGGAATCATGGGGGGCCGGCTGGGGTGAGGGCTGAGCGTCGGCCCCGGGGCCGGGCCGGGAAGGGGGGGAAGGGGCGGCGCTTTCGGCAGGCCCCATGCCGTCCGGGCCGGAGGGGAGGGGCGCAGCGGGCCGGGCCTCGGGCCGGGATTCCCCCGCCAGGGGCAGGGTGAAGCTCACCGCCGTGCCCTCGCCGGGGCGGCTGAGGAATTCCAGCTTTGAGCCGTGGAGCAGGGCGATGCGCTGGCAAAGGGCCAGGCCCAGGCCGGCGCCGCCCTGGCTGCGGGCCCGGGATTTATCCACCATGTAAAAGGGCTCGGTGATCCGGCTCAGCTGGTCGGCGGGGATGCCCCGGCCGGTGTCGGCCACCGTGACCCGGTAGCCCTCCGGGGTAAGTCGGCCCCGGATGAGAATCTGGCGCAGGGGCCCGTCCATAGCCTTGCGGGCGTTGTCGGCCAGGTTGTAGAGCAGGGCCTGGATGAGCTGGGGGTCAGCCCGCAGAAGGGCTTCCTCCCATTCCACAAAAAGCTGGATCTTTTCCCGTTCCAGCAGAGGAAGCAGGGAGCGGCGGGCCCCTTCCAGCAGGGCCTTGGCCGGCACCCGGGCGGTGGGGGCCTCGGCCTTGCCCAGGACGATCAGCTCCATCAGATGGAGGGAAAGGCTTTCCAGCCGGGTGCCCTCCCGGTAAATAAAGTCGGAATATTCCCGCCGCCGGGGCGGTTCCAGCTCATAGGTGCGCATCAGGTCGGCATAGCCGATGATGGAGGTGAGGGGCGTTTTCAGCTCGTGGGTGAAGTTGGCCACGAATTCCTCCCGGCGGCGGGCTTCCTCCTTCAGCTCGGCCATCTGGCTCTCCACCTGGTCGGCCATTCGGTTAAAGACCTGGGCCAGAGCGGCGGTTTCCAGGGTGGAGGAATCCTCGGGGGCCCGGCGGGAATAATCCCCCTCCCCCAAAAGGGCCGCGGCCTTGGCCAGCCGCCCCAGGGGGCGGGTGAGGCGGCGGCTGAACCAGAACAGAAGCCCGCCGCTTACCAGGCAGACCCCCGCCATCACCAGGCAGGAGGCCGCCAGGCTGCGCCGGCGCATCTGGTAGATGTCGGAGAAATCCTCCCGGGTTTCCAGATAGAGCAGCCGGCCGTCGGGGGTCTCCAGGGGCAGCACCACCTGGAAGGTGACCTCGCCCTCCGGCCCGGCCATCAGCCGGCTGCCCTGCTGGCCCGGTTCCAGCCCGGCGGGGAAGGGGTTGGATTCCAGCACCTGGGCCTGGCCCCCTTCCAGGCCGTAGTGATAGGCCAGATTGGTGGAAAGGACCTGATCCGCCGCCAGAAGGGCCTGGTAGGAAAGACGGAGGCTGTCGGCCTTTTCCAGGGCGGAGGCCCGGCGGGCCGAGAGGGTGTTCTGGAACGAGGCGTTCACCAAAAGAAAGCTGCCCAGGCCCAGGCTGAACACCAGCAGGGCGCAGGCGGTGAAGAAGATCTTCCAGGCAAATTTCACGTCTCTTCCTCCTTCAAAAGGCGGTAGCCCACCTTATACACCGCCACCAGCCGGCCTTCCAGCCCCAGCTTGCGGCGCAGCCGCTGGACGTGGAGGTCCACCGTGCGGGTATCCCCCTCGAAGGGGTCCTGCCAGACCCGCTCATAGAGGGTCTGGCGGTAGAGGGCAATGCCCTGATTCTTCAAAAACAGCACCAGCAGGTCGAATTCCTTGGCGGTGAGCTCCACCGGGCGGCCGGCCCGCAGTACGGTGCGGGCTTCGGTATCCACCGTGATATCCCCGCTCACCAGGCGGCTGGCCAGCTTGTGGCCCCGGCGCAGCACCACCTCCACCCGGGCCAGCAGTTCCTCGATGGAAAAGGGCTTGGTGATATAGTCCTCGGCCCCCAGTTTCAGCCCCCGCACCCGGTCCTTCACGTCGGAGCGGGCGGTGATGAAGATGACCGGGGCCCCGTATTCCCGGGCATAGGGCAGCAGCTCAAAGCCGTCGGCCCCCGGCAGCATCACATCCAGCAGCACCAGGTCAAAGCGCTGGGTTTCCAGCAGGTCGGCGCACCCCGCCCCGTCAAAGGCGCAGGTGCACTGGTAGCCCGCCTGGGTGAGGCTGGTTTCCAGCAGGCGGGAAATGGGGACTTCATCTTCCACAATCAGGATGCGGATGGGGGACATGGCGATTCTCTCCTTTGGGGCCGGAAGGCTGTCTTTTTTACAGAATGCATCATTTTGGCATCAGAATTGCATCATGGGCACACAAAAAAGCCGCCCCGAAGGGCGGCAGGCCATTTCAGCGGATCTGGATATCCACCCCGTTTACTTCCACGCCCTCCTCGGCCCGGATGAGGATGTAGCGGACACCGCCGATCAGGCGGGTCTCCACCAGGTCGCTGCGCTCCGGGTTCACCTGGATGGTCACATCCGGGGTGCAGACCTTGAAGCGGCGGGCGTCCACCAGGTTGCGGGGGCTGAGGGCGGCCTCGGCGCCAAAGCTGGCGTCGAATTTTTCCTCAAAGGCCGCCACCCGTTCCTCACTCACCCCGCTGTCCGAGAGCACCTCGCTCACCTGGCGCTTGGTGAGGGTGAGGGGTTCTTCCTCCTTGTTCTGCTTGTGGGCCTCGATCTTGTCGCAGAGCTGCTCGTGCACCGACTGCACTACTTCCAGGCTGCACTCCTCGGCCAGGGCCTGGCCCAGAAGATCGTCGAAGGTCTCCTTCTGGGCCTCGGCGGGCATGGGGATCTCCTGGCGGAAGATGGTATCCACAAATTCCTGGTGGTTTTCGCCGGCATTGCGGGTGTAGTAGAGGGAGGCGTACAGGTTGGCGCACCGGTCGTCAAAGGCGGGGAAGAGGAAGCCCAGCTCGGGGGGCGAGATGATCCAGTCCGCGTCCCGGTTATAGAACCGGTTTTCATGGGCGTAGTAGCTGAGGGCGGGCTTGGTCATCTTGACCGGGCAGATGCTGCAGAGCATGTAGGAATAGACCTCACTGGAGGCGTCCTCCTGCTGGAAGCCGTCCGCCGAGCGGAAGGGCACGTCGTAGGCGTCGTGCACCAGCAGGATCATGTAATTGCCCTCCATCACCAGGCTCTGGGTGACCCGGAAGAAGAATTCCTGCACCGCGTTTTCGTCCTGGAGGGCCGACTGGCGCAGGGCCATCAGCAGCTTGTGCTCGTCGCTGTCCACCACCTGGCTGGTGTCGAAGCTCACGTCGATCAGGTTCTTGCCCAGGGTGCCGGACAGGGTGCGGCGCAGGATGGCCAGGATCTCCTCGGTCTCGGTCTGGGTCATCATGGCAAGGGATTGGTCAAACTGGGAGACGATCTCCCGCTTTTCGTTCACATAGCAGCCCCGCACATGGGTGATGTTGCTCTTTTCGGGGCGGAAGCGGCGGCGCAGTTCGCCGATCTCTTTCTCGTTCATGGTTTCTCCTTTTCTGCGGATAAAAAGGGCGGCAGGGCCCCGGAAGGCCCCGCCGCCCTTTGGGCGCGGTAAAAAATTTTTTAGGGGGCTCTGCCATTATAGCATAAATCCGGCCGGCGGGGCAGGGGGAAAAGGGGAAAAGGGGAAGGGGCCGGGCGGCAGAAAGGCCGGCAGGCAAGGGCCTGTGCCGTTACAGCGGGGGCAGGGCAGCCTTGAGAGCGGCCAGGGCCCGCTCGTCCGGCCCGCCGCACCAGAGGCAGGAATCCTGGGGCAGGCTCTCCCGGATGGTCTCGGCCAGAAGGCGGGTGTTGCCGGTTTTGCTGGCGTATACAATGGCATAGGTCATGGTTTATACCTTCCTTTCATAAATGCAGTGGACGCCCCGGTGGGCCATCATCCCGCCCAGGCACTCCTTGTTGCAGCGGACACAGCGGCGAATCTCACCGGCCCGGCCCTGGGCGGCCTTTTTGGGCCAATCCGGGTCGGCAATCAGGGCGCGGCTCATGGCGGCGCAGTCGATACGGCCGATTTTGAGCTGGGCTTCCACAAAATCCGGGTCGGTGAGGCCGCCCACCCCGCAGACAGGCAGTCGGGTGAGGGCACGCACCTCGTCGCAGTATTTGAGGAAGCACCCCTGGGCCCCGAAATAGGGGTGGCTGGCCGGGGGAATAGTATCGGTCAGGGCGGCGTGGTCGGCCAGGGTGCGTTCCATAGGGGTTCCTCACTTTCTCTTGACTAAGTCAAGTGCAACGAGGCTGCTTGACTAAGTCAAGTGTAATTTGAAAATTTTTTCTTTGGGGGGAGGGGCGGCAGAAGGGATGGGGATGGAAGAGGGCAGAAGAGCGATTCCAGCTGGAAGATGGAAGGATAAAAAAGGCCCCGGGCATATCGCCCGGGGCTTTTTTGTGTAAGAATTGCCCGCGGCCCGGGGCGCAGGGGGAAAGCGGCGGCTTACCCACCGGGGAAAAAAGCCCGGGGGCAGGGGAAGAAGATCCCCCTTTTCAGTCGGACAGCACCCTGACCCGGCTGCCGCCGGAGGGGTCCTTTACCACCAGGATCTGCTTGTCGATCCGCTCTTTCAGCTCGGCCACATGGGAGATGATGCCCACCAGCCGCTGGCCCTCGGTGAGGCCCGAAAGAGCCCGCAGGGCCTGCTGCAGGGCTTCTTCGTCCAGGGAGCCGAAGCCCTCGTCCACAAACATGGCGTCCAGCCGGATGCCCCCGGCCGCCGACTGGATCTCCTCTGAAAGGCCCAGGGCCAGGCTCAGGCTGGCCATGAAGGATTCGCCCCCCGAGAGGGTCTTGACGCTGCGCCGGGTGCCGTTGTAATGGTCCAGCACATCCAGGTCCAGCCCGCTCTGGCTGCGCAGGCTGTCCGGGGCAAGGCGGCGGCGCAGTTCGTACTGCCCGCCGGACATGACCAGCAGCCGGCCGTTGGCCCGTTCCAGCACCCGGTCAAAGCAGCTCATCTGCACATAGGTTTCCAGCATCACCTTGTCCTTGCCGGCCAGGGTGCCGTTGGCCGTATCCGAAAGGGCCTTGACCCAGCCCAGCTTTTGCCGCAGCCGGGCCGCCCGCACCGTCCCTTCCCGGATCTTTTCCAGGGCCCGGGTGTTGGCTTCCAGCCGGGCGTGCAGGGTCTGGCAGCGGCTTTCCAACTCCGCTTTTTCCTGTTTCAGGGTTTTCTGCCGTTCGGTCAGGGCCTCGGCGTCCTCCTGCATGGGGGCTGCCAGGGCTTTCTGGTGGGTGCGGATGGCCGAATCCAGCCCGGCCAGGGTCTGGCGGCAGCTTTCCACCCGCTGGCGGGCCGCTTCCCGGGCCTGTTCCAGGGCCTTGGCCTGCCCCTCCAGGGCTTGGATATGGGCCAGGGCGCCGGCTTCGTCGGCAAATTCCAGCCCCTCTTCCAGCTCCTTCAGCCGGGATTCCTGCTCCTGCCGGCGGGTGTCGGCCTTTTCCAGGGCCTTGTCCAGCTCTTCCAGCTGCCGGCGCAGGGTCTCGGATTCTTCTTCCTTTTGGGGCAGGGCCCGGCCGATCTCCTGGCGGCGGCGGGCCCGCAGCCGGGCCTCCTGCAGCCGGGCGGCCAGTTCCTCTTCCGCCTTCTGGGCGCTCTGCCGGGCCCGGGCCAACAGGGGCGCGGCCTCGGCGGGGGCAGGTTTTTCCGGGAAGAGCCCGGCCAGCAGGTCGGCAGCCTCCCGGGCCAGGCTGTCCCGGCTGCCCTTTTGGCGGCCGGCCTGCTCGCTGGCCGCTTCGGCGGCCCGGGCGGCCTTTTCCGAGACGGACCGCAGGGTTTCCAGCTGGCGGCGGGTGGGGGCTTTGGGGGAGAGGGGCGCCGGGGCCGGGTGAAGGGTGGAGCCGCAGACCGGGCAGGGCTGCCCCTCCCGCAGTTCGGCGGCCAGAATCCCGGCCTGTTCATCCAGGAAGGCCTGGTGGCCCCTCTGGTAATCGGTCAGGGCCAGATCGGCATCCTGGCGGGCCTGGGTATAGGCATCCTGGGCCTTTCGCAGGGCCCGGTCCGCTTCTTCCAGCCGTTCCAGGGCCTGCCCGGCCTGGGCCAGCCTCTCCCGGTGTTCGGCCTGCCGGGCTTGTTCCCCTTCCAGCCGGGCCAGTTCCTCCCCGGCCCCTTCCAGTTCCTTCTGGGCTGCCCGGAGTGTTTCCAGTTCTTCGGTCAGGGCTTGCCGGCGCTGCAGGGCGGTCTTCTGCCGGGCGGCTGCCTCTTTTTTTTGGCCGGCCAGCTCGGCCAGGGCCTTTCGGGCCTCGTCCCGCCGGCGATAATCCTCCAGCCGGGCCCGCAGGGCGGCCGCCGACCCGGTGAGGGTGGGGATGGCCTGGGCCTGGGTTTCCTGACTGGCCAGAGCCTTTTGCTCCAGCTCCAGGCTTTGGGCGGCTTTTTCCCGCTGGGCCTGGGCGGCGGCCAGGGCCTGCCGGGTCTTTTGCCGGGCTTCCAGGGCGGTGAGGTCCCGGGTGAGCTGGGTGAGGGATTCTTCCAGCCCGGTGATTTTCCCCCGGGCGTCGGCCTGGGCCTGGCCGTCCAGCAGGATCCGCCGGGCCAGCAGGTCGGCGGTCTCGGGCAGGCGGTCGGCGGCGCTGCGGGCCAGCTGATCGGTGAGTTCTTCCCCTTCCTCCCCGCAGAGGATCCCCTCCATGTACTGGGCAAGGCGGGCTTCCTCGGTATCCAGCTCCCCGGTCAGGGCCCGGGCGTCGGCCTTGAGTTTTTCCTGCAGGGCCGAAAAGCGCTGGGTGGAAAAGAGCTTCTGGAAGATCTTTTTCCTCTCCTCGGTGGAGGCCAGGAGCAGCTTGAGAAAATCCCCCTGGGCCAGCATGGCGATTTGGGTGAACTGGTCCCGGTCGATGCCCAGGATCTCCTCCACCTCCCGGGTCACCTCCCGGGGGCGGGTAAGGGGCTGGCGGCCGTCCGGGAAGGTGAGCTGGGCGTCCGCCTTTTCGGTGGTAAGGCCCTGGCCCCGGGCCTTGGGGCGCTGGTATTCCGGGCTGCGGCGGACGGTGTATTTCTGCCCCCGGCAGAGGAAGGTGAGCTCCACCCAGGTGGGGGTGGAGGGCTCGGCGTACTGGGAGCGGAGCATGGAGGGCTCCCGGTTGTCGCCGCTGGCCTGGCCGTAGAGGGCATAGGTGAGGGCGTCAAAAAGGGTGGTTTTGCCGGCGCCGGTATCCCCGCTGATGAGGTAGAGCCCGCTGGGGCCCAGCTTTTCAAAATCCACCCGGGTTTCCCGGGCATAGGGGCCAAAGGCGCAGAGGGTGAGAAGCAAGGGTCTCATGGCTGTTCCTCCCAGACAGATTCGATCAGGGCCTGGGCGTAGGCGCGCTGCTCCTCGCTCAGGGGAGTGTTGTTCTGCAGCCGATAGAAATCCTCCAAAAGCTGCAGGGGGCTGCGGGTATCGGGGCCGGGGGCCGTAATTTCGGCCCGGGTGCGGGTGCGGGCGTTGTCGTAATCCAGCCGCATCAGGTTGCGGTAGACCGTGCGCAGGCCGGTGAGGGCGCCGGGCACGTCCTCCTCATCGGTGAGGGTGATGTGCAGGTAATCCTCCCGCCAGGTGGTGTTTTGATAAAAATCCCGCCGCATCAGCTCTTGGTAACGGCCCCGCAGCTCCACCATATCCCGCCGGGGGGTGAGGGGCAGGGTGCGGATGGTGAGGGAATCCCCCTCCCCCAGCTCGGCCACCGTCAGGCTTTTTGGGTGCCCCGCCTCGGAAAAGGAGTATTTCAGGGGGGAGCCGCAGTACCGCACCCGCCCGCCGGCCAGGTTCTGGGGCCGGTGGATATGGCCCAGGGCGGTGTAGGTGAAGGGGGCAAAGACCGAGGCGTCCACATTATCCAGCCCGCCCACCGAGACTTCCTCCGAATCGGAGCGCTGGGCCCCGGTGACGAACTGGTGGGCCGCCAGCACCCGGCGCACCCCCGGGCGCAGGGGCATCTGGGTGATGGCCATTTCCAGGGCCTGGGTATAGCTTTCCGGCTCAAGGCCCAGGGCATGGCGCACATGGGCCGGCTTGATGAAGGGCAGCAGGTAGATATCCACCGGGCCGTATGGGTCGGTGAGGGTATAGGGCTCTACCCGGCCGGTGTATACCGGGGCCAGGTGCACCCCGCTCTTTTCCATCAGCCGGCCCCCGAAAGCCAGCCGCTCGGCGGAATCATGGTTGCCGCTGATGAGGAAGATCTCGGGGCCCAGCCCGGCCAGCCGCACCAGAAAATCGTCGCAGAGCTCCACCGCGTCGGCACCGGGCAGGGGCCGGTCATACACGTCCCCCGCGATCAGCACCGCCTGGGGGGCCTCCTCCCTGACCAGAGTCAGGATCTGTTCCAGGATATAGGCCTGGTCCTCCAGCATGGAAAATTCATTCACCCGCTTGCCCAGATGCAGGTCGGACAGGTGGATCAGCTTCATGGGAAACATCCTCCTTTGGCCGGGCCGGGCCCGGCTGGGTATATCCAAAGTGTACCGCCCCCCGGCCCCCGGCGCAAGAGGCAAAAAAAGCGCCCCCGCCAAGGGGCGGGGACGCAAAGGGAGGAAATGCCGGCAGGGCCGACAGGGCCGACAAAGAAGCTTAGTCCTTCCCGTTCTTCTTGCGCTCGGCAACGCCGTTCAGGTAGTACAGGGTGGCCCAGCAGGCATCGTGGGAAGCGGTCTGGTAGCTGAGGTTATCGGGGTAGATCTCCACAAAGTCGATGCCCTTGGCACCGGCCAGACCGGCCTCGTGCACCATCATGCACAGCTCGTAGGAGGAAAGGCCGCACATATCCTGGGGGCCCTGGGGCATGTTGGCAGCATCCAGCGCGTCGGCGCAGATGGTGACATAGACCAGGTCGGTATCCTTGAAGGCCACCTCGATGGCCTTCTGGATGGAGGCCTTCCAGCCGTTCTCCTTCACTTCCCGGCTCAGGATGACAGTAGCGCCGTACTTCTTGGCGTTCTGGAACTCTTCCTTATGGTTGCGGGGCCCGCGGATGCCGATGTGGACGATCTTGGTGGGGTCCATGTTGGGGTCGTTGTACAGCTTGTAGAAGGGCGAGCAGCGGGAGAACTCGTCGTCGCCGAAGTGAGAGTAGTTGTCCAGATGGGCGTCAAAGTGCAGCACGCCCACCCGCTTGGGATGACGCTTGGCCAGCTCGCTCACCACCGGGTAGGCGATGCCGTGGTCGCCGCCGAAGGTGATGGGGAAGGCACCCGCGTCCACCACCTGGCCGATCCGCTCACGGATGGCCTGGAAGGTGAGGTCGTAATCGCCGTTGCGGCAGGCCACGTCGCCGAAATCGCCCACCTTCAGGTAATCGAAGGAATCCAGGTCAAAATCAGGCAGGTAGCCGGTGTACCGGATGGAGACGGAGCGGATGGACTTGGGGCCTTCGGTGCAGGAAGAATAACCGCCGATGGTGCAGCCGCCCTCCCAGGGCACACCGCAGACCACAGCGTCAAAGCCTTTGAGCTCGCTGGCGTCTTCCAGAACCGGCAGGTTCAGCCAGGAGGGAACGCCGCTGTAGATGTTGTTGGGCAGGAAAGAGGGATCATAGATGGTGGGTTTGCTGTTTCTCATAATCAACCATTCCTTTGTTCATGATATTCTGCGGAAAACCGCCGCGGGCAAAAAAGAAGCCGAAGCCCCTGCGCGGAAGGCAGAGGACGTCGGCCCTTGTATTCCGCGCGGCGGATACCGTTCGGATGTAAGGTTCCTGCGGCCGGGGGCCGCGGGGGTCAGCAATATCAGCCGGCGAAGACGCTGATAAAGCTGCTGATGCCCAGGATCAGGGAGATAGCGAAGATGGTCAGGCCCAGAGCGATGGCGATGGGGCCATTCTTGTACTTGCCCATGATCCGGCTGCGGCTGGTGAGGTAGAGGGTGACGCCCACAACCACGGGCAGCACGATGCCGTTGACGGCCTGGGCGGTCATGATCAGGCCCAGGGGGTTGGTGCCCAGAGCGGCGATCACGATACCGGTGATGAGCACGGCGGCGTTGGTGATGGTGTAGCGCTTATCGGAGCGGTCGGTCTTCCAGCCGAAGAGGCCGGCCAGCACGTAGGAAACGCCCATGGGGGTGCAGACGGCACTGGAAATGCCGGCGGCGATCAGGCCCACAGCCATGAAGGGCTGAGCCAGGCTGCCCAGGGTGGGCTCCAGCTGGACGGCCATATCCATGGCGTTGTTGACTTCCATGCCGTACATGACGGTGGCGGAGGTGATCATGATGGCGCCGGTAACCACGCCGCCGATGAGCATGGGAACGGTGGTGCCGAAGGAGCACAGGGGCAGCTCCTCAGGGCTGTGCCAGGTGCGCTTGGCGCTGGCGGCATGCAGGAACATGTTGTAGGGAACCACGGTGGTGCCGATCAGGGACAGGCAGGTCATCAGGCCGCCCTCGGGCACGGTGGGCACGCAGCCATGGAGCAGGTCGCCCAGGTTGGGCTTCACGATCACCATGGTGATCAGGAAAACGATGGCCATAATGATGACGCAGATGCCCAGCAGCTTTTCCAGGTACTTGACCGCGTCGCCGGCCAGGTTCAGGATGAGCAGGATCAGCAGGCCCCAGATGGGAGCAATGATCTTGGTGGAAACGCCGGTGAGGGCGCTGACGCCCAGGGCGGTGCCGGTGAGGTCGCCGCTCATGTAGGCAAAACCGCCCACCGCAATGGCGATGGCAACCAGGCCGCAGAGAATGTTGCGCAGGACAGGATGGTTCGCAAAGTCATTCTTCAGGTTTTCGGCCAGGCCCTCCTGGGTGATGATGCCCAGCCGGGCGGCCATGCCCTGCATTACGATCACCGCAATGACGGAGAACACCACGCACCAGAACAGGGTGAGGCCGTAGTTGGCGCCTGCCCGGGTGGAGCTGGTGACCGTGCCGGGGCCGATAAAGGAACCCACGATCAGGAAACCGGGGCCCAGAGCGGCGATTTTCTCTTTCATGGTGAATTTCTTCGTTGTCGATTCGCCCATTGATGAATCCTCCTTCTTAACGTCGGATGTGAGTCAGTGTGTCGCTTTTCCGGCCGGAAGAAACAACCTTTTTCTGATATTGACACTGTATAATATGTATGGTAGTCTGTCAATAATCGTCAACTCTATTTTGATAATGTCAAATAAATGGGGTGAAAACATGGAAAAAATCAAAAAAAATCCCGATTCGACACCCGGCAGGCCCAAACAGGAACTTTCCGGCCGGCAGATCCAATCCGTGCAGAGGGCGGTGAATATCCTCAACTGCTTCACCGCCACCAACCCCGCCCTCACCCTGGGGCAGATCAGCAGCCGGCTCAATCTGAACAAGGGCACGGTGCACGGAATCCTGAACACCCTGCGCAACAACGGCTACATCAGCCAGAACATGGCCGGCCAGTATATGCTGGGGGCCGAGCTGTTCAACAAGGCCTGCCTGGCCCCGGACACCCGCAAAAAGGTGTGTGTGGACCATGGCCACGACCGGCTGCAGGAACTGAGCGATGAGTTCCAGGCCAACGGCACCCTCTTTTCGGTGGCGGACGGGCGGCTGCTGGTGCTGGATGCCACCGAGCCCGCCAACTGCGCCTTCATCGTGCGCCGGGCCACCCCCGAGATCTCCCTGTATGGCTCGGCCAGCGGCAAGATCGCCCTGGCCTACCTTCCCCCAAAAGAGCAGAAGGCCTTCCTGGCCCGGGCTCCCTTCCCGGCCCTTACCGACCGCACCAAGATCACCCGGGAAAGCCTGCTGGAAGATTTCGAGGCCATCCGCCGGCAGGGGTATTCCTTTGAGAATGATGAGTTGTTCATGGGCGTTTCGGCCATTGCGGTGCCCATCTTCAACCAGTACGGCCAACAGCTGTTCGGCACCATGAGCCTGGCCGGCATGACCCGGATCATTGAGAAAAACCGGGAGCCCATCGTGAAGGCCCTGAGCGAGGCGGTGCGGCGGCTGCAGCATTACCTGCAGTTCTGAAAAAATCCCTGTTGGCGGGCCGGAGGGAAAAGGCCGCCGGGCAGGGCGAAAAAGGCCGGGACAGGCGGCAGGGCGGCGGGTTTTGGCCCTGACCCGAAAAATTATTGAAAAAATTTGCCCAAAGCCTGTAACGAAACCGCCAGCCGGCGAACCAACAGACAGAAAAACAAAAAAAGGGGGGCGGAGGATGATCGGCGGCGAGGATCTTTACACCCGGTACGCGGAAAAAGTCTGCCGGTATCTCTTCGCCCTCTGCGGCCGGGCGGACACGGCGGAGAAACTGACCCAGGAGACCTTCTGCCGGGCGCTGGCAGGCCAGAAGGAGTTCCGGGGCGAGTGCGCCCCCAGCACCTGGCTGTGCGCCATTGCCAAGCGGGTTTGGTACCAGGAGCTGGCCGCCCTGGAGGAGTATCTGCCCGATGCCCGGGATACGGACAAGGGCGTGGCCCCGGGCACCCCCCTGGAGGTGGTGGGCTGGCAGGAACGGGGAAAGTATCTGTACCTCTTTTATATGGCGGACAATGACCAGAATATGCACGGGGTGGTGACCCTGGAAAAGGGCTGGAACGGCAAGTATCAGCCCTTTACGGCCGAGATCGAGCCTTCCAACCGGTGGGGCGGGCTGTACGGCGGCCAGATCCTTGCCGGCAAGGAGGGGGAATGGCTCTTTTACCTGGCCGGCTATAATTGCCGGGAGGTATATTCGGCGACGCTGGATTTTTATTTGTCGGATCAGAACGGCGAGGGCCTGGGGGTGACCACCCTGCACCTGTCCCAGATGGATGGGGAGGACTTCTTCTGGCTCTGGAACTGGGAAGAACTGGCCGGGCAGCTGGAGCTCAGCCAGGGAGAGGCGGCCCGGGCCCGGCTGATGGGCCTGGTGCTGGTGCGGTACTTCCTGCGGCGGAACTGAAACGAAAAAAAGAGGGCGCGCCGGTGGGCGTACCCTCTTTTTGTTTTGCGCGGGCCGGTTCAGGCACCTGCCGGTTCCCACCGGGGCGCTGGGTCCTGTGGGTCGGGGCCTACTGCCCGGATCATCTCCGGCAGGCTGGCAAAGAAGCGCCGCTCGCCGGTAGCCGGGAAGCACACCCAGCCCTGCCATTCCCCACCGGCAGTACCCGTCAGAGTGATTTCACAGATCGGTTCCTTGGCCATGCGTGCCCTCCCCTCGCTGCGGACTCAATAATCGTTCATGATTACCTTACCACAAAAAACGGGATTTGAAATCACCCGCTGAAGGGGGGAAAACGGGTCATTGCCGGGCGCTCACTGAAGCATATACTTTTTCAGCTCCTGCCGGTGGCGGATCTGCAGCTTCTGCATGACCGAGGAGAGATGCCGCTTGACCGTGTTGGGGGAAAGGTTCATGTGCTGGCCGATCTCGGCATTGGTCCAGCCCCGGGCTGCCAGCATGGCCGCCGCAAACTCGGTGGTGGTGAGGTTGCCGGCCACGTCATGGCCGGTGAACGGGTTGTGCACCCCCAGCCAGCCCGCCGAAAACCGGTAGGTAATGGCGATGATCCGCTTGAAATCCTCCGGCCAGTTCTTTTTCAGCTCGGCTTCCAGCATCCCGCCCAGCAGGCCGTGGTGCTCGCCGAAAGCCTCGATCAGATCGTCCGGCCGGGCCAGCTGCCAGGCTGCCAGCAGGTGGGCCCGGGCCTGGTCGGGGCGGCGCAGGCTCATACAGTCCATCACTGCCGCCATGTGCAGATAGATGGCCGGGATGGGGTAGGTCCGGCTGGGCAGGGCCAGGGTGGCTTCCACTACGCCCAGGCTCTTTTCGTATTCCCCCTGCAGGTAGGCGTAGTGGGCGTACACATACATGGCAAAGCAGCGCAGCCCCGGCGGCAGCAGGGCCAGGGAGGTGGGAGTGTGAGAAAGCCCCCCGGGCAGGGGCAGGTGCAGCAGCACCGCCCCCGCTGCCGCAGCAAACTTCTGGGCCACCCGCAGCCGGGGAGAATTGGTCTCGCTGACCAAAAACTTTTTCAGCTGGGCCAGGGCCATGCGGGTCCGGTTGATCTGACCCAGGGAAAGATTGGCATAGGCGCAGAGCAGGCAGGCCGACAGCCGCAGCTCGATATCCGGGCTGGTCAGGTAGAGCTCGGCCGCCTGCACCGCCTGTTCCGGCTGGCCGCTGAAATACCAGTATTCCGCCAGGGCGATATCCCGGCGGGGGCCGGGGGGCATTTCCTCGATGGTACGGCGGCATTGCCCCGGCTCAAAGGCCGTATTCAGCAGGGGCATCAGGTTGGATTCCTCCGCCTGAGGCGGGGACGGTTCCCGGGGCGGCGCGGGCGGCGGGGCCTGAATCGTGCGGGGGTCCCGGGGTTTGACCGCGTCGGCAGGAATGCCCCAGGCCGCGCCGAATTTTTGGGCGCCGGGAATGCGCCCCCCGGCGCAGTATTTTTGTACCAGGCGGGCGGAAACGCCCCACTTTTCGGCGGTCTGGCGGACGGTGAGATAGTTCATACAGCGTTTTCCCTTTTTTCTTTCCCAGGCCTGCCCGGCAGGGCCTCGCCGGCGCAAAGTGTTCGGGAGGCCGCACACTTTGCCGGCTTTGGGGCAAAAAAGGCAGGCTTTGTCCTTTATTATAGCGTGCGGTTTGCGGGCCGCGCAAGGCGGGACGGATGAAAAAACGGGAAGGAAAAGGGAGGAGGACAAGGAAAGGGAGTGGGAAAAGAAGGGGAGGGGGGGAAGGAGCTTTCGGCGCAAACCGGATCAAGCAAAAAGCCCCGGCACCGGGTATAATGGGAGAAAAGGAAGGAGGAGACGCAAGATGAATGGGGAATGGAACCGGAATATCCCGCGCATCATCGAAAAGATAGACGAGTGCATCCGGGAGGGCAGCGACGAGGCCCTGACCCTGCGCCGGCTTGCTGAGCAGCTGGGGTACTCGGAATACCATTTTTCCCGGATGTTCCGGCAGGTTTCGGGGATGCGGCTGCGGGAATATCTCCGGTATCGGCGGCTGGCCTTTGCCCTTGCGCCGGTGCGGGATACAAGGGACAGCTTTTTGAAAATCGCCCTGGACTACGGTTTTTCCTCCCATGAGGCCTTTACCCGTGCCTTCAGGCAGGCCTACGGCCTCACCCCGAGGGAATACCGGCAAAACCCCGCCCCGGTGGCCCTGCATACCATCCTCCGGCCCTTTGACCCGGAAAAGGAGAATGCCCTGGTGGAGGAGCGGATGGAAACGGCCATGAGGGAGTTTGATTACAAGGCATCCGGGTACCGGCTGGATACCTCCCCCGGGCGGATCTTCTATTTTTACCATGATCCTCAGAGATACTGGAAATACATCCGGCCGGTGAAGAGGGAAGGGCCCGGGGATTGAGGGAGGCCTCGGTGCCGGCGTCGGCCTGCACTTAGCGCTTCTATATGCTTGTATATACTTAATTAAAAGGCAAAAAAACAGGCAGCCTGCGGAGGTACTGACCTACGCAGGCTGCTTTGCTGTGGGGCGGGCGGCTTTTTGCGCCAAAAAGCGTCGGTTTTGCCCGGCCCAGCCGACAAAGGGGCCGACCGGCCCGGATTTATGGGAAAATCCCGTATTTGCCCATTCTCAACCGGCGGGCCCCCATTGTATCATGAAGTCAGGAGAGAGGAGGCACAGGATATGGCGTTTTTGGAAAAGATCAGAAGAACGGAAAAAGAGGTCTCTCCCGGCAGGGCGGCACTGCATACCGGCCTTGTTTTCCTGTTTGGGGCGAGGCTGGGCCTTTTTGCCAAGTATCTTACCGGCAGGGGCAGCTGCCCGGCCTTTTGCAGGCGTTGGACGAGGCCCTGGACCTGCACAACTTCCTGGGGCGCTTTTCCCCCCGGGTGCTGATCGCGGTCTGCCTGGCCCTGTACAGCCGCTCGGCCCTGAGGGCCGCGGTCCATGTGTTTGTGTTTTTTGTGGGGATGGTTGCCAGTTACTACGCATACTCAAAACTGGCGGCCGGCTTTTTCCCCGCAAGCTATGCCCTGATCTGGGTGGGATTTACGGTGCTGTCTCCCCTGGCGGCCTTTGTCTGCTGGTACGCAAAGGGGGAAGGGTATGCCGCCCTCCTGCTTTCTTCCCTTTTGATGGCCGATTTCTTCAATATGGCCTTCGCCTTTGGCTGGGGTTATCTGGATCTGCGCTCGGCTTTGGAGCTGCTGGTGCTGGCCGGTGCGGTGGCTGCCCTGCAAAAGCCGGCCATCGGCAGGGTGACGGGGGCGGAATACCAGTTCATCGAGATAGAGGGGGAGCGATACGTTGCGGAATGGTGCCAGGAGGAGAAACTTCCCTTTTCCGGCGCGGACCGGGGAAAATACCTGGGCCGTGTGACCGACGGGAACATTACCATGCGGGTGTTTTCGGTGAAAGGGGACGAGAGTGGGAAGTTTCTCTATGCCCTTTGGGACTGGGAAGGCGAGTTTTATATCCGGGAGTGAGAAGAGGGCCCGGCGGGGCAGCCGGCGGGGGGCAGAAAAAACGGGCGCAGTTGAATGCTGCGCCCGGAAGTCATATAGAAAGGCAGGCCGGCCTGCGGGTGAAAATAAAAACGGAGCATTATGAAAGAACCTTCTGAATTCTTTCATAATGCTCCGCATGGTCGGAGTAGCGGGATTTGAACCCACGGCCTCCTAGTCCCGAACCAGGCGCGCTACCAACTGCGCTATACCCCGATAAAGAAACCGCAGCAGCAAAAAATCGCTGCTGCGGTTTTGGTTGGGGATGATGGAATCGAACCACCACAAGTAGAGTCAGAGTCTACCGCACTACCACTATGCAAATCCCCAATATAGCGTTTGTTTTGAGCGGCTTGCGCTCTCAACGTGTTATATTATAGCGCCCCAAAATGGGTTTGTCAACAAGAATTTTGGAAAAATTTTATTTTTGGGAAAAAGCCTTGGCAGAGAGGGGAAAAACGGCGGTGAAAGGGGGAAAGAGCCGGGGCCCGAAACCAGGAAAAATCCGTCAAAACCATGTAAAGAAGGGGCAAATTTTAGGCGGGGCATGGACAAAGCCCCGTCAAGGGACTATACTGATTCTGGCTTTTTCCGTTTTTAAAAGCCGTGCCGTGCCTTGGCCAAAAGCCCCCGGCCCGGCCAGATCAGACTTGCCCGGCAGGGCAGGGGAAAGAGGGAGTATTCGTGAAGCGCAGGATCGGTATTTTGACGGCGGGCGGCGACTGCCCGGGCCTGAACGCCACCCTTCGGGGCGTAGCCAAGGCCCTGTATGAGCGGATGGGCGATGATGTGGAGATCATCGGCATTTCCAACGGTTACGACGGGCTGATCAACGGCAACTGGCGGGTGATGAACCGGAGCGAGTTCAGCGGCATCCTCACGGTGGGCGGCACCATCCTGGGCACCAAACGCACCCCCTTCAAGCTGATGAAGGTGATCGGTGAGGACAAGGTGGACAAGGTCAAGGCCATGAAAAAGACCTACCACGAGGCCAAGCTGGACTGCCTGCTCACCCTGGGCGGCAACGGCACCCACAAGACCGCCAACCTGCTCAGCGAAGAGGGACTGAACGTGATCGGCCTGCCCAAGACCATCGACAACGATATCTTCGGCACCGACGTGACCTTCGGCTTCCACACCGCGGTGGATATCGCCACCGAGGTGATCGACCGGATCCACACCACCGCCGGCAGCCACAGCCGGGTGATGGTGATCGAGCTGATGGGCAACAAGGCCGGCTGGCTCACCCTGTATTCCGGCGTGGCCGGCGGGGCGGACATCATTCTGCTGCCCGAGCTTCCTTATAATATAGAGAGAGTCTGCGCCGCGGTGGAAAAGCGGGCCCGGGCCGGCAAGAACTTCTCCATCCTGGCGGTGGCCGAGGGCGCCTTTGACGAGGCCGAGGCCGGCATGAAGCGCAAGGAGTGGATGGCCAAGCGGGCCGAGGCCGGCTACAAGACCGCCACCAACCGGATCGCCCAGCAGATCGAGCGGATGACCGGCTTTGAGACCCGGATCTGCGTGCCCGGCCATATGCAGCGGGGCGGCAGCCCCTCGGCCTACGACCGGGTGCTGGCCACCCAGTTCGGCAGCTATGCCGCCAAGCTGGCCGCCGAGGAATGCTTTGGCGTGACCGTGGCCATGAAGGGCACCGAGGTGGTTTGCAACCCCCTGAGCGAGATCGCGGGCAAGACCCGCAACGTGCCCAAGGACGCCGAGATGCTGGCGGTGGCCCGCCGCATGGGCGTCTCCCTGGGCTGAGTGCCCCGAAAAACGCGAAGTTTCCCCCGAAGGGCTGTTCCTTCGGGGGATTTTTGCAGCCTTTTTCAGAATATGCTATAATATCCCCGTCGCCGGGGCAGGGCAAAAAGCCGCGCCCCGCCTCGGAAAAACGGGCCCCGGGCCCGGGAAGGAACCCCCCCTCATGCTTTTTTCAAGTCTTGTCTTTTTGTGGATCTTTCTGCCCTTGGTGCTGATCCTGTACCGGCTGCTGCCCGGCCGGGGCAAAAACGCCCTGCTGCTGGTGGCCAGCCTCTTTTTCTATGCCTGGGGCGAGCCGGCATACATCCTGCTCATGCTGGCCTCCATCACCCTCAACTACCTGGGCGGACTGCTGCTGGACGGGCGGGAAGGCGCCGCCCGCAAGCTCTGCCTGGCCCTGGTGGTGGCGGTCAACCTGGCCCTGCTGGGCTACTATAAATACTACAGCTTTGCCGGGGACACCCTGGCCGCCCTGCTGGGGCGCCAGGTGCTGCCGGTGCGGGATATCGCCCTGCCCCTGGGCATCAGCTTCTACACCTTCCAGGCCATGAGCTATGTGATCGATTTGTACCGCCGGCGAATCCAGGTGCAGAAAAGCTGGTTTTTGCTGGCCCTGTACATCAGCTTCTTCCCCCAGTTGGTGGCCGGGCCCATCGTGCGCTATACCGAGGTGGAAGCCCAGCTGCGCCGGCGCGCCGCCACCCTGGACGGCTTTACTTACGGCATCAAGCGGTTTTTGTATGGTCTTGCCAAGAAGGTGATCCTGGCCAACTGCTTTGCCGCACGGGCGGATGAGGTGTTCGGGCTGGACCCTTCCCAGGTGAGCACCCCTCTGGCCTGGCTGGGGGCCCTCTGCTACACCCTGCAGATCTACTATGATTTTTCCGGCTATTCGGATATGGCCATCGGCCTGGGGGCCATGTTCGGCTTCACCTTCCCCGAAAACTTCAACTACCCCTACCTTTCCCGCACCGTCAGCGAGTTCTGGCGGCGCTGGCACATGACCCTTTCCGGCTGGTTCCGGGAATACCTGTACATCCCCCTGGGGGGCAACCGGCGGGGCAAAAACCGCACCCTGCTCAACTTGTTCCTGGTCTTTCTGGCCACCGGCCTCTGGCACGGAGCCAGCTGGCAGTTCGTGGCCTGGGGCCTGTGGTACGCGGTGCTGCTGATCCTGGAGCGCACCCTCCTGCAAAAGCCCCTGGCGGTGCTGCCCGTTCCCCTTACCCGGCTGTACACCCTCTTTTTCGTGGTCTGCGGCTGGGTCATCTTCCGGGCTCCGGGGCTGCGGGCCGGGCTGCTCTGGCTGCGGGCCATGCTGCTGCCCACCGACGGCTTTGCCGCTTGGCCGGTGAGCCGGTATCTGGACCCCCGCACCCTGGTGCTTCTGGCGGTGGGCTTGGCCCTTTGCGGGCCGGTGCAGGCCCTTTGGCCCCGGCTGCGGCAGGCCCTTTACGATCAGGAGGAGACCGGCCCGGCCCAGAGCCTGGCCCTGCTGGCCCTGGGGTTTGTCTGCCTCACCCTGCTGGTGAGCGGCACCTACAACCCCTTCATCTATTTCCGTTTTTAAGGAGGCGAGAACATGACCACACCCACCAACCTCCGGCCCACCGGCCGGCGGCGCAAGCTGGCCCTGGCCGCCGGCTTCCTGGCCCTGCTCTGCGCCCCGGTGCTGCTCTGGCCTCTTCTGCGGGGGGTCTGCGACACCACCAACTACGAAAACCGCACCCTGGCCGCCTTCCCCGACGGGGAGACCGAGATTTCGGACTGGCCCGCCGCCTTTGAGGACTGGCTGGGGGACCACGCCCCCTTCCGCAACGGCTTCCTCACCCTCAAATCCGGCATGGACCGGGCCCTGGGCAGCCTGGATTCCACCAATGTGCTGCTGGGCAGGGAGGGCTGGCTCTTTTTAAAGAATGTCTCCGACTCCAAGAGCCTTTCCGACTACCAGGGCCTCACATCCTTCAGCGCCGAGGAGACCGAGACCATCCTCAGGACCGCCCAGGCCCTGGGGGAGGAACTGGAGAGCAAGGGCAGCCGCCTGGTGCTGCTCTTCGCCCCCGCCAAGGAGGGGGTGTACAGCCGGTACATGCCGGACAGCATCCCGGTGGTGAGCCGGCCCACCCGGGTAGAGGCTCTGGTGGAAACTCTCCGGGCCGGGACAAGCCTGCCGGTGATCTTCCCCCTGGAAGAGCTGAAGGAGGCGGCCGATACCTGCCAGGTATATTATAAGTACGACACCCACTGGAACGAGGCGGGGGCCTGGCTGGCAGCCCAGCAGGTGCTGGGGGCCCTGGGCCTGCCCGCCGAGAGCCGGTGGCCCGACCTGGCCCCGGACCCGGAAAAGACCGCCCCCACCGACCTGGCCAACATGTGCGGCAGCTGGCGGTGGTGTACCGATGACGTTTATATTTCGGTGGATGCCCCCCAGGCGGCCTGCACGGCCAGCGAGAACGGGGGAGAGCTGACCCGCTACCAGGGCGGGGGAGGGGAAAGCCTGCTTCTGGCCCGGGACAGCTTCGGCTCGGCCCTGGCGCCCTTCCTGGCCCAGGGGTTCGATGAGACCCTGGTGCTGCACGGCAACCTGCTCACCCCGGAAAATCTGGCCGCCCAGCAGCCCCAGCTGCCCGACGTGGTGGTGCTGGAGGTGGCCGAGCGCTTTGCCGATACCCTGCCCACCCGGCTGGCGGCCCTGCTGGAATGGGCCCAGAATACCGGAAACGATTGAACGGAACACAAAGACGGTGAGGAAGAATGTTGTTTGCGACTAAGAAGAATAGGGGAGCCCTTTGCCGGGGCGCCCTGGGGTACTGGGTACGTTACAGCCTGCTTTTCGCGGCCGTGATGGCAGTGGGATATTCCGCTCTTTGGCTGAACGGCAAGACCCTGATGTTACGCATTTGAGTGGAAGGTGAGCACCGGGCAGGCGCTGACCGGCAGCCTTTGCTATGCATTCTGCGGGCACGCGCTGGTATACCAGACGGTGTTTTCCCCCTATCTGGCGCCGATTTTGTATCTGCCTGTCATGCTGTTGGGCTTTGAGCGGGCTTTTCGGGGGAAAAGTGCCTGGCCTTTGGTGCTGGCCACAGCCTACGGCGGCTTGTGCGGATATTATACCCTGTTTATGTGCACCGCCTTTCTGGTCCCATACGGCCTGGCACGGGGCTGGTACATCCACGGGCTGAAGGGCTGGAAACGGACGATAGGCTGCTGCCTGAAAGGGGCGCTGGCTTATCTGTGGGGGATCTTCCTTTCCGCCCCCATATTGCTGCCGGCGGTGCTTTCGGCCCTGGGCAGCAGCCGGGGCGAAAGCCTGGGCATGAGCGGAAAGAATCTCTTTTTGCCGGATGGAGAAGGGCTGCTGTATGTGCTGCCCAACGGCTTTTTGCCGCAGAATTCCTGGAAATGGGAGGCCTTGGCGCTGCCAGTGCTGCTGGTGCCGGTGCTGGGGGTATTGCTGGCAAAACGGGGGAGAAAGTATCGCTTCTTGCAGGGGGCGCTCCTTTTTGCCCTGCTGATGGCAGCTTTCCCCAAGGTGCGGTCGTTCCTGAACGGGATGGGCGCCGACGTAACGGTGGAATACCGGTGGAATTTCCTGATCAGTTTTCTGCTCTGTTTTGTGCTGATGGTGCTGCTGCCCGACCTCATAGAGCTGAACCGGCGGGAAAAACTGGCAATGCTGGGGGCTGCCGCGGTATATAGCGCCTATGCCTATGGCGCGCAGAATGCTGAAAACGGGCGGCAGATCCTGCTTTTGGCCGGGTTTGCGGCACTGTGCGCTGCCTGCGTGACGGCTATGCAGGCAGGGGTGACCCGGCGGGTGTTCAGCGGCGCCCTGTGCGGTTTGGTCTGCCTGAATACCGCCTGGCAATTGAATTGGTTTTATGGCAGCCAGGGGTGGGACATGGCACAGAACTGCCTGGACTGGAAGCAGGCGCAGGGCCTGTTCGCCACGCCCCTGAATTACTACGGCACGCTTGGCACGGATCAGGGGCTTTACCGCGTCTCCACCGAATATCGGAAGAAAGAGGCCAGTTCCTATAATCTGCCGCTGATCGGCGGGTGGAATACGCTGGCTTCGTATTGGAGCGTTCAGCCAAGCAGTGTCCAGCAGGATAAGCCCGAGACCGGGCAAACCGATAGCGGCTGGGCATATTGGGGGCTGGACGGACGGACTGCCGAGGAGCTGCTGGCTGGCGTGCGCTATGAAGTGCGGGAGGAGAGCCAGTAGGAGCGGGCTGCCCGGGGCTTTGAACCGGTGGAAGAGCTGGTGTTTGAAAACCAAAAGTGGGAGCTGATGGAAAACCCGGAGGCCCTGCCGCTGGCCTATGGGTATACACATACCTTCAGCCAGCAGGCATATCTGGGCCTGGATGTGCTGCAGCGGCAGCAGGTACGGATGCAGGCTGCGGTGCGGGAAGGCGGGGAAGAGAATTTCCAGCCGGAGCTGCGGGAAGAACGCCTGCCCAGCCGGGTGACCAACGCGGACAATATGGATCAGGGAGTCTGGCAGGAAGGCGTGGTCAACCTGTTTTGGTGGACCGGCTCTTTGAACGTGGAATTTGAGGCGCCGGAGAACTGCGAGATCTATATCTGCCTGAAAGGGCTCAACAGCTGGGCGCAGAGCGAGGTGGTCGTCCGCCCTGCCCAGCGCCCCGGCATACAGGGCTCGGCCCAGACCCTGAGTCAGGAACAGACGGACCGCTGGTTCTGCCTGGGCTATTATGAAAAGGGCCAGCAGGGGGCTGTGATCGATTTCAACCTGAAGGAATGGGACGGGCAAACCCCCCAACCAGTTCCGGCTGGAAGGGGTAGAGGTGTATGCTCTGCCCATGGAACCCTTTGCGAAACAGGCCGATGCATTGCGGGCCAACGCCATGAAAGATCTTCAGCAGGGTACCAACCGGTTCTTCGGCACCATGGAGATGCAGCAGGACGGCGTTCTGTGTCTGGCCGTGCCCTACAGCAAGGGCTGGAGCGCACGGGTGGACGGCCAGACGGTACCGGTGGAGCAGATCAATCTGCGGTATATGGGGATCCCCCTGCAGGCGGGCAGCCATCAGGTGGAATTCCGGTACTTCACCCCGGGCCTGAAAGCCGGCAGTTTTCTGTGCGTTGGCACGGCCCTGGGGATGGTTGCCGCATGGGGGCTCAAAGCCCGGCAAAAGCGGAGAAATTCTTGACAAGCGGCCATTTTTGCGCTATCATCACTGTATATTCTGTAAATGCGCCGAGAAAGAGGGCGCGGGGCCGTTTTGGTCAAGAGAGCCGGGGCAAGGTGCGAGCCCGGCCCAAAGCCCCCGACGCTGTCGCTTTTGAGCAGGCGCGGTGAAACCAGTAGCCGCGCCCGGGCCTTGCCGCCCGTTACCAAAGGCGGGCGAGTTTTCGTCCCAAAGAGGCCGCCGCCGGCGGCAACTTGGGTGGTACCGCGGCTTTTGTTACTTGAGAAGGCCGTCCCAGGGAGAGTTCCCCGGGGCGGTCTTTTTTTCGTCCCCGGGAAAGGGAGCCGCCCCTGCCGGGGCGGGAATGTCTGGACGCAAGACGGGAGGATACAAACGTGAAACAACTGGACAAGCAGTACGACCCCGCCCAGGTCGAGGACCGAATTTACGAGTTCTGGCAGAAGGGCGGCTATTTCCACACCAAGATCGACCGGAGCAAAAAGCCCTACACCATCGTGATGCCCCCGCCCAACATCACCGGCCAGCTTCACATGGGCCATGCCCTGGACAACACCATGCAGGACATCCTGATCCGCTTCAAGCGGATGCAGGGCTACGCCGCCCTCTGGGTGCCCGGCACCGACCATGCCTCCATCGCCACCGAGGCCAAGATCGTGGCCGAGATGAAGAAGGAGGGCCTGACCAAGGAGGACCTGGGCCGGGAGAAATTCCTGGAGCGTGCCTGGGACTGGCGCAACCAGTACGGCACCCGGATCGTGAGCCAGCTGAAAAAGCTGGGTTCCAGCTGCGACTGGCAGCGGGAGCGGTTCACCATGGATGAGGGCTGCAGCGAGGCGGTCAAGACCGTCTTTGTCAACCTGTACAACAAGGGCCTGATCTACCGGGGCAACCGGATGGTGAACTGGTGCCCCCACTGCAACACCTCCATTTCCGACGCCGAGGTGGAATATGAGGAGCAGGAAGGCCATTTCTGGCATCTGCTCTACCCGGTGAAGGAGACCGGCGAGACCCTGGAACTGGCTACCACCCGCCCCGAGACCATGCTGGGCGATACCGCCGTGGCCATCAACGGGGCCGACCCCCGGTATGCCCATCTCCACGGCTGCCATGTGATCCTGCCCCTGCTCAATAAAGAGATCCCCATCGTCTGCGATGACCACGCCGACATGGAAAAGGGCACCGGCGTGGTGAAGATCACCCCCGCCCACGACCCCAACGACTACGAGGTGGGCAAGCGCCACGACCTGCCCATCGTGCGGGTATTCACCTACGACGGCCATATGACCGGCGCCGCCGACAAGGCCGCCGCCGATGAGCTGTTTGCCAGCGGCAAGGCTGCCGCCGACGAGCCCCGGGTGCTGGATTGCGGCAAGTACGCCGGCATGACCACCATGGAGGCCCGCAAGGCTATCCTGGCCGACCTGGAGGTCGGCGGCTACCTGAAGGAGACCGAGCCCCTGCGCCATGACGTGGGCACCTGTTACCGCTGCCACACCACCGTGGAGCCCATGGTCTCCAAGCAGTGGTTCGTGAAGATGGAGCCCCTGGCCAAGCCCGCCATCGAGGCGGTGCGCAAGGGTCAGACCCGCTTTGTGCCCGAGCGCTTTGACAAGATCTATTACAACTGGATGGAGAACATCCGGGATTGGTGCATCAGCCGTCAGCTCTGGTGGGGCCATCGCATCCCCGCCTGGTACTGCGCCGACTGCGGCGAGATGGTGGTGGCCAAGGAAGCCCCCCATACCTGCCCCAAGTGCGGCGGCACCCATCTGGAACAGGATCCCGACACCCTGGATACCTGGTTCTCCTCGGCCCTGTGGCCCTTCAGCACCCTGGGCTGGCCCAACCAGGACAGCGAGGATCTGAAGTTCTTCTACCCCACCAACACCCTGGTCACCGGCTATGACATCATCTTCTTCTGGGTGGCCCGGATGATCTTCTCGGGCATCGAGCATATGGGCCAGACCCCCTTTGATACCGTCTTTATCCACGGCATCGTGCGGGACAGCCAGGGCCGCAAGATGTCCAAGAGCCTGGGCAACGGCATTGACCCCCTGCTGGTCATCAAGGATTTCGGCGCCGACGCCCTCCGCTTCACCCTCATCAGCGGTTCCACCCCCGGCAACGACATGCGCTACAGCGAGGAAAAGGTGCGTTCCAGCCGGAACTTCGCCAACAAGCTGTGGAACGCCGCCCGCTTTGTGCTGATGAACCTGCCCGAGGACTTTGTCCCCGGCCTGCCTGAGGCTGACCAGCTGGATATGAGCGACAAGTGGGTGCTGACCAAGCTCAACCAGGTGGCCGGCGAGATGACCGACAACCTGGACAAGTACGAGCTGGGTCTGGCCGGCGCCAAGATCTACGACTTTATCTGGGATGTGTACTGCGACTGGTTCATCGAGATCAGCAAGAGCCGGCTGAATTCCGGCGACCCGACCCAGGCCGACGCCGCCCGGCGGGTGCTGGTGTATGTGCTGGATAAGGCCCTCAAGCTGCTGCATCCCTTCATGCCCTTCGTCACCGAGGAGATCTACCAGGCCCTGCCCGGCAGCGCCGAGACCATCATGACCCAGGAATGGCCCGCCCGCAGCGAGGAGCTGGACTTCGCCGCCGATGAGGCCGACTTCGAAAAGGTGATGGACTATATCAAGGCCGTGCGCGCCGTGCGTACCGACATGAACGTCCACCCCGCCAAGAAGACCAGCATGATCATCGAGACCGCCGACCCCGCCGCCTTCCGGAAGGGTGAGGTCTACCTGGATCGGTTCGCCTTTGCCACCGACATCACCCTCACCGAAAAGTACGAGGGTTCCACCCAGGGCATGGTGCAGGTGGTTACCCACGCCGCCCGGGGCTTCATCCCCATGATGGAGCTCATCGACCGGGAAAAGGAGCTGGCCCGTCTCTCCAAGGAAAAGGCCAAGGCCGAGAAGGAGATCGAGATGTTCAACCGCCAGCTTTCCAACCCTGGCTTTGTGAGCAAGGCCCCCGCCAACGTGGTGGAGGACATCCGCCAGAAGCTGGCCCGCAGCCAGGATAAGCTGGCCAACATCCTTCAGTCCCTGCAGGCCCTGGAGGGCTGACAAAAGGCCCTACGGCCATAAAAAAGCACCGGGCGCGCCCCTTGCGGGCGCGCCCTTTGTTGACAGAACATGCTATAATGGCAGAAACGGAGGGCCCCGGCCCCCCGTTTGGATATCCCGGGCCCGATGCGGCGGGCCCCTGCCAAAGGAGCGCTTATGGAAAAAAGAAAAATCAGCCCCTGGCTGATCGCATTCCGCATTCTGTTTACCCTGGGTCTTATCTGGACCGTATTTTTCATCTTCAGCAACTCCCTGCAGATCGCTGCCGAGTCCTCGGCCCGCAGCCAGGAAGCGATGGCCTGGGTCAATGACAAGCTGGCCATCCTTTCTCTGGGCCCCCTCAGCGAGCATGTGATCCGCAAGCTGGCCCATTTCGCCGAATACTGCCTGCTGGGCTTTTTCGCCATGCTCTGCCTGCGGGTGTATACCCGGCATTTTGTGCGCCATATCAGCTGGCCCCTCTTTTTCTGCCTGTTCATCGCAAATCTGGATGAGACCCTCCAGATCTTTGTGGCGGGGCGCAGCAGCCGGCTCACCGATGTGTGGATCGATTTCAGCGGGGTACTTACCGGGCTTTTCGTGGCCCTGGTCATTCTGCTTTTCTGCCGCATGTGCGGCCTGTTGATGCGTTTGGAGGAGGATTGAAACCATGACCGAACAGCAAGCGGTGGAATATCTGCACAGCCTGCCCCGCATGGGCACAAAGCCCACCCTGGAAAGGATGCGGGCCCTCATGGCCCGGCTGGGCGACCCCCAGAAGAACCTGAAATTCGTCCATGTGGCGGGCACCAATGGCAAGGGCACCGTCTGTACCCTCACCGCCGCCATCCTGCAGAAGGCGGGCTTCAAGGTGGGGCTCACCATCTCCCCCTTTGTGCTGGATTTCCGGGAGCGGTTCCAGGTGAACGGCCAGATGATCCCCAAGCGGGATCTGGGTCGGCTCACCGCCCTGGTGAAGGAGGCCGCCGAGGATATGGAGGCCCAGGGGCTGGAAAAGCCGGTGGAATTCGAGGCGGTCACGGCGGTGGCCTTCCTCTGGTTTGCCCGGCAGGAGTGCGACCTGGTGGTGCTGGAAACCGGCCTTGGGGGCGAATTTGACGCCACCAACGTGATCGACGCCCCTCTGGTGGCGGCCATCACCTGCATCGGGCTGGATCACACCGCCCAGCTGGGGGGCACCCTGGAAAAGATCGCCCAGGCCAAGTGCGGCATCATCAAGCCTGGATGCACCATTGTCACCTACCCGGCCCAGCCCAAAAAGGCCCTGGGGGAGATCCTGGCCGCGGCCGCCGAAAAGGGCTGCGAGCTGGTGGTGCCCGACCCGGAGGACCTGGAGCGGCGCAAGGGCCGCCCCTTTGAGAACCGGATGAATTACGGCGGCTACGAGGTCGCCCTGCCCTTTGCCGGGCTGCACCAGGCTTACAACGCCAGCATGGCGGTGGAGATCTGCCTGGCTCTCTGGCGCAAGGGCTACGATATCCAGGACGAAGCCATCCTGGAAGGGCTGGAGGCGGCCTCCTTCCCGGCCCGGATCGAGGTGCTGCGGGCCGAGCCCCTGGTGGTGCTGGACGGCTGCCACAACCCGGACGGAGCCCGGGCCCTGGCCGCCACCCTGGAAGAGGCCGGCTGCGAGAGCCTTACCGCCGTGGTGGGCATGATGACCGACAAGGACGCGGCACCCTTCCTGAAAGAACTGGGGCCCTACTGCGCCCGGCTGCTGACCATCACCCCCGAGGGGCCCCGTCCCCGCCCGGCCGAAGAGCTGGCCGCCCTGGGCCGGAAGTATGTGGGCCGGGTGGAGACCCGTCCCAGCCTGGAAGCAGCCCTGGACGAGGCCCTGGCAAACGGCTGGGACCTGCTGGTCTGCGGTTCCCTCTATCTGGCCTCCCAGGCCCGGACCCTGCTGCTGCAGAAGCTGAAAAAGGCCCCGAAGCCCGAAAAATAAAGCCCGGCCGACCCGCTGCGACCGGTTTTGCAGAAAAAATCCCGTACACTTTAGGCAGGATGCCGGTGTACGGGATTTTTTTATTTCGCGGGGCTCTGCCCCAAAAGGAGACAAGCTCTATGGCAAGCGTTACATTCGAGGGCGGCCAGGGCCACCTGACCGCCTACCTCACCGGGGAGATCGACCACCACGAGGCGGCCCTGCTCCGGCAGAAGATTGATTCCCGGGCGGCCGGGGCGGATATCCGGCTGCTGATCCTGGATTTCGGCGGGGTATCCTTTATGGATTCCTCGGGGGTGGGGCTGATCCTGGGCCGCCAGCGCCGGATGCAGATGGTGGGCGGCACCCTTACCGTCCAGAACCCGCCCCCCGGCGTGCAGAAGATGCTGGAACTGGCCCGTGTGCCCTATCTGGGAAAGGAGAAGGTATGAAACAAAAGATCCTCAATTCCGTCAAGGTCAGCTTTGAGGCCATCAGCCTCAACGAGGCATTCGCCCGGGGGGTGCTGGCAGCCTTCCTGCTTCAGGCCGACCCCACCGTGCCCCAGCTGGCCGATATGAAGACCGCCCTCTCCGAGGCGGTCACCAACTGCATCGTCCACGCCTACCCCGGCCCCAAGGGCCCGGTGCGGATGGAACTGGCCCTGCTGGAAGGGCGGGTGGTGAAGATCCTGGTGGCCGACAAAGGGGTGGGCATCCCCGATGTGAAAAAGGCCATGGAACCCCTGTACACCACCGGCAACCCGGACGAGCGGGCCGGCCTGGGCTTTGCGGTGATGCAGAGCTTTATGGATTCGGTGCGGGTATCCTCCCGGCCCGGCCGGGGCACCCGGGTGACCATGCTCAAGCGGCTGGACGGCTGAACCTTCCTTTACATATATATAAGGAGGAAGGCATATGGCAACCAAGCTGGGCCCCAGGGAAAGCTTTATCGAGGAGAATCTGGGGCTGGTACACTCCTGCGCCGGCCGGTTCAAGGGCAGGGGCATTGAATACGACGATCTCTACTCGGCGGGCTGCATGGGCCTGGTAAAGGCCTACGACGGCTTCGACGAGGGCAGGGGAGTCTGCTTTTCCACCTATGCGGTGCCCGTCATCCTGGGGGAGATCAAAAAGCTTTTCCGGGACGGGGGCACCGTCAAGGTGAGCCGCTCCATCAAGGAGCTGGGCCTCAAGGTGAACGACGCCCGGGAGCAGTACCTGAAGGCCAACGGCGCCGAGCCCACCCTGGCCTGGCTGGCCCAGAAGCTGGAAGTTCGCCCCGAGCAGGTGGCCCTGGCCATCCGGGCCGGGCAGCCCACCCTGAGCCTGACCGCCGCCGGCGAGGAGGAGAAGAGCGGCGAGTGGGATATCCCGGTGGATTCCCCCGAAGAGGACCTGGCCGACCGGATCGGCCTGGCCGAGGTGCTGGACACCCTGCCCGAGGAGGACAGGCTGCTGATCCGGCTGCGGTTTTATGAGGAAAAGACCCAGAGCGAGACTGCCAGAGTATTGCATACAACACAGGTGCAGATCTCCCGGCGGGAGAGGCGATTGCTCAAGGAACTGCGCCACAGATTACTGCAGGGATAGGCTTTAAAAACCTCATACCTACTAAAAATACCCAATGTAAAAAGAAAATTGTGGCTTATGCACAAAAGTGCTACTTTTGCCAAATTTTTCGTAAAATTCCGTTGACAAACCCCTTGCGGGATGGTATTATAAACAAGCTCCAACACGGAGCGACACCGCAAAACCTCAAAAAACAGCTTCAAAAAAATATCAAAAAAAGTGCTTGACAAACTGAGCACGGCCTGATATAATAAATAAGCTGCTTCGAGAGAGCGCAGCGGACAGGACCTTGAAAATTGAACAATATCGAAACTTGAACGGAACCTTTGAAAAGCGGTTTTAGGCCGCTTTAAAAATTCCTAA
>Ga0129310_1000516_pt1 | contig 46418 bp, 37 predicted proteins | sample Go1ome_2_FD_94433 | JGI IMG/M metagenome (GOLD analysis project Ga0129310, IMG submission 94433) | Western lowland gorrila individual fecal microbial communities from Wisconsin, USA - Go1022A metagenome | ecosystem: Host-associated > Mammals > Digestive system > Large intestine > Fecal | place...
ATCACGTCCGCATGTCCGTCATACTTTGTACGGTCGAACCCCTGGTTCTTTAGTTGAGCATCATACCCCACACCATCAATCAAAACCTTCACGCTTCGAGTTTCTCCATGCTTAGGCATACCTTCTGGCATTGCTTCAGCAGATGATGAAACTCCACTGGAATCTGAAAACCTTGACGCAGGGTGGAACGGTCTATGAGTTTTTGATAGAGAAATATTGTTCTTTTATTTTTACATATCCTTCTTGATCGTAGCACCTATGATATCTGTTTATGACGTCAATAAGGTTCTGTATCTCTGGGATATTTGATTTTATACCCTTATACTTTTTATATTGGTCATTGTATCTTTCAATCGTACCTGTTGCTAACCGTCTTTCTATGTCAAAGGGAATGAGGAAAGACGAACGTTCGCCTAAGTATGCGTTGTACTCTGTGAGGAAAATATTGATGCCTGCAAGGTCGAAGTCGCCAAAATGAATGTAGCGATTGGGGATTATCTGCAACCAAGAACGTAAATCAAGGGATTGTGGATAACGAGAGACGAACAACAATCGATTATTACCGATGCATTGTTCAAAGAGTTCTCGTTGCTGACGAATCATGCGGAAGTTCTCCATATTCTCAACACCAACCACAACCACATCATCGGGAACGAAGAACGATTTCCAATCTGTTACAAATAAGAAACTGCCTTCTTGTGGGTTGACAACGAACTCCCGATCATTCAATGTACAAGGAATTGGTTCGTATGAGTTAACAGGAAACCCGGGGCATGAGCGTGTCATTACCAACTTTGAGTTACCTGTTGATGATGCTTGCTGCGAACGTAAGGTATTCTTAGACAACAAAGTTTTACGCAATAGTCTCATGTCTGTAAATCTTTCATCCACAAAAGTTAACGCTTTGCATAATGTTTCTTCATTGGGCGCAAACAACGTTCTCCTACTTCCATGCGATGTACTAATCAAAACGCCATCACGCACCAAATCATCTACCCACTCGCCCTTGAGCTGGCTTGCGGGTAGTGATTCTCCATTACGAAGAAGGTTTAGTTTGTCTATGAGAGCAATGGTTATCTTCATTTTTGTGAAATCAATGGGTGAACGATAGTCTTTGACTTGCCATCCTTTTGCAACAAATAGGTATAACGATAATCAGATACGTTGTAGGTTGTTGGTGAGGAGTTAATAAGCAATATGTTACGAGCATTGGCAAAGTCAAGGATGCCCTTGATGTTTTGCGGATGTAGTTTTCCAATCTCGTCCATCATACAATGAATTCTGAAATCACCAAACTTACGGCTCACCTTTTCCTTGAATACATTGATAAGCATGATGTTTATCATAGCCTTTACGAGTGTATCAGTACCCTCACTACCTACATGTGAGAGTTTGTCTGCCCAACCTGTATCGTTATCGTTCTCGATGATGCGGAATTGTAATTGGAACAGGTCGGAAAGCGTGAGATACTGGCGCGAAGGATTATCCGTCAACGACTTCATAAAGTCGAGAAGATGCCCAACGGCTTTCAGGTTTACATCATCACGGTTAGCGGTTGAGAAGAGGTTCATCTCACCCATAGCAAATTGATTATCATCGTTGAACTCCTTGATGCGTTTCATCAACTGTACCATCTTGTCTGCCGAAGGAACTGACTGCAAAGCAATGAGTTTGATAACACCAACAAAGTTGCGTTCCTTGAAATCGTTGTTGATATCGTGAATTATCTTATCGACATCCGATTCATGACGTGTCAACTCGCCCATCTCCTTCGATACACGCGCCAGGATGTTCACATAACGCTCACTTGTCCTTCTGCGATACTCCTCCAATTTATTATTAATAATGAAGTCATCGAGGTTGTTGGCGAAGTCAAGGTAATCCTCATCAATGGTCAGTTCGGTACGGAAACTAAATGTATTTTTTGCTGAGAAATTAGACTTGAACACATTGATGCTCTGCTTAAATTGATTATGCTTCGACTGACGCGACACAATGATCCCCGTAAGCTCATCAACAGCTTGCCCTGGAGTACGCAACGTCTGCTTCTCTTTAGCTTCTGCAAGCATAGGAGGACAAATATTCTCATCATGAGCAAAACGTTCTGCCTTCTGCAACTCATCTTCAAGACGTTTCTTTTCTTCTCTGCACTCGCTAAGTTTCTTTCCAAAGGACGTAATCTGTTGTTCGTGTTTTTGCTTACGTTGACCATATTTCTCATCCAACTGTATAATCCTCTCAACAAGGTTCTTCTTCTGACTTTTCAGGTTATCCTCTTGATCAAAGAGTTCCTCCTTATCTCGCTTGTAGTCATATACGAGTTTACGATTCCGCTCTATGTATTTCAGTTCGTCGTCTGCCTTGCTAATCTTTGCCTTGCAATCCTCCACGAGTGCTGTATCGGCACCTTGGCCTTTCAATTCGTCCAGTTCCTGCTGCTTCAGCTTTTGCAATTCTGTATCAGCTTCTTGTTTGCGAATCCTCGTTTCCGCATTTATCTCTGCAACACGTTCGGCATGTAGTTTAACGTTATCTGCCTTAGCGTCATTATGTTTTTTTTCGACTGATTTAAGTTGCTTTTGCTTATCAGTATTGATTCTTTCAAGCGCGTTTTGCGCATACGTAAGATCATAAGCCAACTTCTGCTGACGATTCAACAGTTCGTTCTGTCTTTCTTCGATTATCTGCTTTGCCTTGGAGTCATAGTCTTCAATCTTGACGATAATCCCCTTACGCTTTTGCGGAATAATATTGAGTTCCGTTTCTGCAATCGACTTATGCTGACGTAGTTCTTTGATCTTGGGTGTAAACTGGCGCTTCAAATCTTTGATAGCTTCTTCTTGACTATTGAGAATCTCATCATACTCAGGCTTTGCTTGTTTCAGTTTATTCTCAAAAGCGTCTTTTTCATCCTTCAGTTGCTTTGGCTTACGCACATTAAGCGGAAAATCCACGAGATCAAGCTTCACGCCATACAATGATGCTCCATCCGCTTTCTGCGGACGAAGTCCTGTCTGATAGAGAATCTTCTCCTCATTAATCACCTTACCGATGTTCAGCTCCCAATCAGGCTTGTTGTCCTCAAGCCATTCGTAGAGCGAACCTTTGGTACTATGAAGCAGCGCATTGATGGTTTTGATTTGCTCTGCAACGGCATCTATCTGCTTCTGCTTTTTGTCCAATCGATGGGTGTAATCCGCATTAATCTCTGCCTCCTTTTTATCATACTCTGCCTGAACACGATTTACATCAGACACAAGCTTAGCAATCCTACCTTCAAGTGTCTTCTCATTGAGTAGCAGTTCATTCAGCTGCTGAGTCAATGCTTCCTTCTCTTCTTTGAAGGCCACAAAATACTTTAGCTTCAGAAGTTCTTTATCACACTCATTTTGCTCTGTCTTTATAGCGTCAATAGCGTTAGTTGCTGAATCTATTTTCTCCGCAAAAGACAGTTCTATCTCTGTTCTCGTAGCATTATACTCTTTCAGAAGGCGTTCATCCGTATTCTGTTTTTCCTGTCCATAGTTAAGAATACGTTGCTGTTGACCTTGTTTGAAAGTCTCAAACTGATTGGTGATTTTCTGACACAGAGCCTTATATTTGGTCGTAACGTCATTGAAGCGTGCCGTAAGATCAGCAAGTTTATCCTTGAGAGCATCGAGTTCTGTTTTCACAACAGGTTCTTTGTCACAACGATTTATCACCACATCAATCTGTTGATTCGCATAATATTCCTTACGCTCTTTGGTGCGCTTTAGTTTTTCGTTCACAACGCCTTGCTCCTGATTCAAAGTAGCCTTCTCTGCATCATGCTTTTGCTGAACCTCAGAGAGTAAACGCTTCTGCCTATCCAGCTCTTGCATGAGCTCTCCAATCTTGGCGTCAATAAGTGGCAATCTTTCACGTGTAATGCGTTCTGCATACCTGAGTTCACCACACAGTTCCTCTATCTGCTGCTTCATATAGAGGAGTTCATGATATGCCATCACGACTGCATCAGCCTGTTTTCTTACTACCGATTCACCCTTTTGATTTGTCTTATACCAGCACGAAATATCCTTGTACTCCTGTTCGAAGTCAGACACCTGTTTGCGGAAATATCCAAGATCAATATTGGCTTCTTCTTCACTCATCGAACGGATAATGATGTCCTTGATGAAATTAGCATCAAGACGCGAGTTGAGGAACACATTCTGTATACTTCGTGGAATGTTCTGGTAACGATTAGTTTCCAACAACTGAAAACGTACGAACTCCTTGCCTACAGCTTGCCTGTTGCCATAGAGTATATCACGATACTGCTCGTATCTATCAATAATCTTGCTTGAGTAAGCACCGTTCAATCTATCACGTATCACTTTCCATTCTGCCGTCACCTCTCCATGCTCATCAACAAGCCATTCCTTCTGATAGGCAGCATCAATAAAGCGGTAACATGCTCTACCCGAGGAACGGAATACGAGTATCGAGAAAGGCCCGTGCTCATGCTCCACCTCATACACCATATATGAATTGGCATGAGGCAGATAGAACTCATCGAACGACTTCATCTCCTTCGGAATGCCAAGGTGTAGTTTGTCGGCATTATAGAAGAACAGAATTGCCCTAAGCAAAGTACTTTTGCCCACACCCTGAGTGCCGATAAAATGCACATTGCCGTCCAGTTTTACTTCAGCATAACGGATGTTGGCACTATTCACAAAAATTATCTTTCGTAATGCTCTCATGACTCTTCGGTTTCAATGATGGTTAGACAATCTATCAGTTCCTCGATGTAATGGAAGGCTGCTGTCACTTTGTAGGTTCCGTCAAGTTCGTTCTCTAATTCCACAAAGCCTTGGCGCTCCAAATCGTTGATAAGCTTCTCTACCTTCTCCTCGTTTGTCTTTACGTCTGTGTAAAGGTTGCGTGCCTTCTCCTTGAGTTCAATGTCGCTGGAGAACTTTTCGAGTATGTTCGACTTACGGAATGTGAAGCCAGAAGAGAACGTATTGTTGAAAGTTTTCAAGAAATCCACACGATCTATCCACAATGCGAGTCGCTGAACCTTGTCAGCCAACTCAACTTTATTCTCTGTGCGAGAGAAATAGTAATATCCATTACCTCCCTCAAGCAGAAAGCCTATGCCTGAGAAGTATTCCTGATAGTTTTGGAAATCATCCTCTATAGCATCGTACAGATGAGAACGTTGCTGCGAGATTGAGTTTTGGGAAATGAATCCTCCCTTGTTCAGTATGTCGAATATTTCTTTTGTGTAACGCATATTTTTAAATGCTTGATGTTAATGGGTATATAATTGGATATTCGATTTCCTCATGCTGCCGATATTCGTCACCAACTTGCAGTTCGTCAAGATATTGTGTAGCAATCTGGCAGAAGAGAACTAACTTGGCTTCATCATCCATCTTGATTCTGTAGCCAGAATAATTCATAACGAAATGGAACAGATTGTCGCCCGATGCCATAAACGCATTCTTCACTTCGCCTACATCCACCATCTGCAGTATCTGTTGTTGTTCCGTGAGTTCGTCCTCAGTAAGAGGTTCGGCAAGATTACCTTTCTTCAGACGACTGTTACCCTTGCCTTTTGCAAAATCCTTCAGTATTTTAAGTCCTTCTTCCGAATTGCGGAGCATAGAGAGCGACACCTTTAGTGTATACCTTGGGCGAGGTTCCATCCATACGGGATTTCTCATCTGGAGTTTAGCCAGAATGTCGGTGTTCGTATCTAGTAACATCTGGTCGCGCAGATATTTGAGTTTCTGTACTTTCTGCAGCAAACGGTTTTGGTATTCTATAAGGTTCAGATAGTTGATAATCTGTCGGTCAAGTTCCAACAGGTTGTGATACACCTCGCGCAACTGTAGTTTTACGTCCGTAACGATGTCCTTCAGCTGAACATCCATAGCTATCATAAAGAATGTTGTCTGCTTCTCATCAATCACACGTTCACATTCATTTACCAAGTCTGCAATATCCTTGCGTTTTTCGTCAAGATGTACCAACTTCTTTTTCTTGATGGCAAAGGTTGGTTCGTTCTTGTAGGTGTTGTCGATGTTGCGCTTCAAGTCGATGACATTCCTAAGTGTTGTGAGCGCAATATTCCTCAGAATTCGTTTCACATCACGCAGGTAGCCGTATTTCCTGCTCGGATTATTCTCACTCAGATAATAATCGATGGCATTATTTAGGTTCCCGATACTTTCCTTTACACTGGCAACATTTATCTCTTCGTTAACCTCAAGCACATCCTCGAAGAACTTCAGATAAACATCCTCAAGCTCCACAAAATCTGTATTCTCACGTATCACGCCATAACGCCTTAGAAACTCAATACTCTCATCCTTCTTACTCGCCAAATCACGAGCCAAATCATACCTAAACGACAACTTTTTTCTATCTTGAAACAGTGCATGAAGCAACTTTCGTTCCCTATCCAAGGCACGAATTAGTTCCTCTAATGAATGAAAGTGTGAAAGGTTGTCCATAAAATAAGTATTATCATCAGAAAATCAAAAGTTATTGTATTACCTCCCAATGACCTGTCTTGTCACTTCCGACATAATGGATGAGATTTATGTCACACAGAACATAGAGATCTCGTTTCGTAGTTCTAAGACTTATACCTAAGACTACGGATAGATTCTGGGCATTTACCATGCCATTTACTTGAGCGGTACTTAGGCGGTCAAACTCCATTTTCGTTGTCCACTCCGCCATCAATGTAGCCTTTAGAATTATTGGCACATTATTAATAATAGATAAATGCAAAAGTACAAAAAAAACTTGTAAAACGTGCAAGAACTCCTAAATATAACTAAACATTTTTCTCTTTTACTGCGTTTTGTGCATTATTTAGCCAAAATACCCCCCCTATATTTCCCCTATCTCGAACTTATTTTCAGAATTTCAACACCACAATAGGTATGATGCATATAAGATAATGTCATGAAATAAGAAACGAAATACGACAAACTTTTAATACACATACAAACAAACACTACTCTTCATAACAACAATACAAGGAGCGTTACAGTTACAGTATTACAGTTTTTGAAAAGCTAAATACCAAAGGATTCTCAGGACATGGCCCTGGATCATGAAAGTCATTGAGCTTCCAGCCCGCTTTTGCATGTATATGATTCCGTAAATCCAATGTCATGGAGACAGATCAATGTCATCCTCAAAACTATCCGCGACGTCATAGGCACAGGTCAATGTTCATACCACAAGCGTTACAGTTGACAGTTACAGTTTTGAAAAACCATTTTTCTGCATTTCAAGCGTTACAATATAACAATATAACAGTTTTGAAAAAACAAAAACAGGGTGGTTTTGTAGTTTATGATTCCAATTCACCCCCATTATCTTCATATTTTCAACTTTTCTTTGTACTTTTGACAATTATTTGTGCGATTTGTCGTTATTATAAATATGAAACAACAGAAAACAATGATTTGCGGATGGATCTGCACCATGGCAACGGCAATGGTGATGACCGCCTGTGTGACGCCCAAAAACTACAACTATCTGCAAGATTTGCAGTCTGGCAGTGTGACCACAACACCTGCCAGTGGCTATATCCGACTGCAACCAAAAGACGAGATTTCCATCCTCGTCAAAAGTAACAGTGCGGAACTGGATGCTCTATTCAACAAGGGCATGACTACCACTATGAGCAATGGAAATGCACAAGGGTCGCAGTATGTGGAGGGCTACAGACTCGATGCCAACGGCAACGTAGATTTCCCACAGTTAGGCACCATTCATCTGGCAGGCATGAGACGCAGCGAGGTTGAGAACTATATCAAAACACGATTGGAGGAAGAAGGACTACTGAAACACGCCACTGTTACCGTTGGTTTCCGAAACCTCAGCTACACCGTGATGGGCGAGGTGAAAGATGCTGGCGAATACTCTATAGACAAAGATGAGGTGACGCTGCTCGAAGCACTGGGAAGAGCCGGAGACCTGACCGTATATGGCAGAAGAGACAGTATCGTGGTGGTGCGCAACGATGGCGAGCGCCACACCACCCTCATGGCAGACCTCACCCGTGGCAAAGATCTCTACGAGTCGGAAGCCTACTATGTACACCAGAACGACCTGATATATGTGAAGGCGAACCCCACCAAGATTAGACAATCAACCACCAACGGCAACGAGGCACGATCCATGTCACTATGGATTTCTATTGCCTCAATATTGGCTTCGCTCGCTGTTCTCATCACCCGATAATCCTCAAAAACAACTATGAAAAAAGTTCAGAAGAGTTTTCTCCAGATGTGCATCAGCCACTGGCGATGGTTTGCCGTGAGCACCATTGCCATGACCATTACAGGGGTGTTGTTCCAGCTTGTTGTCACACCACTATATCGTCGCACCACCGACATCATGGTGAAAGACGAGACATCGCCAGGCAGTATGCTGTCGAGCATGACAGGCATGAACATGTTTGCCAATATGGGATTCAACATCACATCGAATGTGGATAATGAATTGGAAGTATTTCTCTCGCCTGCCTTGATGATGAAGGTGGTGAAAGACAACCGTCTCGATGTGACCTACACCACAGGCAACTGGTTTACACGCGAAGAACGCTACGGCGATACACTGCCCATAAAGGCGCAGTTTGGTGCAGCAACAGATGCAGACAAACTGCGGCTCAGCGCCACACTACACGAGGACGGGGCTGTGGTATTGACCGATTTCGAGAAAAACAAAGAACAGATGAAAGGTGAGGTAAGCGGACACATCAACAGCGTTTGTGTCACGCCCCTCGGTCCCGTCACCTTAATATCAACTCCAGCCTTCCAAACGCTGATGCGCCAGGCAAAGACACTCACCGTCACCATCACCAAACAGCCACCCTACGAGATGGCAGAACGCTGTTTGAAGCGAATCAAAGGCGATGTGCTCAACAACAACACGTCGATAGTGCAACTCAGTTACGATGACGCTTTCAGCAGTCGTGCAGAACTGATACTCAACGAGCTGACAAGGGTGTATCTTCAAGCGTGGCAAGCCGACAAGGACGAAGAGCGACAGGCCTCAACCACCTTCATCAATCAGCGCATCACAGAGATAGAAGAGGCACTCAGCCAACTGGATGGCAAACTCGCCGACTACGAGCACGACAACCTGTTGGAAATAGGGGCTGCCACACCTAACGCAATGGCAATATCTGCTGCCGATATCAATGAGATGATGCTCAAACTAAGCAACCAACGGTATGTGTTGAAACACATGCAACAGTTGATGAGCAAGGAAGGAGACAACCATCAGGTATTGCCAGGCAACATTCTACCCGACAATGACAATATTGCCAAACAGATTGCGAATTACAACACGCTACTGCTGAAACGGCAGAATCTGGCAGCAAACAGCAGTGAGCGCAATCCCTTGGTGCGCGACCTCGATGCGCAGATTGCGCCCATGCACAATGCCATTGCCGCCTCAATCAGCCATGCCCTGTCGCAAATAGAGATTCAACTCAAAGGGGTGGTAGCCAAAGAACAGGAACTGACGGGGAAGGCGGCAGAACTGCCCACTAAAAAGAGCAAGATGCTTCCCACCAAACGCCAACAGAAGGTGATTGAATCGCTATACGTCTATCTGTTGCAGAAGCGTGAAGAAAACGGCATCGACAGAGCATTCAACAATAAAAACATACGCGTGGTAACACCGCCAATGGGAAAGTTGCGCCCCATCTTCCCCCGTAAGCTATGGACCTTTGGAGCAGCATGGCTCCTGGCGCTGCTGTTGCCCATGATAGTACTCTATATTCGACAACTCAACGACACGGAAGAAACAGAGGAAGAGAAAACAGCATGAACCGCACACGATTGAAGTCTGACATCAAACGACGTATGGCAAATGGCGCGCTATGGACCTTTACCGGGACGGCTGTGGGCAAACTGCTGGTATTGCTGGCAGGCATCGGCTGTGCCCGACTGTTGGGCAAAACCCAGTTTGGCGAGCTCGGCATGGTGCGTTCGACCATCGGCATGTTCATTGTATTTGGTGCAGCAGGCATCGGAGTGACAGCAACACGCTTCATAGCCCAACACCGCCATACTGACAGCGCACAGGCAGCTTCCATCTGCGCCATGTCCAACCGCTTCGCCCTATGGTTTGGAGTGGGAGTCATGGTGGTCATGATAGGTTGTTCGGGACTATTGGCAAACAATATTCTCCACTCGCCACAGTTGCAAACAGCATTGATGCTGGGCGGACTGATGCTGTTGGGATCAACCCTTAACGGGTCGCTCAACGGTATTCTTGCAGGAATGGAAGACTTTCGCAGCATAGCGCTCTGCACCCTTGTGGGCAGCGTGGCAGAAGCGACATTGATGACCACCGGTGCCTGGATCTATGGATTGGAAGGTGCTGTTGTGGGATTCGGACTCGGTGTGGCGGTGCTCTATATAGCCTACCATTTTGCCGTGAGGCGCACCCTACAACACGCAGGCATCGCCACCCACGGTGTGGCTATCCGCAAGAAAGACTGGCAACTGCTGTTGACCTACAGTCTGCCAGCAGCACTATCGGCGCTGATGGTCACTCCCGTGTTCTGGACTATCCGCGCCATGCTCGTGAGGCACGACGGCTACGCAGAACTGGCAGTATTTGAAGCTGCCGACCAATGGAAAATCATCATCATGTTTGTTCCAGGTGCTATCAGTCAGATAGCCCTCCCCATCCTATCGAGCATGACGGAGAGTCAGACCTTCAGCCACACGCTCCGCCTGCACATCCAACTCATCGCAGGTATTGCCTCGCTGTTGGCATTACTGATCATTGTGGCAGCCCCTGTCATCATGCCTCTCTATGGCACAGACTACACCAACCATGTCACACTGTCACTGCTCGCCGTATCGGTGGTGTTTGCCTGTGTGTCAAACGTGATAGAGATGGCAATTTATAGCATCGGCAAGATGTGGACAGGATTCCTGTTCAATGTCGTATGGGCTGTTGCCACATGCCTGTTGGCCCTATGGCTGTTACCCCTGCATTGGGGATCGTCGGCATTGGCAATGGCAGTATTATTGGCGTATCTGCTAAAAACCATCGTGATGGGCGTTTATATCTGTTTCACTCCCAACAGTCAACCGTTATGAAGACACGCGAAGAACTCGGCATAACACTATTTGCCATCGCACTGGTATTGCTCCAGTTTGCCGGCTACGCCTTCGTACCGCTGTTAGCAGGTGCGCTACTGCTGTTGTTTTCCCAGCACACCTTTGCAACATGTGTGAAGAGTGTACCCTTGTTTGCAGGCTTCACGGTAGCCTCGCTCATTGTCGGGCTCTTCATGATGATGGCGCGCCCCACCGAAACAGCACCATTGGCGCGATGGATTCAGTTTTATTTCCTCACCGTCATGCTGATGGGAGTAAAAGACAAAAGTCGGTTGCTGACCGCTGTGAAATATACCGTTTATGCCATCTTTGCAGCCGATCTCATGGCGAATATATTGCAGGTGGCAGGAGTGAAGTTGCCATGGGTGTATCTGACCATCCGTCCCGGAGAACTGATTCCGCGCTTTCAAGGCATCAAGGGTAATTCGCTCTATTCGGGTAGTATTTCGTTTTTGGCACTATGTTTCCTCATCAACGAGATGGGACTTCGGAAAAGGTTGCGCTATTCTGTAGCCGTTCTGATGGTGGTCAATCTGCTATTGGCAGGGTCGCTCCGCTACTTCATCTCGTTGGCGTTAGTCTTGGTGCTCATCACCTTCCACCTCTATCGCCATCGAGGCTATCTACTGTCTGGAATATGTGCCACGATAGGTATGGTGGTTGTACTGACCCGATGGACTATGATGAGTAGTGAGAGTAATTATTTCCGTTATAAACTATGGGGACACACCATCGACCGACTCAACGACAGCCCGTTGGTTGGCAATGGTTTTCTGTTTCAACAAGTGACAGACCACACGCGCTTCAGCGTCAGAACGCTGGCAACAGCCGATGTGACAGAATCGACCATCCTGCTCTTCGGATTGTGTTTCGGACTCCCATTGATGTTCTTGTTCATCGCTTCACTATTCCGCACCTTCTCACATTACAGTAGCTATAAACACTATGCGCCCGAACTAGGACTGTTTCTCGGACTGGCACTCGATCTCTTCTGGGGTGGCAGTATCGACAATGTATTGTCGCTCTCTGTATTGTTGATCTGCATGTATCTCATCAATCAGAAACATCAAACCTTATCACATCCGTAATCATGACTCCCAACTTCTCTATCATCATCCCAACCTACAACCATCTGGCATTGGCACAACGTGCTATAGACAGTGTGCGCAACCAAGAAGGGGTAAGTATGGAAATCATAGTCTGCGACGATTCTACCGACAATCGCATCGAACAGTATGTCATGGGACTCCACGATGATCGAATCAATTACCACCACAACCGACCTCAGTTGGGGGCGGTGGGCAATTGGAACGAAGGACTCGGCAAGGTTACGGGCACATATGGCATTGTACTCCACCACGACGAAGCCTTGGTGGGCAACAACTATCTCGCCCAGTTACTGCACGTCATGTTACAGACCAATGCCGATATTGCCGTATCGGAAGTGCACGTCATGATAGGAGAGAAACAAAAGAAACGACACTTTCCTTCACGATTGAAAAGATGGATGCTGCACCACCCCACCACGCTATTTGGCCTCAACGCCATCGGGCCATGTGCCTGCGTAGCATTTCGATGCGACAAGCGACAGGCGTTTCATGAGCCGTTGCAATGGCTGGTCGATGTGGAATGGTACTACCGTATGCTTCGCGCGTCAGCCATCGTCTATTGTCCAACACTCATCGTGGAGTCAGCCCACGACCACGAAGGGCAGATTAGCCGTAGCATCCATATCTATCAAGCGTGGCAGCATGATGCCAAAATCATCGGTACCATGCACAAGAGCATTTCTCTACGACTCATGATGGCCATCGGGAAGACGATTATGACCGTCAAGCAACAATTTGGCAGATAGTTGCGCCAAGATATTTCGTAACATCGTTTGCATTTCTGCTGATTTATCATTACCTTTGCATAATAATGACACAACCGATAAAGATTGTCAAGATACTTGGAGGACTTGGAAACCAAATGTTTCAATATGCCCTCTATACCGCCTTGCAACGACACCATCCCGATGAAATGGTGATGGCAGACCTGCATGGGTTTAATGGCTATAGGCGAAAATACCAACTCAACGAGGTGTTTGGCATCGACATCAAACAGGCAACATGCGGAATGATAGCCCACGTGGCTTACCCCTACCCCAACTTTCAATCATGGCGGTTTGGTAGCAGGTTGTTGCCCAAGCGAAGAACCATGTGTGTAGAGCCACACAACTTTGCCATCGACCATGAGGCTATTAGCCGACAAGGCAACACCTATTACGATGGTTACTGGCAACATGAGGAATATTACAGCGACTGCCGTGACATACTCATGGAACGATTCCACTTTCCCGACTTCGCCGATGAAGCCAACACCGCATTGGCACAACGGTTGGAAAAGGAAGAGGCTGTCAGCATCCATGTGCGGCGCACCGACTATATCGGCGATAAGCTATTTTATGATCTCACCGCCACCGACTATTACACCCAAGCCATCCACTACATCCGACAACACGCTCAGGCACAGTTGTTCTGCATCTTCTCCGATGATATTGTATGGTGTAAAACCCATCTGCAACCATTGCTCAACGATGTAGAAGCCATCTTTGCCGACTGGAACAACGGCAAACAGGGCATACAGGACATGCATCTGATGACCCTCTGCCGACATCATATCATCGCCAATTCATCGTTCTCATGGTGGGGCGCTTGGTTGGCAACACAGACTGGTGCCATCAACATAGGGCCAAAACTCTGGTGGCGACGACAGGCTGCGGTCACTCCTGTGCCCAGCCATTGGATAACCATATAACGACGCATGAACAGATGTATTAAAACAAGCAAGCCATGCAACAAATAAACTGCAGCATATTACTCTCCGTCTATCATCGGGAAAAGCCAGAACACCTGCGTCAATGTTTAGACAGCGTGTTCAGTCAGACTTTCCGTGCCAACGAGGTAATACTCGTGGGCGATGGCCCGCTGACAGAAGCGCTGGACACGATGATTGACTGCTACCGAAACAATTATCCCGAACTGCAGTTTGTGCCACTCAAGGAAAACCGTGGACTTGGACTGGCACTCAACGAAGGTCTTCGCCATTGCCACAACGACCTTGTGATGCGCATGGATACCGATGACATCTGCTACCCCAACCGACTGGAACTGCAATACAACTACATGGTAGAACACCCTGACTGTGACGTGTTGGGAGGATGGACCGACGAGTTTTGCGCCACTCCCTCAGAGACCATCTCTATACGGCGGTTGCCCGAACACCATGCCGACATTGTGAAGTTTGGCAAACGCCGCAACCCGATGAACCATCCTACGGTGATGTTCCGTCGCAAAGCGGTGATGCGTGTAGGTGGATACCATGACATCTATCTGTTTGAAGACTACGACCTATGGGTAAGACTCATCATGGACGGGGCACGATTTCACAACCTGCAACAGCCGCTCATACACTTCCGCACCTCTACAGACTTCTTCGGCAGACGGGGCGGCTGGCGATACACCAAGTCGGAAATCAACCTATTGCAATCCTTTCATCAGTTCAAGTATATCAGCACCATAGAGATGGCAACAAACATGCTGATGCGGTGTGTTGTAAGACTGTTGCCCAACAAATTGCGACAAAACATCTATATTTTCCTACTACGTAGATAATAAAACCAAGATTGCTACGTTAAAAATAACATATGAATAATACCCAAACAAAACAAATAGACAACTATATATACGATGGCATGAATGCTTTTGAACGTGAAGTGAAGCGATGGTTCGACTTCATCATGGCAGGAATGTGCATCATCATCTTCTCCCCTTTGTTTCTCGCCTGCTATCTGGCAGTACGGCGTGGGAAAGACGGACCTATCATCTATCGGCAGGAACGCATCGGACGCTTCGGACGCCCATTCTACATCTATAAATTCCGCACCATGGTGACCAATGCCGAGAACAGCGGTCCTCAACTCTGCAACAATGCCACCGATATCAGACTGACTCAAGCCGGACGATGGATGAGACGCTACCACCTCGACGAACTGCCACAGTTCTGGAATGTGTTGAAAGGAGAAATGTCGTTTGTCGGTCCACGTCCCGAACGTCCCTACTATATTGATCAGATTATGGAAAGAGATTCACGCTATCAATTTCTATATCAAATACGTCCAGGAATCACCTCCTATGCCACCATTTACAATGGCTATACTGATACCATGGAAAAGATGCTTCGCCGCCTGGAGATGGATCTCAACTATCTGAGACACCGTTCGTGGTGGCAAGATTTGAAAATATTATCCATTACTTTCTATAAGATTGTCACAAAACGATAAACAACAGGGCATCAATATTTACGGAAATGTAGGCGTAAATATTGCGTTTCAAGAATCATTTTATCATTATCAAGGCATTTGATGGCAAACGACTGTTGCAAAGCATCAAATCCGAAAGGACGCATCACCTCAAGGTCGGTCACCTCCTCATCGGGTTCGTCGCGCAGATGCAGATAAGGCACAGAGAGGTTCAATTGGTTGTCTGTCCGGTCGAAATGAAACAGATATCCCGTGCCGTTGCTCTCCTCATTCTCCAACAAGCGCACTTCTATCAAGCGGTTTTGCACAGCCCAATAAATCATCGATTGACGCATGTCTGTTGTGCCTTCTGTGGCAAGAGTATCTATTTGGCGCAGTTGCCAGAAGCCATCGAGGTCGCCATTGCCCGATGTCTCGATGTCGCAAGCCACCAAAGCCATACATATTGTCAATACAAATATCAGCCGTTTCATTATCTCTTTCTCCATTTCAGTATTCCGTTCTTAATCAAAGTGAGTTGCACACCATAGTTGTCGCCCAGCAACGTTCCGCTGTCCATGGCAAGAGCCCCTCTGAGCGTCCATCCCCGAGTCCATCGTTCCTTACCATCGCGCAAGCGGTAAGAGGCTTCTGCCAATAGACTGACGTTATGCCGTGGATCGGGGAACGGTGCCCAATAGGTGCCAAAACCTTTCTGCCACGTAGCCAGTAAGCGATAATGTAAGCGGGAAGAAGGATCGCCGGCAATACCAAGATGACAGGCTACAATACGGTTGTTCTCCACAGCAATACGATGGTCGTTATTATAAATAGGTGAAGTATAAAGCGGATTGCCCATCACCTCACCCCAGTGTTGCCATCCGGTATAGAGGTAATGGTTGTAATAGTTGTCGAGACCTGCAATTTGGTCTGACAGTGTTTGGTCGTGGTCATGATACATGGCACCACTCTGATACTTGGTATAGAAGTATTCAAACACCATCTTATTCATCCATCGTTGGTCGGGAATACGAAGTTCAAAGCCCCACAACATATCTTTGAAGGCATAGAGATTGTAGCGCCGTTTCACCTGCGTGTTCCATTGGTCTCCCTCGCCATATCCATCAGGACTGAGATGGGTCAGCGCCGACTGGTCTTCAAAGAAATGGTCGGCATAAAGGCTGAATCCCCATTCGTCAGCATCGAAATTGAAACGTGCCAGCCAACTGCCTAAGGTATTGCCTGCAGCATTGCGGTTTTCCGTTTCCAACACATCGCCGCCTCCTGGCACCAATGCCTTTATCATTCCTTTCAGTCCGCCTTGATTGTGATAGGCCTTCATCGAACCATCACTTTGCCGCAGATATGAGGTGCCGCCAAACTGTGCCGCCATCTCCAGTCCGAGTTCAAGCGACACGATGATTTTGTCGGCATTTCCAATACGCAGATAACCTGCCTTGCTGTGATAAAGAGTGCTTTGCGTGTATTTATATTGCCTTTGGGTAAACTCAGTCTGCCAATGGTCATCGGTTGTCTTGCCATAGGCAATATGTCCTTTTATGGAAAGCCAATGGTGTGTGCCGGGAATGGTCCAATAGTCGGGCAAGGAAAGTCGCACTTGTGGAACAGGGCGGGCATTGATACCCAGAGTTTGTGAACCACTGCTGAGTTCCTGATCTTTCAACTGCATGGGTTGTTCTTTACTACCCACGGTGATCACACCCTTGAGCCAGCGCACCTCAGCATAGGCTTGTTGAACAACAAAACGGCTGGTATATCTGCCCGTTAAAGCCATGTCAAGGCCATAGCCAATACCCCAGCGCCGACTATCATCACGTGAGAGTGGACGCTCTATGGTTGCACGCCAAAAGCCATTAGTAGTTTTGAGCGAACTGAGTCCATACTTATTGGCATGAAGCCATAATGGCGAATGATCACCCGCCGATGCCGAATACTGGCGTTCCATCCGATAGTCAAGACTGTCGGCAAGAGGTTCGCGCTGTTGGGCATGGGCATTGAATGTGACGGCAAGAAGCGTTGCTATTGCAATATATTTCATATCAGGCTACAAAGATACGATTAAGCGAGCGAAGTACAAAAGAAAAATCACTTTTTCTTTTGTACTTCCGAGCGTGAGTACCTTAGCATCTCTGGATGCAGAGATACACTAATTTTGCAAGAGATACAAGAAGATAGTCCAAAAAACATGTCATAGGCATCGTCCTCAGCTGGAATCAAAGTCTATCTGCTCCTTACATGGAATGAGAAGTGGATATGAATAGGTTTTGAATGGTATTTCTTTGGATATTCCCGAAAAAACAATTACCTTTGCAAGGATTTTTTAATTCTCATCCATTACATTTTTATATGGGACAAGACATCAGTAATCTCTATCAACTCGACGGACGTGTTCCCGTCGGCAAGGCCGTGCCCTTCGGTCTGCAACATGTACTGGCCATGTTTGTCAGCAACATCACCCCTATCATGATTCTGGCAGGTGCTATCGGTATCGATAGTGTCACCAGCAGTATGCTCATTCAAAACTGTATGATTATTGCCGGTATCGGCACGTTGGTACAGCTCTATCCGATATGGCACATCGGCTCACGGTTGCCTATCGTCATGGGTATTTCATTCACCTTCTTGTCGCTGGCCATCAGCATCGCTGCCACACAAGGCATGGGTACACTGATGGGGGCCGTGATTATCGGTGGATTGGTAGAAGGCACACTCGGCCTGTTTGCACGCTACTGGATTAAACTGATTCCACCTGTGGTGGCAGCAACGGTAGTAACTGCTATTGGATTCTCGTTGCTTCCCATTGGTGCCAACTCGTTTGCCGGAGGACAGGGAGCTGCCGACTTTGGCAGTATCAACAACTGGATTGTGGGCAGCATCACCCTACTCACATGTCTGCTCTGTCAGGTGTTTGCAAAAGGTTTTCTTCGTTCACTATCTGTTTTGGTAGGTCTTGTGGCAGGTTACATCCTTGCCTTGTGCATGGGCATGGTCGATTTCAGTGGCATCGGTAGTCGTCCTATCCTGTCATTGCCCCATCTGTTGCCTTTCACCCCAACCTTCAATATCGGAGCCATTCTGTCTATCGTTGCCGTCTATCTGGTATCTGCCACCGAGACTATTGGTGACACGAGTGCGCTTTGCAATAGTGCTTTGAAACGCGACCCCAACGAGCGTGAGATGGGAGCCGCTGTAAGTTGCGACGGTTTCGTCAGTTCGGTATCGGGACTGTTTGGCTGTACCCCTATCACCTCTTTCTCACAGAATGTAGGATTGGTTGCCATGTCGGGCATTGTCAACCGTTTTACCATCGCCACGGGTGCCCTCATCATGATTCTGGGTGGAATATTCCCCATGATAGGTTATGCACTAACCACGATTCCACAATGTGTTTTGGGCGGTTGCACGCTGATGATGTTTGGCAGCATCCTCTATGCTGGCTTCGGCATGATGGGCCGTTGCGGTTCATCTCATCGCAACATGGTCATTGTCAGTCTGTCGCTGAGCGTCGGACTTGGCTTCACCCAAGCCACAGAGATGTTCAACATCTTCCCTGAGATTGTCCGCACCGTATTCGCCAACAACTGTGTGGCAGTGGTGTTCCTATTGGCAGTCATCCTCAATCTCGTATTGCCTAAAGACAAAGCCGAGGCTTAAACACCCTATATTCTATACGATTTTCCCCATCCACATGACCGCTTATTGATCATGATGGATGGGGATTTTTCTCGAATCGGGTGTTAGGATTTAGGAGAAACCTGAGTGTTCTGTTCAGGAAGATGAGCTGTTTGATGTCAAGCGCGCACCACATCTACCACATGACTGCCTGCACCGATGAGATCTGCACGCTCGGAAATACTCTTCTGATAGGCTATGAAATGGGCAAAGGTCTCATCACTCATACGATTGAGTCGTGTACGCATATAATCTGAGGCACCATCAGGCGAGAATATCGTCACTCGTTCCAATCCTGCATTTTCGTCCAATCGATTAATATCCTCCAAACGCACATAGTCATACAGTTCGTCTGCCTGTGCTTGAATGTGGAAATTCTGATCCACTACTCCTCTATCCAATAAGCCTCCTATTCTGTCTTCGTCAAAACAATACGACAGAATGCTATATTCGTTCATCAGATAGGCAACAAAGATCAGACCTCCTGGCTTGGTCACGCGCTTGGCTTCTTTTAATGCTTTCAATTTCTCATCATCACCAATAAGATGATAGAGCGGACCAAGCAGAAGCGTGACATCTGCCGATGCTGTAGGCACAAACGGCATGTGGCGTGCATCGCCCTGCACAACATTGGCTGTTGGTTCCCGTTTCAAAAACACATCAATATTGCGACGCACCAATTCCACAGCTTTCACCTCATAGCCTTCTGCCATGAGTGCCGAGGTGTAGCGCCCTGTACCTGCACCAATATCAAGCAAACGATAACCGGGTTTCAGAAATCTGCGCAGATGGTACATGGTGGTTTCAAACTCAACAATACCGTGTCTGCGCAGTAAACGCAAGTCTTCGGGATGTTTGTTATAATGTTTCTCTATATTGGATAATGCCATAATGCTGTTCTATTACGCTTGTTGAATGAAAGCGCAAAATTATGGGATTATTTTGAGACAGCCAACTATTTACGTGTATTTCTTTCCCTGTACTTGCAATTTCTATAACATGACGAGAAAGATCAAGACAAGACGTCCCATCTGCAATATTCCATTTATAGAATCGACAGATGGGACTATCTTGAACCAGAATCGGTCAGAAAGCTATGGTAAGTAGCGCATGTCAGCTCACCCGTTTCTTGCGTTCGCAATAGCGTTCACACTGTGCACAGATGTCGTAGCCTAACATGGCTCCTAAGATAAAATCCTCTTCTGGAGAAAGATGACACAACGGTTTTGTGACCATCATACGGATAGCATCCAGACATTCACGTTTGCCAAAGAAGAGATTGAGGCGGTCGTTGCCGATGGGCTGGATGATATAATCAATATCCTCGCGCTTCAGCTTCGACACGGCAAAAGTTTCATACTTTTTGTTGAAGGTGAACAGCACCATACGGCGCACACCTTTTTTATACTCATAAATATGGTTCATCAGAACCTTCAGATCTATTGGCATGGTGACTGACTGCATTGTGACTGGAGTTTTGGCCAAATCGCTTATAGGATTTGGAGATTGTTATTGACTATAAAAATGGTTTAATGGCTTCGAGCCATGTATCGATGCGAGTTTCTGTTTTGTCGCTTTCGTTAATATCGTCAAGGGCAAGTCCTAAGAACTTTCCATTCTCTACCGCTTCGCTATCGGAGAAAGAATAATCATCGGTTGGAACTCCTTCGAGCAACGTTGCACCTGCAGCTTTCACTACGTCGGCAATTTCTTTCATACCGCTACAGAACGTATCGGAATAAGAATCGCTGTCTCCACAACCAAACAGGGCAACGGTTTTCCCGGTTAAGTCGGCGCTCTTGAGCGTTTCTACACCAGAATACCAGTCATCCTGCATTTCGCCCACTCCCCATGTGGAAGTACCGAGAATGAGGTTATCGTTGGCTGCTACGATATCTGAACTGATATTGGCAACATCTAATGCACCCACGCCGAGCTTGGCGGCTATGGTTTCGGCAATTCCCTGGCATGTACCTGTGGAAGAACCATAAATAACAATTGTCGGTTTCATCTTTTCTGATTTACTATTGCTTGTTGTTGAATCTTGATTGATGCTGCGGGGATCAATCTCCATGAGACAGACACACCCGCAAGAAACGTTTCTTGTTTGCGGTTGCAAAGTTAGAGGTTTTGCGCTTATAGTGCAATACCTAAAAATTGTGGTTCTATTTATTTGGCTTAACGAAAGCGTGAGATTTCTGCTATCAATCATCATAATACACGCCACAACGAACTTATACAACAGACAATATCACTTCATTTCCTGGATGAGCAAAAAACTGCTTTTCTTCGTACTTCGCTCGCTTAATCGTACCCCTGCATCACAGATGCGAAGGTACTCACGCTCAGAAAAGCTCAAATATAATTTGGTATTTCGCTCGCTTAATCGTACCTTTGTATTTTGACAAAGACAAAAAACGACAAAATGCCAGAAAATACCCGACATAAGATATGAACGTATTTACAAAAATCATAGCCAATGCCCTTGCTTTGCCTGAGCGAGGCGTGGACAATACTATACAACTGCTTGAAGAAAACTGTACCGTTCCTTTCATCAGCCGATACAGAAAGGAACGTACTGGCAATATGGATGAAGTGCAGGTGGCAGATATTGCGCTCATGCGCGAGAAGCTACAAGATGTGGCTAAACGCAAAGAGACTATCGTGACGACAATAGAGGACCAAGGAAAAATGACTGATGCGCTACGAAAACGTATTGAGGATTGTTGGAACATGTCGGAACTGGAGGACATTTATCTGCCCTACAAGCCTAAACGTCGCACAAAAGCTGACATCGCACGTGCACAAGGATTAGAACCGCTCGCCAATACCATCATGCTACAACGGGATCCTAACCCGCAGTTGACAGCACAGAAATACGTCAAGGGTGATGTACAGTCTGCCGACGAGGCATTACAAGGCGCCAAATTTATTATTGCCGAAACGATAAATGAAAACGAGAAGGTGCGCAAAGAGATACGCAACGTATTTCACCATAACGCAGTCATCACATCGAAGGTTGTGAAGACTAAAGCAGAAGACGAAGGTGCACAGAAATACAGCGACTACTTCGATTTCTCTGAACCTCTGAAGCGTTGCTCCTCACACCGACTTCTCGCCATGCGCCGCGGAGAGAAGGAGGGATTTCTGCGTATCAGTATTTCCGCCGATGACGATGAATGTAAGAACAGAATCCGCAGACTATATGTACAAGGACGAGGCTATTGCAGTCATTTGGTCGGCGAAGCGGCTGACGATGCCTTTAAACGCCTGCTAAAGCCATCAATAGAGACAGAATATGCCCTATCAAGCAAACAAGCTGCCGACAACGAAGCTATCAAAGTTTTTGCCGAAAATCTGCGTCAACTTCTCTTGGCTGCACCATTAGGACAAAAACGCGTGATGGGCGTAGATCCCGGATTCCGTACTGGATGCAAAGTTGTCTGCCTCGATGCCCAAGGCACATTACTCCACTTTGAAGCCATCTATCCCCATGCTCCTAAAAACGACCGTCAAGGGGCTGCTCGTCAAGTACTTGACATGGTGAAGAAATACAAGATAGAGGCTATTGCCGTGGGCAACGGTACTGCAAGTCGTGAGACTTCCACATTCTTGAAAGAGATTGGACTTGATACAGATACCAATATCTTTGTGGTGAGTGAAGATGGAGCATCGGTCTATTCGGCATCAGAAGCGGCACGCGAGGAATTCCCCAACGAGGACGTTACCGTGCGCGGAGCCGTATCGATAGGCCGACGACTGATGGATCCGCTTGCCGAACTTGTGAAGATTGACCCCAAAAGTATTGGCGTGGGACAATATCAGCACGATGTGGATCAAGGAGAACTGAAAAAGAGTCTTGATATGGTGGTGGAATCATGCGTTAATACCGTTGGAGTAAACCTCAACACTGCAAGTCGGCACCTCTTAATGTATGTCAGCGGTCTCAATGCCACAACCGCCAAAAATATCGTGGAATATCGTGAAAAGAACGGGGCCTTCAAATCGCGTGCAGAACTCAAGAAAGTTCCACGCCTCGGTCCTGTAGCCTTCGTGCAATGTGCTGGTTTCCTACGCATCCCTGGAGCCAAGAATCCACTCGACAATAGCGCCGTTCATCCCGAGAGCTACGATATTGTGAAAGCAATGGCAAAGGACAAGGGATGTACTGTGGAACAACTTATTGACAACAAAGAACTACAAAAATCGGTTGACCTCAAGAACTACGTTTCCGACACGACTGGTATGCCCACCCTTACCGACATCATGGCAGAACTTCAACGGCCTGGTCGCGACCCACGTGCAGCCGTAGAAGTATTCGAATTTGACTCACGCGTACATGAAATTAATGACCTGCAAGTGGGAATGCTCTTGCCAGGAATAGTGACCAATATCACCAATTTCGGAGCATTTGTAGATATTGGTGTTCATCATGACGGACTGGTACACATCTCACAACTGGCAGACAGATTTGTGAAAGACCCGAATGATGTGGTAAAATTACACCAACATGTAAACGTAAGAGTGACTGAGGTTGATATAAAACGCCAACGCATATCGTTGTCGATGAGAGGTTTATAAACATTTAAAATAACTATGAAAATTACAGTATTCTGCTCTGCCAACGAGCATATAGACCCCGATTTCTTCAGTATGACAGAAGAGTTGGGAAAATGGATGGTAGCCAACCATCACGACCTCATCTTTGGAGGCACCAACCAAGGACTGATGAACTGCATCGCTAAAGCCGTACACGATGGAGGTGGACGGGTCATCGGCGTTGTACCATCACTTGTAGAAAAAGGTGGACGAACATCCGACTATATCGATGTACATATCCCCACAGATAACCTTGCCGACCGCAAGAGTCTGATGATTGACCAATGTGACGTGGTGGTTGCTCTTCCTGGAGGTGTTGGCTCGCTTGACGAAATCTTCTGTGTAGCAGCTTCAAAATGTATCGGATACCATGCTAAGAAAGTCATCCTTTATAATATGAAAGGATTTTGGAACGCACTCATCGCACTCATGGATGACCTCGACCAAAAAGGAATGATTCGCGGAAACTGGCACAATATGATTGAAGTGGCAGACAATTTCGAACAACTCAAACAATTGTTGAACGCAATAAACGACTGATAACACATGAAATCAATAGGTAGCCTCATCAAAGGAAAACCTACCATGACGGAAAGCACAGTCTATTCCATGCTGATGATATGTGGCATTTCCCACTTTCTCAACGATATGATCCAGTCTATCATCCCGTCCATCTATCCTATCATCAAAGACAAATTTGACTTCTCCTTCGCACAGATAGGCATCATCACCTTGGTATTCCAAATGACTTCGTCCATCCTACAACCTTTTACTGGCTATTATGCCGACAAGCACCCACGCCCCTATGCCCTGTCGATTGGCATGTGCTTCACATTAACTGGGTTGCTGTTGCTGGCATTTGCAGAAAACTATCTTTTAATCCTTCTGGCAGTAAGCGTGGTAGGCTTTGGCTCATCCGTATTTCACCCTACTGCATCACGCGTGGCACAGATGGCTTCAGGCGGCAAGAAAAGTTTGGCACAAGCCATCTTTCAGGTAGGAGGAAACGGCGGTTCTGCCATGGGGCCACTCTTAGCCGCCATCATCATCCTGCCTTTTGGTCAACATGCGATTGCCTATTTTGCTATTACAGCACTACTTGCCGCTATCATCATGATAAGGCTTGGAGCATGGTTTAAAGCGCGACTAGTCTATGCTGTGAAGCATCCGCAAAAGAATACGGGACTGAATACCGACATCTCCAAACGGGCGAAATTCGGAGCACTAACCATCTTGATTCTGCTCGTATTCTCAAAATATTTCTATACTTCCTGTATCACAAGTTACTTCACGTTTTTCCTGATCCACAAGTTCGGCGTCAGCGTACAAACATCACAAATCTGCCTATTCGTTTTCCTAACCGCTTTTGCCATTGGCACATTGGCAGGAGGAATGTTTGGAGACAGATTCGGAAGAAAATACGTGATATGGTTCTCCATTCTCGGTGCAGCACCATTCGCATTAGCCATGCCATTCGCCAATTTCACTTGGACGATAGTCTGCGCTTTCCTTTCTGGATTGGTTATTGCATCGGCATTCTCCTCGATTGTGGTTTACGCCACAGATCTGATGCCCGACAAGGTAGGATTGATTGCCGGCATCTTCTTCGGACTGATGTTTGGATTGGGTGGTCTCGGATCTGCCTTCTTTGGATGGTTGGCAGACAAAACAAGCATCGAATTCATTTTCCAGGCAAGTGCCTTCCTACCATTATTGGGCATTATCGCAGGTTTTCTGCCAAACACCCAAAAGAAGGGAGAGCATTATGACCATTAGATGATAATTATTGAGTTGATAAACACCCTATCTGGCGTTTAGGGATTTTCCCCGATGGTTTAGGGAAAAACCTTTGCGAAACATCGGAAAAATGTTTTCCTTTGCATCGAGAACAAGATAAAACCCTTGCAAAAGGTCTGGTGAAAACCAAAGAGTAATAACAATTAAAATATAGGAGATAAAGGTATGAAGAAGATGATGATAGCCCTGATGAGTCTGCTGACATTCGCAGCTACAGGCAACGCTATGAGTTACGAGCAAGCCCGTAACGAGGCTTTGTTCCTGACCGACAAAATGGCTTACGAACTCAATCTCACAGAAGACCAGTATGAGGCCGTCTATGAAATCAACCTTGACTATCTGATGGGCGTTACAAGTTACGATGATGTTTATGCGCTGGGATGGGAGCGCCGCAATAGCGACTTGGCTTTCGTTCTGTTCGACTGGCAACTGACCGCCTACCGAACTGCTTCATATTTCTATCGTCCACTCTACTGGCACGGAGGATATTGGCACTTCGGCATTTATGCCCGCTACCCACGTCGCGACTACTTCTATTTCGGACGTCCAGTATTCTACGCTTCCTATCGAGGCGGGCACTCTTGGCGAATGAACGGAAACCGCAGTTGGTATCAGCCACGCCGCCATGTCTATGCACCCAAACATCATCGCAACCACTTCGGTATGAAGGATGGTTGGGACCGAGGTGACTTCCGTAATAATCACCATAGCATGCGCAATAGTTCTACACGTACCACAGTAAACCGCGACTGGCGACAGAATAACTCACACCATCGCTATATTGACAGGAGAAACGACAACGACCGTAATTGGAACAGCAATCGCGACAACAACAGAAACAACGACCGTGGCTGGAACAGCAATCGCGATAACAACAGAAACAACGACCGCGGCTGGAACAGCAATCGCGATAACAACAGAAACAACGACCGTAGCTGGAGCAGCAATCGCGATAACAACAGAAACAACGACCGTGGTTGGAACAGCAATCGCGACAATAACAGAAACAACGACCGCGGCTGGAACAGCAATCGCGATAACAACAGAAACGGACAATCGTTGGGAGGATACCGCAGTCGTGAAAATAACAGAAAAAGCACATTAGGCGGTAGCAACAACAGCCGTCCTACCACCAGTAGCAACCATTCTTTTGGTAGCGGAAACCGTTCATTCGGCAGCGGCGCCACCCGCTCTGTCGGCAACAGCAGTAGCAATAACGGCGGAGGCCGCAGCACGGGCGGAGGCCACAGTTACGGCGGACGTCGATAACATACGCACTTCAGCATTCATCACCCGTTGCACTTCGCGCATCGGACAATGGGCATAGACAGCAAGGATAGCTTTGTTGATAATGCCATGACCCACAGCCACCACCCGTTGATCGGGATAGGTGGCTGTTATATATTCTAAAAAATCGACAGCACGCATCATCATAGTTTCCTCACTTTCCACATCATCAGGCCATACCAATCCTTTTAGATCGGGTATGAAACGTCCAGTAAAAGCTCCCCAGTCGCGCTCACGAAGCAGAGGTGTAGTAGCAACTGGCAAGTGATGCGGCCGTGCTATGATTTCAGCAGTTTCCACCGCCCGATGTAAATCGCTTGCCACAACAGCATCTATGGGTTCCTCTGCCAATCGCTTGCTGACGGTTTCTGCCTGTTGGATGCCATGATCATTAAGTTTACCTTGTGTCTGCCCTTGCATGATCTGCCGGGCATTATCAACGGTCTCGCCGTGACGGATGAGATAGATGGTAGTCATTCTGCTAATATTCCTACATGAAGGTTACACATTGGTAACAATACCCTCGATATATGTTTTCAGAATATGAATGCCGGTACGATTCTCATGTCCCCAGGGGATGATGAGGTCGGCAAACTTCTTGGTAGGCTCAATAAACTGCTCATGCATGGGTTTAAGCACCTTCTCATATCGGTCGAGTACCATATCTACCGTACGGCCTCGCTCTACCACATCACGACGGATATTACGGATGAGTCGCACATCATTATCGGTATCAACAAAAATCTTCAAGTCCATCATGTCGCGCAATTTCTTATAATGAAGCGTCATGATACCTTCGAGGATGATAACAGGTTTGGGCTCTATATGAATGGTTTCGGGCAGACGGTTACAGATAAGATACGAATAGGTGGGTTGCTCGATGGCCTTACCACTCTTCAGCATCTTAATCTGCTCGGTAAGCAATTTCCAGTCGAAAGCATCGGGATGGTCAAAATTGATTTGCCGACGTTCTTCTTCGGTCATATTGGTGGTATCGTTATAATAGGAGTCGAGGGGAACGACACAAGCACAATGTTGAGGCAACACCTCAACAATCTTCTTTACCACGGTTGTCTTGCCCGACCCTGTTCCACCGGCAATGCCGATGACGGTAACATTTTCTTTAGACATAATAGTATGCAGACTTTATATGTATGATTCGTTGTTCTATCGTTTGGCCTTTTTCACCAAATACACGACGGTGGGAAGATGGTCGCTGTAACCATTAAGCCAACGGCCACCAGCATGGGTACGCAAGGGAGCGCCCTTGAACGGTCCGTCTTGCTGAATCAAATAGTCGCGACGGAATATCTGTGCATCATGTAATTTAAGTGTCTTGGGACGTTTTTTCTCCTTCTGGTTGAGCAGACTCGACGACAAGAGAATCTGATCAAACAGGTTCCAATTGCCACGGTAATAGAGTGTTCCTGTACCTGTATCATGTATTTTCCACCAAGGGTTGTAGAGGCCATCGGCTTCCACCTCTGCCATTTCACGTTTAGCACCAAGAGCTACAGCCATGGAAGAGTCGCGTGGATCATCATTCATGTCACCCATGATAAGCAGTTTCACTTTCGGATCATCTGCAAGGAGAGAATCTTTCACAGCATGCAACTGCAAGCCTCCCTGTTCACGATAGTACGAGGGGGCACCACGTGACGGCAAGTGGTTGACTACAATGGTGACATGCTCGCCAGCCATAGTTCCGCTGACAGCAAGGAAGCCACGGGTAGCACGTGCTGAGTCTTGGGGCAATAAATATATATAAGGTATAAGCTTCACATTGCGCACCTGGAAAATGGCGGGATTATAAAGCAAAGCACAATCAATACCACGATGGTCTGGACCCTCAATATGCACATACTTCATGTTGCGCTCCTTTAGTTCAGGCTGGTTACAGAGATCATCGAGACAATGAGAATTCTCTACCTCTGCCACACCAATGGCCGCACAACCTCCAGGTACTACATCTGTACCCATATCAGCCAATGCCTGCGACATGTGGCGAAGTTTGCTGAGATATTTTTCCGTATTCCATGGCGTTTTGCTCGAAGGCAGATACTCATAGTCATTATGTCCGACATCATGGCAGGTGTCGAAAAGATTTTCAAGATTGTAAAAACCAATGGCATGTACTGCCGTCTTCTTATTTTGTGCACCAACAGTATTAATTCCTGCCAACAGCAGGAACACCAAGGCCACCCATGACTTTCTCATTGTGATTGCAAGTTTAAAATTATGGTGCGAAGTTATATAAAAAGAACGAGATTAGCGAGAGATTTTTTCTCTTTCGGTATATTTTAACACAAAAAATGGATAAAATTTGGTTGATTGGCAAAAAGTTCGTACCTTTGCAACCTCAAAGCGAGAATTTGTATTTACAACATTAAATAAGTAACAATTAAAATGAAAAAAGGTCTTCATCCAGAAAACTATCGCCCCGTCGTGTTCAAGGACATGTCCAACGGCGATATGTTCCTTTCGCGTTCTACCGCAAAGACTAACGACACAGTAGAATTCGAAGGCGAAACTTACCCAGTGGTTAAAATCGAAATCTCGAGCACCTCTCACCCCTTCTATACCGGTAAGAGCAAGCTTGTGGATACTGCAGGACGCGTAGATAAGTTCATGAGCCGCTACGGTAAGGCTGCAAAGAAATAATTTCCACAGAAAAACGAATTAAAGGCGCGCCCACAGTAGTTGCATATGCTGATGGTCACGCCTTTTTTTGTTTCTAACAATAAACATAACTAAACTGTATCCTATGAAAAAGTTTTTCGTTCCTTTGGTACTCGGCCTGCTGAGTATGGGTATTTTCATTTCATGTGGCGATGACGATGATTCCAGTAACGGTCCCGTCATTCCAGCCAATGTCAACAACAACCGTAATACCAGCGGACCTGCCGAGGCACAGACTCGACTGGAGTTTCCTAAATTGAACAGCAACGGTAACAGTTCTGTTATTGTTCATAACAGCGAGCTCAACTACAAGACAGGTGAGACCGGCGTCAACTACTGCACAGAATGGGATAACGGCATCCGTGCACAGCGCTGGAGTTGCTATCAGCTCTATGCCAGCATCAACTACAACCAGAACGAGAACGTGAAACGTTACGACACAGGCGTTTCCACACCAGAGATTCCTTCTCCTACAGGTCAGTATCCCAACGACCCCGACTGCACAATATTCCAGTTCAGCAAAGACCCATATAAATATAATGGTTTCGACCATGGACACATCTGTCCTTCAGCTGATCGCCAGCGTTCCACCAAATGCAACTACCAGACTTTCTATCTGACCAACATGCAACCACAATACAACAAGTTCAATGCCGGCTTGTGGGAAAAGATGGAGCAGATAGTACGCACCTGGGCTGACTGGAGCGACACACTCTATGTCTGCAAGGGAGGAACCATCGACAAGAGCGAAGACATTCTGAAGTATATCGGAAAGGATGACTACAAGATTCCTGTACCTAAATATTTCTTCATGGCTGTACTCAGCAAGACTGCAACAGGCTACAAAGCTATTGCCCTCTTTGCAGAAAACCTTGACGAAGACAAGAGCAAGGATAAAATTAAGAATTATATCATGAGTGTACGCGAACTGGAGAATCGTACAGGTATCGATTTCTTCTGCAACCTCCCCGACCAGATAGAGGAAGCTGTTGAGAATGGAGATATCCAAGAACAAGCCAAGAGATGGGGATTATAACCATCGCTTTTGTTACACACAACAAACAGACAACCCACTAACAACCATTACGGTTGACATCGTATCGGCAGGATTCCATTTATGGTTTCCTGCCTTTTTTTTATCCACTCACCTACGCTATTAAGTCCCATCTCAGTCAACAAAGTTACTTTGGGCAAATGTCTGTCCGCGTAGGATATGATGGTTTATCCTTGGGATGCTGTTAAGCAGCGCAGTAATGTTTCTGATTTGAGCGACTCAGAGTTGCTTGCCCGCTATCGTGCTGCGAAGAAGCGTGTTGGTCTATACCCATCCGTACCACCAAGGTAAACTTCCTCCATTCGTTTTTTTTGCTTCTCCATAGATATTCATTTCATGGCACATAATGATTAGAACACGCTTCCACCATCATCAAACAGGCAAAGAGCATTCTGCATTTCTCCACAATAACACCCATTCCACTAAAAAACGCTAAATAGTTTGGTTGTCACGCAGAACATTCGTAACTTTGCGAGTAGTTAACCAAAACTCTTTTCAAACAAGATTAAACAATTAATAAAATAAAGATGAAAACGATTTATGATTTCTCTGTCAAAGACAGAAAAGGAAAAGATGTATCACTAAAAGAGTATGCCAACGAAGTATTACTCATCGTCAATACCGCTACCAAATGTGGATTTACACCACAGTATGAAGAATTGGAAAAACTCTACGAGAAATACCATAGCCAGGGATTTGAAATCCTCGACTTCCCCTGCAATCAGTTCGGACAACAGGCTCCTGGTACCGATGAATCCATTCATGAATTCTGCAAACTCACCTATGGAACAGAATTTCCGCGCTTTAAGAAAATCAAGGTCAACGGAAACGATGCAGAACCACTCTACCAGTTTCTAAAAGAACAGAAGGGATTTGCCGGTTGGGATATGTCACATCCTATAGCACATGTGCTCGACGATATGCTGAGCAAAGAAGACCCAGACTATCGCGAAAAAGCAGATATCAAATGGAACTTCACCAAATTTCTGATTAACAAGAAGGGACAGGTAATAGCCCGTTTCGAACCAACAGAAAAGATAGAACATATCGCCCAACAGATTGAAACATTGCTGTAAGCGATACCTATTATTAAATATAGCATTCCAACAATAACAAACGAATTGCAAGTAATGGAACATACCAAATGTCTGATCATCGGTAGCGGACCTGCCGGATATACTGCTGCCATCTATGCCTCGCGTGCAAATCTTGCGCCCATAGAATACTGCGGATTGCAACCCGGCGGACAACTCACTCAAACTACTGAGGTAGAAAACTTCCCAGGATACCCACAAGGCGTGGATGGCAACCAGATGATGATGGATCTAAGAGAACAGGCAGAACGCTTCGGTACAGAACTTCGCGACGGGTCCATCACCAAGGTTGATTTCTCTAAAACTCCCTATCGCTTGTGGGATGAAGAAGGACACGAGATAGAAGCCGACACCGTGATTATTGCCACTGGTGCCTCAGCCAAATACTTAGGTCTTGACGACGAACGTAAATACAATGGACAAGGAGTATCTGCATGTGCCACCTGCGATGGATTCTTCTATCGAAAGAAGACCGTTGCCGTGGTAGGAGGCGGTGATACAGCATGCGAAGATGCACTCTATCTGAGCCAGTTGGCCAAAAAAGTATATCTCATCGTACGCAAACCATATCTCCGTGCTTCAAAAGTGATGCAAGAACGAGTGATGAATACCAGCAATATCGAGATCCTGTTTGAGCACAACACCCTTGGACTTTTCGGGGAAAATGGTGTAGAAGGCGCACACCTCGTCAAGCGCAAGGGAGAAAATGATGAACAAACAGTTGATATTGCCATAGACGGTTTCTTCCTCGCCATTGGCCACAAGCCTAACACAGAAATCTTCGCCCCATGGCTTGATACAGACGAAGTGGGCTATCTGAAGAAAACCGATGGTACTCCACGTACCAAGCTCCCAGGAATCTTCGTTGCCGGTGACTGTGCAGACCCCACCTACCGACAGGCTATAACAGCCGCAGGAACCGGTTGTCAAGCAGCCATAGAGGCCGAACGCTACCTGTTAGCCAAAGAAGGTTAAGCCCAGAGCCAGCATTTAACAAATAAATGGTACGAATAAGAAAAGGCTCGCTTCACAGCGAGCCTTTTCACGTTTAAAACTAAATTAATCAACCATAAACCTTAACCATTAAAAATCATATTGGGTTTTGCATTAGAAACCTCTTGTTCCTATATGATGCAAAATTAACTCACAACTAGTTTTGTTTTCTGATGCAAATGTATTACAATTATTTCATACTCGCGTTCATATTTTATTATTTATAGTTTAAAATGCGTGATTTTAACGTTTAATACACCAAATTTATCGCAAATCAAACTAAAATACGCATTTTTGACGATTTTTATGGTAAAATATGAATGTATTTCAAACTTATTTTCGTATCTTCGCAACCGAAAATACAGTTATAGATATGACAAACTTGACCATCATTCTGTTGATTATAGTCACAGGATTGTTGATAGGAGGCCATTTTTGGTTATCAAGAAGGCTTTCTACCCATCTAAGAAGCAAAAACAAGATGCTGTTGGAGTGTACCATCTCCAACCTAACCAATAATCTGTCAACCCCAATGACCATTATCAGTAGCACTATCGAACAGCTACGAGGCAATCATCCTGAACTGCAAGACGAGTTAAACATGATCGACCTTAACATCCAACGATCATTGCGTCTTCTGCAACAAATGGACGAGGCCACACTAATCTATACGGGTAAGATGAATCTACATGTACAGCAATGCGACGTGATGCGATCCATCAGAGATACCGCACTATGCATAGCGCCGTTAATGAACAAGAAAGGCCTCAACCTTGACATCAGTTGTAAACCAGACACGATGGTTGGTTGGGCAGATACTGACAAAATAGATAAAATCATCTTTAATCTGTTGCAGAACACCACAAAATATACAGGTACCGACGGTACCGTAACTTTAGATGTGAGTACAAATTCTGACTACGACCACCTATATATACGCATTAGCGACAATGGCGTAAGCATCATCCCCGAAGAAGTAGAGAAAATATTCAATGCTCCATCTATCTCCAGTTTTCAGGAATCCATGATTACCGGAACCTACCCCAACCTATCACTCGTCAACAACATGGTGAGACTACATGGTGGCAACATCCACTACAACACTCTTCAAGGTCAGGGAACTACCGTCACCATCGAGTTGCCCATAGGAAAAGAGGCCTTCACCGACGCACAAACCAATCATCAACAACAGTCATCTGAGAGTTTTATCCGCACCTATGCCAACAATCTGCTGCCTTTGCTGACCCCGATAAATAAATCTGAGAAATCAGCAGATGGCAGCAAAAGCATCAACATCATCCTTGCAGACGATAATCCTGAGATGCTTAATCTGATGGCACATGCCTTAAGTCCATACTACAACATACTCACAGCGAGCAATGGTGCCGATGCGCTCCGACTGGTAAAAGAAGGAAATATCCAACTTGTAGTGGCAGAAACCAATCTGCCTAAAATTGATGGTATTAGTCTGACAACTGTTATTCGCCAAAATTATTCCAAGAATCAATTGCCAATTATTACGCTGACGGGCAATGCCGACACCAATGACAGCGAACTATCCCTGCAAGAAGGCGCAGACATCTGTTTGCAGAAACCATTCCGCATGACCGATCTGCTGCTTCATATCAATAACACGCTATTAAGCCGTCAATACCAGCAAAAGATAAATATTGATGCCACCCATCAAGACGAACATATTGAGGAAATCACTTCGTCATACAGCCCAATAGACAATGAGTTTGTAAACCGTGTCACCGAACTTGTCAAAGCCAACTTATCCGATTCTGACTACGATCGCGACAGGCTTGCTTCTGACATTGGAGCCAGCAGTTCCACCTTATATAATAAGTTGCGAGCAGCCACAGGAAAGAATGTTTCGACCTTTATCCGTGACATGCGCATCAAGACAGCCTGCAAGATAGCGCAGTCAGACCCAGACTTGCGTGTCAGCGATATTGCCTATCAAGTGGGATTCAAAGATCCAAAATACTTCGCCACCACCTTTAAGCGGGTAATGGGCATGCAACCATCGGAGTATTTTGAGAAACTAAGAAATCAATAATGCAAACTCTCAAGTGAGAACCGGTCATCATATATAATTTCGGTTTATTCAGACCGAAGGATGATTCAATATTTGTATTGCATCATCGATTCACTTACTCGTCGGCCGAAGAGCCAGCAGACCGACAAAGGTAAACAAACCATTAAGCATCAGCAATTCGTAACCGAATCGATAGCCCGTATAATATCCCACAATAGCGTCAAGTCCCCAACAGAACAAAGGAGAAGCCAAGCATACATAGGGAACCCATCGGTCATTGGTCTGCCTATGGGTCAACAGCCCGAACGCAAAGAGTCCAAGCAACGGCCCGTAGGTATAACCACAGAGCACATAGATGGCATCAATGACGCTGGTGGAATTCACCAAACGGAAAAGCAAAACAAAGACCACAAAAACCACAGCAATAATCAAATGTGATCTTTTGCGTAGGTTTTCATCGTTTGGTTTCCCACAGATATCAACACAAAAACTTGTTGTCATAGCTGTCAAAGCCGAATCGGCACTTGAAAATGAGGCAGCCAAGATACCTAAAATAAAGAGCACAACCACCGCAGGTCCCAACAGCCCAGATGCTGCAAAAGTTGGTAACAGTTGGTCACCCATCTCTGGAATTGCAATACCACGTTGATGAGCAAGCATAACGAGCAAAGCACCAAGCGAGAGGAACAACAGGTTGGCAGGTAGAAAAGCCACACCATACGTCGTCATATCTTTCTGTGCATCACGCAATGAACTACAAGTAAGATTTTTCTGCATCATATCCTGATCAAGTCCCGTCATGACAATGACGATGAACACACCACTGAAGAATTGTTTCCAGAAATTCTGCTTCGACATCCAGTCATCAAACACAAAGATGCGCGACATTTCGCTATCTGCTATGGCCGATACAGCATCACCAACCCCCATTCCCAATTGTTTGGTGACCATAATAAGCATCAGTATCAACGCTCCAAAGAGACAGGCAGTCTGCAACGAATCAGTCCATACCAGTGTGCGTATGCCACCTTTTCTGGTGTAGAGCCATATCAGAGCCACCATTACTAACGCCGTAAATGTAAAAAGCCATCCCTCACCTATCTGTCGCATTCCATCAGGCATCTGCATCATGATACATTGCTGCAAAATCCAGCACACCACATAAAAACGCACCGCCGCCCCTGTCATTTTCGACAAGAGGAAAAACGATGCCCCCGTGCGATAAGCCCTTCGTCCAATACGTTGCCCTAAAAACGAATAAATGGTGGTCAGGTTCAACCTATAATATAAAGGTAGGAGAACAAAAGCTACGATAACATAGCCCAAGATAAACCCCATACATGTTTGCAAATAGGTCATATCAATACGAGTCACCATACCCGGCACACTTACAAAGGTCACACCAGATATCGATGCACCTATCATGCCAAAAGCCACCATATACCATGGCGACTGTCTGTTGCCACGGTAGAACGTATCATTGTCTGCATGTCTTCCCGTCCATCTGCTGATGGCAAACAGCAAGCAAAAATAGCCCAAAACTATCGCTAATATCATCATATCGCACACAAAGGTAGCAATTTTTTAGTTTTTATCCTCTTTTTCTCATTATTTTTCATTACTTTTGTCGTACAAAACACTAAACCATAAGACAATGACAAGACAAAAGAAGTATCTCCTACCGGAGAATGAGATTCCAACACAATGGTATAACATCATGGCAGACATGCCCAACAAGCCACTGCCTCCCATCCATCCCCAGACCCACAAGCCCTTAACATGGCAGGATTTGGCACATATCTTCCCCGAAGAGTGTAGTAAACAAGAACTGGACATGGAGCATGAGTGGATAGACATTCCCGAGGAAGTACTCGACAAATACCGTTTTTACCGTTCTACCCCATTGGTACGCGCCTATGAGTTGGAAAAAGCCCTCGGCACTCCTGCCCATATCTATTTCAAGAACGAGAGTGTCAACCCATTGGGTTCTCATAAAATCAATTCTGCCCTTCCCCAGTGCTATTATGCCAAACAAGAAGGCACAACCAATGTGACCACCGAGACTGGTGCCGGCCAGTGGGGTATGGCTCTGAGCTATGCTGCCAAGATATTCGGTCTCGAATGTGCGGTTTATCAGGTGAAGATTACCATGCAGCAGAAGCCCTATCGCTCATCTGTTATGCGTACTTTCGGTGCTGCCGTTACCGGTTCTCCATCCATGTCAACACGTGCGGGTAAGGATATCATCACCAAAGATCCGTTGCATCCCGGTTCACTTGGTACAGCCATTTCCGAAGCAGTAGAGTTGGCTACTACCACTCCCCATTGTAAATATGTATTAGGTTCTGTACTCAACCACGTTGGTCTGCACCAGACTATCATCGGTCTGGAGGCTGAAAAGCAGATGCAGATGGCTGGTGAATATCCCGATACTGTTATTGCTTGCTTTGGCGGCGGTAGCAACTTCGGAGGTATCGCATTCCCCTTCATGCGCCATAACATCAGCGGAGAACGTCATACCGAGTTTATCGCAGCCGAACCCAATAGTTGTCCTAAGCTGACTCGCGGTAAGTTCCAGTATGACTTCGGCGACGAAGCTGGTTACACACCATTATTACCCATGTTTACGCTCGGCCATCAGTTCAAGCCCAGCAATATCCATGCAGGCGGTCTCCGCTACCATGGTGCCGGCATGATTGTATCACAGCTCATCAAGGACAAGATGATGCATGGTGTGGATATTCCCCAATTGGAATCGTTCGAAGCCGGAATGCTCTTCGCCCGCACCGAGGGCATCATCCCAGCCCCTGAGAGTTGCCATGCCATTGCAGCCACTATTCGCGAAGCCAAGAAGTGCAAGGAAACCGGTGAACAGAAAGTCATCCTGTTCTGTCTCTCTGGCCACGGTCTCATCGACATGCCGAGCTATGAGCAGTTTATCAGCGGCGATCTGCAGAACTACACCGTTTCTGACGAAGAAATCGAAAGAAACGTCAGCGAGCTGGAGCCCATCATCAAGGAATAACAATCAGCCCCTCCATTCCTCCATGCCAAGTATGGAAGAATGGAGATACATTTCGGAGAGCATCGCCCAAGAAAATCCATGCGGACTCTCCAACATAGCTAATAACAAATAAGCCGGTTCGATGAGGAACCGGCTTCTTTGTATATACAATATAGGTATTATCCCATACCAATCAGTTTTTTCAGTTCACCCTCTTTATAGAGGATATAGGCTGTTGTTCCGATAAACACAAGAAAGAGGAACATCAGTACCATTTTGGAACGAACAGGACCAGCCTTCTTCACAGGAACCGTAGCACTCTGCAGGGTTGTAAATGCAGGAGTATCCTCTTGCACTTTGGCCTCAGCCATCTGCATCTGTTGAGCCAGCGTGTTATAGGCATTAAACTGCAGTTGCATCTCGTTTTCAAGATCAGTCTGTTTGCTACGTACACTCTCAAGAATCAAATCCTGGTTGGCATCCGAGAACGAAGCATAGTTCTGTCGTGCGCGAGTGTAGCGTTCCTTAGCCTCTTTATAGAGTTTTTGTGTATAAGCCAAATCATGACGCGCTTTCTTGGTACGATACTCTGTGATAAAGTCTTGCAGACGCACTTTCACCGAATCAGCCATGGTGGCAGCAATAAGCGGATCCTGGTCAGTTACATCGATAGTGATGACCATTGTTTTCTTATCCACATCACACACAACCTTCTTATCTATCACCTGCGCAATCTCAGTCTGTGTCTTGGTCAGGCGGAACGGATCCACCTTAAGATTCTTCTCTTTATCTTTACTGCCGAAGATACTCATCAGCCCCTTGACAGCTCCCGACCACCATGGTGTTTTCTGTTCGTTGAGCAGATAGTCGTAGTAGGTCATCACCTTCTTATCTTCTTCACGCTTCACCTTTACAGGAAAGAGGCTGGTTTTGAAATCAACCGAGTTCATCAAGTCAGGATAGAGCGTAGGAAAGAGTGCCTCTGTACCTGCATTAGCACCACCTCCGAGATTGACGCCAAACTGACTTGCCAGAGCGCTAATCGAACTGGTACTACTCTTCGACGACAGTTCTGGTGACAGTTTCACCTGTACATTATAATAGTTGGGCAGTCCCAAGGCATAGATACAAGCCAGAACGAAAGCCACAGGCAGCACAACGACATAGAGATGTTTGCGACGCTTGACAGCAGCCCACAGGGCAGCATAGTCGATGGAGCTTTCTTCCTCCACCTGATTCATCTTGTTATTCTCATCCATAGTCATACTTTTCATTATTTAGTGATAGAGATAAGAGAGGCAACCACAGCTGCCAAACTTGCTAAGCTGGTTCCTGCAGAAAGCATTTGTGCGAAGTTTAATCCTTCACGCTTACGTTTGCTTGGCACTACGATTTCACAGCCTGGCTCTATTTTTGCGCCATGTCCAACCTGTGCCACAGTTCCGTTGGTATAAACGACAAAGGTCTTATGCTTCTTGGCACGCAGTCCGAAGCCACCTGCCTTGTTAACATACCACTTATAACCTTTGTCACCCACAAATGAAACAGTATTGGGGAACATCACGTCACCCGACACTTTGACCGTAGCATTATACTCTGGTACTGTGATCACGTCGCCTTCACGCAGAATGATGTCGTATTCACCACCTTTATCAGCCATGGCCTTATCGAGTTCAATACCCACTACGTAGGTATTCTCCAAATCCAAGTTTTCCATAGCAACTGAGTCGCGCTCACTCAGATTTCTTTTGAGTACAGTCAGCACATCTTTAGTGCGCTCTTTTTCCTCTTGCGTTTTCACACGTACCAGTCGTGCACCACGCATATAGGCATTCTCGGTCACACCTCCAGCCATGGCCAGGACATCACTCAGTCGCATGTTTTTCATGTTCATCGTCTGCACGCCAGGGAAGTTTACCTCGCCCTTGATAGTAACGTTCTGTGGTGTCACATAACCAGGACTACGGCGCACGTGTACCACATCATAGGGTTGCAATACAAATCCCTTGTTACCATCGACCACGAATCCGTCTTTCAGGGCAAACGAGAATGTCTGTGCAATCTCTCGTGTGGTTGTGGTGGCCTTGGGGTCACGAATACGACGCGACACATCAACCTTTGCAGTACTTGCAGCGTCTGTCAGACCACCTGCTTGCATGATGAGGTCCTCTACCGAGGTATTGTCGGCATATTCGTAAGTTCCTGGTGACATCACCTCACCAGTAATGGTATAAGTACGCTCTGAACGCAGTTCAGCCTGTGTAGGAATAAAGAGCACGTCTTCATTCTTCAAAGGAATATCGGGCACGGTACCAGCCAGGATACCTTGTACATCAACCGAGACCACTTCAAGACTGCGGTCAGCCTTCATGCGATGCAATACAGCGTGAGCAGTAAAGGCATCTTCGGTAACGCCTTCTGCACGCTCTATCAGTCCTCTCACAGAAGTAACCTCACCACCCAACCGATACTGTCCGGGGCGGAATATGGCACCTTTCACCTCAACCATATTCTCATAGCGGTTGAGCATACCATCTACGGTTACAGCATCGCCGTCATCAACTTTGAATGATGACATATCAAACTCATCGACATTAAATACCGAATAGCGTTCGCCGGTCTGACGCACCAGTCTGACAGCCTTCTTATAGGCATCTCCTGTAAATCCTCCAGCATATTTCAACAAAGTTGCCACGCTCTCGTTCTTACGCATTTCGTAGAACATCGGGCGCTTCACATTACCCGTGACACCTACCAAACAATCGTAAGGTCCTACCTGTACCACATCACCGTCCTGCAGACGAACATTACCCGCCAATCTGCCGTTGAGAATATATTCATAGATATCCACCACGGTAATCAGTTTTCCATTACGATAGACCTTCACATTACGTAGTGTACCGATATCGTTGATACCGCCAGCTCTGTAGAGGGCATGGAAAACAGTAGAGAACGCGCTGAGGGTATAGGTACCCGGTGTCCTCACCTCACCCATCACATTGATCATGATGGTGCGTGTTTGTCCCACGGAGAGCTTCACCTTACTGCTGGCATAGCGTGATCCGAGTGTAGAACGAATTTTTCCGTTGGCAGCAGCCACCGTCATTCCGCTCACATAAATCGGTCCGTATCCAGGAACCGTCACCGTTCCCTCTGGCGATATGGTCAATTGGTGTGTATTCTGCGAAGCGCCATAAACATCGATGACCACTTGGTCACCAGGACCGAGCACATAGGTCTGCGGTGTGGCGATATTCATATTGGGTTCGAATGAAAGGGCGCGTTGGTTGAAGATGTCACGTCCAAACACTTTCTTGCCATTTGTACTGGCAGAATGTCCTTGGGTAGCCATCACTTCCTGCTCTGCCAACTGATGGTCTTCATTGGCATCGTTAGCATTCTCAGTATCGGTATTAACCTTGCCATTCTCCAGTTCCTGGTGTTGCGATGCACTATTCCGCATGCGGTTGCTTGCATCACCGACAGCAGCATCAGCCGCAGCACTCATATTGTGGCTTCTGATCTGTTTATCATACTGGTTGCGCACACGTCTGATCTGATCGATCTTCACTCCACGTTGCATCAACTTGGTGACAATCTGCGACTGTGACGTTCCGGCTTTCGCCTCCCTTGCCACAAACTGCATCACTTGCGTGTCGGTCATTCCGCTCTGTGCGGCAACCGTCAACGAAGACAGCATCATGAGCGCAACCACCATATTGCGCTTCAAGCCTGCCATTGTTTTCATGCTCGTTACTTGAAAATTCATATTTATCTGATTACTTTTTATTCCTCTTGTTTGAGTCAGCGCAACTATGCTTTTTCCTAAAGGAAAAGCAAAATGCGATGCAAAATTAGCAAAAAAGACTTAAACTACAAAGCGAAACGCACTTTATTTTCATTTACATTGCAGGTTACTTCTCCAGTTGCCTTTTTTTTATTACTTTTGCATTGTTTTCGGCTTCACGAAGCCTACAATTCCTTAAAGTAATGACAACACTGAAGATAGAAGACCTCATCGAACTCCTTTCCGTTGCTCCACAAGTGGGGGCTACGGCAAAAAGTCTGTCTGACAAGAAAATCAAAACCTTGTTTTTAGAAGGACTGACTGGCTCTGCCGCACCAGTACTGTTTGCCACTATGGCGCAGAAGAATCTGTTGCCCAATGCGCTATTTATACTCAACGACGAGGAAGAGGCAGGCTATTTCTATCACGACTTGACACAGATGTTGGGCAACGAACAGGTATTGTTTTTCCCTTCCTCTTATCGCCGTGCCATCAAATACGCACAGCGAGACGCTGCCAACGAGATTCTCCGCACCGAGGTATTGAGCCGTTGCATGATGAAAGACGGGCATTACCTCATCGTCAGCTATCCTGAGGCATTGGCAGAACTGGTCATTTCACGTCGTCAGATGGACGAGCGAACCTTATCCTTAGAGCAGGGACAGAATATTGACACTTCCATCATCGTAACACAACTGCGTGAGTTTGGGTTTCATGAGGTAGATTATGTCTATGAGCCAGGCCAGTTTGCCCTACGCGGTTCTATCCTCGATGTCTATAGCTTCAGTTGCGAATATCCATTCCGCATCGACTTTTTCGGTGACGACATCGACTCTATCCGCACTTTCGATGTGACCGATCAGTTGTCGCGCGACCGTCGTGACCGCATACAGATTGTTCCCGAACTATCTGTTACATCAGAGGAACGCGTACCTTTCTTTTCGTTTCTGTCAAAAGAGACTTTGCTCGTGACAAAAGATTTACTCTTTGTTCACGATTCCATCGACCGCACATACCGTGAAGGTTTCTCGTCTCAAGCTCTTACCGAGCGCATGGAAGGACAGACCGAAATGGAGCAACAAGAGACGATGCAGCAGATGAGAAAGGAGACTCAGCTCATCAGCGGCTCTCAATTCACCGAAGCCATCAGCGGTTTGCGTCGCATAGAAATCGGTGCACATGCCACAGGTGTGCCTCAGGCGACCCTGCGTTTCAACACCCTCCAGCAACCGCTGTTTCATAAGAATTTCGATCTGCTGCGCCAAAGTTTCACCGATTATCTGTCAAAAGGTTATCGCATCTATGTTCTGGCAGACAGCGTGAAGCAGTTGCAACGACTGAAAGACATTTTTTCTGCCGATGAGGAAAAACAGACCCTACACTTCACCCCTGTAGAAAAAACCATCCACGAGGGATTTATCGACCACGACCTGCAACTCTGCATCTTCACCGACCACCAGATATTCGACCGTTTCCATAAATACAGTCTGCGTTCCGACAAGGCCCGCAGCGGCAAAGTCTCGCTCACGTTGAAAGAGATTCAACAGTTTGAAGTAGGCGATTTCGTGGTCCATGTAGATCATGGCATCGGCAAATTCGGTGGTTTGGTACGCATGCCACAAGGCAACGGCTACCAAGAGATGATTAAGATAATCTACAACGGCGGCGGGGCTATCTATGTCTCCATCCACTCACTCTATAAGGTCAGCAAATACAAAGCACAGGACAACGGTGAACCGCCACGCCTCTCGCAATTAGGCACAGGACAGTGGGAACGACTGAAAGAGCGCACCAAAAATAAGTTGAAGGATATTGCCCGCGACCTCATCCGCCTCTATGCCCGCCGACGACGCGAGCAGGGATTTGCCTTCAGCGCCGACTGTTTCATGCAACACGAACTCGAAGCGTCGTTTCTCTATGAAGATACGCCCGACCAGTTGAAAGCCACCAACGACATCAAGGCCGATATGGAAAAAGCACGTCCTATGGACCGTTTGGTATGTGGCGACGTGGGATTCGGTAAGACCGAGGTGGCGGTGCGTGCTGCATTCAAGGCTGCCTGCGACTCCAAGCAGGTGGCTGTACTCGTGCCTACCACCGTACTGGCTTACCAACATTTCCAGACCTTCCAAGGCCGTCTGAAGGATCTGCCCGTCCGTGTGGATTATCTGTCGCGTGCCCGTTCCGCCAAACAGACCAAGGCAATACTGAAAGATTTGGAGGAAGGCAAGATAGACATTATCATCGGCACCCACAAACTCATCGGCAAGACGGTGAAGTTTCATGACCTTGGACTCCTTATTATTGATGAAGAACAGAAATTCGGAGTATCCACCAAGGAGAAATTGCGCCAGTTGAAAACCAATATCGACACGTTGACCATGACAGCAACACCCATTCCGCGCACACTGCAGTTCTCCCTTTTGGGTGCCCGCGACCTGAGCATCATCCAGACCCCGCCGCCCAATCGCTATCCCATCCATACCGAGATACATACCTTCGGACCGGAAATCATTGCCGATGCCATCAATTTCGAGATGTCGCGCAACGGTCAGGTGTATTTTGTCAATCCGCGCATCAACGACCTACAGCGAATTGCCGACCTCATCCACACCTATATTCCTGATGCACGTGTGGTGATTGGTCACGGCAGGATGAAGCCCGACGAACTGGAACAAGCCATCTTCGATTTTGCCAACTACGACTACGACGTGCTCCTCTCAACCACTATTGTTGAAAACGGCATCGATATTCCCAATGCCAATACCATCATCGTCAATGGTGCCAACCACTTCGGCTTGTCAGACCTCCATCAGATGCGAGGCCGTGTAGGACGCGGCAATCGCAAGGCGTTCTGCTATCTGCTTGCACCTCCCCTTGCCGACCTTCCTCAGGAGAGTCGCCGCCGATTAGAGGCATTGGAGAATTTCAGCGACCTTGGTAGCGGTATACAGATTGCCATGCAAGACCTTGACATCCGAGGTGCTGGCAACCTGCTGGGCGCCGAACAAAGCGGATTCATTGCCGACCTGGGTTATGAGACCTATCAGAAGATTCTGACCCAAGCCATGACAGAACTGAAAAACGAGGAGCCCACCTTTGCCGAAGTCGCAGAAACAGAAGTCTCTACGCCCATCAACACCGATGGACCGTACGTTTCCGACTGCACCCTGGAGAGCGACCTCGAACTCTATTTCCCCGACCAGTATGTGCCCTCCGACAGCGAGCGCATGCTGCTCTATCGTGAGCTGGACAATCTCCAGACCGACGACCAACTCGAAGCCTACCGTCGTCGAATGGAAGATCGCTTTGGTCCTGTGCCGCCTGCTGCTCTGGAACTGATGCATGTGGTGACTTTGCGTCGTTACGCCTGCCTGTTGGGTTGCGAGAAAATCATTCTCAAACAAGGGCGTATGTCTATGTATCTCGTCTCCAAAGCCGACAGTCCCTATTATCAGAGCGAAGCGTTCGGGCGTGTTATAGACTTTGCGGTGGGCAATCCACGTCGCTGCCAACTGCGCGATGTCAACGGCAAGCGTTCATTGCTGATATCCAATGTTCCCTCTGTAGCAGAAGCGATTCAATTGCTTAGACCGCTGACTCAACAGTAGCCGCCTGTTTTACTCCAATCAAGCATTGGCATTTGCTCCCTCCTTCGTAAGGCATAGTGCGCTGTCGTACGCAGCGTTGCAAGTTTCGGACTATACAATTGCTTCCCTGTGTGTTCGGGTTATCATCGGGATATGTTCGGGTTTTGTTGTTTCATGATGTGATATTTTCTTGCTCTCAACATTCCCACATCGTGGTATTCTCCTGTTCTGTTCCTTGTTTCTCCCATCTTAGCCCCCTCATTGTCCGCTAAATATTGGGACTTAGTGTGGAGTCAATTGTGACTTACTGAGGAGTTGGCCATGTCTGTGTGCGGACGGAATGTTTTGTGCGATGAGTGATTCTCTCTTGAACCACGGTGCAAAGATACAACATTCGGTTTTGTCCATCATACGTTTCTATACGTTTCCTGCGATTCGAGCCATTTTTATTATGATGCGACAAAAGTACTACCCTCAACAAGCTAAGACGGGCTGAAAGCCCAATGACTTCCTTAGCCCAGGGTAACACCCTGCGGACACGGTTACAAACAAAACAGTACGTCCTGAAAGGACAAAAGTAAAACCATCATTCAAAAAAGCCATAAGAAAGTTGGTCGTTAACTTCCACTCTACATTGCCATTAGTCTGATGTTCATCCCCAGTTTTATGTGAAAAACACCCTTCAATTTGCTTGTTTACCTTCCAAATGCAGTCGCGATATCACTATTTCGCATCATTTCCTCGTTCGCCAAGGAAAGGGAAATTCATCGAAACAAGGGAGTCGAGCTCGATTTCTGAGGATTTCATGAATAAAATAGCCCCAAAATGGTGGTTTTTACCAGGATTTTGCAGATTTGGAATGCTGATTTTGCTGGTGCAACACGGAAAATTGTTTGTACTATATTCTCGTAAGTAGCTGATAAGCAGTCTTTTAAGATAACGTTTCCACGTTCCTGTTCCAGATGTTCCAATTGTTCCAATTAATTTTGTGGATGTGCTATTTTTCCTTATTATATACTTAACTAATTAATAATTAATAAGATATATATAAAAAAAGAAAATATGCATGTGAAGCCTCCCTTAAAAAAACTGGAACAACTGGAACATTTGGAACAAAACGAAGAGTAGGACCATGCTTACTCTTTTATCTCACAACTTCCTCTCCAAAGCCATTCATGCACGATACACATGGGAGCATCCCAAGATGCTGACAGCCCTATCGGTTTATTTTTCAGAACCGTTAGTTTCACCAATCACACCTTGCCAGCTGACCAACATACCGTTGTCACTTGCACCTTCGATTGTCACCAAGTAGCGTTTTGACACATCAGAAGAATAAAACTGCAACGAAGCACAACCATCATCTCCCACCACAAC
>Ga0129310_1000517_pt1 | contig 46351 bp, 44 predicted proteins | sample Go1ome_2_FD_94433 | JGI IMG/M metagenome (GOLD analysis project Ga0129310, IMG submission 94433) | Western lowland gorrila individual fecal microbial communities from Wisconsin, USA - Go1022A metagenome | ecosystem: Host-associated > Mammals > Digestive system > Large intestine > Fecal | place...
AAGATAAAGTCTGCGGATGCCGTTGAAATCCATCGCTGATTAGCGAGGTCCCTTACGAGCTTAGCAGCGCGATGCATTTCACAGAGCGGGAGTGTGCTCCGCAGACTTTATCTTCGCCCGCAGTCCCACACCACGACAATCTTCCCCCGGGACGAAAGACTCATATACACCCCACCCGTCCGCTGGCCGTACCGGCGGCGTCCTCACCTGCTCAATTAAATTTTAAAATCGTCTTGTAAATTTCCTCTGCTTCCGCTATAATAAAAAAACACTACATCTGACATTCAACCGACAACTGCCGGCTTGTTTTCTGAATATCTGCCGATAGTTCTTTCTGCGGAGTAAAGGCGGTTTTATTTACTCAGAATTGCATCAATTTCTTTTCCGTCCAGTACCCGTTTTTTAATTTTCATTTGTCATTGTACCCTGAGTCTTTTTATTTCTGTTTATTCTTTTATCTGTTACACTGTCTGTCTCTATCTATATTTTAATCCAAAGCTTTCTTTGAATCCTATCTGTCCCGCTCTGCTGCACTTATGGCAGCCTTTCTTCTTTCATTTCTCATGCATCTGCTCTCATAGCAGTTGACATAATATTCCATTCAGGAGGTATTTTATGATTTATGAAACTTTTTTAACTACCATTCACTCACTTGTTCAGGAAAAACTGGAGGGCCGGGCTGAAGTATCCCTTCGGCGTGTCCTGAAAAATAACGGGCTTCTCCTGGACGGCCTGTCTATCTCTTCATCGGTTTCCGCATTCTCGCCGACTGTGTATCTGAATTCCTATTATGACGAAGAAGAAGGCGGACTACCTCTCCCCATCATTGCCGAGCAGATTCTTCTGCTCTATGAGGAGGGCGATGGACTGCCCTCGGAGCTGGCAGAACAACTGAAGGATTTTGAAAAGGTGAAAGACCGGATTGCCTACAAACTTATCAATGCGGAGGATAACGCCGTTCTTTTATCGGGAGTGCCCCACTTCCGTTATCTGGATCTGGCTGTTGTCTTCTACATCATCGTGGCGGAAAGTGAGGAAGGGCAGATGACTGCCCTGATTCATGACGAACATCTGAACCTGTGGAATATCACTGCAGATGATTTATCGCTGCTGTCGGAGCAGAATACCGGCACCCTTCTTCCCTGCCGGATTAAACCAATCGAGGACGCCATTATGGAACTGGGAGAGGGAGATGAAGGTACGCTCACGGACGCCTCCTCCCTCTTTCCTGTCAATCTCTATGTCCTGACCAACGAAAAGGGCATCAACGGCGCCTCCTGCCTTCTGTACAAGGATGTATTAAAAAACTTCGCGGCACAGGTAGACGATGATCTTGTCATCCTTCCCTCCAGTATCCACGAAGTTTTGCTGGCGCCTTATAAAAAGGCGCTGTCTCTCGATGAGTTAAATGAAATGATTTTCTGCATCAATCGTTCCGAAGTACCTGTGGAAGACCGTCTCTCGGATCACATCTACTTCTATTCCAGGGAACAGAACTGTCTCTATCTCCCACCGAATCTCGAATCTAAGTCTTCTGTACCAGGCGGAACAATGAATCCACAATAAATATGGCAAGCGCCATCGCTCCGGCTATCTGTATGGTCTGTACCAGGTGGTAGGTGGAAAGATCCGCCAGCCCCTGTATCATAAAATAGACACAGCGGTAAACGGAGGCTCCCGGCACAGTGGGCAGGATCCCTGCTACCAGAAATACCGTAACCGGAGCTTTTAAGACCCTTGCAAAAATATGGCTCAGGATTGATACCACCAGACTGGAAAGAAAGGCCGCCATAATCAGGGAGCGTCCCGCCTGAAGCGCCAGCAGGTAGACAAACCAGCATACCCCTCCGGCCGCTCCCGCATAGAGCAGAAATTTCTTCGGTACGTCCAGAATAATGGAGAATCCGAAAATAGCCAGAAAGGCAGCCGCACTCTGTACTGCAAGTTCTGTCATAAGCCACCTCCCATCATTCCGAATACGACCATTGCGGCGCCGACACCGGAGGCCACACCCAGAGCCACCACAATCGCCTCGGCGATTCTGGCCACACCGGAGCTGTAATCCCCGTTCAATGTGTCGCGGATGGCCGCAGTAAAGGTTACGCCCGGTACCATGGGCATGATGGCGCTGATGATCACGGCATCAATATTCATACTGAAGAATACCAGCCGCTGTATCAGCAGCGCCGTCACCGCCAGGGCAAAGGAGCCGGCTGCATTCTGGCAGAAGTCATTGAACCTGAGGCGCGAGGCTCCTGTAACCGCCAGGGCCAGGACGAGCCCAACAACCCCTGCCGCCACACAGTCCAGCCAGTTTCCGCCGAATAATACGGCAAAGAAAGCCGATGTCATGATATAACCGATACATTTATGGAGAAAACCATACTCTATATTCGTCCGGATTTCTTTTAATTCCTCCTGCGCCTCTTCCACCGTCATCTCACCTGCACAGAACCGCCTGGATATATTGTTCACCCGGTACACCCGGTTTAAATTAGTCGATCGTTTATTCACTCTCTTGACAACTGTAATTGCGCTGATCGAAGGATCGGAAAGCGTCGCAAATATTCCCGTTGCAAGTGCGAAAACTTCTATTCCCTCCAGGCCGGACTGCTTCAGTATCCGGCTGACCGTATCCTCGATACGGTATACCTCGGCCCCGCTGACCAGCATAATTTCCCCCGCCAGCACGGCCATCTCTATCAGTGCCTGATAATCCATTCTATGCTACCCCATCTATCGTATTTACCGGAAAACCGTCAGGCCCCGGAGCGGTTGTTAAAAATCCCTGCTTCTCACCGCTGCTTATTAAAATATTCTGCTGCCAATCTGAAATACGATAACTGCTGCCGTCCAGGCAACCGCCAGCTGAAAAGCCATCATCAGAAGCGTCCAGCGCGTAGACTGTGTCTCTCTTCTGATTGTCGCAATCGTGGCAATACACGGTGTGTATAAAAGGCAGAAGATCATCAGTGCATAAGCATTAACTCCCCCAAACCCTGCGCCTCCTAATATTGCGGAAAGCTGTGTCATGCCGGAAGCCGAATTAATATTACTAATCCCGTAAAGCACGGAAAAACTGGAGACCACCACTTCTTTGGCCGAAATGCCGGAAATCAGTGCAACTGCGATCTGCCAGCTTCCGAGTCCGGCCGGCGCCAGTATCGGCGTCAGACTATGACCGATAATCGCCGCAAAGCTTTCTGAAACATCATTAATAAGACCTGACGGCCCGATATTCAGAATAAACCAGAGGATGATTGAAGCAATAAAAATCGTCGTCCCTGCCTTTGTCAGATAATCCTTGACCTTATCCCATACATAGATAGCGACAGTCCTCAGATTCGGCGTCTTATATTCCGGCAGCTCAATCAGAAGAATATTATCGTATTTTTCATTTGAAGATCTATGTACAATATATGCCACCAGAATCGCGACGGCCAGACCTATCACATAAAGTGAATAGGCTACCAGAAGCGCCTTCTGAGGAAAAAACATCTCTGAAAACAGGACATAGATCGGCAGTCTGGCCGAACAGGACATAAACGGAGTGATGAGTATCGTCCTCCTTCTGTCCTTTACGCTCTCCAGCGCCCTTGTTGCCATGACGGCAGGAACCGTGCAGCCAAACCCCAGCAGCATCGGAAGGAATGCTTTTCCCGATAGGCCCACCATCCCCATTGTCTCATTCATCACATAGGCAACGCGGGACATATAACCGCTGTCCTCCAGAAACGCAAGTGCCATAAACAGGATGAAGATATTCGGCAGAAATGTCAGTATTCCGCCGACGCCTGCAATGACACCGTCCACAACAAGGGAGATCACCCAGTCAGACGCATGCAGCCCCTGAAGTACGGTAAGCGCTGAGGCGGAAAACCAGTTCAGGCCGCTCTCGAAATATCCCTTCAAAAAATCTCCCACTGTAAACGTAAAGAAAAATACGAGGGCCATAATACCCAGAAAAACAGGAATTCCCCAGACAGGATGCGTCATAATCTGATCCACCTTGTCGGTAAAGGCTGATTTCTCCGCCTTATTAAACAGGCACTCTTCTATTATTGCCTCGATATAATCATATTTTTCATTAATGATATTCTTCTCATAATTCTTGTCTATGATGTCATGCAGATCCACCGGATGATCTTTACAGACCTCCTCGTCGTATTCCATCATCTTAATCGCATGCCAGCGCATATTGTCCAATTGGCCGAAATGCGCTTTTAAGACGACCTCAATCTTGGCAATCCTGTCCTCAATTGAATCAGAATAGCGGACCACGACTCCCTGGGGCTCCTCCTCATAATGATGCACTACCGCATGCATCAGTACATCCAGCCCCGTTCTTTTCCTGGCCGAAACCGGTACGACCGGAATATGCCCGAGCATCTCCGGAAGTCGGTGCAGATCAATCTCCATGCCCCGGTCTTCGACTATATCCATCATATTGAGAGCCAGGATGACCGGCTTCTTAAGCTCCAGCAATTGAAGCGTTAAATACAGGTTCCTCTCGAGGGAAGATGCATCCACCACATTGATTATTACATCAACCTCGTTATCCTCTATACATTTTCTGGTGACCCGTTCCTCTATGGTATAGGACGTCAGACTGTATATTCCCGGCAGATCAATGACTTTGATGGGACGTCCTTTATAGCTGGTCTCGCCTTCCACCCGCTCAACCGTAACGCCGGGCCAGTTGGCCACCTTCAGTTTAGCTCCTGTAAACGCGTTAAACAGCGTAGTTTTTCCACAGTTTGGATTTCCAACAAATCCAACCGTGATCTGTCCGTTATCTGCCTTCATGACCAGCGCCTCCCCGATTGTATTTCTGCTGGGTATGCTCTTGCCAGGATGACTCCCTGATCTCAATTCCATCTGCTATTTTCTGGCCCAGCGCCAGCCTCGTCCCTCTGACGTTGATAATCAGGGTTCCGCTTTTCTTCTTATTCAAAACGGTTACTTTTGTATGCTCATTGACTCCCAGAGCCTCCAGACGCCTGGTCAGACACTCCTCAATCATAACTTCCTGGACAATGTAACTTTTCCCTATTTCACCTTCATAAAGCTTCATGGTTAGTCACCTCTTCCCTATCGCTTTATCAATTGTAACCGTCCTGTGATTCCTTGTCAATTATCTTCCAGCTCCAGAAGCATTTTTTTAATTTCCGTCATCCGGTCACGCAGCGCCGCCGCTTCCTCAAAGTTCAGCTCTGCTGCCGCCTTATGCATCTTTTTCATCAGTTCTTTAACCAGCTTCTCCAGTTCCTTCTTATCCATCGATTCCGGATCCTTGGTCACTTCGTTGGTAATGCCTTCCGCGGCCTGGGAAATCGTAATCAGATCGCGTACCGCCTTCTTAATCGTAGTCGGCGTGATTCCATGTTCCTCATTATATGCCTGCTGGATCTTCCGTCTTCTCTCGGTCTCAACGATCGCGGCGCGCATGGAATCAGTTATGTTATCCGCATACATAATAACGTGGCCTTCTGAGTTTCTGGCCGCACGGCCCACCGTCTGGATAAGTGACGTCTCCGAACGCAGGAAGCCTTCTTTATCCGCATCGAGAATCGCCACCAGGGAAATCTCCGGAATATCCAGCCCCTCTCTCAGCAGGTTGATTCCCACCAGAACGTCAAAAACATTGAGACGCATATCCCTTATAATCTCCGCTCTCTCCAGAGTATCAATATCCGAATGGAGATATTTGACGCGGATCCCCACCTCGCGCATATAATCCGTCAGATCCTCCGCCATTCTCTTGGTCAGCGTGGTTATCAGGACTTTAAATCCTTTTTCCACCTCCCTGTTGACCTCGGATACAAGATCGTCAATCTGTCCTTCCACCGGACGTACTTCGATTGGCGGATCCAAAAGTCCCGTCGGACGTATAATCTGCTCCGTCCTGAGCATCTCATGCTCCTCCTCATATTTGGATGGTGTGGCGGAAACAAACATAATCTGATCTATCTTGCTCTCAAACTCCGAGAAATTGAGAGGACGGTTGTCAAGAGCCGACGGAAGGCGGAACCCAAAGTTGACAAGCGTCTGCTTTCTGGAACGGTCTCCCGCATACATGCCCCGGACCTGCGGCAGGGTTATATGAGACTCATCGACAATAATCAGGAACTCCTCCGGAAAATAGTCAATCAGCGTACAGGGCGGCTCCCCGGGCAGGGAACCGGTCAGATGGCGGGAATAGTTTTCAATTCCGGAACAGAATCCCGTCTCCCGCATCATCTCCACATCAAAATTAGTTCTCTCTGAGATACGCTGGGCCTCCAGAAGCTTATCCTCGCTCTTGAATTCAGCCACGCGCACCTTCAGCTCCTCAAGGATATTCGTGGCCGCCTGCTCCATCTTCTCCCTCGGGATAACATAATGGGAAGCAGGAAAAATCGCGATATGTCCCAACTGGGACTTGACCTCCCCGGTCAGCGTATCGATCTCTGCGATCCGATCCACCTCATCCCCGAAAAACTCAACCCGGTAGGCGTCTCCGGCCGAATACGCCGGATAAATCTCCAGCACATCACCACGGACACGGAAGCTGCCGCGTTTGAAGTCCATGTCATTTCGCGTATACTGAATGTCAATCAGCTTATGAATAATCTCGTCCCGATCCTTTATCATACCCGGACGGAGTGAAATTACCATCTCCTTATAATCTATGGGACTGCCCAGGCCATAAATACATGAAACCGACGCCACGATGATAACATCCTGACGTTCAGACAGGGCAGCCGTCGCCGAATGGCGCAGCTTGTCTATCTCATCATTGATGGAGGAGTCCTTCTCGATATAAGTATCGGTAGACGGGACATAGGCCTCCGGCTGGTAGTAATCGTAATAGCTCACAAAATACTCCACCGCGTTCTCCGGGAAGAACTCCTTGAACTCCGAATAAAGCTGGGCGGCGAGAGTTTTGTTATGGGCAATGATGAGGGTCGGCTTCTGCAGCTGCTGAATCACATTGGCCATGGTGAAGGTCTTGCCGGAACCAGTAACTCCCAGTAACGTTTCGCATTGATTGCCTTCTTTAAAACCTTTGACCAGGGCTTCGATTGCCTGCGGCTGGTCGCCGGTGGGCTTAAATTCTGAGTGTAATTTAAACTCCATAGTGTGTTTTTACCTCCTTGGTGACCCGATAAAAAGTACGAATATTCTTGAACTCCTTTAATTCTGAATAGAACTGCACTTCAATAATTTTTAATACAAGGATTATAGCACAGGCGATATAAAAAGTATAGGCACAAAAGAACATTTGTTCCTTTTGTGCCCATTCTATGTTACTGCTTGCAGAACGCCGCTTTTCAGCGGGGGTGTAAATGATGTGAACAGTAACATATTACTAGTATTTTAACACTCTCAGCGTCACCTTCATCCCCCGGTTTTCCTCGCTCTCCACTTCGATTCCGCAAGCCTCCCCATAGCACAGCTTAATTCTCTGATTGACATTCCACATGCCGAAGCCGCGTTCATCGCATCTGGCCGTCTGCTCTGAATTAATTCTCTTCTGCAGTTTAGCGAGACTCTCCGGATCCATTCCATTGCCCGTATCCTCCACTGTGAAAATCAGAAATTCCCCGTCCTCCCCGGCAGCTGCCTTTGTATCATCCCCGGCCGCTTCCTGATTCGTCTCTGCCTGGGCCGCCCCGCCGCCCTGCGTACTGCATCCCATAAGCAGTCCCGCTGTCATGACTGCCGCTAAAAAGCATCCGGCCGTTCTCTTCCATGTTCTCATTTCCTTCATTCTCTTCATCGTATCGCTCCTTCTCCTTTTCATGGCTGAAACATATATCCGGCCGAACAGTTACATTGATCCATACTTCCGGCCGAACGGTTACTGATAATTATGCATAATTTTTGGTTGAGATTTTAAAATCTTTTATGTATTTTCTATAATGATTTTAACAATTACATCCGGGGGAGTAAATTCAATTTTATCTTCTGTTTTTTATACTTTTTTGACCTGGCCATACCGGCAGCGTCCCCACCTGCGTGGCTAAACTACTTGACAACCTCCCCTCAATCGCTCAAAATAAAATAAATGTATGAAAGAACAAGGAGGAACAACATGTACAGTTTTGCCAACGATTACAGCGAAGGTGCGCATCCGCGCATTTTGGAAGCAATGATGAATACAAACCTGGAACAAAATCCGGGATACGGAAAAGACGGACACTGTGAAAGAGCTGCCGGACTGATTCGGAAAGAGTGCGGACGGGAGGATATTGATGTCCACTTTATTCCCGGCGGCACTCAGACCAACCTGCTGGCAATTGCAAGGGCCTTACGCCCTCATGAGGCTGTGATCTCCGCCGAAACCGGCCATATCAACTGCCACGAAACGGGAGCCGTGGAAGCTACCGGACATAAGATTCTCACCATACCATCGGCCGACGGAAAAATCCACGCCGCCGAAGTTTCTAAGCTCATCCGGCAGCACAATGCGGAGTTTACCGTACATCCTAAATTAGTCTACCTATCTAACACAACTGAGCTGGGAACACAGTATACAAAACAGGAACTGGAAGAGCTGAGCCATTTGTGCCGCCTGAACCATCTCTATCTGTTCCTGGACGGCGCCAGACTGGCCTCGGCGCTGACGAATGCCGCTAATGATATCACGCTGGAGGATTTGGCCGCGCTTACAGATCTGTTCTATATCGGCGGCACGAAGAACGGAGCGCTGTTCGGTGAGGCGCTGGTAATCGTGAATCCGGATCTGAAATCCCACTTCCGTTACCATTTAAAGCAGAGAGGCGCGATGCTGGCTAAGGGATGGCTCCTGGGGCTGCAATTTGAGACGCTCTTCACCGACGGACTTTACTATGAGCTCGGGCAGCATGCCAACGAGATGGCCGGCATTCTCAGAGCCGGTTTCAAAGACTGCGGTTTTTCCTTCCTCTCCGACACTGCCTCCAACCAGATATTTCCTATTGTCAGCGCAAAACTGGCGGAAACTCTGGCGAAGGAATATACATTTGAGACGGAGCGTGTATTCGATAACGGAGATATGGCTATCCGTTTTGTCACTTCCTGGGCAACGCCGGAAAAAGCGGTCCGTGATTTTGTGTCTTACCTTAAAAACTGTAATTAATTGAAGGCAGTGACCTGTGCGCGGAGTGAGCAGGGTAACAGTTCAGCCATGATGTATTCCGCGAAGTGTTTTCGCTGTTTTTTGCGAAAATCCCGAGTTGTGCGGCGCGAAACGGCGTTTTTTTGCCGTTTAAAAACTCGCTCTGGTAATTATCACCGTTCTGTGATAATATAAGGAGTTCACAATTGATTAGTCATAGAAGCGAAGGAAAATACCATTATATGAATTTTAAAGATTTGCAATTATCCCCCCTGCTATTAAAAGCGCTGGAAGAAAAAGGCTATGTAAGCCCTTCCCCTATTCAGGAAAAGGCCATTCCCCATGTGCTGGCCGGCCGGGACGTGCTGGGCTGTGCCCAGACCGGCACCGGAAAACAGCCGCATTTGCGCTTCCCATTATACAAAATCTGATGAAGCCGTCCGAAAAAAAATATTCAAAAAGGGTAATACGCTCCCTGATTCTTACACCTACCAGGGAACTCGCCCTGCAGATTGCCGAGAATTTTAAGGAGTACGGCTCCCGCACCTCCGTCAGATGTGCCGTCATCTTCGGCGGAGTTTCCGCAAATCCCCAGATTGAAGAGCTGCGCCGCGGTATAGACATACTGGTTGCCACACCGGGCCGGCTTAATGATTTAGTCGGACAGGGTTTCGTTGATTTGGCTCATGTGGAAATTTTTGTTCTGGATGAAGCAGACCGTATGCTGGATATGGGATTTATCCATGATGTAAGAAAAATTATCTCATTGCTGCCGGTCAGAAAACAGACCTTGCTTTTCTCAGCAACCATGCCCGCGGAAATCCAGGCGCTGACAGATAAGCTTCTCCATAATCCGGCCAGAGTAGAGGTCACCCCTGTCTCATCAACCGTAGATATCATCGATGCTTCCCTGTATTATGTGGATAAAGAGAATAAGCGCTCTCTGCTGGTATATCTCCTGAATCATGAGGACATCACATCCACTCTTGTCTTCACCCGGACAAAACACGGCGCCGACCGTGTTGCTAAATTTTTAGTAAAAAACAGGATAAGCGCCGCCGCTATTCACGGAGATAAATCCCAGGGAGCCAGACAAACGGCCCTGAGCCATTTTAAATCGGGCGAGATTCAGGTCCTGGTGGCTACGGATATCGCAGCCAGGGGCATCGATATCGAAGAACTCTCCTGTGTCATTAACTTTGATCTTCCCAATATTCCTGAGACATATGTCCACCGCATCGGAAGAACCGGACGGGCCGGGCTGGGCGGACGGGCTATTTCCTTCAGCGACATTGAAGAGAAGGCATATGTCAAGGATATAGAAAAACTTACCGGGAAAGCGATTCCTGTCGTGGATACACATCCTTATCCTATGGCAGTATTTGCCGTTCCTCCGAAAGAGACGAAGCCGCGCCCTTCAAGAGTTACGGCAAAGAGTTCCGTAAAATCACAGACAAAAGCCCAGAGCGGCAGTCAGACAAAAAAACGGGCGAATACCCAGTCAAAAACTCCGGCCGGGAAACTTGTTAATCCGCAGAAAAAAGCTCCGACGGAAAAACCCGTCACCTCTCCGAAAAAAGCTCCGGCAGAATCCCCGGCAAAAAAGCGTTTGAATCCACCGGCAAAAGAAAAGACAGGCTTTTTCTCCCGGAGAAAAAACTCCGGAGGAAAGTAATTTTCAAACACGCTCAAAACTGATTTCCGGGAAAGTCCGTGCCGCCGGTTTGGCAGTACGGACTTTCCCGGAGTTAGGAGTCTTACGGCACTCGCGCACACAGGTCACCGTCATCAATAAAAAAGAGAAACCCCGTACCGCTTTTACGCGATATGGGGTTTCTCTTTTCAGCAGCTGGGCCACAAGGATTCGAACCTTGAAAATGACGGAGTCAGAGTCCGTTGCCTTACCATTTGGCGATGGCCCAATCTTTATTAAGATTCCGCAGTCTGTTTTATGTCGGCTGCGGAATCTATTATATCATATTGATGGATTTCGTCAAGGCTTTTTTAGCATTTTTTGTAATTTTTTAAACAAAATGTGGAATTCGTTCTAATACTATCCGGCGGCCGCTTCACTTTGGGCCGGAGGGACGGTCTGTTCCCCTGCCGGCAGGCTGGTATTCTCCGGTTCAGTTGCCGGAAGCGTCTCAGGTATGCCGGAGGATTCTGCCGGAGCTGCAGTTTCTTCCGGTTTCTGGCTCTCCTTCGTCTCCTCCGTTTCCTCCGTTTCCTCTTCATCGCCTTCCGTCACCTCATCGGCAATATCCGGCGTATCGAAGTATCCCTTAATGCTTGCATAGGAGCCACCGTCTCTCGGAGCCACGCCGGCCAGAATAAATTCATAATCGGCACCGCCCTCCAGGCCTTTTATCGAAATCTCACAGGAATCGGAACTGGTGTCGGTGATCATGGCCGAATAGCTTCCGCCGTTTTCATCCTTTACTGAAACAGTCGGGTTCTTCCATTTCACCTTGCCTTTAAATACGACATTCAGTTTTCCATCTTCAAAATCCACATAATCGATCTTGGCTTTTTTGCCCGACTGGCCTTCCTGCGGCTCCTCCCCCGCTTCCGTTGATGTCGCGGGCGCGGTCGTATGAGGCTCAGTAGGCGGCGGAGTTGGAGCTGTCTCCGATGACGGCAGCTCAGACGAACTTTCCTGTGTGGATTCTTCTTTTGTCTCCGCTCGGGAAGCGGTACTGCTCTCGCGTCCGGAGCTGCTTGGTCCCAGGGTGTCTTCCCCAGCCGGTTCCCCGTCATCCTCCCTGCGCACCGTATAAGCGCGGTCGGTGATTTCTTTTGCTATCTGCTCCATCGTCATTCCGGCGAATGCTTCCATGTCCTCTTCGCCGAGATCATTTTCATCAATTAATTCCTGCAGAAAGTATGCCTTACCATAAGAAATTCCATATTTCTGCGCCAGCTCCCTGACTTCGCCTGTGACAGGGGCCTGCTGATCATAGACAACTGCCTGTACCTTGTGTTCCTCCAATGAGGCCTCAATATCAACCACGACATTCTGGCGCAGTTCGGAAGCCTTCTGCCGGTCATCATTGGCTACCGTTACAAGTATGGCGTTGTCCAAATCACTTAAATAACCATGACGTACCATGGATCCGATGAGTGCATTTACCGCGATGTCCACATCCACATGTTCCAAATCCATGTTGTCCAGGATCTCTTCGGCATCGCTGTTCAGCGGCTCCGCCTTCAGTACCTTATCATTACGGTTCACTGAAAGCTCGATACTGGGATTGACATCGATTCCAATAACCGATTCAACTCTTCCGTTCTGATATATGGCTACTCCCGTACCCAAAACGGCTACGCACAGGCATGCCGCAGCTACGGTTACCGCTGTGCGCATCCTCCGGTATATCCTCGTCACCTTTGACGGCCCGATATGGATTTCCTGAGGTGTTGTCAGATCGATTTTATCTAATATATCGGGAGTCAGGGTATCCACTGCCGATTTCAGATGTTTCGCTATCTCATCATTATTCCATTGTAAGTCTGAGTGATCGGTCAATGTTCTCCCTCCTCTCTCAGATGTTTCTGTAATTTCTTCATGGCACGATTGTATTTGGACAGCACAGTTGCCAGCGGCATCTCCAGATCCGCTGCAATCTCCCTGTGTTTCATGCCTGCTGTTGTATGTAACAGCACAATCTGCCGTTCCTCTTCGTTCAGGATATGGAGCGCTGCTTTAAGCACCATTTTGTCGGCAGCATCTTCTATCTGCGGACAGAACTCTCCCAATTCTCCTTCTGAGAGGTCAGAAAGACCAATATCGGCTTCCCTTTTCTGATCCCGGAACTTCATATAGCAGAGGTTTCTGGCAATGGTAAACATCCAGGCCAGCGGTTTCCCCTGAGATTTATAGCCCGCAGCAGAAGTCCAGATTTTCAGATAGGTCTCCTGCATGATCTCTTCTGCATCCTGCGGGTTTCGCAGAATCGACAGAATAAAGCCGTATATGGTTTTATCCGTATTCTGATAGAGTCTTTGAAATGCCTCTTTGTCGCCCTGGGCAACTCGTAAAAGCAGTTTCTCATCACTTAATTTATCATAAGCGACCGCCTCTTCCAGGGTTGTAAATATCCCCATCAAAAACATGGACTAAATTTCCTTTCTATTAATTTAATGCAAAGGAGCCGTTTCTTATTGCACACTTTGGAAAATTTTTTCTTCATATGCAACAGCGGAAAGAAACAGCCCCTTTGCAGGCGCTGTCTTTCCCGCCAGACTCCTGTCAAGGCTTTCCAAAGCCTCTTTAACGGACTGCACGCTCCGTTCGTAGAGCCCGGTTTCCACCAGAGTTCCAACTATAATACGCACCATATTGTAGAGGAACCCATTTCCCTCCAGCAGGATTTCAAGCTGCGTGCCGTCCCTGCGTATATCAATTCGGCTGATTGTTCTCACCGTCGATTTCTTTGTCTTTTTGAGTGAGGAAAACGCTCTGAAATCATGGGTTCCGACGAGAATTGACGCGGCCCTTTTCATTATTTCCAAATCAGGCTCTTTGCCAAGTCCGTACCTGTATTTCCTCTCAAACACATCATTTTTGTCCGCTGTTTCTATCCTGTATATATAGGTCTTAGACAGGGCATTCAGACGGCTGTGAAACCGGGGCCGGGCCTCCTCTGCGGCCAGCACCCTGATGTCTTCCGGAAGATATTCATTCAGATAGTTTTTAATTCGGATCATATCGGCAGCTTCTGTTTGACTGCCGCAAAAAGCAGACAGAGGAAGATGAAAATTAGCCACCTGACCCAGTGCATGGACACCTGCATCCGTCCGGCCGGAGCCATGAACCTCCACCGGCCCGCCTGCCAGACGCGAAAGAACAGCCTCCAGCTTTCCCTGAACCGTCTGCTGTGTGTTGCCCTGCTTCTGCCACCCGTCATAACGGGTTCCGTCGTACTGTAATAAAATTCTTATGTTCTTTTCTTCCACTTATTCTGAACCCCCGCTTTATTTTTCCCTCTCTTTTCAGCTTTCCCTGATATCAGGAAACAAATACAGGCATAAAGAATTGTACCTGTCACGGCTCCGCTCATATCCAGCCATACATCGCTGATCTGACCGGATCGTCCTTCTGTGAAAAGCTGTAATGTCTCGTCCACAAACGGGATAAAAAATATAAGCAGCATATGGAGCTGTCTTCTGAAAGCTGCGCCGCAGTCCAGATTTCTCATGCTCTGGAACAGCAGAATGCCAAGAAGCGTATATTCTGAAAAATGGGCGCATTTCCTGATAACGTGTTCTGTCAGCCATGGGGCCGAAAGTCCGGCCGCACCAATCGCCTGATGTACCAGACGCATGACAAATCCACTTTCCTCAGAAGAAAGATCCGCCGGTGTAAGGGAATTTGAGAAGATAAATACCACATAGGCCGCCAGTACCACATGCCATATTGTTTTCTTATACACGGCTTTAATGCTCCTGTCCGATATCTAATATTTTACTCGATTTTATAGCCTTTACCGCCCGGTGGATTGCCTCCTCATCCTGGACCAGAGCCATCCTGACATATCCTTCTCCCGAAGGGCCGAAAGCGCTTCCGGGGGTCACGAGAACCCCTGTCTGCTCAAATAACTCCTTTACGAATTCGAGAGAGGTATCAAAATGTCCGGGTACTTTAGCCCAGACAAACATTGTTGCTTCCGGTTTATCAATCTTCCATCCGATCTCCGCCAGCCCTTCACAGAGCAGATCACGCCGTTTTTCGTAGGCTGCCCTGGTCACTGCCACACAGCTCTGATCGCCTGTGACTGCCGCTGCCGCCGCCTTTTGGATCGGCAGAAACAAACCGTAGTCCATATTTGATTTTAACGTTTTAAGACGGCCGACTACCTCCCGGTTCCCGATGCAAAAGCCCACTCTCGCACCGGCCAGCCCGTATGTCTTGGAAAGGGAGTTAAATTCCACCCCCACTTCCCTGGCCCCCGGAAAGCGCAGAAAACTTCCGCAGCTCTTTCCGTCAAAGACAAGCTCGCTGTATGCGTTATCATGAAGCACGATTATATTATATTTTTTAGCAAAAGCGATCAATTCGCGGTAGAAGCTGTCAGGCGCCACAGCCGTGGTCGGGTTGTTCGGATAGGAGACAATCATCAGTCTGGCCTCCATCGCCACTTCCTCGGGAATCTCGCTCAGATTTATAACGTAATGATTCTCTTTTTTCTGCGGCATATAGTACAGGGACGCGCCTGCCAGAGACGGGCCGTCCGCAAATATCGGATAGCAGGGATCCGGAACCAGTACCCTGTCGCCCTCGTCCACAATCGACAGGGCAATATGGGCCAGGCCCTCCTGGGAGCCCAGAAGAGAACAGATTTCCGTCTCCGGGTCAAGCTCCACACTGTAACGGTTTTTGTACCACCGGGATACCGCATTTAAAAGTTCCTTCTGATCACTGATAGCGTAAATATAATTCTCAGGCACCAGACATTCTTCGCTCAGAACCTTCAGGATATGGGGGGCAGGAGGAATATTCGGCGCGCCGATACTCAAATCCACAATCTCTTTTCCCTCCTCCAGCCTCCTATGTTTCATCTGGGCCAGCATCGTAAAAACACCTTCCCCGAAGCGGTCCATCCTCTTTGCAAATTCCATCTGATTTCCTCCGTTCTTTTGCAGGGCAGAAAAAGCCAATTTAAGTCATTATATTACAAAGGGGGCTGAAAGTAAAGAGCTGGCGGAGTGTTAATCCGCCATAGCCTTCACAGCCGGCTCTATGACATCGCGCTCTGTCACGGTTGAATAATCAAGGGCCAGAAGTTCCTTTTCATTTGAAATAACGTATAAATCACGCTCCCGGTCCGGCCACTCACTGATATAATTATAATCAGGATCCTCCTCCGTAAGCTTAGCGGTACCAATCCACCGGTAGTGGTATCTTACAACCGACGTTCCGCCTTCGATCCAGCTTTCCTTTATCTGCACATCCCAAACATTCCCCCTGTATACGGGGTATGTTTTTTTAGTAGATTGAATGATCCAGGGCAGAGGACTTTTGAAATACTCCATTGTGAGATTTTGTACTGTTCCCGCATCATCCCGTATGACGCCGCTTTCTCTCTGGTAAAAGCACAGCAGAGTCTGCTGGCTTTTTTCGCTCCATCCCTCCTCGAACGTGTAACCGCCCAGTTCTTCGAACGAAGACGGGAATTTGGCGATCCGATCGTACCTGCGTTCTTCCGTATCCTTATCGGGAAAGAGCATGACAATCTGCATAGTGAAAAATACCAGCGCCACAGTCCCGACGATAACGGTTGCAACGATATAAATCATGGCTTTTCCCGTTTTTGTGGTATTTTCCGTCTCCCTCACCATCTCCAGTATTTTGCCGCAGTATAAAGCAAACATTATAAACAGAATCAACAGCAGTGTGATTGGGATAGCCCTTGATTTTCCTCCTGAGCAGATCACAAATGCAAGCATTATAATAATTATGATTCCTCCCGCTATATTTCTGAACCTTACCTGATTCCAGGTAGTAACAGGAAATTTATCTGTTTTTCTGAGACTTCTCTCTGCTTTCCAGAACCATAAAGCCGGCCCGGCCAGCCGTCCGGTCATAATCAGAATCAGTATGGCGTAAAAACCAATCAGTATTATATTTTCATACGATGAGAATCGGATTCCCGGCTCCTTTATGAACGAAGACAGCATCCACAGCCATAATCCGATTGTAAACAGCTGTCCCAGCACCTTTCCCCAGGAAAATGTAATTCTTCTCTGGTTCTCCAGCCGAATCTCCGGGTCGGTCTCGATAGGAACCAAAGCTTTGTCCTCCGTATAAAAGATCTGCCACAGTGTCCCTCCATACTGGAGTTTCCAGCCCGCCTCCTCACAATACTCACGGAACTGCCGGGCGTTCCAGTTGTCCGCGCTGTCCAGCCCCGAACTGCCGGGAAGAACAGCCACACAAAAATTCAGTTTTTTCGGCTCCCCCTTCTCAAATCGCAGGATTCCGTTCTGGTGGATATTTGTTAAAAACCATCCCTTAGCCGCCTTATATTCCAGGTATTCGGCAAACGCCTCCGTCTCGTATTCCCGGAATGTAATAAATTTATACCGTATTTTTGCCATAAACGGCTTCCCCCTTCCATCCATATATGCCTATTTCATAAAGACACTGAAAATATATTTCATATCAAAACATAAGAAGTAACCGAAAAATAAAATGATTACGGCCAGGATAATTCTCACCCTGAGCTTGTCGGCGCCGTTTACCCCGGCATTCTCTTTTCTGTATCTGAACGCCTCCCGGCACATCCCTCTGAATATGACGAGCCAGCACATTGTTTTCATCAGAGGCAGAATCCCTGCTGCCGCCAGAACCGTCGCGGCAAATGCCATCATTTTCAGGCTGCTTCTGATTTTAATCTGCCCCAGTGTGCTGCTGTTCAACGACGCACCGCTTTCCGCTGCATGAACCGCTTTGTTATACCAGCATATCATACTGATTCTCCCTCCGATAAAAATACAGGACCACATAAGGAGCAGCGCGCAGGCAACGCCCTGATCCGCCGATTTAAATGTCATTCCCGAAGCAAACCACACAGCCGCCGCTAACGCGATCAGAAGAATTGCGGCAATAAAGTCGATTGCGATCAGGGCTGGCTGCATCATAATATCCCCGATAATTTCGAGTTTTGAGCCGGGATCCGTTTCGATCGGCAACAGACTCTCATCCTCGGTATAAAAAATCTGCCAGACGATTCCTCCGTATTCCAGAATCCAGCCCGCCTCGGTACAAAAATCGCGGAACATTTTCGTATCGCCGCTTTCATCTATATCAACGCTGCTGCTTCCCGGCATCAAAACCGCATTATAACGCCGCTTTGCCGGCTTACCTTTTCTGAAACGCCAGACGCTGTCAAACACATAGCCGTCAATATACCAGCCTTTCCCTGCCATCTCCTCGAGATATCTTGAAAAAGCTCCGCCTTCATATTCCCTAAAGTTATAATACCTGTAAGTCCTTCCTCCCACTACAGTGCGCCTCCCCTCATATATTCCCGGCCTTCTTCCACCAGTGTTTCCAGACGCCGGTATTCCTCCCGGAGCATGGCCAGCCCGTGATCTGTTATCTGATAATATTTCCTTCTGCCTTCGACCCCTGCCTCTTTAATCATATCTTCTTTCTCAAACTTTGCCAGCAGCGTGTATAAGGTACCCGGCCCGATCTGCATTCTCCCCCTGGATATTTCCATGGCCTTCTGCGATATATCGACGCCGCATCTTGGTTCCAGCAGTGCCAGCAGAATATAATACATCTGTTCCGTCAGGCTCTGGAACTGCTCTCTCGCCATAAACAGCGCCTCCTCTCTCTTTTATTATCGAATATCGATATTTTATAATATCATTATATTATCGATATTCGATAATGTCAATTTATACGGCATTACAACTTTCTTACGATTATAAGAATCGCGTGGATCTGTTTTTCTTTATTGTTCACACGGTTGTGTTCCACGCGGGACATTCCCGTGTGAAAAGTAACCATTCTGTTCTTTACGGTAAAATGAAATGATTCCTGTCGTAGGAAATCAGTTTCTCCTTCTGCATTTTCGACAGTTCTGCGGACAGCGCGCTGCGATCCACCGCCAGATAGTCTGCAAGCTGCTGACGGTTAAACGGAATTTCAAACCGGTTCTTTCCCTGTTTCTCAGCCTGGTAAGAAAGATAAGACAGCACCTTTTCCCGTATCGTTTTTTTGCTCATATGGTCAATCTTAGTCGTCAGAGTCAGGTTTCTTCCCGCTATGACCTTCAGCAGGTTCTGTATCACCCTGGAATGGAACCGGCATGCCATGGAACAGACCGTCAAGAGACGCCCCACCTCCAGAAACAATACTTCCGTATTCTCTTCGGCCATCACACTGACCATAAGGGGTTCCCCGCCTGCGCAGGCATAGCTCTCACCAAAAAGCTGTCCTTCTCCCATCACGGCGATAATCTGCCGGTTCCCCCAGTAATCTTCCCGTATCACCTGAACGGAGCCGGTAAGCACCATACCGACAGACGTTATGGTATCTCCCATGCGGAAGATGTACTCATCCTTCTTATACGTTTTATTAACGGCGGAAAGGCATTTCAGGACACTTTCCGCCTCTTCCTCCGAAAATCCCCAAAAAAGACTGGTATCGGTAAAATGAAACTTTTTCATTTTTATCTCCTTTTCGTTGTAATTACAACAGACATATTGTCTCAATTTTAATATACTGTAGTCACAAGTTCAAGAGTAATATGATGATTGTTACTGCACGAACCTGTCTGAACTGTTACAAACCGGACGCGAATTGAAACGGCAAAGAAAGAGAGGAGAAATAGATGATAAGAAGAATTATTAAAATTAACGAAGAGAAATGTAACGGCTGCGGTATCTGCGCCGCCGCCTGTCATGAAGGCGCCATCGGCATGGTAGACGGAAAGGCAAAGCTTTTGCGGGACGACTACTGTGACGGACTCGGTGACTGCCTCCCCGCCTGTCCTACGGGCGCTATTACTTTTGAGGAGAGGGAGGCGGCCGCTTACGATGAAGCGGCAGTCAAAGCAAAAGCTGCAAAAGAAATGGGGGCTGCCGGTCCGGTACACACGGCCGGTCATTCAGAAACTCCTCTTCCCTGCGGCTGTCCCGGCTCACAGAGCCGCGCAATTCCCCGGCCTTCGATGAAGGCGGAACCGTCGGCCGATAGAAGCAATGCCGAAACGGCGCCGGACGAGGACCGGAAGGGCTGCTCTGCCGTTTTGACAAGCCAGTTGTCCCAATGGCCGGTACAGATTAAACTTGTCCCGGTAAAGGCTCCTTATTTTAACGGCGCCAAACTTCTGATTGCGGCAGACTGTACCGCCTACGCTTACGCCAATTTCCACAGCGAATTCATCAAGGGAAAAATCACCCTGATCGGCTGTCCGAAGCTGGACTCCGTGGACTACTCTGAGAAACTGACGGAAATTATTAAAAACAACGATATCAAAAGTGTGACCGTTGTCCGCATGGAAGTTCCCTGCTGTGGCGGAATCGAACATGCAGCAAAAAATGCGCTGTTAGCCAGCGGGAAATTTATTCCTTGGCAGATTGTCACAATTTCCACAGACGGACGGATTCTGGATTAGAGATGTTACTCGTTGTCGTATTCCCATATGAAAAGGACGAAAAATAATGAATGATAAAAATAAAATGTTTTGTTTCCAATGTGAGCAGACTGCCGGCTGCAGCGGATGTACCGGAAACGCCGGAGTCTGCGGTAAGACCTCTTCCGTATCCGCACTCCAGGATGAACTGACAGGAGCCCTAATCGGCCTGGCCCGTGCCTGCCGGGACGTACCTGTCACAGGCAGGACCAGCCGCATTATTCTGGAAGGACTCTTTACCACTGTTACCAATGTAAGTTTTGACGGCGATTCCATCAGGGAGATGATACGCCGGGTACAGGAAGAAAAAGCCGCCATTGTTCCGGGCTGCCGGGGCTGCGGCGCCACCTGCGGCCAAAATAATGATTACGGCATGGCCGGACTGTGGTACGGGGACGAGGACATCCGCTCCTTAAAATCACTGATTCTTTTCGGGATCCGCGGAATGGCGGCCTATGCCTACCACGCCATGGTTCTCGGATACAGTGATGAGACTGTAAACCGCTTTTTCTTAAAAGCGCTGTTTTCTATCGGAGAAGACTGGGGAATGGAGGAACTGCTTCCCATCGTGCTGGAAACAGGCGAGGTCAATTTACGCTGTATGGAATTACTTGACCGGGCCAATACTGAAACATTCGGCACCCCGATTCCCACCACAGTCCCGCTCACAGTGGAAAAAGGCCCGTTCATTGTCATCAGCGGCCATGATTTATATGACTTAAAGCTCCTTCTCGAACAGACGGAAGGAAAAGGCATCAATATTTATACCCATGGGGAAATGCTCCCGGCCCACGCATATCCTCTTCTGAAAAAACATCCGCATTTGAAAGGGAATTTCGGAACCGCATGGCAGAACCAGCAGAAAGAATTTGCCGGTATCCCGGCTCCCGTTCTGTTCACTACCAACTGCCTGATGCCGGTTAAGGAAAGCTACTCCGACCGCGTATTCACGACAGAAGTGGTAGCCTGGCCCGGCCTCGTCCATATTGACGAAGATAAGGATTTTACCCCTGTTATCGAAAAGGCGCTGGAACTCGGCGGCTACCCGGAGGGCAGGGAATTCACCGGAATCAACGGCGGAAAAGAAGTGACAACCGGTTTTGGCCACGGAACCGTTCTCTCGGCCGCAGATCAAGTCGTTGACGCGGTAAAAACCGGAGCCGTCAGCCATTTCTTCCTGGTCGGAGGCTGCGACGGCGCACGGCCCGGAAGAAATTACTACACGGAATTTGTAAAACTGGCTCCCGATGACAGCATCATCCTCACACTCGCCTGCGGCAAATACAGGTTCAATGACCTGGACCTTGGCACAGTCTCCGGCCTGCCCCGCCTGATGGATATGGGACAGTGCAACGATGCATACAGCGCCATCCGTGTGGCTTCCGCGCTGGCTGAAGCGTTCGGCTGCAGCGTAAATGACCTTCCGCTGACCCTGGTGCTGTCCTGGTATGAACAGAAAGCCGTCTGCATCCTGCTGTCACTGCTCCATCTCGGAATCAAGAATATTTATCTTGGTCCGACTCTCCCGGCATTCCTCTCGGAGAATGTACTGGGATATCTGGTGGAACAGTTCCAGATTTCACCGACCGGAACGCCGGAGGAAGATTTGAAGAAGATGCTTGGAAAATAATAAAAAATAGAAAACGTATAAAATCCCGGCTCAGCGCCACCCTAATACCGAGGTGATAATATGGCATCCTATGTATCCCCGGCAGTCCGGGACAAATTTGAGTCTCTGTCCATCGATTTAAAAAACTGTATCCTGGAGCGCAACGTCCGCCTGGAAACAGTTTTCGATTTAATCCGGGTATTGGAAGAAATCGTGGCGGAGGGAGACAATTAAAACCACTGCGGTATATTTAAAAAAGCTGCATTCCCCGCCTTGAATCACAGGCGGGAATGCAGCTTTTTCCTTAGACGGAGATGGAGGGATTTGAACCCTCGCGCCGGTTACCCGACCTACCGCATTTCGAGTGCGGACCCTTCAGCCACTTGGGTACATCTCCATATTGTAAGGTGCAGCCGTTTGTACCACAACTGCACCTTTGATATTATACTAAATATTTTTGAATTTGTCACCCATTATTTTAGTATTATTCAGTTCCTTTCTCTTATCGGATTACGATTCTTCCCTGGCCGGCCGGTTCAGCATAATCGGCGCCCACACTGCCGCCGAGCTGATTATTAATATAGGCTGAAAGAATGTCCACATCTACCATTACATCATCCTGAATGACGTTACAGCCGCCAAACATCACCATACCGTCGCCGCCCTCTTTCAACATATAGTTATGGGATGCGACCGTGTAAATCCGGTCCAAATCAAGCGGTTCTCCATCAACGAGGATATCCGCCACACGGTAAGCGCCGTCCACTTTTATAAAATTCCCCTTATCATCCACCTTTACGCCGGATGGTACGGATGGATCGATCCGATATGTAAGTCCGGACACCTGCAGGAATCCTCCGCTTTCCTCCGGGTAATTACTGGAAGCCATTTCAAGAGCATCCCTGATCTGGCGGCCTGTGGCCTCCACAACACACCCCATGTTACCGTAAGGAAATACGGCAAGTGTATCATTATATGTAATGTTTCCTGTCTTGATATCGGCTCTGATTCCGCCTCCGTTGCTAAGTCCTATATCGGCTCCCAAAACCATGCGGTATGCATCGGCAGTCAAATCCCCCAGATTCGTCTCGGCGTTCCTGATCGCCCGTTGTCCGGTTGCCGGATTCAGAGTCGTCAGATTATAGTCTGAGTACCCGAGAACCACCTTCAGTGTCTCCTGGTACTGTTTCTCGATGCCCTTAATATATGCATCCGTTGCATAATCGACCGCCTTCCCCTCTGCATTGATCAGGACACTGCCGGGTATTACTAATTTCATTCCCGTCCTGAGCAGATCCGGATCTGTAATAAGACTTCTGTTGGCGGCATAAAGCTCCGTCCAGCGGTCATATGAGCCAAGTTCTCGTTTTGCAATCCGGCTCAGGGAATCTCCCTTCCTGACCGTATATTCGACCTGCGGTGAATCTCCGGGAACCTGGGCAACCAGCTCCGCTTTAATGGTTCCGTCTGTTTTAATTGTCATCTTACCTATATTTTCAAGCTTCGTCCCCGTCTGAGTGATAAGAATCTCCCTGCCCTCTTTATTTTTCACCATTTTAGCAGGAACCGTTTCATGAGAATGGCCGTCAATTAAGGCGTCAATTCCACTCGTTGCGGCAACCACCCGGTCGGATGACCAGCGCTCTGTTATCCCGTTCTCACCGAGGTGGCCCACGGCAATAATATAATCCGCACCTGCCGCCCTGGCTGCGTCCACAGTCTCCTGGATCCGGCTGTAGAGTGCCTCGCCTGTATTGTCCTCACAGAATCCGTACAGATAATTTCCGGCCCCATCCTGAAAATAAGCCGGGGATGATTTGGTAAAACTCTCCGGTGTGCAGATCCCGACAAAAGCCACCTGCGTGTCTCCGTAAGAAAACATCTTATATGGGGCAAATACCGGCTTTCCCGTTGCCAGACTTGTAAAATTGCAGGAGTAGTAACCACAGTCCAGCTTCCCTGCCAATTCCAGGAATCTGGGCATCCTGTAGTCAAATTCATGATTTCCCGGCACGGCAAAATCATATCCGACCTTATTCATGATATCAATCAGATAACCGCCGTCCGACAATGTTCCGATAGGTGCTCCCTGGATCGCGTCGCCTGCATCCACCAGTGTCACATAGGGCGTCTCCCTCTTCATCTGCCTCTTGTAAAGAGCCAGTCCGGCGTAACCGATATTATCATCAATACCGCAATGCACATCATTGGTGTAGAGAATTACAATATCCTGCGACGGGATTGCCCGTTCATTCCCGCTGCCCCGGGCGCTTATCTGGGCTCCTGCCGCTGTCAGCGGGGTTCCCGCGATAAGGGAGCAGGCCGTTAAAAGAGTCAGAAGCAGAGACAGAAATCTTCTTTTCTTTTGATTCGTCACGTTATTACCTCCTATATGTATAGCCGTATTTTGTAGCTTAAATGCAGTATATCATATTGGATGCCGGAACGCGAGTTTAACCAGGTAAATGATATGTAAAACCACATAAAAAGACGGTTTGCAGGACTCTGCGGAAATTATGCCACAGGCCCCTGCAAACCGTCTTCTATTTTATTCTTCTATTTTATGAAAGTATGGGCAGCAGGGCGGATAAACTTATCCTGCCGTATCGGCTATTCGTTGAAATAAGCGTCAATACCGTTGGCTATTCCCGCCGCAATCAGCTCCTGGTAATCGTCCTGCGCCATCTTCTGGTCTTCTTCCGGATTGCTCATGAAGCCCATCTCAATAATCGTCACCGGTATTGTGCACCAGTTAATACCGCTCATGCTGTCGGTCTCCTGCACACCTCTGTTCTTGAATCCGGTTGCCGCACAGACGTAATCCGTTATCTTTTTTGACAATGAATAGCTTTTAGCATGGAGATTCCCGTTATAGGGATTTTTGGCCGTCTGGCACATGGACAATGTTCCGTGTACGCTATTGTTGTCCAGCGAATTGGCATGAACCCGCACAAAGATGGATGCGCCGCTCTTATTGGCTATCTCCGCCCTCTCCGCATTGCTTAAGTTCACATCATTCGACTCTCGTATCATAATGACCTTGTATCCGCGTTCTTCCAGAATCCGCCTAAGCTTCTGGGACACCGAAAGCGTCAGTTTATATTCCGGCAGTTTCGTGCTGATTCCCTCCGCGCCGGCCGCCACCTTGGCCTTCATTGTCGATGAGCCGGGACCGATTGGTTCCTTTTCGGAATTCCCTTTAGCCTGATGGCCTGCGTCGATGGCCACGACCCGTCCGCCTGCAGCCGCTGAACCATCCGCGCCGGCCTGCACCGGCTGGTTTTCCAGCGCCATCACATTCTCGCCGCCTGCTCCCGTCGGATCCTCTTTGGAAAGGAATTCAGACATGACATAGCATTCCTTATCCTTGTATACTACCCTGCTCCAGCCATCGCTGTATCCGGTTCTCTTGATGCTGTCGCCTGTATTAAGCTGTGTTACAATGCTGAACTGCGTTCCGCATCCCTTACGGAGATTGACCTTATCCTCCAGGATATAAACAGTCTCATCCACTTCCGTAAAACCGTTGGCAGTCGTCAATCCGCTCTCCAAAGAGCTCATCTCTGCCACCGCGGCGCCGTCCGCTTCCTGTGCCGCCTGCACGTCCTGGGCATCTTCCAGCACAAGCATCCTGCTTTCCCCGGCTTCACCTTCCTGTGCGCCTTCCACGCTCTCACCCGGCGCCTGAGCGTCCTCTGACTCTGAGACCTGCGTTTCCTCCCGGGCCGGCAGCGGTACCTGCTCGTATTTACCGCCGCAGCCTGTGACGGCAGCTGCCGTCAGAAATAAGCTTAACAGTATTGCCGCCCCCCTGCATCCTGCTGCTTTTATCATAAAATAGTACCTCCTCCGACAACATATTCTCCATCGTAGAATACTACGGCCTGTCCCGGCGCCACCGCTCTCTGTGGATCGTCAAATACGCACTCCACCAGATCCTCACCGATTGTTCGGATCATGCAGGGTGCGCCCTTATGGCTGTAACGGATTTTGGCAGTCACTTTCATTCCATCGTCAGGAAGTCCTTCCACTGCCATCCAGTTCAGCTTACCGCAGGTAAGTCTTCTGGAAAAAACGTCCTCATTGTCTCCTATTACTACTTCATTCGTATCAGGGCGGATTTCGGTCACGAATACGGGACGGCCAAGCGCGAGGTTCAGTCCCTTCCTCTGTCCGACCGTATAGTGCGTAATGCCCTTATGGCGGCCAAGTACACGGCCGTCTTTATCTACAAAATTGCCTTCCGGTAAACGGCAATCGGTATTTTCCTCAATAAATTTAGCGTAATCGTGATCCGGGATAAAACAAATCTCCTGGCTGTCCGGCTTATGGGCCACGTTCAGTCCAATCTTGTCCGCCATCCCGCGAATCTCATCCTTCGTGTATTCACCGACCGGCATAAGCGTATGGGAAAGCTGATGCTGGGTCAGATTGTACAGTGCATACGTCTGGTCCTTCGCCGCTGTCGCAGATTTGCGCAGGGTATAACGGCCGTTCTCGAGCTGCTCGATTCTGGCATAATGGCCGGTGGCAATGTAATCAGCCCCGATGTCCATACTCCTCTTGAGCAGTGACTCCCATTTCACAAAACGGTTGCAGGCAATACAGGGATTGGGAGTCTTTCCCTCGATATACTCCTGCACAAAATAGTCCATTACATTTTCTTTAAATTCTCTTTTAAAATTCATGACGTAGTATGGAATCCCCAGGTTCTCCGCCACTCTTCTGGCGTCGTCCACCGCGCTCAGCCCGCAGCAGCCCCCGTTCTCCTCCTGAATCTCCGGCTCTTCATCCTGCCAGATCTGCATCGTCACACCGATTACGTCATATCCCTGTTCCTTCAAAAGCCAGGCCGCCACGGAGGAGTCAACTCCTCCGGACATGCCGACTACAACTTTTTTCTTTTCCATGTATCAGTACTCTTCTTCGACTTCTTCCTCACCGATGTCTGTCTTTGGCTTAGTCAGTCCTTCTATTTTGATACCATGCTTCTCTGAATAATCCCAGAGCGCCGCATGGATTGCTTCTTCTGCTAACAAAGAACAGTGTACCTTAACTGGGGGCAATCCGTCAAGTGCTTCCATCACGGCTTTATTCGTAATCTGCATAGCGTCCTGCACGGATTTGCCTTTTACAAGCTCGGTTGCCATACTGCTGGTCGCCACTGCGGCGCCGCAGCCAAAGGTCTTGAACTTAACATCACGGATAATCTGGTTGTCGTCTATATCAAGATAAATCCTCATAATATCGCCGCATTTCGCGTTACCAACCGTTCCCATGCCGCTTGCATTCTCTATTTCTCCGACGTTTCTCGGATGCTCGAAATGATCCATTACTTTTTCTGAATACATGTATTTTGCTCCTTTCAGCCCGTATCTCAAATATTATGCGTCCTGCTGCACACGTTATGCGTGCGCCGACGCCTGTTTTTTCATGTAATCCTCGTATAAAGGAGACATAGCTCTCAGCCGCGCCACAATCTTCTTAATGCTCTCCACGGTAAAGTCTATCTGCTCCATCGTAATTTCTTCGTTCAGGGTCAGACGGAGAGAGCCATGGGCAATCTCATGGGGCAGGCCAATGGCCAAAAGCACGTGGGAGGGATCCAGGGAGCCTGATGTACAGGCGGAGCCGCTGGAACCGCAGATTCCGTCCATATCCAGCATAATCAGGAGAGATTCCCCTTCTATAAACTGGAATGCAAAGTTTGCATTATTTGAGAGGCGTTTTGATGGATGTCCGTTGAGACGTACAAAAGGAACTTCCTTCATAACGCGTTCTATCAGATGATCCCTGAGGGTTTTCTCCTGCTGCGTTCTTTCTTTCATCGTAGCCATAGCTATCTCAACCGCTTTGCCAAAACCGACAATTCCTGGGGTGTTCTCCGTTCCGCCGCGGCGTTTCCTCTCCTGGGCGCCGCCGTGGATAAATGCTTTTGTCTTAACCCCGGTGCGGATATACAGGAAACCTACTCCTCTGGGGCCATTTAACTTATGAGCGCTGGAGCTTAACATATCGATATGGCACTCATCCACATTAATCGGAACGTGGCCAAATGCCTGTACCGCATCGGTATGGAACAAAATTCCGTTTTTATCCGCAATCTCGCCAATTTCCTTAATCGGCTGAACTGTGCCAATCTCATTATTGGCAAACATTACTGATATCAGGATCGTCTCGGGACGTATCGCTTTCTTCAGCTCATCTAATTTCACAACACCATACTCATCCACATCCAGATATGTCACGGAAAAGCCGCGATTCTCCAGGTATTCACAGGTGTGGAGGATGGCATGATGCTCGATTTTAGTGGTAATGATGTGGTTTCCCTTGTTCTGATAAGCCTCAGCCGTCGCAATAAGCGCCCAGTTATCAGACTCGGTACCGCCGTTCGTAAAATAGATCTCGTTCGGCTTCGCTCCCAGTGCCCCGGCAATCGTCTCCCTCGCATGAGCAATGGCTTTCTTGGGTTCTGCCGAAAAATCATATACGGAAGAGGGGTTTCCGTAAAATTCCGTAAAATACGGAAGCATCGCATCTACAACCTCCGGTCTCGTCTTTGTCGTAGCTGCATTGTCCAGATAAATAATCTGTTTCATAATAAAAAATCCGCCTTTCTTCTTATTTGTAGTAATAAAGGTAAAAGCTTCATCTACGCTTCTTATTATATAGTAAAATCCAGAAAATACAAGTAGGAATGATTACTAATTTATAAAAAAATAATATTTTACCTCTGAAAAAGACCTTAGGGTCTATATTATAGTATGAAAACAACGTGATAACAGTGCCTTATTGTACAGAAGGGCATTTTACTATATTTCCCTGCGGCTTACGATCTTATGCTTCAATGAAATTACTCCGGCCGAATAATTTCACGGCTGTGAAATATATATATTAATAAGTCTCTTTTCGGAGTCCTCATGAAAAAAAATCCACTAATCACCGGAACTCTCCTGCTTACAGCCGCCGGATTCCTGAGCCGGATTCTCGGTTTCTTCTATCGCATATTTCTGTCCCGGACCATCGGGGCCGAAGGACTGGGCATTTACCAGATGATATTTCCTATCCACGGAATTGCCTTTGCACTCTGCGCCGGACCAATCCAGACGTCCATCTCCCGTCTGGCCGCAGCCAATGTGAAGAAAGGCCGGAGTACCTTCCGGGCCGGGCTGGCGATATCACTGACCATCTCGGTAATCCTTATGATTGCGATACGTTTTTCCGCTCCCTTTCTGGCAGAACACGTTCTGCTGGAACCGCAGTGCGCCCCGCTTCTGCCGATAATGGCGCTGTCTATTCCTTTTTCCGCCATCCATGCCTGTATCTGCGGTTATTACTATGGCATGAAAAAAACTGCTGTGCCGGCTCTGTCCCAGCTCCTGGAACAATTTATTCGCATCGGCGCAGTTTTACTGATCGCCAATGTCGCTGCTACAAATGGAAAAACGATTTCTGTTTCACTGGCTGTCTGGGGCATGCTGATCGGTGAAGCCGCATCGGCAATTTTCAGCTTCCTCTACTACACATTCACAACAGACGACAGAAGAGGCTCCCGCACATCACAGCCTGCCTACAGCTTTCTATCGCTGGCAGCGCCATTAATGGCAATGGCCCTGCCGCTGATGGGCAACCGGCTGATTCTGGGCTGCCTGCAAAGTCTGGAAGCTATTTTCGTTCCCAATAAACTGCTGGAATTCGGCCTGTCTAATGCCGAGGCCCTGAGTACATACGGTGTGCTGACCGGTATGGCGCTGCCCTTTATCTTTTTTCCGTCAGCTATCACCAATTCCCTTGCGGTCGTTCTGCTGCCCACTGTCTCAGAAGCACAGGCAGCCGGCAATGAGAGAAAAATTGAACGCACGATTGCCATGGCGCTCCGTTACAGCCTGTATATGGGAATCCTCTGCATCGGAATCTTTACTCTTTTCGGAGACGGCCTTGGAATCAGCGTCTACCATAATAAAGATGCCGGAACCTTTATCACGATCCTGGCATGGCTCTGTCCCTTCATGTATCTGTCAACCACGATGGGAAGCATCTTAAACGGCCTCGGAAAAACATCCACCATCTTTCTTCACAACGCGATCTCAATGCTGATCACACTGGCCGTTGTTGTATTCTGTATCCCCATGTACGGCATCCACGCCTATCTGGCCGGCCTCCTTTTCAGCGAGCTGGTACTTGCTGCGCTCCATATCCATACTCTGGCAGGCCAGGTTCCCGTGAGACTGAATGCCGGCACAATGATTGTAAAACCAACGCTGTGCCTTCTGGTCGCCATCGGTATCCTCTATGCTGCAGCGCCATCGCTGGAAACGCTCAGGCCGGCCCTGCCTGCGGAATTTCTGTTTATTGTTGTGAAAGCCCTGATCCTCTGTGTTCTGTATGGAGGAGGGCTGCTGCTTCTGCATAGGAAGAATTAAAATGCATGAATTTAGATAAGTAGGTGAGGACGCCGCCGGTACGGCCAGCGGACGGGGGTGGTGGGATGGGTATATGAGCCTTTCGTCCCGAGGGAGTGTATCGTGGGTTGGGGCTACGGGCGAAGATAAAGTCTGCGGAGCACGCTCTCGCTCCCTGAAATGCATAACGGATGCTAGACTCGAAAACACCTCGTCAAGCACCGATGGATTTCAACGGCATCCGCAGACTTTATCTTCCCCCGGTCCAGGTTTTCGCCGGGACAAAAGACTCCGCCAGGTGGTTGGCCCGTCCGCCGGCCTGCGGCCGCTGATTGTCTAACATGTTAAGTGCGGGGGGAGAACGCGAAAACCTTCGCCTGAGTCTTCAGTCCCCGGCGACAACCTGGACCGGGGGAAGTAGGCGGAATGAATTCCCCCTCACGATATCCTCAAGTCCGGGACTGAAGACTCAGACACATAAACCCACCACACCGGACCTGGTCCGCTCCCGACGCGTCCTCCAGGCCTCCATTAAATCTCCAAACTAAATGACAGGATACAACTATCCATAACCGCAAATAACAAAACATTACATCAAAAGCTCCCCGGCCACATAATGGGACCGGGGAGCAACTGTCGCTTATCTATTCGATTATTTCTGCATCTCGAGTACATCTGCAAATGCCTGGATAGCTGTGCTTGCCTGACCGAAGTCACGCATCTGCTGATCGATACCCAGTTTGATATGCGGAATACCTGCATTATTTAATGCCTTCTTTAAGTATGGATACTCCATTTCCTCCGGGTCACAGAACTGCTGCATGAACAGTACCAGTCCCTGAGCGCCGCTTTCCTTTACCATGTTGGCAATGAATTCACCGCGGCGGTTCTCTGTAGATTTTGGATCGTACAAAAGAACGTCATAGTCCATATTGGCAAACTGTTTTGCCAGTGCCATTAATGCATCTGCCTCATCCTCCGGAGCGTCTACACGGAAGGAACGGCTCTCATGGCCAACGTCGTCTGCGGCAATGGCAATGTTGTTCTCTTCAAAGATTTCAAGAAGCTTTGGATTGTCACAGATAATACCGGATGTAACAACCTTGGTTCCCTGCCAGTCACAGACAGGAAGTTTCTCAAGCTCTGCGTTCAATTCTTCCAGCTTCTCTATGTATTCCGGTTTCTCCATAAAGAAGAAGGATTTCAATACTGCAGAACGCTTGGTTGGTGTAATGACATCGCAGTGTGCGCTTGCCAGTTCCACGAATTTACGGCGGGCCGCACGGCTCTTATTGTATACTTTGATGGCATCCTGAATCGCCTCGTCTGTAATCTCTTTGCCGGCAACTTTTTCCAGTTCTTTCTTAACATTTGTATACTGGTCAACGCTGAACTGAAGACCAAAATCTTCAAAACGGTTCTGCGGCTGAGCAAGGAAGATAACTGCCATCTTATCTCCCATAGCAACACGGAAGTTCTGGCTCATTGGGCGCAGTGTATCACAGATGGTTGGAGTAATGATTCCGTCCAGCTGATCCATTGTGCCGTCTAACAGCATCTCCAGAGCAAGCTGTGCGATAGTGCAGTAGAAAGTTGCACAGTATTCTTTAGCACGGCTGATGGTCTTGTTATTGGAACCCCAGATTCCCATGGGCACCATACCGGCGGCATAAACAAGCTCTTCCGGTGCGTAATACGGCAGAACGCCGATTACTTTCTTCCCCTGAGCTTTATATTCAGCAAGCTGCTGTTTTGGAGTGGCAGCCTTTACTTTAAATTCATCCAATAATGCGTTGATACTCATCGTTACTTTGCCTCCTTTGCCTGCTTATTTGCTTCCATTGCCTCCACAAGGCCCTGTACTCGGGTCTCATACTGAGCGGCATTGAAGTTACGCGGGTCAGCCTGGTCACCGTCGAAACCTGCGCATGGAACGCCCAGATCTTCAGTGAAACGGCGCTGCATCTCAGCCATATAACCGCTCCACGGTTTACAGCTTCTGTTATAATGAACAAGAACGCCATCTACCTTATTGTCACGGCAGATACCTTCACGCCAGTCAACACCCTGTTCGATGCAGACGGAGTTCGGAGCTTTGTAGTAAGCGCGGGCCATCTCATCGATGTTGTTATAAACAAAACCGAAAGCTGGTGCATATACAACGGCAGTAACGTTGACGCCATGCTCTTTCAGAGGTTTGAACAGGTTAGGCAGCTTCGGCCAGCAAGGAATACCCTCGAACATAACACGGTATTTCTCCGGGAACGGAGTTGTCGTCTCACCCTTCTTAACTGTCTCTTCCAGATCGTCTGCCAGAAGCTCAAATGCCTCAGCAGCTTCCACTCTGGCACGTGCAGTTACGACGTCAGCCATATGGTTGAACAGGTCGAAACCGCTGTATGGAGCCGGTTTATACTGAAGATAATCGCAAACCTTTAACCATGCCTGTGCGGTACGGTTAGCATTGGAACAGGCTTTTTCAAACTTCTTCTCGTCAAATTTCTTGCCTGTGAGTTCTTCTAACTGCTTAATTGCCTTATCGAACTGAGCGCGTACATATTTTACATTATCGTCATGAACATCTACCGTATTGTTATACGGAATATCAATCATGATCAGCGGTACGTTGCACATACGTGCAATGTTCTCATACCATTTGGTCATACAGTTGCAGATATTGTTACAGCAGAGAACGAAGTCCGGCTGCGGAATACGCATCTGACGGATTGGAGAGATTGCCTCCAGACGTCTTTCTTTCTCCGGGCCGTCCGGAAGAGCTTCAATCTCAAGCAGATTGTCCAGTACAAGATAAGGAGTCTGAGTCTTTGGATCTTTCTTTGGTTTACCGGTTGCTTCGTCGATTACCACATTGCCTTCTGCGTCTTTTAACGGTTTGCCTGTAGCAGGATCGATGATGTATTCACCGGTTTCAGCATCATATTTGCGTGATACACGCACACCGGCTGCATAAGCCAGGCTGATACGGGCATATCCGCAGATATCGTTGTCATAGCCAAGATCCTCAGCGGCCTGGCACATCATCTCACCGTAACGGTTCGCAGCGATGCCGGCAGCCTGGTTCTCCGGATACATAACATTCAGATCAAAAGCTGCTGCAAGCTCACAAGGGAACTTGGATGAGGACCAGCCGACTAACTCGCCTCTTGCTTTGGCCTCGCGCGCATCTTTGTGGACGTCATCAACGACCTTGCGAAGTGCGAGAACGCCAGGACTAACTTGTTTTGCCATAATAATTATCCTCCATTCTTTCTATGAATTGCTTTGACGGCGGCTGGACGCCTGCCATGCAAGCAGGGCGGCGCCAAGCGCGCCATTATACTGTGTCAGCGGGGAAGTCTTGATCGGACATCCCAGCTCATCCTGAAGCGCCTTCACAACGCCTTCATTCTGAGCCACTCCGCCGGTCATAACGACATCCGGTACCACACCGATACGGTGGGCAAGCCCTGTGACACGATGAGCCACCGAGCGATGGATTCCGTCGATAATGTCACACTTATCGGTTCCCATCGCCAACTGGCTTATAACCTCACTCTCGGCGAAAACGGTACAGGTGGAACTGATTCCCACTTTCTTCCGGGACATGGCGCCGAGCCTTCCCAGATCTTCAACCTTTACTTCCAGGACACGCGCCATAACATCCAGGAACCGTCCCGTTCCTGCCGCGCACTTGTCATTCATCTGGAAATTGGTCATTGCTCCATTATCTATATGCAGAACTTTTACGTCCTGTCCACCAATATCAATGACAGTGTGGACATTTGGAAACAGAAAAGTTGCGCCCTTGGCATGGCAGGAAAGTTCGCTCATCTGTTTATCGGCAATACCATCCATCAAAGAGGTACGGCCATAGCCGGTTGCCAGCGTATATGCCATGTCTTCCTTCTTCATGCCTGCCTCATTTAGCACGGCTTCAATCGCGCGCTGCGGTCCGCTGGTACCTGCGCCTACATCTATCAGTGATTTGGCCACAATCTCTTTGCCATCTTTTAAAACGATGCACTTGGAGGCTGTGGAACCGACGTCGATACCTAAAGTATAAATTCCGCTCATAGTTATTTATGTCTCCTCCGTTAACTGAGTGTTGGGGTGGTTGGGTAGGTTGAAAACTTGAAGCAAAGATATGTCCTTGCAGTGCTGCTCGATTCCGCTTTGCTACATCTCGCTCACGGGCAGGCGCCCTATGAAAAAAGACGAATTAAATTTTTCTTATGTGCGAGCACAACGTAAAATTTAATTCGTCTTTTTTCGCACTGCTCTTTGCTTACGTGGACATTATACCACACCCACCCCTAAAAGTCGCTGGAAAATGTTTAAAACGCTATAAAATTATTGATAAGACTGTTATTAAAAAACCTTTATCTGCCTGGACATACAGATAAATCGAGCAAAGGTTCCAGCAGCCTCTGCCCGATTTATCTGAAAAGTCTCAGACTTTTTTACTATCTACTATCGTACTATCATCTATCAATTGTTTTATTTACTTGGCGTTTTTTAACTATACATTCACTTTTTAACAGTTACAACATTCATTATTTACCAAATGTCTCAAATTCACGTGTGCTTCTTGGTGTCAGCATCTGATGCATCGGGCAGATTGACTGCGGATTCTGATAAGCAGCCTCTGTAAATGCCTGGATGTATGGACGCATCTCTGTCATGTCGACAATCTCATCTACCATACCTTTTTCTGTACAGTATTTTGGACGGGACTTGTCTGTGTACATCTGAATCATATCGTTCATCTTGCCGATGATTGGCTGTAAATCTTCGCCTGCTTTTTTCGCTTTAACCAGTTTTCTGGAGTACATAGCGTTTGCAGCAGTTTCGCCTGGCATTACATAGTACTCGCAAGCACCTGTACCAAGAGAGAATACGTTGGTATTGTTGCCCTGTGGACCGCCGAGTACATAGTGAGCAGCTGCACTTGCCTTACGGATTGTGATCTCTAAGGACGGCAGTTTGGAGTTTTCGATGGAGTAGATCAGGGACTGACCTAAACCAAGAAGCTCAGCTTTCTCAGCCTCGTCGCCTACGTCGATACCGGTTGTATCCTGTAACCAGATTAACGGAATACGGTCACGGGCACAAAGTGTAACGAACTCGTTCATCTTGATAAGACCCTGACGGTATAACTTTCCACCGATACCTACAGAATTCTGTTTGTACTCCGGATAATTCATCAGCAGACCCTGTACGTTAGCGATAACGCCTACTAAGAGACCGTTAACCTTTGCAAGACCTGTTACCATCTCCGGACCGTAGCCCTTCTTGTACTCGGAGAACTCACTGTTGTCGAACAGACGGGCAATTACTTCGTAAATGTCGTATGGACGTTTCTGGTTCATCGGGATGATGCTGTACAGATCCTCAGCCGGAAGCTGCGGAGCCTTTGGTGTATCAACGCGGAAGAACTCTAAGTTGTATGCAGGCAGGTAGCTGATGTATTTCTTAATACCATCGATTACGCCTAAGTCGTTCTGGTATACTTCACGGAAGAATCCTGTCTCGTCATAGTGGATCGGAACAGATCCCGGTGCCGGAACTTTCAGCTTGCTGTTTTCGATCTGAGCGGCAATAATCTGCTCTGCTGCTTCATCATCAATGTATCCCTTCGGATTCATACCGGATAAGATCCCGGCTCCGCCGACTGCCATGTTGGCATCCTGATGTGCAATCAGAATCGTTGGGGAAATGCTGTGGTATCCGCCGCCGGCCGGGTTGGTTCCGTAGATTCCTACGATTACCGGAATACCTAACTGGTTTAATTCAGAATTGCGGAAGAACGGTGTACCGCCGCCGCGTCTGTTTGGATATACCTTGTCCTGGTTCGGGAATTCTACACCGGAGCAGTTCAGCAGGTAAATTAACGGAAGATGCATCATCTTAGCAGCGTCTGAGCAGCGAATCAGATTCTCTGCCTGTCCTGGTACCCATGCGCCGGCCATCTTCTTGTTATCGGAAGCTACAATATAAACCCATTTTCCATCTACACGGCCAAGACCGTTCACGATGTTTGTTGTGCCGAATTTGTTGTTCTCAGGATTGAAAAGGCTGTTTAACGGGCACCATGTACCTGGATCGATTAATGCGTTGATACGCTGCATTGCAGATAACTGTCCACGCTCATTTAACTTCTCTTCAGAAGTAATACCGGCATCAAGAGCTTTTTTAATAGACTCATGGATGTCGCTTTCAACAGCTTTGATCTCCTGCTCATTTTCCGGATTTGGATTAACCAGCTCTTTGCCGATTGTAGGCATGTTCTGGAAATATCCTGGCATTGAATACATATTCATGTCTTCATTTCTCCTATTCTATAATTGCTCAACTATTGTTATACCGCTGCGGAAGTTTTCGGCCGCCGCAGCGTATGTAGGATCTTTATGTTTACAGTAAATTAGTTAGCCGGCTCTTCCTTCGGAACCTGGATAAATGCCTGGCCGGGATCGATCTCCTCACGGATCATGCGGATAACTTCCGGTGCCGGTGCATCCAGCTTCACTGCTCTGGAAACGTCGATATCGAATCCTGTATTCTCGATAACGTCTTCCGGTGAAGATGTCTCATAGTAGCCTGCAAGGTACATTCTCTTTGTCTTCTCGTCAAATTTGAGGATACCGCGGTCGGTAACAACTGCCTGAGGTCCACGGTTGCCCGGAAGGCCGAGTCTCTCGCGTCCGCCAGGTCCGTCAATCCATCCCGGGCTTGTAACGTAGTCGATCTTCTGCATGAAACGGCGTTTTTCGTGCTGAATCATGATGATTGTGTTAGAGAAGGTTGCGATTGCGTTTGCACCGCCGGAGCCTGTGAAACGAGTCTTCGGAGCGTGATAGTCACCGATACAGGTGGAGTTCACGTTTCCGTATGGGTCGATCTGTGCGCCGCCGATGAAAGCAATCAGTCTGTCTGTGTCATGCAGCCACTCATTTGCCTCAAATCCGATAAAACGGATATTAGGCCACTGGCATCCGCAATGAGCCATAAAACGAAGGTCACCTACGGAACGCGGAACCTCGATTGGTGAGCAGTCCATCAGTCCGCTCTCAACGATCAGGTTGCATTTCGGTGCGAATAAACGTTTTGCAACGGATGCACCGATTAACGGAAGTCCGGTACCTACGATTGCAATATTGTCATTTGTGATCTGCTGGGCAAGTGTAATTGCCTGCATTTCTTTGTTTGTATACTTTGTGTAGTCAGCCATGATTAATCCTCCTTGCTCACATCTGTAGAATATCCATATCCATCAGATACTTTCAATTTAAGGAGACGGTTAATACCGATCTTCTCAAGAAATTCTGCATTATCTTTGATATCATAAACATACTCATTTAAGAATGCCTTGAAATCTTCTTCCGTCTTGCTGGCTGAACCATACGCTTTCAGGAAAGCGTTATCATAGTCATAATAACCATAGCACTGTGTCGGGAATGCACCGTAAGGAACCTCGCAAACTGCGTCAACTGCAAAGCAAGGAATCTTTGTCAGTGTAGGATCTCTGCGGATCACGTCGTTGCTTACCAGTTCTTCACATGTAACAATAACTTTCTTGGCAGCTACAACGATATCAATATCATGGAACTCATCGCCCAGAAGGATACAGGTTCCGTCCGGAGATGCCTTCTGAACATGGATGATAGCGGTATCCAGCTCAGGAACAGGAAGTGCTACTACCTTCTCACCCGGTTTGAATGGGTTCTCAACATATACGAACTTGTCGTCGGAAAGTTTGTCAATTGTCTGACGAACTTCCTTGCTGATTCCCCACTCGTCTACCAGTCCGGATCCGATCATAAAGCGCACTGGTAAAAATGGAAGTCCTAAGGAAGCGGCATGAAGCATGAACATGATAGCATCCTGAGAGTAATCCTCATAGATCAGCTCGCCTGCTTCGATTTTCTTACGGAAGCGGCGGGATACATTGGTTACACCGGAATCAGCCGTATAGCAGTTGATATATGCTTTCACACGATCCTCACCAATTAACATATCCCAGTCAGAACCGGCAGGACCGGCCCATGCAATAAAATCTTTTTTGCCCTGACGAAGGATCTCGCGGACTGCTGCCATCGGTTTTTTGTTGGTTGTAAAACCACCGAAGGAGATCGAATCGCCGTCTTCTACATACTTAGCAACCGCCTCTTGTAATGTACACACTTTATTACTCACAATAAAGCCTCCTTTTATTAAAATTTTCAATAACTACCGTAAATTATTTAAAAATCAGCATGAAGAAACCGGCTGCCACAGCAGAACCGATAACACCTGCCACGTTTGGTCCCATCGCGTGCATCAGAAGGAAGTTCGTCGGGTTCTCTTTGGAACCAACTGTCTGAGATACACGTGCTGCCATAGGAACGGCAGAAACACCTGCGGAACCGATAAGAGGATTGATTTTTCCTCCTGTTACCACACAGAGAAGCTTACCTAACAGGACACCGCCCACTGTTGAGAAACAGAATGCCATAAGTCCCATGGCGATGATAGCGATTGTCTGTACACGAAGGAAGATATCTCCGTTTGCCGTAGCACCTACAGTTGTGCCGAGCATGATGGTTACGATGTTACAAAGCGCATTCTGTGCCGTGTCGGAAAGACGCTCAACAACGCCGGACTCACGGAACAGGTTACCAAGCATCAGCATACCCAGAAGCGGGGCTACCGACGGAAGAAGAAGAGAACAGAACAGTACTACGAATACAGGGAATACTACTTTCTCTACTTTGCTTACCTTGCGGAGCTGTTTCATAACAATGGATCTCTCTTTTTTCGTGGTAAGCAGTTTCATAATCGGCGGCTGAATCATTGGAATCAGGGCCATATAGGAATATGCGGCAACCGCGATTGGCGCTACCAGATCCGGTGCCAGGTTGTTGGCAATATAGATAGCCGTAGGGCCGTCAGCGCCTCCGATGATACCGATGGCTGCTGCTTCACCTACTGTGAAGAGGCCGGTTGCATTAGCCAGCATGAATGCGATGTAGATACCGAACTGTGCCGCAGCACCGAGCAGTAAGCTTATCGGGTTCGCAATCAAAGGTCCGAAGTCTGTCATCGCTCCTACACAGAGGAAGATAAGACAGGGGAATAAGCTGGACTTAACTCCGCCGTACATGATACGAAGAACACCCTGGGTGTACCATGGTTCGGATTCTTTCATTAAATCTGCCAGAGGCAGGTTTGCAAGAAACATACCAAATGCGATTGGAAGCAGAAGAAGCGGCTCATACTGCTTTTTAATCGCAAAATATAAAAGGATAAAGGAAATAGCAAACATTACCAGGTTTTTCCAGGTAAGTGCCGCAAAACCGGACTGAGCCAGCATTTCCCCCATGATTTCAAAAAAGTTCATTACTCTACCTCCTAGTTAAGGACAACCATGGCAGCTCCAGTGTCTACAGGATCTCCTGCCTTAACAAGAATCTGGCTTACTGTGCCGTCTGCCGGTGCAACAATTTCTGTTTCCATCTTCATAGCTTCCATAATCGCTACTACATCGCCGTATTTAACTGCCTGTCCTGCTGTTACCTTCACATCCAGAACTTTACCCGGCATTGGTGCCTCTACCGTTGTGGCGCCTGCTGCTGGTGCTGCTGCCGGAGCCGGTGCTGCTACAGGTGCCGGTGCTACAGCCGGGGCTGGTGCTGCTGCAGGTGCCGGAGCTGCCGGTCTCTGTACCGGTGCCGTGCTTGCCAGTGCTGGTGCCTTAGGAGCAGCCACACCGTTGCGGTCCAGAGATTTGTAGCCTTCTACTCTCTCTACTTCAACTTCATATCTTTTGCCATTGATCGTAGCAATATATTTCATAATCTTTTTACATCCTTTCGATTGCTTTCATGAATCCTATCTTTTTAGTTCAGAACAACCATTGCGGTTCCGGTCTCCACAGCATCTCCTGCTTTTACAAGGATCTGTGCAACCGTACCGTCTGCCGGTGCAACGATTTCAGTTTCCATCTTCATAGCTTCCATTGTGATGACAACCTGGCCGAATTTAACAGCCTGGCCTGCTGCCACTTTTACGTCAAGTACTTTACCTGGCATTGGAGCTTCTACTGTTGTGCCGCCTGCTGCAGGTGCCGGAGCTGGAGCAGCCGGAGCTGGCGCTGGAGCAGGTGCTGCTGCTACTGGAGCAGGTGCTGCCGCCGGTGCAGGTGCTGCTGCCGGTGCTGTAATCGGAGCTGCCGGTGCAGGTGCTGCCTCACCATATCTTGGGATTGGCTCATATTCGCCAATTCTTTCAAGTTCTACATCGTACTGTTTTCCATTGAGGGTAGCCGTATACTTCATAACTGCTGTAACCTTCCTTTCGATTTCCTTCCATTCCTGATGACTATCAGAGTTCCTTTACGTTTACAATCTTAAACTGATCAGCCGGTAATTCAAGATCCATACCAATCGTAGCCATAAGTACCGCCAGCGTCTCTTTATCGGCTTCATCCGATACAACCGGAGCAGCGGCCGGGGCCGGCTTCTGAGCTCCGTCCTTGATAATCGAGCGCAGGATTTTAGATATTAAAATGATTGCCAGAGCCAACGTAACCAGAGTGATGAACACTACTGAAATTCCCAGCAGGGATACGATGACCGACTGCCCAAAAGGCATTGTAGCTTCAGTCCACATACGTGCATTGCACCTCCTTTTTAGCAGATCTCATAAGAGACCTTCATTATTCGTTTTGCATTCCTTTGTGAAAAATTATATTATTAAAATAACCTCAAACAAAATTCCGCATTATGGAATGCATTCCATTTTTAAAAGCCCAAAAAATATAAAGGGTGTCAGCCCTTTGTGAAACTTGCAGTACGCTTTTAATCACGGCAAGCTCACTATGGCTAAATTATAACAGTAACCCCCTTGAATGTCAACCGGGGCTTTCATAAAATATGCACAAAAAAACACCTCGCGGATTAGGGAAAACCTCTGATAAAATCAAGGTTTTTCGACCTTTTACAGCACGATTTTATATGTTTATTATCATTATTATACGCCCTCTTCCTACAATTCATATTATCGTTCTGTTTATTCCGAAACCCGCCCATTTCTTTTTCATTTTCTTAACAATACGACTTTTTTCTGTAATTTTCTCCACAATTTTCCCTTCTTGCAAATCCACTGCTTGTCTCACGTTAAGCGCGGGGGCGGACCGGTTCCTCCATGCGCACAGGTCACCGCCTTCAATTAAAGAAAGAGAGTGGTTAGCACTCTCTTTCTACCTTATTATAATTATAACTTTATTTTACCCGGCTAATCATTTTCACCGGATTCTATACTTAATTCTTATTTTGCGATTTTAAACGAACTCTTCAATGATACAATCCGGTTAAATACAGGAGCCCCCGGAGCACTGTCTTTGCAGTCCACACAGAAATATCCGTTTCTCACAAACTGGAAGCTGTCAAACGCCTTTGCATCTTTCAGGCCCGGCTCCATATAGCATTCCCTGAGTATGGTGAGTGACTTTGGATTAAGGTTTAAGGAACCATCGGCGTTGAGCTTTCCCTTTTCCTCGTCAATCAGATTTTCATAAAGACGGCACTCTGCTTTCAAGGCCGTCGGTACAGCCACCCAATGAATCGTTCCCTTCACTTTTCTTGCATTAAATCCGGAACCGCTCTTTGTCTCCGGATCGTAGGTACAATGGACAACCGTCACATTGCCGTTCTCATCCTTCTCAAAGCCGGTGCAGGTTACGAAGTATGCATTCATAAGACGGACTTCATTTCCAGGGAACAGGCGGAAATATTTCTTTGGAGGTTCTTCCATGAAATCTTCTCTTTCTATATAAAGTTCACGGCTGAACGGAAGCTTTCTGGAACCCAGCGCTTCATTCTCCAGATTGTTTGGTGCATCCAATTCCTCTATCTGTCCCTCCGGATAATTATCGATCACCAGTTTAATCGGATCCAGGATTGCCATGACCCTTGCCTTTGATAATTTCAAATCCTCGCGCAGGCAATATTCCAGCATCGCACTGTCAATGGAGTTGTCGGCCTTGGATACTCCGGCCAGCTCTACGAATTTACGGAGCGACTGCGGCGTAAACCCTCTTCTCCTCAGTGCAGCGATTGTGACAAGACGCGGATCATCCCATCCGTCAACCACTCCGTCTTCAACCAGCTTTTTGATGTAACGTTTGCCTGTAACTACATTGGTCAGATACATTTTTGCAAATTCAATCTGACGCGGCGGATTTTCAAATTCACATTCTTTTACTACCCAGTCGTAAAGAGGACGGTGATCCTCAAATTCCAGGGTACAGATGGAGTGTGTGATATGCTCTATCGCATCCTCAATCGGGTGTGCAAAATCATACATCGGATAAATGCACCACTTATCGCCTGTATTGTGATGGCTCATATGGGCAACTCTGTAAATTACCGGATCCCTCATGTTAATATTCGGGGATGCCATATCAATCTTTGCCCTCAGGACCTTCTCTCCGTCTTTATAGAGTCCGTTCTTCATGTTTTCGAACAGCTCCAGGTTCTCCTCCACGCTTCTGCTGCGGTATGGGCTCTCCTTGCCGGGGTTATTAAAATCGCCTCTGTACTCGCGGATCTCATCAGCCGTTAAATCGCATACGAATGCTTTTCCCTTTTTAATAAGAAGAACTGCACAGTCATACATAGTCTGGAAATAATCAGAAGCAAAGAACAGCCTGTCCTCAAAGTCAGCGCCGAGCCATTTCACATCCTCAATGATGGACTCTACAAACTCTGTCTTCTCTTTCGTCGGATTTGTATCGTCAAAACGCAGGTTGAATTTACCATTATACTCTTCTGCCAGTCCGGAATTCAAAATAATGGACTTGGCATGACCAATATGAAGATATCCGTTGGGTTCCGGTGGGAATCTGGTTTGGACATGGCTATAAACACCCTCTGCCAGATCTTTATCTATCTCTCGCTCGATAAAGTTCTTGGATACAACCTCCTCCTTATCTCCCGTTTCAGCTATTACATTCTTATTCTCTTCCATAAGCTTCCCTCCGTTTACTGTTTCTCTATCGTATAGAATCATACTTCCGCCGTCTTTAAAAGCCGCAGCGTATGATTTTTACTGCTTTCAGACAAATATCTTCTGATCATAGCAAATATTTCCTAATATCATAACACATTTTAAGAAATTGGAAAAGCAGTAATCCATAAAAACTTTGCATTTCACTGCAAATCCGCTTATCCATGTATTTCAGTTAATACTTGCATTTTTCCCATAATCGGGATACAATATTCCATAATGTGGTTAGTTTTTCCTAACTTTTGTCAGAGAATAAATTACCGCATTTGTGGGCATTTATAACTTCAAACAATCCAATTTCGCCAGGTAAAGGAGGCATTATGAGAATTGACAAACGTAAAATAGCACTGATCGGGACAGGAATGGTGGGAATGAGCTATGCTTATGCCCTGCTCAACCAGAATGTCTGCGATGAGCTTGTTTTAATTGACGTGAATAAAGAAAGAGCCATCGGAGAAGCCATGGATCTGAACCATGGACTTGCCTTTTCCGGTTCCAACATGAAAATCTATGCAGGCAGATATGACGACTGCAGTGACGCCGATATTTCAGTTATTTGCGCCGGTGTAGCGCAGAAGCCAGGTGAAAGCCGTCTGAATCTTCTAAAAAGAAATACGGAAGTCTTTAAATCCATTATCGATCCGGTGACATCATCCGGCTTTAACGGGATCTTCCTGGTTGCCACCAATCCTGTTGATATAATGACACGTATCACCTGTACACTATCCGGCTTCAATCCGCGGCGCGTCCTGGGTACCGGCACAGCACTCGATACGGCAAGACTCCGGTATCTGTTGGGTGAATATCTGAAGGTGGACCCCCGCAATATCCACGCTTATGTCATGGGAGAACACGGAGATACGGAATTCGTCCCCTGGAGCCAGGCTATGGTTGCCACAAAATCTATCACAGAGCTGTGCGAAGAATCCCATGGTTCCATCTGCGCCCAGGAGCTGGAACAGATATCCGAGGAGGTCCGCACAGCGGCATATAAAATTATCGAGGCCAAAAACGCCACCTACTATGGCATAGGAATGGCCCTGACGAGAATCACCAAAGCTATTCTCGGGAACGAACACAGTGTTCTCACTGTTTCCGCCATGCTGAGAGGGGAATATGGGCAGTCCGGCATCTTTACAGGAGTGCCATGCATTATAAACCAGAACGGAGTCCAGAGAGTGCTGCCTCTGTCGCTGAGCGAGGAGGAGAGTGAAAAGCTGGAGCAGTCTTGTCAGATTCTGAAGAGAAGTTATGAGGAATTGGAAATTTAACTGAGGTTTGGAGGACGCGTCCGGAACGGACCATGTCCGGTGTGGTGAGGGGGCTGGCTGACTATAATGTACCCATAAGTGTGGACACGAAACGAAGTGGGGGCCCCCTCTTTTAGACATCCCCCGCGTCCCATTCCCCGTATTGTGGACACACCTTATAGACGGACAGAGAGCGTATCCGGCCCTGAATTATGACCGGGCTCTCCTATTCCTTTCGACACATCCCGTCGCCTATGGTATTCTTAAGTAAGAACAGGAGGAATCCCATGAACAAAAAATGTTTTACCGCTGAGCAGGTTCTGATGCTGCGAGAAAATCCTTACACTTACCAGGTGGATCAGTACCGGTTAGCTTTTACCAAAGAATTCAAGGAACTTTTTTATTCGGAGTATCAGGCAGGGACGCTTCCTCGGCAGATCCTGGCAAAATACGGCTACGATCCCGCCGTTCTCGGTCAACGCAGGGTATGGGGTATTTCCGGCCATATCCGGGAGCAATACAACAAATATGGTGGTTTCCACGAAGGGACTGTCTATTCTGCCAGGGCTAAATCTGCCTCTCTGCACTCTGGTATGCCTGCATCGGAAAAAGACGAGCTCAAACAGCTCCGGTACGAAGTGGATTACCTGAAACAGGAAGTTGCCTTTTTAAAAAAAATTTCCTCCATCAGAACCACAAGGAAGTAGGGGCATGGCTTATGAATGATTCTTCCTGTGTATTCGAAATCATCTGTAACACCTTGCAGCAAAGCGGAAATGCCCTTTCGGTGAAAGAACTCTGTGCCACCGCCGGTGTTTCCAGGAGTGGTTACTATGCCTGGCTGAAAGCCGCCCCGAAAAGAGAACTTCAGGAACAGAAGGACCGTGCGGATTTTGAACGGATTCTGGCGGCTTACCGGCTCCACGGTTATGCCAAAGGGGCCAAAGGCATCTGCATGGCTCTGCTCCATATGACTCCGCCAGTTGTCATGAACCTGAAAAAGATACGGAGGCTGATGGATAAGTTCCAGCTTTCCTGCCCGCACCGTGGCCCCAATCCTTATAAAAGGATGGCAAGGGCCCTGAAAACCAGCCATGTCGCTAAAAACCTGCTAAAGAGGGAGTTCGACTGCTATGGCCCCAGAATGGTTCTGTTAACTGATATCACTTACCTGCCTTATAACGGAACCTTTGCTTACTTATCAACCGTCCTGGATGCCTTCACCCGACAGCTCCTTTCGTATGTGCTGAGCGAATCCCTGGAAGTGGATTTTGTCCTTGAAACGGTGAGCCAGCTGGTTAAAAACCAGGGACTCTCGCTTCATGCGGAAACGATTGTCCACAGTGACCAGGGCTGCCATTATACCAGCTACCGTTTCATCCGCATCCTTTCCGATAAAAAGCTGCGCCAGTCCATGTCACGCCGGGGGAACTGCTGGGACAATGCCCCACAGGAAAGCTTCTTTGGCCATATGAAAGACCACATCCGGGCAAAACTGGCTCAATGCGTGACCTTTAGCGAAGTACAGTTCATCATTGATGACTACATGGAGTATTACAATAACCGGCGCTATCAATGGCAGCTTGCAAAGCTTGCTCCAAATGAGTTTTACCACTTTATCACTACCGGTGAATATCCACTGGATATTTCCAACGTACCGGCTCTTCCGGTGATTGCCCGGAAACCGGAGGAACTTGGTGCCGGTGCAGGCCCCTCCCCGCACCGAGAGTCACCCAAACAGATAGAATACCATGGCATAGGAGGGTGTGTGTCTAAGAATCGGGATACTCTTTGAGACGATTCTCCAACCGGGGGGG
>Ga0129310_1000518_pt1 | contig 46197 bp, 36 predicted proteins | sample Go1ome_2_FD_94433 | JGI IMG/M metagenome (GOLD analysis project Ga0129310, IMG submission 94433) | Western lowland gorrila individual fecal microbial communities from Wisconsin, USA - Go1022A metagenome | ecosystem: Host-associated > Mammals > Digestive system > Large intestine > Fecal | place...
TACAAACTGGTAGACCCGCGTATCAAGCTGAAATAAACAGGAGGGTAAGTGATAATGGAGAAGAATCCGTTAAGTTTTCAATTGAAGTTAAATCCAGACGACTTCCTTCCGGCTACTGATGAAGAGAAGGAAGGCCTTGTTGTCATGCGTGACAGCGTCAGCTTTTGGAAAGATGGTTTCAGACGTCTGCGTAAGAACAAAGTGGCCATGGTTTGTCTGTTTATCATTATTGTTGTTATGATTTTTGCCTTTATTGTTCCGGCATTTTATCCATACAGTTACGAACAGCAGATTCAGGGTGCGAATAACCTTGCACCGATGCAGTATTCTGCCAAAGAGATGGAGCAAATAGCAGCCGGCGAGAAGGTATTTCCGCATTTCTTCGGCACAGATAAGATGGGCCGTGATTATGCGATCCGTGTCATGATGGGAAGCCGTATCTCCCTGCTGGTTGGTATCATTGCAGCAGCGATCATTCTTGTCATCGGTTCTGTTTTCGGTTCCATCGCTGCTTTTGCAGGCGGCTGGGTCGATCTGATCATGATGCGTATTGTTGATATTATTTATACCATTCCGGATGTCCTGCTGATCGTTCTTTTGTCTTTCGCTTTGAAGGCACCATTGAAGGTGTTGGCTCAGGCACCGGGCTTCGGATGGATTTCCGTTGTTGGTGAGAACCTGATCAGTATTTTCATCGTATTCGCTCTTTTGTACTGGGTTGGTATGGCACGTATGGTACGAAGCCAGATCCTGATGCTGAAGGAAAGTGAATATGTTACGGCTGCAAGAGCACTGGGTGCATCTTCAGCAAGAATTATCAAGAAGCATCTGCTGACAAACTGTATCGGTACACTGATCGTTACAACAACACTGCAGATTCCGTCATCTATCTTTACAGAGAGTTTCCTGAGTTTCCTCGGTCTTGGTGTTGCTGTTCCGATGCCTTCTCTGGGAAGTCTTGCCAGTGATGCGATCAATGGTCTGAATACGTATCCATATCTGCTGTTTATTCCGGCAGCGGTTATTAGTTTGATCATTCTGAGCTTTAACTTACTGGGCGATGGCCTCAGAGATGCCTTCGACCCTAAACTTAAGAACTAGGAAGGAGAGTGTAAGATTATGTCAGAATATCTTGTAGATATACAGCACGAACGTCTTTCATTCTTTACACCTGCAGGTGAAGTTAAGGCGTTGAATGACGTTTCTATCCATCTGAATGATGGTGAAGTCCTCGGTATTGTAGGAGAGAGTGGTTCAGGTAAATCCGTTACTGCATACAGTCTGATGGGATTGACAGCTTACCCGGGTAAGTTAGTCGGCGGTACGATTGATTTTAACGGTCATCGTATCAATGATCTGTCCGAGAAGGAGTTCCGTAAGATCCGAGGCAACGAAGTATCGATTATTTTCCAGGATCCGATGACAAGTTTGAATCCTGTTTATACAATTGGCAACCAGATCATGGAAGTTATTCTTCTGCATACAGATAAGAATAAAGAGCAGGCCCGGGCCAGAGCCAAGGAACTTCTGGAACTGGTTGGTATCAATGAGCCTGAAAAGCGTCTGAAGCAGTATCCGCATGAGTTATCCGGCGGTATGAGACAGCGTGTTATGATTGCGATCGCATTGGCATGTGAACCGAAGCTTCTGATTGCAGATGAGCCGACAACAGCCCTTGACGTGACGATTCAGGCACAGATCCTTGAGCTGATGATGGAGCTGAAAGAGAAGCTTGGCATGGCGATCATCATGATCACCCATGACCTTGGTGTTGTTGCCAGCATGTGCGACAGGATTGCCGTTATGTATGCCGGACGTATTGTCGAATACGGCACAACGGATGATATTTTCTACAATCCGAAGCATGAATATACAAAGGGCCTTTTGAAGAGTATTCCGCGACTGGATGCCAAAGAGCATGAGCGTCTGGTGCCGATCGAAGGTACACCGATCGATTTGCTGAATCCGCCTGCAGGATGTCCGTTTGCACCGCGTTGTTCAAACTGTATGAAGATTTGTCTGAGAGAGATGGCACCGGTGACAACTTTCGATGATGTACATTATACACAGTGCTGGATGAATCAGAAGGAACAGATGGAAAGAGAGGCCGCAAAATGAGTGATAAATTAGTTCAGGTAGAACATTTGCAGCAGTACTTTCCGGCCGGTGGTTTTGGAAAGAACAAGAAATATGTTCAGGCTGTAGATGATGTTTCCTTCTTTATCAACAGAGGTGAAACACTTGGTCTTGTTGGTGAGTCCGGATGCGGTAAGACAACAACAGGACGTACACTGCTCCGTCTCTATGAACCGACGGGCGGCAGAATTATTTATGATGATAAGGTTATTTTTGATAAAGAGAAGAAGATTGCAGAGAATATGCTGCCTTATCGTAAGAAAATGCAGATTGTATTCCAGGATCCATACGCCAGTCTGGACCCGCGTATGACAGTCGGTGATATTGTCGGTGAACCAATTGATATCCACCATCTTGCATCTTCCAAGCAGGAGCGTTATGATATGATTATCGAGATGCTTCGCCGTGTTGGATTGAACTCTGAGCATGCAAACCGTTACCCGCATGAGTTCTCAGGCGGTCAGCGTCAGCGTGTCGGTATTGCAAGAGCATTGGCTGTTCATCCGGAATTCATTGTGTGTGATGAGCCGATTTCCGCGCTGGATGTTTCTATTCAGGCGCAGGTTATCAATATGTTTGAGGATCTGCAGGAGAGCATGAATCTGACTTATCTGTTCATTGCCCATGATCTGTCCGTTGTTAAGCATATTTCCAACCGTATTGGTGTTATGTACCTTGGCAGAATGGTTGAACTTGCTGACAGCTATGAGCTGACAATGCACAGCCTGCATCCATACACAAAGAGTCTGATCTCTGCGATCCCGATCGCAGACCCGAGACAGGCAAGGGCCAGCAAGCGTATCGCTCTTGAAGGCGATGTACCTAGCCCGTTGAATCCACCTTCAGGATGCCGTTTCAGAACACGCTGCCCATATGCAGACGAGCAGTGTGCGAAGGAAGTTCCGGAATTTAAGGAAGTTGTTCCGGGACATTATGCAGCTTGTCATCATCTGGACAAGTGCAACTAAAATCCTGATAAGCAGTTATGCGGAATGCATAATGTTTATAGAAAATGCAAATTGTTCGGAGCCATGATCCAAGCGGTTGGTTCTGAGCATCTGCAAAAAAAAGAAAAGGAGAAGAGAGAACATGAAAAAGAGAATCTTACCTCTTCTGCTGACAGCTGCTATGGTAGCTGGTCTGGCAGGCTGCGGCAGCTCCGCTGCAAAAGAAACAACAGCAGCAGGCGACAACAACCAGACAACAGCAGAATCCACAGAAGCTGGCAGCACTACCGGCGAGAAAATCCTGAAAGTTCAGGTTGGTCCTGACCCAGAAACTGTTGACCCTGCACTGAATAGTGCCGTAGATGGCGGCAACATGATCCTTCATGCATTTGAAGGTCTTCTGACTCTTGATGAGAATGGTCAGTTAAAGGAAGGACAGGCAGAATCCTGGGAGACATCAGAAGATGGTCTTACATGGACATTCCACTTAAGAGACGGCCTTAAATGGTCAGACGGCACAGATCTGACAGCTGAAGATTTCGTTTACAGCTGGCAGCGTGTATGTGATCCTAATGTAGCAGCTCCATACGCTGAGACAGTTCTTGGTATGGTTAAAGGCTATGATGAAGCAGTAGCAGGCGATATCACTAAACTTGATGTACAGGCTCCTGATGAGAAGACAGTTGTTGTAAATCTTGCAAATCCTTGCCCATATTTCGGCGAACTTGCAGCATTCGCAACATTAAACCCTGTTCAGAAAGCAACAGTTGAAGCAAATGGTGATGCTTGGGCAACATCTGCTGATACTTATATCTCCAATGGTCCTTTCATGATGACAGAATGGGTACCTGGATCACACATCACATTCAGCAAGAATCCTAACTACTGGAATGCTGAGGCCATCAAACTTGACAAGCTTGAGTTTGAACTGATCGAAGACTCCAACGCTGCTTACAGTGCATACACAAGTGGCGAAGTTGATATGATCAAAGACGTACCTACAGAAGAAATTCCTAGTCTTCAGGGCAATGAAGAATTCCATGTAGATCCTATTATCGGTACATACTATGTCAGCCTGAACCTTCAGAAAGAATATTTCCAGGATGCAAGAGTACGTAAGGCATTAAGCCTTGCAATCGATCGTAACTACGTAGCTAATACTCTGATGCAGGGTACATATTCACCTGCAAGCGCAATCGTAGGTCCTGGCTGGTTAGATACAGATGGTTCTTCATTTGCTGAAAATGCAAATGGCGGCACACCTTACATCGACAATGACAACTTCGACGCTAACCTTGAAGAAGCTAAGAAGTTACTGGAAGAAGCTGGCTATCCAAACGGCGAAGGCTTCCCACAGATCGAGTACACAACAAATGATGCAGGTTACCACAAGGTTGTAGCTGAGTACTTACAGCAGGCTTGGGCTGCAATTGGTATCGACCTTAAGGTTAACATCGTTGAATGGGCAAGCTTCACACCAATGCGTCGTAACGGCGAATTCGATATTGCTCGTAACGGTTGGGTAGGTGACTACACAGATCCATCCAACATCCTTGAACTGTTCTGCACAACAAACGGCAACAACGATGGTAAATACACTAATGCAGACTTTGATGCAGCTATCGAAGATTCCAGAGTTACAACAGATGCAGCTACACGTTCAGCAGATCTTCACAAAGCAGAAGACCTTCTGATGGAAGATGCAGGTTGTATTCCAATCGCTTACTACAACGATTTCTGGCTGCAGAGCAGCAAGATCACAGGCGCTTGGCATTCATCTAACGGTTTCTGGTACTTCATGTATGCAGATATCACAGAATAAAATGTAAAGTTACAGTATAATTATTTTGTACTATGAAGGGCATTGTCCTGATGTACTTTCTTTCTGAAACAGACACAACAAAGCGTGTCAAATGTTTCAGAAAGAAAGTCACAGGACAGTGCCCTTTTTTATAGTATAAAGAAAATTATACTGTAACTTCTTTATATAAAAAGGAACTCCCTGAAAACAACGCGCACCCGCACGAAACGTTTTCAGGGGGGATTTTTCGTAATCAGGCGTTAAAGAATATACTTGAGCTGAACCTGTTTGTTGGCTGCGCGGGTGTCGAAGATAGTCGAAATATTGTGGGCTTGAAGCTATGGGCAGATGAAAATGGATATGGTAAAATGTACTATATAGTATATTGCTGCGAAAGATGAGGATTTACATAGAAATAGGACAGGGATGATAGAGGGGAGATTATATGACGATTGAAGAAGTACTGTCTGCTGAAGAAACGCAGATATTTGACCGAAAGAGTATTCATATAGATCCGAAAGCGCTAGCGATACCCATTATTGCATTTGCAAATGCAGATGGCGGTACAGTGGCTATTGGAATTTCGGATAAGACACGAAGAGTTGAGGGCATTGACGATGAGACAGGGAAAGTCAATGAGCTGCTGAGAGTACCTTTTGATTTTTGTGTACCGACTGTGAAGACAGAAATAGAGAAAGTGCCATGTACTGATTTTAAAGGCAGAGCAAATCATGTATTGCTTATGCATGTTGAGCCCAGCATGGAAGTTCATGCGAATCAGGCAGATGAAGTTTTTATGCGAGTGGGAGATAAGTCGAAGAAGCTTTCTTTTGATGAGCGTATGCAGCTAATGTACGATAAAGGGGAACGCTTTTTCGAGGATAAACCGGTTCCGGACGCAGATATAGATGATATAGATATGGATTTTGTCAAAAGCTATATGGACAAAATCGGATATTCCAAATCACCTATGGAATATTTGTTGGAGAATAAGGGATTTGTGAAAGAGAAGAATCACTCGTTCCAGGTAAGCACAGCAGCTATTTTGCTGTTTGGCAAGAATCCACAGTTATATTTTCCAAGAGCGCGCGTACGATTTATTCGTTATGAGGGAATCCGGGAATGTGTGGGCGCTCAGATGAATGTTATTAAAGATGTTATTTTTGAGGGTAATATTTTAAATATGCTGACGAAGGCCATCTCCTATTTGGATACGCAGATTAAGGAGAAAACCTATCTTGGTGCAGACGGATTGTTTGTGACGGAAGAGGAGTATCCGAAGTTTGTGCGTCAGGAGATCATTGTTAATGCTATTACACATCGTGATTACAGTATTCGTGGAACGGATATTCAGATTAAAATGTTTGAGGACAGGATCGTTGTGGAGAGCCCGGGAAGATTACCGGGTCTTGTTAAGGTCGGGAATATCAGGCATACGCATTTTTCAAGAAATCCAAAGATTGCGGAATTTTTGAGGGTATATAATTTTGTCAAGGAATACGGTGAAGGTGTAGACCGCATGTGCAGGGAATTGGAAGCGGTTGGGTTACAGAGCCCGGAATACCGATCAAATGCTTTTATGCTGCAGGCGACGATTCGCAATCGTTTATCATTGGAAGAAAAACCGCTGTTTGAGTCAGAAAATCACGGTTTGGTGAGAGAAAAACCACTGTTTGAAGAAGAAAACCACGGTTTGCTAAAAGAAAAATCACTGTTTGAAGCGAACAATCATGGTTTCGCGAATGAAAAATCGATGCCTGAGCAGAAAGCACAGCTATTGGAAATAGTCATAAATGCGGTAGAAGACAAAAGGATTTCACCTACGATTGCCGGGAATATCCAAGAGGTCCTTGAAACATTTACGTTTGATCAGATATTTGGGCGTAAAGAAATAAGTGGGGCATTGCATTATGGAGACTATAGAGCAGGAAACACAATCAAGGCCATGCAGAGATTGAAGCTTATTGAGCCTGTGAAAGGACAGGGAAAAGGCAAATACAGAATAAAATGACGGTTCAGCTCCGGTAATTCGGAACGCCTGTTATGAATAAATCCCCCCTGAAAACAACGCGCACCCGCACGAAACGTTTTCAGTGGGGATTTTTCATAATCAGGCGTTAAAGAATATACTTGAGCTGAACCTGTTTGTTGGGAGGGGGAGGGCGCAAAAGAAGTTTTATTCATGATCGGCGTTAGAGAAGTCATTGGACTGAACCTAAAAATCGTTTTGGTTTTATAGTTCCGGCCAATACACAGACAGGCAATAGTAAATAAAACATCCATGAAACGTTTCGTGCGGGTGCACGTTGTTTCATGGATGTTTTATTTGCTATGCCTGTCGTCCGATTGCCAAAAACCAGCGAAAGACTTTTACAGCTCTTCAATTCGGCTGTCGATATATGGTTCTATGACGTCTACAAATTCGTCTGTTCTCAGCCACCATTCATCGGGGCTGCTCTCTTTGAGGTAAACATCGTCCAATGAGTAGAGTTTGATGGTGTTCCGTCTGCCATGGATGAACTGACGGAAGTCTTCGAAGCGGACTTTGACGATTTCTTCTGTGTCCGGCATGATAAAGAGAGCTTTGGCTGTGAAGATGGCAAAGACCTGAACCAGGGCATTGTCATGATAATCTCCGGCATCGATCTGCTGATGGGTGCTGCCCACATGGATAATGTCTTCCTTGGATTTCTTCAGGCCACGGTAGTACTGCAGACTGTCGACGATGGCTTCTTCATAGCTCTCATCCGGATCGAAATGGGTTGTCTGAATCAGGTCGTATTTGCCGGGATAAAGTTCGCGGTCCAATGCACGCTTCTGGATCATAATGTAAGTATCATCGCCTACCGGTTGGAACATCCATACATGGGCAACCTGATGAAGCAGGCCTTTGGTATGTACTTCCTCACGGGTGGCGCGTCCAATGTTGTTCAGATCCTGATCGTAAATTTTAAGAATGTCATTTCCTCTATACATATGAATTCTGGTCTCCTCAATTAATAAACATAATGAAATAAAATGGGGATTAATTCCCAATAGCTATTATAATATTCCGACAAAAATTTACAAGTCATTTTATGAACAAAATACAGAAAATTTTTTGGATAAATTACCAAATCAAAGGGATTTTGGTGAAGATGTACATAAAAATCGGCAAGCAGAGGGAGGCAAATGGAAATTCTACAGAAAAATATAAGAAAAACAAAAAGTGCTTACGAAGAAATAAAATTTGTGCTAGAATAATTAACGCTGAAAAAATTAAACGAACTTAAAACAAAGAATGTATTTGGTCAGAAATTGGAAACGTACAGGTGATGCCGGGATTTGAGAGTGAGTCCAAAGGCATGGAACTGATTAACGAACAACACACATTATGTTCTTTTCTAATGAAAAGGAGTGTATTTTATGCCAAAGACAAAATTACAAAATGTTTTCTTTACAATTCTGATGGCCTTTTTGATGGTCTATGCCATGATCTGTTACAATATTTCATTGAGTATTGGTGGCATGACGAACCAGGTATTCCTGATGGCATTTGGCGAAATGAAGATCATGTGGCCTGCAGCTATCATTCTTGAATTTTTTGTTGTTGAAAAACTGGCTTCAATGCTGGCATTTCGTATCGTATCCCCGCAGGATAAGCCGATTTTCATCACTTTGGCGATTTCATCTATGATCGTATGTCTGATGTGTCCGATGATGAGCTTTATTGCGACATTACTTTTTAAGCACGCAGGCAGCAATTTCATTGCTGTATGGTTCCAGACAACGGTTATGAATTTCCCGATGGCACTTGGATGGCAGATTTTCGGTGCCGGTCCTCTGGGCAGACTGATTTTCAGAACCGTCATGAAGGCTATGGGCAAACAGGAATCATCTGCAAAGAATCCGGCAGAATCCTTTTAGACGGCTGCGATGCAGATGTTCAGGCAATCAGTATAGACAGTCTTATTGGGGCACTGAAGAATAAATAAACTTGAATGATATAAAAAGCAAAATCCTCTGTATACAAAACGGAGGATTTTTGTTTTTAAAGGTTGACAGACAAAAAGGTTTGTACTATGATTACATAGTGGATAAAGACGAAGACAGAGACAGTAGCTCCGTATGAAAGTTTCAGAGAGCCGGCGGCAGGTGTGAGCCGGTACGAGTAGCATGGATGTGAAGATCACTCCTGAGTTGCAGGCTGACAGGCTGCCAACCTTTAGATCATGGAAGATGACAGAAGGTATCGAATGCCGGGTAAGCTGTGCCGGATTTTCCTCCGTTACAGGGAACGCATATGTCAGTATGTCGTATAGGTGGTTTAATGAATACAAGCTTTCATTCCTATTCGGAGTGGGAGCTTTTTTTGTTGAACAACTGCGCCGGGCGCATGAATGTGCCGGGACACATTCCATTTAAACTATAGAAATTTACTTTGCTTTTTATATAAGGAGGAAACAAGATGTATGACAAAGTAAGTGCCAATCAGAATTTTGTTGAGAGAGAGCAGAAGATCGAGAAATTCTGGGCCGACAACATGATTTTTGAAAAGAGTATTGAACTGAGACAGCACAGTCCTGAATTTACTTTCTATGATGGACCGCCAACAGCCAATGGCAAGCCGCATATCGGCCATGTGCTGACCCGTGTTATCAAAGATATGATCCCAAGATACAAGACAATGAAGGGTTATAAGGTGCCTCGTAAAGCCGGCTGGGATACACACGGTCTGCCTGTTGAGCTGGAAGTTGAGAAGATGCTTGGCCTGGACGGCAAGGATCAGATCGAAGCTTACGGTATGGAACCGTTTATCCAGCATTGTAAGGACAGCGTCTGGAAATACAAAGGTATGTGGGAAGAATTTTCCGATGCTGTTGGTTTCTGGGCAGATATGGAGCATCCGTATGTTACGTATGACAACAACTATATCGAATCCGAATGGTGGGCACTGAAGCAGATCTGGGACAAGAAGCTCCTTTACAAAGGTTACAAGATCGTTCCTTACTGCCCTCGCTGCGGAACACCGCTTTCAAGCCACGAAGTTGCACAGGGTTATAAAGATGTCAAAGAAAGATCTGCCATTGCACGTTTCAAGGTAAAAGGCGAAGACGCTTATATCCTCGCATGGACAACAACACCTTGGACACTGCCTTCCAATGTTGCACTTTGTGTTAACCCTGATGAGACTTACATCAAAGTTAAGATGAAAGAGGAAGATTATGTGTACTATCTGGCACAGGCGCTGGCTGATACAGTTCTTGGCGAAGGCACATATGACGTTCTGGAGACATACAAAGGTACAGACCTTGAATATAAAGAATACGAAGCCCTTTATCCTGTTGAGACAAAGAAGAAAGCTTACTATGTTGTCTGCGACAGCTACGTTACCATGACAGATGGTACAGGTGTTGTTCATATCGCACCTGCATTTGGTGAAGACGACAGCAAGGTCGGCAGAAAATATGACTTGCCATTTTTACAGATGGTAGATGAAAACGGTATGATGACAAAGGAAACAAAGTGGGCTGGTCATTCCTGTATCAAGAGAGTAGATCTGGAAGGTGAAAACGGCGTATCTCCTGAAGTTATCAAAGACCTGAAGGAGAGAGGACTCCTGTTCTCCGCACCGAACTTTGAGCATAGCTATCCACACTGCTGGAGATGTGATACACCGCTGATCTACTATGCACGCGAATCCTGGTTCATCAAGATGACAGCTGTCAAGGATGACCTGATCCGCAACAACAACACAGTCAACTGGATCCCTGAGAGCATCGGTAAAGGCCGTTTCGGCAACTGGCTTGAGAATATCCAGGACTGGGGTATCAGCCGTAACCGTTACTGGGGCACACCATTAAATGTATGGGAATGTGAATGCGGATGCCAGCATGCCATCGGCAGCATTGCAGAACTGAAGAGTATGTCCGACAACTGCCCGGATGATATCGAACTGCACCGTCCATTCATTGACGCTGTTACCATCAAGTGTCCGGAATGCGGCAAGGAAATGCATCGTGTACCGGAGGTTATCGACTGCTGGTTTGACTCCGGTTCTATGCCATTTGCACAGCATCACTATCCATTTGAGAATGAGAAACTGTTCAAAGAACAGTATCCTGCAGACTTTATTTCAGAGGCCGTTGACCAGACAAGAGGATGGTTCTATTCTCTGATGGCGATTTCCACACTGCTGTTCAACCAGTCTCCATTCAGAAATGTTATCGTTCTGGGTCATGTACAGGATGAAAACGGTCAGAAGATGAGTAAGTCCAAGGGCAATGCGGTTGATCCGATGGAAGCTTTGAGAGAATACGGCGCAGATGCAATCCGCTGGTATTTCTACTCCAACTCCGCACCATGGCTGCCGAACCGTTTCCACAAGAAAGCCGTTCTTGAAGGCCGCAGCAAGTTTATGGGAACACTGTACAATACTTATGCATTCTATGTACTGTATGCTGAGATCGACCAGTTTGACCCGATGAAATATACACTGGATTACGGCAAATTATCTGTTATGGATAAATGGCTTTTGTCCAAACTGAATTCTACAGTGAAGGCAGTTGACGCCAACCTGGCTGCTTACAAGATCCCTGAAACAGCCAAAGTCCTGCAGGAATTTGTGGATGATATGAGTAACTGGTATGTCAGAAGAAGCCGTGAAAGATTCTGGGCAAAGGGCATGGAGCAGGATAAGATCAATGCTTACATGACACTTTACACAGCACTTGTTACAATCTGTAAGGCTGCTGCACCGATGATCCCATTCATGACAGAAGAAATCTACAGAAACATCGTTGTGAATGTAGATAAGAATGCACCGGAAAGTATCCATTTCTGTGACTTCCCTGAAGTGAATGAAGAATGGATCGATACAAAACTTGAAGAAGACATGGATCATGTTCTCCAGATCGTTGTACAGGGCCGTGCCTGCAGAAATACAGCCAACATCAAGAACAGACAGCCAATCGGCAAGATGTATGTCAAGGCTGCTTTTGAACTGTCTGATTTCTACAAAGACATTATTGCAGATGAATTAAATGTCAAAGAAGTTGTTTTCACAGATGACGTCAGCGCATTTACATCTTACAGCTTTAAACCGCAGCTGCGTACAGTTGGTCCGAAATACGGCAAGAAACTGAATGCTATCAGACAGTATCTTGGCAGTGTTGACGGCAACGCAGCCATGAATGAACTGAAGACAACAGGCAAACTGACATTTGATGCAGATGGTGATCAGGTTGAACTTCTGGAAGAGGATCTGCTGATCGATGCCGCACAGATGCCGGGTTATGTTTCCGATACAGAATATGAGACAACCGTTGTCCTTGATACCAATCTGACACCTGAACTGGTAGAAGAAGGCTTTGTCCGTGAGATCATTTCCAAGATCCAGACCATGCGTAAAGAAGCCGGATTCGAAGTAATGGATCATATTCGTGTTTATTTTGCTCAAAATGATAAGATCAAAGCACTGGTTGACAGCAACAATGCCGAAATCAAAGATGAAGTATTGGCAAATGAAATCTGCTTTGATACAATCAAGGGGTATAATAAAGAGTGGAATATCAACGGTGAAAACGTTGTGATCGGTGTAGAAAAGGAGAATGCCTGAATGAGTGATATAGCAGCAGTTGGTGAAAAGAGAGTATTCGAATCATTTGATAAAGAAGCATTTAAGAAGGAGATTCTGAACAATATCAAGTATCTGTTCAGAAAGACACCTGAAACAGCCAGCCAGCAGGAGATTTTCCAGGCGGTGGCTTATGCATCAAAGGATATGATCATTGATGAGTGGCTGAATGCCCACAAGGAATACGAGAAACAGGATGCCAAGACCGTTTATTATCTGTCTATGGAGTTCCTGATGGGCCGTGCCCTGGGCAACAATCTGATCAATCTCTGCTGTTATAAGGAAGTGGCAGAAGTCCTTCAGGAGATGGGACTGGATATCAATGTCGTGGAAGACCAGGAGCCGGATGCGGCTCTTGGCAATGGCGGCCTTGGTCGTCTGGCGGCATGCTTCATTGAATCCCTGTCCACATTGAATTATCCGGCTTACGGCTGTACTATTCGTTATAAATACGGTATGTTCAAGCAGCAGATCGTGAACGGTGAGCAGGTAGAGATCCCGGATGACTGGCTCAAGAACGGCAATCCATTTGAGATTAAGCGTCCGGAATATTCTCAGGAGATCAAATTCGGCGGTTATGTCAGAATTGAATACAATGAGAAACTTGGACGCAATGTATATGTTCAGGACGGCTATCAGTCTGTCATGGCTGTGCCTTATGATCTGCCGGTTGTGGGATACAACAATGGTATTGTCAATTCCCTGAGAATCTGGGATGCAGAACCGCTTGTACAGTTCAATCTGGATTCCTTTGACAAGGGTGATTATCAGAAAGCGGTTGAGCAGGAGAATCTGGCCAAGAGTATTGTTGAAGTCCTTTACCCGAATGATAATCATTACAGCGGTAAGGAACTGCGTCTGAAACAGCAGTATTTCTTCGTATCAGCCAGCCTGCAGCAGGTGATCAAGAAGTTTAAGGCAACACATGATGACATCCATCAGCTGCCGGATAAGGTTGTTTTCCAGCTGAATGATACCCATCCGACGGTTACTGTGCCTGAATTGATACGTATTTTGATCGATGAGGAGAATCTGGAATGGGATGATGCATGGGATATCACATCAAGATGCTGTGCTTATACGAACCACACCATCATGGCTGAAGCCCTTGAGAAATGGCCGGTTGACCTGTTTATGCGTCTGCTGCCGAGAGTTTATCAGATTGTGGAAGAGATTAACCGTCGTTTCCTGATTCAGGTTGAGGAAAAATATCCGAACCAGTATGACAAGATCCGCAATATGGCGATCCTCTATGAAGGTCAGGTACGTATGGCGAATATGGCGATCATTGCAGGCTTCTCTGTCAATGGTGTAGCCAGACTGCATACACAGATCCTGGAAGAAAGAGAACTGCATGATTTCTATGAGATGATGCCTGAGAAGTTCAACAACAAGACAAACGGTATCACTCAGAGACGTTTCCTGCTTCATGCGAATCCGCTGCTGGCACAGTGGGTAACAGATAAGCTTGGTACAGATGAATGGATCACGAATCTGCCATTGCTGAAAGGTCTGGCTCCGCTGGCGGATGATTCCAAAGCCCGCAAGGAATTCCAGGAGATCAAGTATCAGAATAAACTGCGTCTGGCCAAATATATCGAAGAGCATAATGGTATCGATATCAATCCGGATTCCATTTTTGATGTACAGGTCAAGCGTCTGCATGAATATAAGCGTCAGCTGATGAATATTATGCACATTATGTATCTGTACAATCAGCTGAAAGATAATCCGGATATGAAGTTCTATCCGACAACATTTATCTTCGGTGCCAAGGCTGCAGCCGGCTATAAGACAGCCAAACAGACTATCAAACTGATTAATTCCGTTGCGGATGTGATCAACAATGATCCGGCTGTCAATGACAAGATGAAAGTTGTCTTCATTGAGAACTACTGTGTATCCAATGCAGAGATCATCTTTGCAGCCAGCAACGTTTCAGAGCAGATTTCAACAGCCAGCAAGGAAGCTTCCGGTACAGGCAATATGAAGTTCATGCTGAACGGTGCCATTACACTGGGTACAATGGATGGTGCCAATGTGGAGATCGTTGAGGAAGTCGGCAGCGAGAATGCCTTTATCTTCGGTATGAGTTCCGATGAAGTTATGGGCTATGAAGCCAACGGCGGTTATAATCCGAGAGAGATCTATGAGCAGGATGCAGATATCCGCAGAGTCATGGATCAGATGGTGGACGGCACATATTCCAATGGCGATACAGAGACATTCCGTGAACTGTTCAATTCTCTGATCAATCAGGATGTTTACTTCATTCTGAAAGACTTCAGATCCTATGCTGAAGCACGTGCGAAGATCAACGAAGCTTACAGAGACAGCAAGGCCTGGAACAGAATGGCCATTCTCAATACAGCATGCTCCGGCAAGTTCTCCTCTGACAGAACCATTGAAGAGTATGTAAGAGATATCTGGCATTTGAAGAAGGTATTTGTGAGATAATTTGGAGGAAGTTTATATGCAGAAGTTAACAACAATCAGAGAGATTTTCAGAAACCGTGACGCCTATATTGGCCAGACGGTTGAAATCGGTGGTTGGGTTCGCAACATCAGAGATTCCAAAACATTTGGTTTCCTTGTTGTGAATGATGGTACTTATTTTGAACCTTTACAGGTTGTTTTTCATGATGCAATGTCCAATTTCAGTGATATTTGTCATCTGAACGTTGGTGCAGCTGTTATTGTGAAGGGACAGCTTGTTGCAACACCAAAGGCTAAACAGCCATTTGAAATTCAGGCAGATACAGTTGAGATTGAAGGTGCATCTACACCGGACTATCCGCTGCAGCCAAAGAGACATACATTTGAATATCTGCGTACACTGACTCATTTGAGAGCCAGAACGAATACATTTGAAGCTGTATTCAGAGTACGTTCCCTGATCGCTTATGCAATCCATCAATTCTTCCAGGAGAGAGATTTTGTGTATGTGCATACACCGCTGATTACAGGAAGTGACTGTGAAGGTGCCGGTGAGATGTTCCAGGTAACAACGATGGATCTGAACAATGTACCAAAGACAGAAGAGGGAAAGGTTGATTTTTCAGAGGATTTCTTTGGCAAGCCAACAAATCTGACTGTCAGCGGTCAGTTAAATGGTGAGACATTTGCCATGGCATTCCGCAATATCTATACATTCGGCCCTACATTCCGTGCTGAGAATTCCAATACAACGCGTCATGCTGCGGAGTTCTGGATGATCGAGCCTGAAATCGCTTTTGCTGATCTTCAGGATGATATGGAACTGGCTGAAAATATGATGAAATATGTCATCGGTTATGTATTAGAGCATGCACCGGAAGAGATGAAGTTCTTCAATCAGTTTGTAGACAAGGGACTTCTTGAGAGACTTGAGCATGTCAGAACATCTGATTTCGGACGTGTGACATATACAGAAGCCATCGAACTGCTTGAAAAGCACAATGATGAATTTGATTACAAGGTCAGTTGGGGATGTGATCTTCAGACAGAGCATGAGCGTTATCTGACTGAGAAGATCTTCAAGCGTCCGGTCTTTGTGACAGATTATCCGAAGGATATCAAAGCTTTCTATATGAAACAGAATCCTGACGGCAAGACAGTTGCAGCGATGGATATGCTTGTGCCTGGCATCGGTGAGATTATCGGCGGCAGTGAGCGTGAGAACGACTATGATAAGCTGCTGACACGTATGAAAGAACTGGGTCTGAAGGAAGAAGATTACAGCTTCTATCTGGATCTCAGAAAATACGGTTCAACCCGTCATGCAGGCTTTGGTCTCGGTTTTGAGAGATGTGTGATGTATCTGACTGGTATGGGCAATATCAGAGATGTAATCCCATTCCCTCGTACAGTCAACAACTGCGAATTGTAATTTTTCACATAATAAAGAATTTTAATGGCAGACAATGATTCAGGAGAAATACTATGGGCGAAATGTTGAATGACTTGATTTTTAGTGTGAATACCATTCTTCCTGTTTTTATCGTTGTTGCAATCGGTTATTATATGCGGCGGAAAGGAACTGTTGATGCAAGTTTCGTCAGTTCCATTTCCAATGTTGTTTTCTATTATGCACTTCCGGCCCGGATGTTTCTTGACGTGGCCGGAAGTGATTTTACTGAGCTGATGAATCCCCGATTTATCCTTGTGACAGTCGGCGGAACCATCGGCATTTTTCTTTTAGCGTGGCTGGTGATCAGTCATTGCATTCATGACGGAAAGAAGATTGCAGCAGCAGTGCACAGCGCATATAGAGGCAATTATATTTATATTGGACTTCCGATTATCGAGAATATTCTGCAGACAGACCATGTGGCCTGCTCGGTGCTTGTATTGACATTTATCATGCCGGTTTATAATATTTTAGGTGTATTGATTCTTTCTATATATAGTGGAGATATGTCCGGAATGAAACCGGGAAAACTGCTTTTGAATATTCTCAAGAATCCGATGATCCTGGCGGTTATTTTTGGTGTGCTTTATGCTATGACAGGGCTGCCGCTGCCGTATGCTGCGGAGAAGTCTCTGACGTATCTGGGAGCTATTTCAACACCGATGGCACTGCTGATGATCGGAGCACGAATGGTGGACAATTCCCTTAAAGGTGAGGGAAAGGCCATCAGGCTGGCATTGCTGTTTAAACTGATCGTTGGTCCGGTTGTGATGACACTGCTGGCGGTTTTCCTTGGTATGCCGACAGAGGAGATTGTGACAGTATTTGTTCTGTTTGCCGTGCCTACAGCCATGAATGTATTTATCATGACCAAGAGTATGGATGGTGACGATGGTCTGGCGGCCAATGTCATACTGGCATCCGTGCCTTGCTCCGTTGTTGTGATGACAATTGGCATTTACCTGATGCGAATGACGGGAATTGTATAGTCGGCGTCAGAATGACAGTCCTTAGTGAGGGGCATGCTGATGGGGTGCAGAGGTGCTCACGACAGCTGTGATTTTTCTGGCAGTGTTGTGAATCAGCCAGGCGCCGGCAATCATCGCCAGAATGTACAGGAGAATTCCGACAGGACGACCAAGGGATTGATCAATATCGCCAAAGAGCAGCTGCGTAGACATTTCCCAGGGAGAGATATAGAATAGGTTGGCGGCACTGAAGCGGTGCAGGATGCTGTTTAGGACTTCTGCTGCCAGACAGAAAAAAGTGAAAAGCGGCAGTGTCCGAAGGAACCCTTTTGTTGTAAGATCGGCTTCGCGGCTGAAGATAATGACAAATCCTACAAAAATCAACATCAGATGCCAGAGAACACCATGAAGTGTCAGTGTCCAGTATGGATGGAAAATACCGGAGGGGTCGATAAAGGTGGCAACAGCTCCCATCATATTGAAATCAAGCAAAAAGGTACAGAGAATTCTGTGCTTTTTTTCATTATGTATCAGAATCAACAATGGACACAGATACAGAGGAAGACTGCATAGCTGGAAAGGAAAAATCCACCAGTCATAGGAGTGGTTATTCACGATATAAAAATTCATCAGCTGTTTATATAACTCCCCAATTAGAAGAATCACGCCTGAGACAAGCATGATCTGATCAAAGCTTCGACGATTATCCGGATTGTTTGTATTGCAATTATTTATAGAAGAAAATCTCCATGCAGCCAGAATAGCGATGGCACTGCCGCCAAAAGCTGCAATCAGATGAAAAGGTCCATAAAGAACCGGCGGCGTCATCGGCCAGGACGTCAGGCGGAGAAGATATTCCAAAAAAGACATATAAATTCCTTCTTTCGAAATAGTCAGGTATTAAATAAATGAAACACTCATTATGAAAAAGTCTAGCTACATATATACACATGTAGTATATCATAATTCAGACTTTGTATTCTTGTAATAACATATCAGAAGAATATAAAGTCTGAATTATGATAAGGAAATGCTAGGCCAAAACTTTAAGGAGTGAAGTCAAAATCCTGTCTTCGATAACGATGGACTGCACTCCACTAATTTTTGGAAGTATTTCCTCTGGGAACACTAGGATATTTTTTTATATTTGTGAAAGAATTGTGTTGAATTCTGAAAAAAAATATGGTATCTTTTTCATTATACATATGAAAAACTGTGAACAGATATATTTATAACGTGTTGATGCTTCGAAGTGCGAAAGCGACAAGAGAATGCCGGCGAATGATACAGTACATTTTGAAGGCTGAGACAATAGAATAGATAACAGTTTTACGGATAAATGGAAGGTATGTGATCAGAACATGAATCAGAGTGAGAAAATCTTAGAGATCAAAGATTTATGTGTAGAATTTCAGACTGTGGAAGGTACAGTCAAAGCCATTAATCATTTGAATTATACATTACATAAAGGTGAGAAGCTTGGTATTGTCGGCGAGAGCGGAAGCGGTAAGAGTGTTTCTTCTCTTGGCATTATGCAGTTGATCCCGAATCCGCCGGGCAAGATTGTTGCAGGTGAGATTCTCTATAAGGGACAGGATCTGGTGAAGACACCGGAGAAGGAAATGCAGAAGATCAGAGGCAATGAGATATCGATGATTTTCCAGGAGCCGATGACTTCTTTAAATCCGATTATCAAGTGCGGCAAGCAGATTGCAGAGTCGCTGAGACTTCATCGGGGAATGAATAAGAAGGAGGCCATGGAAGAGGCCATTCATATGATGCAGGCAGTCGGTATTGCCAACCCGGAAGTGAGGGCCTATGAGTACCCGCATCAGATGTCCGGTGGTATGAGGCAGCGTGTGATGATCGCCATGGCGCTGGCCTGTCAGCCGCAGATTTTGATTGCCGATGAACCCACAACCGCTTTGGATGTGACGATTCAGGCACAGATTCTGGATCTGATCAGAGATCTGAATGAGAAGATGAATACATCAGTTCTCTTCATTACCCATGATTTAGGTGTTGTCAGTGAGCTGTGTGATACGGTCATTGTCATGTACACAGGACGAATTGTTGAAAAAGCTCCTGTGCGTGAGCTTTTTAATGATCCGAAGCATCCTTATACAGTCGGCCTGATGAGTGCGATTCCGCGAATTACCAAGGATCGTCCACCCCTTGAGACTATTGAGGGCGTTGTGCCGAACCCGACAGAGAGAATTTCAGGATGCAGCTTCTGGCCGAGATGTCCGCATGCGACAGAACAGTGCAGGCAGGGCGAACCGCCGGTTGTACATCTGTCGGAAGAACGTCAGGTAAGATGCTGGCTGTATGCAGATACAGCCGAGAAGAAGGAGGGTTAGCTGATGGCAGCAAATGACAAAGAAGTGCTGATGAAAGCCGACCATGTCAAAGTTTATTTTAAAGGAAAGAAAAAGGGTCAGACAGTCAAAGCCGTTGATGATGTATCCTTTGAGATTATGAAAGGTGAGACCTTTGGTGTTGTCGGCGAGAGCGGATGCGGTAAGAGTACCCTTGGCAGGACGCTGATCAGACTCCAGCAGCCGACAGATGGTCATATTTATTTAAATGGAACAGATATTGCAGGTTTGAAAGGTGCACAGTTAAAGGAAATGCGCAAGGAAGCCCAGATTATTTTCCAGGATCCTTCGGCTTGTCTGAATCCAAGAAGAACCATCAAGCAGATTTTGATGGAGCCTTTTGAAATTCACAACCTCAAAGGCAAGATCGATGTGGATGCGAAGATTATGGAACTGCTGCAGCTGGTGGGGCTGGACAGTTATCATCTGAGCCGATATCCTCATGAGCTTTCCGGCGGACAGAAACAACGTATCGGTATTGCCAGGGCACTGGCACTGGAACCCCAGATCATTATCTGTGATGAAGCGGTATCCGCGTTGGATGTTTCTGTTCAGGCGCAGGTATTGAACCTTTTGCAGGAACTGAAGGAGAAACTGGGATTAACCTATTTCTTCATTTCACATAATCTGAATGTTGTTTATCAGGTCAGCGACCGTGTCGGCGTTATGTATCTCGGCAAAATGGTTGAGATTGCCAATTACGATCAGCTTTATGAGAAACGCTATCATCCTTATACAGAGGCATTGCTGTCAGCAATTCCTCAGGTTGATCAGGAAGAACAGAAGGAGCGTATTCATCTGGAAGGTGAAGTGCCGAGCCCTTATGATCCGCCTTCAGGATGCCATTTCCACACAAGATGTCCGAAGGCCTGTGACAAGTGCAGACAAACGGCACCGGAGCTCAAGGAAGTGGCGCCGGGACATTATGTGGCCTGCCATTTGTATGAATGATTTTGAATATTTACAAAATCAGAATACCATTTGAAGCACTGTTTCATTACAGCGGAAACTTAATCTGATGATAATTGCGGAAGCGGCCGAAAAACAGATAGGCATTACAAAACAGAGTATTTCGCAATCACCATACATAAGAAATTTCTATTTAGGAGGTTAAGATTATGAAAAAGAAATTTTTAGCAATGGTCCTGGGCATTGCTGTAGTCTTAAGCTGCACAGCATGCGGCGGCGGTTCATCTGACACAGCAGCACCTGCATCAGGCGACACAAATGCTGCTTCTTCAGAAGCCGGAAGCGACTCAGCTGCAGGCGGCAGCACAACAGTAACAGTGGCAATCGGTGCCGGATTCTCCACACTGGATCCTGGATATGTTTACGAGAAATATCCACCGCTTGTTATTAATGCATGTTATGAGAATCTTTTCAAATTCTACAGCAATGACGGTGCAGCAGAACCTTGTCTGGCAGATTCTTATGAATTCTCAGATGACAATAAGACTTTAACAGTTAAACTGAAAGAAAATGTTACCTTTGCAAGCGGCAATAAGATGACATCTGCAGATGTTGCTTTCAGTATTAATCGTTGCAAGAATCTTCAGGGCAATCCATCTTTCATCTGCGATACTATCGACAGTATTGAAACACCGGATGATTACACAGTTGTTTTCCATCTGACACAGCCTGACAGTGCAATCCTTTCAAAGCTGACATACAGCTCACTGGCAGTTCTTGACAGCGCGGTTGTTAAGGAACATGGCGGTACAGATGCGGCAGACGCTTCTTCAACAGATACAGCACAGGCTTATCTTGACACAGCAAGTGCAGGTTCAGGTATGTACATCATGACAAGCTATACACCTGATTCTGAAATCGTTCTTGAGAAGAACCCTAACTACTGGGGTGAGTCTACAAATGTTGACAAATATGTCATCAAGATCCAGCCGGATGCCAATACACAGATGATGACATTATCTTCAGGTGACCTTGATATTGCCATGAATATGACAGATGATACAATGTCTGAACTGACAGGCGACAATATTGCCAAGATCAACACTGCAACAAAGACAGTTGGTTTCCTTCTGATGAATATGAACGAAGAATACGGCGGCCCTGTTTCTAATCCAAAGGTACAGCAGGCTATCCGTAAAGCACTGGATTACACAGGTATCCAGACAATCGTCGGTGAAGGTGCAGAGACACCTTACTCCATCATCCAGGATGGTTTCATGGGTGCAAAAGGACAGCGTCCTGCAGATTACACTAATATTGACGAAGCAAAACAGCTTTTAGCAGATGCAGGCTATCCGGATGGTTTTGATATCGACATGCCTGTTTGTGACCTTGATATGGAAGGTGTTCTTCTGACAGACCTTGCTCAGAAGGTTAAAGATGACCTTTCTCAGATTGGCATCAATGTCAATATCGTTTCCCAGCCATGGGCAGCAGGTTTTGGCGATGATTACCGTGACGGTAAGATCGGTTTCACAGATATGTACTGGTCAACAGATTACAACGATCCTAACGTACAGCTTGAATTCCTTCCGGGTCAGTCCGTTGGTTTAAGAGCAGGCTGGACAACAGATATGGATCCTGATCTGGCTCAGCTTTACACAGATGCACTGAATGCAACAGACAACGATGCACGTACTGCTGTTCTTGAAAAGATTCAGGACGATACATATGAGAACGGTCCATGGCTTATGATCGCTCAGGCACCTGCACATATTGCATACAACACAAGACTTGACGGTGTCGCTGCTTCTGATCCATATTCACTGGATCTGACACAGATCACAATCAAATAATCCATCATTTTTGGATGATTCCTCTACAGGGTGCGGAAATCGCTTCTGCGCCCTGTGGATTTTAAACAGGACGGCAACAGATGCTGCCGTGAGTCGGCTGATTCGGGACATTTTTTTATGTTTGGAGGCAACAGTTGACTGACGGAAATATCTGTTCATCAGATGTTTGGCGGCAGATAAGCGATGCGCAGTCTGCTGTCGGAAAGCTAAAACGAAAGAGAGAGAGGTGTCGTATGGAACGGCTGAAGTTTATAGGAAAAAGACTTGTATACCTTGTGATCATGCTGTTCGGTGTGGCGACGTTGGTTTTTATATTGACAAAACTGGTTCCCGGCGATCCGGTAACCGCCAATCTGAGCCAGAGAGCATTGGGTGATCCTCAAATTGTGGCCGCCTATAAGGCAAAATACGGACTGGATCAGCCGATTATTGTGCAGTATGTATACTACATGAAGAATCTGCTGCATTTTGATCTGGGTACATCTATCCGTACCAACAATGCAGTTTTAAGTGAATTGGCACGCTGCTATCCGGCGACGATCGAACTGGCAGTATTTGCCATCATTCTGGCAACCCTGTTTGGTATTCTATTTGGTGTGATTTCTGCGATTAAAAGGAATAGCATCATTGACCAGATTGTGCGTGCGATTTCTGTTACAGGTGTCAGCCTGCCAAGTTTCTGGTTCGCACTGCTTGTATTATATTTCTTTTACTACAAGCTGCAGATCTTGCCGGGACCGGGTCGTCTCGGCAATGCATTCAGTGCACCGCAGACAGTAACAGGATTTTTTGTTATCGACAGTCTGCTTGAGGGAGATATTCCGAAGGCACTGGATGCTCTGAGACATCTGATTCTTCCGGGTACGGTTCTGGCTGCCTTTACTATGGGGCTGATCACCAGAACAACACGTTCCAATCTGTTGGATGTTATGTCCACAGATTACATCCGTACAGCCCGTGCCAAAGGACTGTCAAGTGTCCGCCTAATCATCCATCATGCGCTGGGCAATGCACTGATTCCTGTATTGACAGTTATCGGTCTTGGTTTCGGCAACCTTCTTGGAGGTATGGTACTTGTTGAGACAATTTTCAACTGGCCGGGTGTTGGTCAGTTTGCGTATCAGTCTGTTTTGTCCAACGACTATCCCTCAATTATCGGCGTGGCCCTTCTGATTGCGCTGAATTATATGATTATTAATACAGTGGTCGATATCCTGTACGGTATCATTGACCCGAGAGTGAGGTGCAGTTAGATGTTACATTCTTTGAAAAAAATGTTTAAATCCAATTATCTTTTCACTTTCGGTGTCATCATTTGTCTGTTCTGGATTATCATGGCGATTATTGCACCGATGGTGGCACCCTATGATCCGGTTGTCCAGGATCTGACATTGAGGTTAAAAGCGCCTTCAGCGGCGCATATCTTCGGTACAGATAACTTTGGCCGTGATATTTTCAGCCGTGTGATCTACGGCGGACGTTATTCATTGCTGGCAGGCTGTCTGACAGTTGTGATCGCAGGCTGTATCGGTACGATTTACGGTGCTATTGCCGGTTATGTAGGCGGTGCTGTGGACAATATCATGATGAGACTTTCAGAAATGATTCTGTCCTTCCCGTCACTGATTCTGGCGATGATCATCAATGCAGTTATGGGCTCTAACCTGTTTAACACCATGTTTGCCCTTGTTATTGTTGCATGGCCGTCTTATGCCCGTGTCATGCGAAGCGTGGTGCTGAGTGTCCGTGAAAATGAATACGTTACTGCTTCAGAGGCGCTCGGCGCTTCCAGATTCCGTATCCTGTTGAAGGAAATTATTCCAAACAGTATTACCTCTGTTCTGATCATGGCCACAACGGATATCGGTAATCAGATCCTGATGTTCTCCACATTGAGTTTCCTTGGTCTGGGTTCTGCTCCGCCAACACCTGAATGGGGCATGATGGTATCCGATGGTGTTCAGTACTTCAATAAATTCTGGGTGGCAGGATTCCCTGGATTGGCAATCTTTACAATGGCTGTGGGGGCCAACTTCATTGGTGATGGACTCCGCGATTTGCTGGATCCGAAACTGCGAAAACAGTTTTAAAACTATATAAAACAGGCATTGCAAATCTCGATGTCTGTGAAGGACCTCTCCGTTCAATATCTTCATAGCAGGCACGCTTGCACTGCCAGCGCCTAGCAGCGGTACATAAGGCAGCAAAAAACGCTGCCTAAGGACCGGCTGGCGCTGAAGCACCTGCTACGAAGTATTGAATGGAGAGGTCTTTTCAGTAGTGATAAGAGATTTGCAAGAGCCTGTTACTATATATCGTGGAAACAGAAGAGAGGAATGGAAGATGGTATTATTAATGCGATTTCCAGAATCAAGGGAATAGAATTGAGAAAAGCTTTTGATATTTATTATTCGAGCAAATTAGCAGAGCAAATCTCGAGTGATAGATATGGAATAGAAAATATGGACGCAAAATATTTGGCGGAAGATTTGATAGAGAATGAACCTGAATTATTTCAAAAATAGAATTTATAATTGATAAAGAGTAGAAAGGTACAATGATGGAAGAGGCGTTATCCATTGTTGTATCTTTTTGGTATGCTTGGGCGTACTATGTTAGATATTTCTGCGTAATTGACAAGTTTGAATACGGCATGTATCATGTACTTAGTATGAAAAATGTACCGTAAAGATAGACTTTTATAAAGTGCTTTCAGATGGCTATTAGCTGGTGCATTTTTAATAAAAGTGCAGGAAAATAAAATGATTACAGGAGGTTCTGGCATGGAATTGAATACAGAGATTTTGATTATCGGCGGCGGTGCGTCCGGTATGGCGGCGGCTGTTGCAGCAGCGGAGATGGGTGCAGAGGTAACGGTTGCGGAAGCGAATGCGGCGGTGGGCGGAAACGGCCTTTTCCCGAGAGGTATTTTTGGTGTGGACAGCAAGATACAGCGCAAGAAGCTTGTTTTTGCGGACAGAGATCAGATTTTCAGGGATTGTATGAATTATTCCCATTGGAAGATTGACGGCAGGATTATCCGTACACTGATCGACAAGAGTGGGGATACCGTCAATTGGCTGATGGACAGAGGGGTTGAGTTCTGCGACGTGGTGCATCATATTCCTAATCAGACGCCGGAGGTTTTTCATATTACAGAGGCTGAGGAGAATGTGGGGCATTGTGTCATCCGCAATCTGAAAAGGATCTGCGAAGAAAAAGGCGTGCGCATTCTCACAGGTGCCAAGGGTAAAACTTTGCTTAAAGATGAAAAAGCCAGTGTCTGCGGCGCTGTGTGTGAGACGAAGGACGGCGAAGTGGTGATCAAGGCACAGAAGGTGATTCTGTGTACAGGCGGTTTTGCAGGCAACGATGAAATGGTTGAAAAATATTACCCTGGATTTAAGCGTGAACTGGTAGGTCAGGGCGGCGGCATGCGTCATCCGGGAGATGGTATCCGAATGGCTCTTGAGGCGGGTGCGGAAGTGGAAGGCAACTTTACCATGGAAGCGGCAGCACCGAAGATTAAAGGTTATGATGCGCTGAATCTTTTCCTTGGCAAACCATACAATGTGTGGCTGAATCGTTTTGGCGAACGTTTTGCAGATGAAGGGATTGTGTATAATTTCGCAGTATCCTTTAATGCCTGCCTGCGTCAGCCGGATGGCAAAGTATGGGTTGTTTTCAATCAGGCACTGTTAGACCAGACCCTGAGCGACGGCAAGGATATGATTGAGACGATTCATATGCCGCCGAATGTGGAAGAAAGACTGGATACTACCATGGAGCAGGCCATTGCGGACGGTGTGCTCTGCAAAGCAGACAGTTATGAAGCGTTGGCTGCGTTTATCGGCTGTGATGCAGAGACAGTGAAGGCGTCTATGGAAGAGTATAATGCATTCTGTCATGCAGGAAGAGACGGTTGGTTTGCCAAGGATAAGCGTTATATGCTGTCTATGGAGGAAGGCCCTTATTATGCCATTAAGGCCGGAGAAGACATGCTGATCACCCATGGCGGTATTCGTGTCAATGAACGTTTTGAGGCTTTAAGCGGTGATTATAAACCGGTTGAAAATCTTTATGTAGCCGGTGTGGATTTTGGTGGCGCGGATGCGGACGTATACAATGTTGTCATGAGTGGACACGGTTTCGGTTTTGCGGTTAATTCAGGCCGAATTGCCGGAGAAAATGCGGTTAAAGCGTTGAAGAAAAATTAGCCTGGTCAAAGTTTTGAAGTAAAATGAATACAGCTTTCTGGTTCGGTTCGGAAGATATGACATGAAGTTATTGGAACTTTGATGCGTTAATGAGAAAAAATGCAAAAATCAGGTAAACTATAGAAAACCGCGATAGAAAGTGATATACTTGACGGCAGATGAAGATTTGAAAGGAGCATTTGCTATGAAGCAGAATAGAGTAGACAGAATTATGGCAGCCCTGAAGGAAATGGGACTGCACCAGATGCTGATTGTTGACCCGATGTCCATTTATTATCTCACCGGCGTTTATGTGTCACCTTTTGAGCGTTTTTATGGTTTATATCTGAGAGAAGACGGCCATCATGCCTTTTTCCTGAACCGGTTATTTACAGTACCTCAGGAAGTAGGTATTGAAAAAGTATGGTATTCCGATACAGATCCTGCCATGGAAATTGTGGCTAAGTATCTCGACAAAGATGCCCCACTTGGTGTGGATAAAGAGCTGAAAGCAAGATTTTTGCTGCCGTTGATGGAGATGAAGGCAGCCGCTGGTTTTGTCAATGCTTCTCTGGCTGTGGACCACACAAGAGGCATCAAGGATGAAGAAGAGCAGGAACTGATGCGTATTTCTTCAGATATCAACGACAAGGCTATGGCACAGTTCAAGGCCATTGTCCATGAAGGGGTCACAGAGAAGGAACTGGCAGATCAGATGCTGAAGATTTATACGGATTTGGGTGCGGATGGTTACTCCTTTGAACCGCTGGTTGCCTTTGGTGCCAATGCAGCAGACCCGCATCATGAACCGGACAATACCGTATTGAAGGTGGGTGACTGTGTCCTCTTTGATGTGGGATGCATCAGAAAGGGCTATTGTTCTGATATGACACGTACTTTCTACTTCAAGGAAGTGAGTGATGAACATCGTCATATTTATGAAACAGTTCGCAAGGCGAATGAAGCGGCTATTGCCAAGATTAAACCGGGCATTCCTCTTTGTGAATTGGATAATATAGCCCGTCAGCTGATCACTGCTGAAGGCTACGGCCCTCAGTTCAACCATCGTCTTGGTCATTTTATCGGACTTTCAGAGCATGAGTTCGGTGATGTTTCTTCTGTGAATACAGACAAAGCCGTTCCGGGTATGATTTTCTCTATCGAACCGGGTATTTATCTGACAGATGATACAGGTGTACGTATTGAAGATTTGGTACTTGTCACAGAGGATGGCTGTGAGGTGCTGAATCACTATCCAAAGGAACTTCAGATTATCGGTTAATTTGTCTGGCACTTGTCCGGGCTTGCATCAGATATTGAAGAATGATACAATAATGAATAAATAAGATAACGGGCGAAATGTGCAGGACACATTTCGTCCTGTTGTATATATGGAGGAAATGACCTATGAATACACATCCTACAGCGACTTTACATATGGCCAACGGCAGTAAAATTGTGATTGAACTTTTGCCGGAAGCTGCGCCGAATACTGTCAACAGTTTTATTTATGCGGCATCCCGGGGATTTATGGATCACCATGCGATTCAAAGAATTGTTCCGGGCAACTGGGTGGACGTGACGTACCAGGCATTTGGACACAAGGAGTGCCAGTATCTGATTCCGAATGAGTTTGAACTGCATCCGGAGATCGAACCGTTGGATTCCCATCCGGGCTGTGTCTGCATGGGCGGTTATGGTGAGGATGGACTGGCCAGCTGCGAATTCTTTTTCCCGCTGCGTGATTGTCCGGACCATAAGGGCATTTATCCTGTCTTTGGAAAAGTCATTGAAGGCATGGATGAGATATGGCGTCTTGAAAAAGTGAAGACAAGACCTGTTGATTTCCCGATTCCGGGAGTTGAAGTCAATGAACCGGTTGAGCCGGAAGTCATTGAGAAAGTCGAACTGGATTTGAAGGGACAGACATATCCTGAGCCAATTCGTATGAAAGTTCAGAATCTGCCGCCATGCTGGACGGATATGAAATAGGAAATGCTTTAGAAATACAGGGAAATGGGGAAATAGTATGTTTAATATCAGAGAAATGAAGCTGGAAGATAAAGCAATCATTATGCCTATGGTCATTACCTTTTACCATAGTCCGGTAGTGGAACACGATGTAGACACAGCGGTGCTGGAGCGCACATTTGATGCGGCCACAGACCCGGCGATGCCATATATCAGCGGTCTGGTGATGCTGGAAGACGAGAAAGTTGTGGGATATGGTTATGTCACCGGCTACTATGCATCAGAAGTCGGCGGAATGTGCATGTTCATGGAAGAAATGTACTTTACACCGGAATGCCGGGGCAAAGGCTACGGTACAAAAGCCTATCATTGGATTATAGATCATTATCCGGAATATAAACGCTTCAGAATCGAAGTCACAGAAAGCAATGTCAACGCCAAACGCCTTTATGAGCGTTGGGGCTTCAGATTCCTGGAATATAACCAGATGGTGTTGGACAGATAGAATATGGCGGTCTTTAATGAGAAAATCATTAAAGGCCGCCATTGTTGTATGGGATATGGAGAGGAAGAATTAAAATTTTGTGTATTCATTAAAAAAACAAATTATTATATTGAATTTATTAATATAAGCTGTTAAAATAAATACAAACAAGCGGATATGACTGAATAAAGGGATGAGAAGATGAGTAATGTCGTATACAAAGAGAGAAAGAATACAGACTCTATGAAATGGGATACCTGTCAGGAGAAATTTGGAAAGTCTGATTTACTGCCTCTATGGGTAGCCGATATGGATTTTGAGGTACCGGAGTGTGTAAAAGAAGCTGTCAAAGAATATGTGGAGCTCGGTGTATTTGGATATTATAATCCGCCAATGGGCTATTATGATGCATTTATCCACTGGGAGGAAAAATATCATCATTATAAAGTTCAACGTGAATGGATTCGATTTGCTCCGGGAGTTGTTCCTGGATTTAATTGGCTGCTTCATATACTGACAAAAGAGCAGGATGCGGTTATGATACAGACACCGGTGTATTATCCTTTTCACGATGCTGTTGTGAATAACCATCGGAAATTGGTAGAAAATCCATTGATTCGAAAGGAGCATTCATACGAAATGGATGTTGAAGACTTTGAACAGAAAATCATAGAAAATGATGTCAAGGTTTTCATTTTCTGTTCACCTCATAATCCGGTGGGGCGTGTATGGACGATTAATGAAGTAAAAACGGTACTTGATATTTGCATGAAGCATCATGTATATGTACTGGCAGATGAAATTCATCAGGATATTCTTATGGGAGGACGACAGCAGACAGCATCAGCGGCGCTTGGGGAATATGATACAATTCTGATTACGTTGACAGCGGCTACAAAAACATTTAATCTTGCGGGATGTCAGAATTCGATTCTGATTATTCCGGATTCAGAGCTTCGGGCCAGATATGATGAATATCTTCTCAGATTGAGAATCAAAGGAGGAAATGCATTTGGCTATATCGCCGCGCAAAGTGCTTATGAAAGCGGCAGAGAATGGTTTGATGAAGTTCTGCAAATTATAGAAAAAAATTATCATACAGTCAAATCTATTCTGAAAGATGCTTTGCCGGAAGTATGGATTGCGGAACTGGAAGGAACGTATTTGATGTGGTTAGATTTGAGCTATTACATAGCCAAGGAAGAAATAGAGCAGGTAATTCGTGATAAGTGCGGACTGGCTGTAGATTACGGTTCCTGGTTTGGCGGCGATGAATATGCCGGATTCATTCGGATAAATCTTGCTACCAGCGAAGAAAATATCAAAAAAGCGGCTGAAAGTATTGTAAGTGCTGTAAAATGCTAAAGGGGATTGGTTATGGGATATATTAAAATCAATAATTTGTCATTCTCATATGCGGGAAGTGAAAAACTGATTCTTAAAGATATCAATGCAGAAGTGCAGACGGGGGAGTTTGTATGTATTCTTGGGCAGTCAGGCTGTGGTAAAAGTACACTGCTTCGATTGCTGGCAGGACTTGAAAAGCCGGTAGGCGGCGAAATAACAATTGAGGGACAGCAGATTGAAGGAGCCAGCATGGAACGTGGTGTTGTTTTTCAGGATTATGGGTTATTTCCATGGATGACGGCCGGCGAGAATATTATGCTGGCGTTAAGGCAGAGGTATCCGGACCGAAATAAAAATGAATTAAAAGAGCATGCATTAAAGATGCTTGAAAGAGTGGGTCTGGACAGGAATGTATATAAAAAGCTCCCTAAGGAATTGTCGGGAGGCATGAAACAGCGCTGTGCAATTGCACAGGCCTTCAGTATTGATCCGCCGATACTTTTAATGGATGAACCTTTTGGTGCGCTTGATGCGGTAACACGGGTAAGATTACAGGATTTGGTTATGGAATTATGGTCGCAGGGAAATCCGAAGAAAACGGTCTTTTTTGTAACACATGATGTGGATGAAGCAATGATTTTAGCGAATCGTATTTTGATACTGGGACAATCACCAAGTAAGGTTATCTATGAATGTGTGATTCCGGAAGAACATCGCCCAACGAGGGAGAATCAGTTCGAGGATGCGGAAATGCTGAAACTGAGGACAGAATTGATTCGGCAGATTAATCGGGATGTGTCGAGTCACGTATAAGTTATTTATAGGGATGGGCCTATTGATAAAATATGTTATGAAAAATAAGGAGAGTATGATGAAAAAGAGATTTTTTGCAGGTTTACTTGCAGCAAGTATGGTATTCAGTCTGGCAGCATGTGGAAGCAGTAATGCCGGAAAAGAACAAACCGCAGCATCTGGTGAAACGACTGTTCAGGAAACTGCATCTGAAGAAGCAGCTTCTGAATCAACCGGTGATACTGCCGGTGCACCTGAACAGTCAACTGTCAGATGGAATTGCGGCACCAGCGGCAATGTTCTGCTTACAATAGCAGAAGAAAAGGGATATCTGGAAGATGAGGGTATTTCTATTGAATATGTTCAGGCAAATGCCAATGCAGATGCCATGACGCTTCTGGCAACCGGTAAAGTAGATGTTGTATCGAATTCAGGAACAAGTAATCCTCTGCAGCAGATTGCATCAGGGGTAGACCTTACTATTTTTGGCGGACATATGGTAGAAGGCTGTATGCCGGTTGTAGCAAAAGCAGGAACTGAGTGGAATGGAATTGAGTCATTTATTGGCGAGAAAGTTGCTGTTAATCCAAGTTATTTTGCTTTTACAGGTGCAGTTATGGACCTGGGGTATGATAATCCGCTGGATGTTGTAGACTGGGAGGTTTATTCTGATTACAATGACGCACTGGCAGCCGTTGTACGCGGCGATGTCAAATATGCGTTGATGGGAACCGGACAGAATTTATCTGTTCAGGAAATGGCTGCAAACGGAGAAATCGAGATTGTAAGCTATCAGAGTGAAATTATGCCGAATTATTCATGCTGTCGTATGGAGGCTCAGACAGATTGGGTGAATAATAATCCGAATACAGTGAAAGCAATCATCAGAGCATTGCTTCGTGCGCAGTCCTATTATGAAAATAATAAAGAGGAGGCTGTCAAACTTCATGCTGCAAAAATTGATGCAACAGAGGAGTATGTTGCAGCCTATATGCTGGATGACGAGCATTACTTTGTAAGTGTTGACCCACTGAAGAATCCGGTAGAACGTGCATGGGATATTCTGGATAAGACAGGCTTCCTGGATGAGCAGGCAAAGAATATTAATATTGATGACCACATTAATACAACTTTGTATGAAGAAGCTTTGCAGGAAGCAACAGAGAAGTATGGTGATGAAGCACCGGAGTTTTATCAGAATATGAAGTCCTTCTTTGAAGAAAATGACAAATAATAAGATAAAGGAGATAGACGGATGAATAAGATAAAGACTTTTATAAAAAAATACTGGATTACCTTCTGTATTTTTCTCGGGTTGGTATTTTTATATGTCTACTTGACGAGTCATCATCTGGTTAATCCGTATCTGTTCCCATCAACAGAGAAAATTAAGCAGGCTTTTATTGACAACAAGCATATGATGTTTGGCAATATGATGGCTTCCTTTAAACTTTTAATTCCTTCTGTCATTGTTTCACTGCTGATTGCGCTGCTGTTGGGGACATTGATGGGAATGAATAAGCGTTTGCGGGAAATTCTTCATCCGGTCATTTATGCTTTCAGCGTTATTCCGTCTATCTTATTGTCGCCTTTTGTGTTATTACTTGCGCCGACTTTATTTGCGGCATCCGTGTTTCTGATTGCTTATAATATTGTTTGGGCAACTTTGTTTGCAACAATTACAGGTATTATGACAATTGATAAACGGTATCTGGATAAAGCGGCTACCCTGGAATTAAGTGGATGGAAGCGATTGGTTTATGTGATTCTTCCGGCGGCAAGTCCATCTATTTTGGCGGGGTTTGTCAATTCCCTGAGAAGTTCATTTGTTATGCTTGTGTATGCGGAAATGTATGGAGCAGGAGAAGGCATGGGTTTTTTTGTAAAGAAATATGCGGAACTGGGCATTTTCGCAAATACATGGGTAGGATTTATATTTATGGTAATCGTTTTGGTTATTGTAATGCAAATCTTTGAAGTAATAAAAAAATATCTTTTGAAATGGACAATTGAATAAACAGAGGTGAAAAATATCCTGAAAAGTTTTGTGACTTATCAGGATATTTTTGCCTTGTCCGGGAGGATTCCCGTTTCTGCAAGGACTTAAACGCGGACTTTCGTGCCTTTTCCGCCTCTGTTGACAAGTTTCAACTTATTCAACAGCAATTCCTTCTCATTGTGGATAATGGTACATTCCTGGCTGCTGTCCAGTGGATAAGCAGCCTTAACGCTGTCACCGGAACCAAGGCTGATGCCGCGGACGCCGATGGCAGTTTTCTTCATTTCGGGGATGTTCATCATCGGGAATCGGATAAAGTAGCCGTTTTCAGTCTGAAGAACAAGCTGGTTGAAGTTGTCTGCAGTGCAGATGGCAATGATGCTGTCGCCATCGGCCAGCTTGGTGGCGGCAACGGTTCGTTTGGATACATCAAATTCACTGCCTTTGACCAGTTTCAGCATACCGGTTTTGGTAGCAAATAACATCATGGAATCCTGAATAGATGCCAGACTGCATATATGAATGATATTCTCACCGGAGCTGTCATAGTTGCCCAGGTTGTCCAGCGGAATGGATTTGTCACGGAAACGTCCGAAAGGCATATCAGTAATCTTGATCAGATGGAGACGGCCGGTATCTGTGAAGATGCAGGCCTTATCTGTATTCATACAGCTGATGATATATTTGCTTTCGGAGAGTGCGGCTTCCTTGTTGCGCTCAAAAGTAGCCTTATCTATGGTCTTAGCATAGCCAAAACGGTCAATCAGGGCAACGACTTCCATAGCCTCGGCTTTCTTTTCCTCATAGACAGCAACACCCACATTCTCGATAGAGGTTTTACGCGGTGTGGCATAAGTCTTCTTGATCATATCAAGGTCATGACTGATGACCCGGGACATGCTCTTGTGATTCTCAAGGATATCCTTGTAGGAAGCGATATTCTTCAAAGTAGCATCATGATCTTTCAGAAGGGCATCCATTTCCAGACCAATCAGCTTGTACAGACGCATCTCGAGGATCGCAGTGGCCTGACGTTCTGTAAAATCAAGGGCAGAAGCGGCTTTCTCAGAGGCCTTGCTCTTGAAGCGAATGCCTTCGGTAGCGCCTGTCATCAGGCAGGCTTTGGCCTGTTTGATATTCTTGCTGCCACGGAGGATTTCGATGATCAGGTCAATGATATCGGTGGCCCGCATGAGACCTTCCTGGATTTCCTGTTTCTCCAGTTCCTTGGCAAGAAGCTTCTGGTACTTGCGGGTGGTCAGGTCATACTGAAAATCAAGGAAATATTCAATAATGCTCTTGAGACCAAGCGTCTCCGGACGTCCGTCGGCGATGGCCAGCATATTCACGCTGAAAGTATCTTCCAGACGTGTCTTCTTATAGAGAAGTGCCAACAGATTGTCCACATCTGTCTGTTTCTTCAGTTCCAGAACGATACGAATCCCTTCCTTGGAGGACTGGTTGGAAATATCGATAATGTCTGTTGTCTTCTTACTTTCCACAAGAGCATAGACATCATTGAGGAATTTGCCGATATTGGCGCCGATCATTGTGTAAGGGATCTCGGTGATGACAAGGCGCAGTTTGCCGCCTTTGTCTTGTTCCACTTCAACACGGCCGCGAAGCTTGATCTTACCGCTGCCGGTTTCGTAAATATTCAGCAATTCGTCTTTATTCGTTACAATACCGCCGGTAGGAAAATCCGGTCCCTGGATGTACTGCATCAGGTCAGCGGTGGTCAGCTTGTCATTCTTCATGTAGGCTTTGACGGCATCGATGACTTCGCCGAGATTATGCGGCGGGGTACTTGTCACCATGCCGACAGCGATACCGTCAGAACCGTTGACAAGGAAATTCGGCAGACGGACAGGAAGAACGGTTGGTTCTTTCTCTGTCTCGTCAAAGTTCGGCATGAAGTCAACAACATCCTTGTCCAGATCTGCAAGAAAAACTTCCTGAGTGACTTTCTGGAGACGGGCTTCGGTGTAACGCATGGCGGCGGCACCATCACCTTCGATGGAGCCGAAATTGCCGTGGCCGTCTACCAGGGGCATGCCTTTCTTAAAATCCTGAGCCATCACAACAAGGGCATCGTAAATGGAGCTATCACCATGGGGATGATACTTACCCATGGTATCGCCGACGATACGGGCGCATTTACGGTATGGCTTATCATAGCGGATAGCCAGTTCATACATATCATATAAAGTTCGGCGCTGAACGGGCTTTAAGCCGTCCCGGATATCCGGAAGTGCTCTGGATATAATAACGCTCATGGCGTAATCTACGTAGGATTTCTGCATGACTTCTGCATAATCCGTGCGAATAATCTGTTCCTGCATCATGCATTTCCTCCTTAAATATCAAGTTCAGCATCATGGGCATGCTTGTAGATGAAAGCCTTTCTCGGCGGTACATCAGGTCCCATGAGCAGGCCTGTAATATCGGATGCGATTCGGGCATCTTCAATTTCAACCTTCTTCAGAATACGGGTTTCAGGGTTCAAGGTTGTCTCCCAGAGCTGTGCAGCATCCATTTCACCAAGACCTTTGTAGCGCTGCAGGGTGAAATTGCCCTTGTGTGTCTTGCGGTACTGTTCAAGGGCCTTATCATCATAGAGGTATTCCTCCCTGCCCTTGGACGGCATAGCCTTGTACAGCGGCGGCATGGCGATATAGACATGTCCCTCAAAAATCAGCTCTGGCATAAACCGATAGAAAAGTGTCAGAAGCAGGGTACTGATATGCGCACCGTCCACATCGGCATCGGCCATAATGATAATCTTGTTGTAGCGAAGCTTGCTGATATCAAAGTCGTTGCCGTATCCCTCCGAAAAACCGCATCCAAAGGCATTGATCATGGTCTTGATCTCGGCATTGGCAAGGACTTTGTCAATGCTGGCTTTTTCTACATTCAAAATCTTGCCTCGAATAGGCAGAATGGCCTGGAAATGGCGGTTTCTGGCAGTCTTGGCGGAACCGCCGGCAGAATCTCCTTCGACGATAAAAATCTCACAGATATCGGCATTGCGGCTTTCACAGTTGGCCAGCTTGCCGTTGGAGTCGAAGGAAAACTTCTGCTTTGTCAGTAAATTCGTACGGGCTTTCTCCTCGGTCTTACGAATCTTGGCTGCTTTCTCTGCACAGGCAAGCACAACCTTCAATGTATCCAGATTCTTGTCAAAATAACGAACGACTTCTTCATTGACAATCTTGCCTGTGGCACGGGCAGCGTCCTGGTTGTCCAGTTTGGTCTTGGTCTGGCCTTCAAAACGCGGGTCCGGATGCTTGATGGAGATGACAGCTGTCATACCGTTTCGGATATCAGCACCGGTGAAATTGCCGTCTTTCTCTTTCAAAATGCCTATTTCACGGGCGTAAGCGTTCATAATGGACGTGAAAGCTGACTTGAAGCCGGTAATGTGGGTACCGCCTTCTGCGTTGTAAATGTTGTTGCAGAAACCAAGGACGTTCTCATGGAATTCATTCACATATTGAAAGGCACCTTCAACAGTGATGCCTTCGGACTCGCCTTTGAAGCAGACAATATCATGCAGCGCTTCTTTATTGCGGTTCAGGTCGCGGATGAATCCGGCCAGACCGTCAGGTTCATGATAAACTTCCTGATCTTCAGGTGTGACACGTTTATCTTCATATATAATAGTTAATTCTGGGTTAAGATAAGCGGTTTCATGGAGACGGCTCTTAATCTCATCTTCCTTGAACCATGTCTTTTCAAAAATCTCCCTGTCCGGGAGAAAAGAAATCGTGGTGCCTGTCTTGCGGGTGCGGCCGATGACCGGCAGAAGCCCGTTCTCCAGAGGAATGGTAGGGACACCGCGTTCATAGCGGTCATGGTAAGTACAGCCCTCGCGGCTGACTGTCACATCCAGCCATTCAGACAATGCGTTGACAACAGAAGAACCAACACCGTGGAGACCGCCGCTTGTCTTGTAGGCAGAGTCGTCAAACTTACCTCCGGCGTGAAGGGTTGTGAATACAAGACGTTCAGCGGAAATGCCTTTCTTGTGCATGCCAACAGGGATACCTCGGCCATTATCAGAAACAGTGGCGGAGCCGTCTTTGTTCAATGTCACATGAATCTCACTGCAAAAACCGGCCAGATGCTCGTCCACGGAGTTGTCAACAATCTCATAGACAAGGTGGTTCAGGCCCTTGCGGGAGACACTGCCGATGTACATACCGGGACGCTTGCGGACGGCCTCGAGACCTTCCAGCACGGAAATGCTGTCGGCATTATAAGAATTGGTTGGTGCCATAATAAAAAATCCTTTCGAAAATAATTGCGTTTCAATAATATTTTTTCTAACCCCCTCGAATTCGAGGGGGTTAAAATCAGGATTGTGAAGTTTTTCCCATTGCACTCGCACATCCTTCTCGAATAATCATAAAGAACATTTGCTATAACTTAGAAGTTCTTTTATCTTATACCATGTGAAGTGCTCATGTCAAGTGAAAAAAGAACATATATTCGCTAATGCTGTAGAACATCTTGACAGAAGCTGATTTTTCTGGTTGAATTTCTGCTTATTTTACTATATAGTATAACAAGAGAAGAGGACATATTCTAAACAAAGGAGATGGCGTGAATGATGAGAGTAGGTATGCTGACAAGCGGCGGCGACTGTCAGGCTTTGAATGCAACAATGAGAGGCGTTGCGAAGACACTGTACAACGCAGATCCTGATACACAGATTTTTGGCTTTGAAGAGGGCTACAGAGGCCTGATGTATAATGATTATATTTTGATGAAACCGAATGATTTTTCCGGTATCCTGACAAAGGGCGGAACGATTCTGGGTTCTTCCAGACAGCCGTTTAAGCTGATGCGGGTGCCGGGTGAGAATGGCTTTAACAAGGTTGAGGCGATGAAGGCAACTTATCGCAATCTGAAGCTTGACTGCCTTGTGATTCTTGGCGGCAATGGTACTCAGAAGACAGCGAATCTGCTGAGTGAAGAAGGTTTGAATATTGTTTCTCTGCCAAAGACCATTGACAATGATATTTACGGAACAGATATGACATTCGGTTTTCAGAGTGCAGTAGATATTGCGACGAATGCCATAGACTGCATTCATACAACAGCTGCGTCCCATGGGCGTGTATTTATTGTGGAGCTGATGGGACATAAAGTTGGCTGGCTGACATTGCATGCCGGTATAGCAGGCGGTGCGGACATTATCCTTTTACCGGAGATGCCGTATAATTTTGATGCAGTGCTGATGGCTGTGAAGCAGCGGAATAAGGCCGGCAAGAGGTTCAGTATTCTTGCGGTTGCAGAGGGCGCGATCTCACAGGAGGATGCTCAGATGTCAAAGAAGGAATACCAGAAGAAGAAAGCAAACAGCCCGTTTCCATCAGTTTCCTATGAAATTGGCAAGAAGATCCAGGATGCCCTGGGGCAGGAAGTCCGGATTGTTGTGCCAGGGCATACGCAGCGAGGCGGAAGTCCGGATGCCTATGACCGTGTGGTAGCCAGCAGACTGGGTGCCGCAGCAGGCCGAATGGTACTTGAAGGCAAGTACGGCTGTATGGCAGCTTTTAGAAATAATGAGATTGTACCGGTGCCATTGAAAGAAGTGGCCGGTAAGCTCAAAATGGTTGATCCGAAGTCTGATATTATCCGTGAGGCAAGGGATATGGGTATCAGTTTCGGCAATGAACTGTAAGGAACACAGGAATTCAGATTAAGAACTATGTCTGCAAAGCAGACTCTGAGTTCCACATCAGGATTTATAAGGGAGTCCTGAATATAGAGAATTTCAGGTAGAGGCGGGAGAGTATGGCTTATCAGGCATTGTATCGTAAGTGGCGCCCATCCAACTTTGAAGAAGTCAAGGGACAGGATCATATCGTCACAACATTAAAAAATCAAATAGAGATGAATCGTATCGGGCATGCCTATCTGTTTTGCGGTACAAGAGGAACCGGTAAGACTTCCATTGCCAAGATTTTTGCCAAGGCAGTGAATTGCGAACATCCGGTCAATGGCAGTCCCTGCAATGAATGTGCTATGTGCCGTGCGGTCAATGAGCAGCGATCCATGAATGTGATCGAGATTGATGCGGCATCCAACAACGGTGTTGACAATATCCGTGAGATTCGGGAAGAAGTGGCGTATTCTCCCTCTGAGGGCAAGTATAAGGTTTATATTATCGACGAGGTGCATATGCTCTCTATCGGCGCTTTTAATGCGCTGTTAAAGACCCTGGAGGAACCGCCGTCGTATGTTATTTTTATTCTGGCGACCACGGAGGCACACAAGATTCCGATTACAATCCTTTCCAGGTGTCAGCGGTATGATTTCAGACGTATTTCCACGGGTACTATTGCAGAGCGGCTGAGAGAACTGGCAGATGCGGAGGGTATTGATGCAGAAGATGCAGCATTGGCTTACGTGGCCAGAATGGCGGACGGTTCCATGCGTGATGCCTTGAGTCTTCTGGATCAGTGTAATGCCTTTTATATTGGGCAGAGGCTGAAGTATGAGAATGTACTGGATGTTCTTGGAGCAGTGGATACATCTGTTTTCGGCAGCCTGCTGAAAAGTATCAGCAGTCAGGATGTTTCCGGTGTGATCCATCTTATAGATGAGATTGTCATGCAGGGCCGTGATCTGACACAGTTTGTGGTGGATTTTACGTGGTACCTGAGGAATCTTCTGATGGTACAGAGTTCCGGAGATCTGACAGATCTGGTGGAGGCATCTGCAGAGCAGCTTGAAGTGATGCGGCAGGAGGCATCAGCTATAGATGCGTCTGTGCTGATGCGGTATATTCGGATTTTCTCAGATCTTTCAGGTCAGGTGCGCTATTCAACACAGAAGCGTGTGTTAGTAGAGGTGGCATTGATCAAGCTCTGCCATCCGGCCATGGAACGAAATCTGGATGCGGTCCTGAATAGGCTGGCCATTCTTGAACAGAAGGTGGCCAATGGTGTTGTGGTGGCTTCACAGGCGTCAGGTGCCGGTATTGCAGGCGGGAATCCGGAAGAAATATCAGGCGGTCAGCAGGGGACAGATACTTTTTTTCAGCCGGAACAGAAAGCGGTATCAGAGGATCTGAGGATGATCATTGATCGTTGGAAACAGATGACAGATGATCTGACACCGAGCATGGCGCTGATGCTCAAAGGTGCAGTAATTTCAGAAGGGCCGGATAATCAGTTGATCATTGCCCTGGCGGATGATATGCGATATGGTTATTTTGTGGAAGAGGGACATCGCCAGGCTCTTGAGAATGCGCTCAGTGAGCGCGTTGGCAAGCAGGTGAAGGTCAATCCGGTACAGCCGAACAAAGGAGAGAACAATAGCAGTCAATTTATTGATCCGGTACAGGCTTTTCGGGGAATTGATATTGTTTATGAGGATTAGTATGGCGCAGTTCGGTTATTTGTGAGATAATCGGAGAGAATGCTGATTCATTCATATATAAATACAAATAGGTACAAGTATATTTTTTATAACAGGAGGAAAAACAATGGCTAAAAGAGGCGGTTTCCCAGGTGGTATGCCTGGCAATATGAACAATTTAATGAAGCAGGCGCAGAAAATGCAGCGTCAGATGGAGGAAGCTCAGAAAGAGCTGGAAGAGAAGGAAGTTGAAGCAGCAGCAGGCGGCGGTGCCGTTAAAGTTAAGGTTTCCGGCAAGAAGGAGATTGTTGCTGTAACAATTGATCCTGAAGTTGTTGATCCGGATGATGTAGAGATGCTGGAAGATCTCATTATGGCAGCAGCCAACGAAGCACTTCGCAAAATGGATGAAGTTTCTCAGTCATCAATGGCCAAGATCACAGGCGGCCTTGGCGGAGGCTTTGGATTTTAATGGATGCTTACAGCAATCAGATTAATAAGCTGATTGAGGAATTATCGAAGTTGCCGGGAATCGGTGCCAAATCCGCACAGAGACTGGCGTTTCATATCATTAATATGCCAAAGGACCAGGTACAGAATCTGGCAGGAACCATTGTTTCCGCCAGAGAGAAGATCCGGTATTGCAGCTGCTGTTGGAATCTGACGGACAGTGAGCTATGTCCGATCTGTGCTAATCCGAAGCGTGACCATCATGTGATCATGGTTGTGGAGACACCGAGGGACCTGGCAGCTTATGAGAAGACACAGAAGTATGAAGGTGTCTATCATGTTCTGCATGGGGCTATCTCGCCGATGCTCGGCATCGGTCCGTCGGATATTCGTCTGAAGGAACTGATGACAAGACTTCAGGGAGATGTGACGGAAGTGATTATTGCTACCAATTCCACCCTTGAAGGTGAGACAACAGCCATGTACATTAGTAAATTAATCAAACCAACGGGCATCAAGGTGACAAGAATTGCCAGCGGTGTGCCGGTTGGAGGCGATTTGGAGTACATCGATGAGGTCACGCTGCTTAGAGCCCTTGAGGGAAGAACTGAACTATAAGATAAGCCAATAATTTTTATCCGGGAGGAATGAAGATTATTGGCTTTTCTACAAAAATTTAAAGAATTGTATGATAGTTATGACTGGATCTGCCCATGCCGCGGAGAGCCGGAGTCAGTGAAGAAGAGCTGCTGCATATGAGAGCAGCGGTGATTTGTCTGCAGAAAACAGGCAGGAGTTTTCGGCAGTCATAATCATCAAGATGTTCGAAGACGCCGGTGATGTGAAGAGCACCCAGGGGCGGCAATTCTCTGCGCAGTGCTGAACCGGGGGATAGTGTACCTTTCGTTAATGTGAGATAACCGCATTGGGTTTTATTTCCGATAGCGGCGTCAACGGCGACAAGACAGCAGCTCTTTTCGATGGCTTCTAATAATGGCATATAATCAGGCAATGTAAGAGCGTTCAGCGGTTCTGCCATAGTCCCATAAACATTCGGCAGGCTGTGCCTGGTGAGGATTGTGCCGATCAATGGTCCGAGATTATCTCCGCAGACGTTGGCAGAGCCGATACAGGCAAAGGCCAGGGGCATTTTGTGGGGATTGACATGATGAAGTAAATATCGCAGGTTTCGACTGAAAATATCACATGCATCAGGAAGAGTGCTGTTGATCCATATTGTGCGGTTCATGGGAAAACTCCTTTTATAACGGTTAAATGGAGTTTTCCCTTTTTTTCATATTTTATACCGGAAGGATAGAAGCTCATCTTAATGTTGCTTATGTCTATGATTTGTGGGTCAGGCGGCGACAGCCTTTGATAAAAAAACACATCTGCTTATGCTAACATAGTGGAGTGAAAAGGAGGCGCAGCATGGTTGAGATTAAGAGTCAGGAGAATAATACTGTTAAATTGCCGAATAATATTCGTCAGGTAGGTACACCCGGTGAAAAAATAAAAATATATATAGAAGATTATGTGATGACTTATTTGAATCAGATAACAGGCGAGAAGCCTGCAGAACAGAAAATGGCACTTCTTCTTGGAGAAAAGGTGCAGAAAGAGAATACAGCTATCTATTTTATCAGTGCGGCAATGGCGGTGGTGCCGGTTGAATGGAAAGAGGATCAGTTCAAACTGTCATCGGATGAGTGGGCAGCGTTGTATGATAGAATTGATCAGTATTTCAAAAACAAGCATATCCTTGGGTGGTTTTTATCAAGACCGGGACAGGCAGCATCGGCAGATGGACAAATTGAAAAAATACATACAGATAATTTCAGAGATAAAGGCAATCTTTTTTATACATCAGATCCATTGGATCGGGAAGATGCCTTTTATCTTTATGAGAATGGCCATTTGTTCAGGCAGCATGGGTACTATATTTATTATGACCGGAACGAGGATATGCAGAACTATATGATTGAGATAAGACAGGAAAATCATATAGAAGAACAGGGAACGCCGGGGTTTCAGAATCGGTTGTCTGAAAAAAAGAATGATCATCGGATCAAAAGGGAGGCGCTGGTCAGAAAAAAGAAAAGAAACATGAAGTGGATTCCGCAGGCGGCAGTTCTTTTGCTTATTCTGGCGGTTGTAGGCATTAAACGGAATCTTCCGGGAGCTGTAGTTCCGACAGGACGTCAAATGATTGGAAATGGTGAAACAGAATCAACAGCGGGAGCAGCAGAAACTTCAGAACATCTGGATCTGGTAGAAAGTATTGTACAGCAGGCGGAGCAGTCAGTATCAGGAAAAGAAAGTCAGGAATCAGTGGATAAGGCTGATACGGAAGAGGATACAGCTGAAAGGGGACAGGAAAATGATACGGAGCAGAAAGGCGAGCAGCAGGAGACTTCAGCAGAAGAAACAGAGGTTATGGCAGGTGCCTATAAAAGCTATATAGTTAAAGAAGGGGATACCCTGCTTAAAATCAGTCGTAATTATTATCAGGATGCGGCACATGTTGAGGAGATCCGTCAGCTGAATCAGATTGAAGATCCGGATTATATTTACCCCGGAATGGTATTGCGTTTGCCGTAGATTTGTACAGAATCTCCGGGAGAACGGGCATACAGGTAAAAAGGTTGACGCAGGCAGTTTTTTTAACTATACTGGATGTATTATAGCGTGAGGCCAGGTTTAATTCGGAGGAAGAACATGGAACAGCAAATAGATGAAAAAAAGAAACAAAAGATAAAATTAAACCGGATGCAATGGACGATTATCATTGGTCTGTTGGTGATGGTTGGTGTACTTGTGTATGCGTTGGTAAAGAACAACAGAGTTTCCGGGTCCTATGAGGTGGTGACGTCTTTGTCCCGTGGGGATGATACGTCTGTTTATTATCAGATTATGAGAAAAGGCATGATCCGCTACAGTAAAGATGGTATGGCCATGACAGATAAGAGCGGTAACCTGATCTGGAGTCAGACTTATGAGATGACATCGCCGGCCATTGCAGTCAGTGACCCGTATGTAGCTGTGGGGGATATTGGTGCCAATACGATTTATATTTTTAATGAATACGGTCAGTTGGGGCGGATTAATACAGATGTGCCTATACAGGAAATCAGGATTTCTGCACAAGGGGTTATTGCAGCGGTACTTTCAGATTCGGCGACGAATTATATCAATCTATACGATAAACAGGGCAATGTTCTCGGAAGTATCAAAGCATCTCTTCAGAACACAGGCTACCCATTAGCCATCGCGTTATCTTCAGATGCGACACGCTTATTGGTAAGTTATCTCTGTATGGATGGCAGCACTGTGAAAACCAGAGTGATTTCCTACAATTTCAGTGATACACAGAGTAAACATGTGATAGATACATTGGAGCTGGAGGAACTTTATCCTAAAATGGAATTCCTTGAGAATAATAAGGCAGTGATGTTTGGTGAGAAGAGCTTTGTCCTGTATAATACAGATACAAAAGAGATAACTGCTCAGCAGACATTTGAGAATGAAATTGCCAGTGTTTTCTGCAGTGATCAGAAAATAGGCTTTATTTTTAAATCTTCTGATGAAAATGGTCAGTATTATATGGAGATTTATAACAAAGCCGGAAGGAAGAATTCTTCAGTTTATTTTGATTTCGATTATGAAGGTATCAACGTTTATGATGATGAGGTGATTCTGTATAATTCGCAGGAAATGGCAGTTTATCAGATGAATGGCAGGCTTAAATTTACCAGTACACTGAATACATCCGTGACAAATATCATGGCATCATGGGAATCAGGGATGTACTGGCTGGTGGATGATCAGTCACTGCGGGAAATACATATAAAATAAAAGGCAGGAGGCAACTGTATAAATAATGAATATATTATCCTGGGCAGCCCTGGCTGTTCTTACATATTGTGCGTTGAGAGGATGGCGGAGAGGTCTGATCATGACGGTGTTTTCTATGTTTGCAACGGTCATAGCTATCGCCATATCAGCGCAGCTGTCACCGCAGTTAAGCCAGACATGGCAGAATACGGCATTTTATGAGATGGTCAGCGAGAGAGTAGAGATGACACTGTTTAAAGGACAGGATAGCCAGAATGACGGTGAAGAAGGCGAAGATAACAGGGGAGTCATCAACAGTCTTCCGCTGCCGGATGTTGTACAGAATGTTTTGGCCAGCAATGATGATGCACAGAATAATATGCTGGGTGTTTCGGAATTTCGTAAATACATTGCGGACTCAGTCACGGGGATTATTCTGAATGCAATATCCTTTGTGCTGGTTTTCGCCGGTGTTTCTATTATAATGAGGATTATCATCAGATGCCTGAATCTGCTCAGCCGTCTGCCGGTCATTCATACAATGAACAAGATGGGCGGCATGCTTGTTGGTTTGCTGAAGGGGTTGATCTTGCTTTGGCTGATCTGCATTGTGATAACCATTATGAGCGGAACAGAAGCAGGGATCTATCTATATGGTCAGATCAATGAGAGCCCGTTCCTGAAATACATTTATGATAATAATATGATTATGGCGCTGATCACCGGGCTGAAATATGCTTTTACAGGTGTATAGAGTCTGCCGGTGAAAATAGTGGTCCTGAGTATGTGAGAATGTACTCAGGATTTTTTGTGTAATTAGGAAATTCCGAGGAATTTCCTATTACATAAAAAGGAACTGCGTGCCAGAAAGCGCAGTTCGCGGAGAGGAATATATAGCTGTGCTATCCGCTCACGCGCCAAAGTGTGCGTCAAGCGCACACTTTGTTCTAGAGAGAATATCAAAAAAATGAAAAAAAGGTGTTGACAGATGTTGGAAGAGATGATATTATATACAAGCTGTCAGCGAGAACAACGCGAAACGGCAAAGATTAATAAGTAGTTCGAAAATAACTTATAAGAATTTTTAAAAAAGTTGTTGACAAACTCTTAAAGATCTGATAGAATAAACGAGTCGCTGATGAGCGGCACATGAACTTTGATAATTGAACAACAAAACAATCCCGAAAATTCCTAAAAAGAATTTTTAAGAACACAAACCAAAGTAAAACGGGAAGAGATAACAGCTAGCTGTGA
>Ga0129310_1000519_pt1 | contig 46185 bp, 43 predicted proteins | sample Go1ome_2_FD_94433 | JGI IMG/M metagenome (GOLD analysis project Ga0129310, IMG submission 94433) | Western lowland gorrila individual fecal microbial communities from Wisconsin, USA - Go1022A metagenome | ecosystem: Host-associated > Mammals > Digestive system > Large intestine > Fecal | place...
AGTAAGACCCCTTGAAGACGACGAGGTTGATAGGCTTCGGGTGGAAGTGTAGCAATGCATGGAGCTGAGAAGTACTAATAGGTCGAGGGCTTGACCAGAGAATGGAGAAATGATTGGAAAGAAACTTTTTGTATGATGTTTTGAAGGTACATGAATCATGCACGAGCTATGAATGGCAGATATGAATGCTTGCATTCATATATCTGACAGGCAGAGCGAGTATATGACGAATGTCATACATCGAGTCGAAACGTAGTGGAGACGAGATGAAGCATGATGAATCGGACATGCGGATAGCATGGTTGAAGAATATGCACCTCATATATAATCCTCGATAGCTCAATGGTAGAGCATTCGGCTGTTAACCGAAGGGTTGTAGGTTCGAGCCCTACTCGGGGAGCTTTCTTTTGTATGGCCCTATGGTCAAGCGGTTAAGACATCGCCCTTTCACGGCGGTAACACGAGTTCGAATCTCGTTAGGGTCACTAATATTTAGTGGCGATAGCATAAATTGCCACTAAATGCATATACTTAATATGTATGGCGCGATGGCCAAGTGGTAAGGCAAAGGTCTGCAACACCTCTATCGCCGGTTCAAATCCGGCTCGTGCCTCTCAAGATATTATAAATATCTTACAACCCTTAACGCGGGGTGGAGCAGTCTGGAAGCTCGCCGGGCTCATAACCCGGAGGTCATAGGTTCAAATCCTGTCCCCGCTACTTACTAAGACGATTGATTTCAATCGTCTTTTTTTATAGTTGATAAAGGAAATAAAACATGAAATTCTTATTAGTTGCAATCAATGCGAAATATATTCATTCTAATCCGGCCATCTATAGTCTTCGGGCATATGCAGGTGAGGCATATGCAGAGGATATTGAACTGGCGGAATATACGATTAATCAGTATGGCAGGGATATTCTGGCAGATATTTATATGCGGAAACCGGATGTGATCGGAATCTCTTGTTATATCTGGAATTGGGATATGGTAAGATGGCTGATCCCGGAGCTTGTAAAGGTATTGCCGGAGGTGAAAATCTGGCTTGGAGGGCCGGAGGTTTCCTATGATGCAGATCAGATCATGAAAAAGTATCCGCAATTAACCGGAGTCATAATCGGAGAAGGTGAAGAGACCTTTAAGGAACTGTTAGAGTATTATAAAGCAGGCAGAAAAAGGCAATTACAGGAAATCGCCGGTTTATATTTAAAGGATGGATTTACTTCACCGCGGGAGCTGACAGAGCTGTCGGCATTGCCGTTTTTGTATGATGATCTGGATGGATTTGAAAATAAGATTATTTATTATGAGTCCAGCCGGGGATGCCCATATCGTTGCAGCTATTGTCTGTCCTCGATTGATAAGAAGGTCCGGCTACGGGATATGCAGATTGTAAAGAAGGAATTGCAGTTCTTTCTGGATCATAATGTGCCACAGGTGAAATTTATAGACCGGACATTTAACTGCAATCATGCACATGCAATGGAGATATGGAAGTATATCAGTAGCCATGACAACGGAGTTACGAATTTTCATTTTGAAATATCCGCGGATATATTGAATGAGCAGGAGATAGAGATCCTAAAGCAGATGCGGCCGGGGCTGGTACAGCTGGAAATCGGAGTGCAGACCATAAATCCCCGAACGATAGAGGCAATCAACCGGAAAATGGATATAGACAAGCTGGAAGGAATCGTGGCGGAGATTCATAGTGGACGGAATATCCATCAGCATCTGGATCTGATTGCCGGATTGCCATATGAGGATTATACAATTTTTGGGAAATCCTTTGACCGGGTATATCGGATGCATCCGGAACAATTACAGCTTGGATTCTTGAAGGTATTGAAAGGCTCTCCGATGGAGACCTGTGCGCAGCAGTATGGTATTCGGTACCTGGATGAACCGCCGTACGAGGTGTTGAGCACGAACTGGCTTTCCTATGCAGATGTGTTACAATTAAAGCGGATAGAAGATGTGGTTGAAATTTTCTATAACAGCGAACAATTTACGGAAACGATAGCCGTTCTTGAGCGGCAGTTTAAGTCACCGTTTTCTATGTATGAGCAGATGGCAGAGTTTTTCAGAACAGAAGAGCAATTGTTAAAGAGTCCGGCGAGAATTCAACGATATCAGGCATTACTGAAATTTATTCAGAAATATCTGCCGGAACAGGAGCCGCTTTACAGGGAGCTTCTAACCTATGATCTGTATGCACGGGAAAATATGAAGAGTCGGCCGGACTTTGCTATAGATTTAAAGACAAATGACAGTACAGGAAAGAATTATGAGGCAGCAATCATAGACTTCTATAAGCAGGAAGCAGAAGAAAGAAGATATCTGGCGAATTACACAGATTATAATTGGAAGCAGTTAAGTCATATGACACATTTGGAACCATTCCGCTTTGTACAACTGACAGGAGAGTCCCTTCGGTGGGTGACGGAGCCGCAGGTACAGACGGTTTATGTATTATTTGATTACCGGGGCAAACGGTCGATACCGATTGCGGGGCAGTGAATATACCGGTGGCAGGAATAGAACGCATGCACAAACAGAGGAAAACAAAAACAGAGGAAAAGCAAAAACAGAAAAGTCAGGAGGATGTAACATGGAGTTTCAGTTGGGACAGCATATTAAAATGAAGAAAACGCATCCCTGTGGAAAAAATGACTGGGAAATTCTAAGAATCGGAATGGATTTCCGGTTAAAATGTTCAGGTTGTGGACATATGATCATGATTCCGAGAAAAGATGTGGAAAAGAACTTCCGCGGTTTTATTTCATAGAAAAGATTGACATTTTATTATAAATCAAGTAATCTTGATTGCGGATTATACTAATTGAATATACATTTGCAGGTTCTGACCCAAGAGGTCAAAGAGGAATACGGTGTAAATCCGTAGCAGCCACTTCTACTGTAACGTGGACAAAGGAACAATCTGCCACTGAATACGGATGATATGTATTGTGTATATCTTGTGCATATCATTCGGAGTTTGGGAAGGCGTTCCGGCGGGAAACGAAGCCAGGATATTCTGAATCAGCAAGACTCTTCTGAGATGGGGAAGGTCAATATTTGCTTCGATGAACAGTCGGGGCTTAATGTTGTGTGCCATTTTAGAACAGGAAACAGCATTAAGCCCGGCTGTTTTTTGTTATTTAGGAATGGTGACGAGGGGACACAGATAGAATTCAATTACTCTGCAAATGTAACATGTAAAGGAGAAAACTTATGAAGAAGAACTTTCAACAAGGCGTAAAAAGAGCAGTCAGCCTTGCACTGTCTGCTGTGCTTGCGTTGTCCCCGACAGTTTCTCTGTTGCCGGTATCTCCGGTCTATGCAGAGGAGCTGACAGAGCAAAGCGCAGAGTATACGATATCTACGGCAGGGGAACTGCCAACGGATAGTGAGGGCAATTATGTGATCGCAACGGGAGAATCTTATGTGCTGGAAGCTGATCTTACGATTCCTTCCGGGAAATGGTTCAGCAGCATTGAAGGAACCCTGGACGGAAACGGACATACCATTACATTAAGTGATAAGCCGCTTGCAAATAAAGTTTCCGGTATGATCGAGAATCTAGGGATCAAATCCGATTCGGCAATCGAGTATGAAACAACGGCAGGAAGTATGGCAGTGGAAGTATCCGGAACAATCCGGAACAGCTACTCCACGGTTAACATGACCTGTACGGATGAGGATTGGAATTTTTATGAGTTTGGCGGACTGATTGGAACATTAACAGCAACAGGAACAGTTGAGAATTGCTACTATGCAGGGAAAATCTCAGGTATGGTATCCAAAGGATCGATTGCAGGTATTACGTATTCTGCCGATATAAAGCAGTGTGTATACCAGTCGCCGCTTTATGGTATGGCATATGGAAGTAATAAGCCTTCAACTGATAATAATAAGTCAGTGTCCGCCTTATCGGAACTGGCAGATGAAAGTGTTGTAGAATATTTAAATACCAATCTGCCGGATAGCGGTTTCTTCTGGACCAATACCGTACAGACAACGGAAGGCTATCCGACACTGGTTAAAAGCGGTGTGGCGATACCGGTCAATAAGGATGGACTGAATGAAGTAATCTCAAAGGCAGAGAGCTATGACAGCAGTTTGTATACGGGAGAAAGCTGGAATGCGGTTGCCGAAGCATTAAAGACGGCAAAGCAGGTAGCAGCGGATGAGGATGCTACCCAGATTCAGGTCAATGATGCGAAAAATGCACTGAGCACAGCATTGGACGGACTGAAAAAGATAAAGCCGACACAGCCGGTTGCAGTGCCTGCGGATGCGATTAAGGTATATACAGAGGATGATCTCCCATATAGTAATACAGACAAAAATTATGTCCTGATGAATGATATTACCATTGATGATTATTATTTTGGAGGTAGCATTACATTTAACGGAATTCTGGACGGACAGGGGCATCGGGTTATATTTGAGGCGGCCAGCGGTGGCAAATTATTTAACGGTGTCGGAGAAGAGGGTGTAATTCAGAACGTATCGTTTGAAGGTACGATCGATAATTATATCGGCTCGTCAACTCAGCCGGCCGGCCCGCTGGGTAATAAGTTCCAGGGTGCATTGCTCAACTGTAAGACAAGTGTAACTTCAAATAATACATCCGCTTATTTGGTAGGCTTTGCCAGAACTTTGGATGGTGGTGTTGTATCGAACTGTTATTCATTAAGTACCGCACATGCCAGCAGAGGTGCATTATTTTATAATTGTACCGGAAACGGTGAGAAGATTTTAAATACCTATTGGCGGGAAGACCTGAAAGTAGATGCCGCATTGCGGGCAATTATGAGTGATTCCTATCCGAAATCAGCATCTTATATGAAGTCGATGACATTTACAGAACTGTTAAATGCGAATCGCGGTGACAACGGAACCAAATGGGGCCAGTCCTCAGAGGGTTATCCGTATTTCGGAGAGAATCAGAATTATCAGAAGGGTAACGGAATACTTCCAGAAAATCTAACTGCACTGGCATTTACACCGGTTGACAGTGAGGATATTGAAGTGATTGAGAATCAGCAGCTGACGATCAGTCCGGATAAGGTAGACGGTTTCTGCATTGCAGGTACATTTTCTCTGCCGGATTATCAGAAGGCAAAGGGTGAAACCATTCAGTGGGCATTACATAGTGCGGATGATGTAACAAAGGATTGTGATGTGGCCAATGTTTGGATTGGTGCAGATGTAGGAAATTTAAGAATTGAAAATGTTGGCGAATTCTCCGTATGCGCATATTCGGTTGTGGACGGACAAGAGCCGAAGCTTCTGGCTTCTACGGTTGTAAACTGTAAAGCGGAAAACATGGAGGCAATCAAGCTATATATTGATGGAACGGATGTTACAAACGGTGCCTATTCCGTAGCCGGTTCCGGTGATATTCGGATTCAGGTACAGACGAAGTATGAAGGTGCTTCAGAGTATGAGGATGTATCTGCATACAGCTTCTCCTTTAAGCATGGGAATGATTTGATCTACGGTGCCGAGAATTCCAGCAGCTTCTATTTTAAGAAACTGGGTACCGCAACCGTAACGGTAACCTCCAGAAGAAATCCGGATGTATCCGCACAGGTAGAAATCACATCCACCTATGTACCGGTTACTTCTATTAAGATGGCGATTGCATCGGAGCAGGTGCTTCACGGAAGAAATCCATTGAGCAGTAACGAAGCGGATTTCCTGACAGCAAAGGATGGAATTATTGTTACACCGGTGAATGCAAGCTATGCGGATGCATCTAATATTACAATTACAAGCAGTCAGCCGGATGTCGCTGAGTACAGCACAAAGGGTTCGATCGGTTATGTTCCGCATAAGGCGGGCACCACAACCTTTACTGCTACATTAAAGGATCCGCAGGCAGGAAAGACTTATACAGACAGCAAGAAGGTAACCTACACTTATCTGAATCCGTTAGAAAAGGTAACGGCTGATACAGCAGAATATTCTGTGAAGAACGGAACCGTAACACCATTGGATCTTACATTTACAGGAAGCAGATCAGAGGAAGGCTACAGTGTGACTCAGCCGGAATTGGTCTGGACCTATTCGGAAGATGGGATTGTAAAGATTGACCGCAAGGTAAACGGTGCATGGAAACGGGATGAGTCCGCAAAGGACAATGGATTGTTCCTTGCAAGCTCCGAGTATTACATTTATGCAGAAGGAACCGGAACCGTGACAGCAACGGGAACACCGGTTGATACAACCGCAGGAGCAAAGCCGGTAACCGTTACGATTACCGTGACGAAGGGAACCGCACCAAAGGTTGATACGGAGAAGCTGATCCGTTCCGGTGTGAAAAAAGCAACGGAAGCATATTGGAATCAGTATCAGGGGCGTTCGTTTGCGTATGGAGATGAATGGCTGATCTATGCAATGGTTCGTTCCGGAAAAACATTAACGGAAAGTCAGATAACAGCTTATTATGCAAGTGTGGCAGAAACTGTAAAGGGCTGGTCCGCAACACAGAAACCGACGGACATTGAACGAACGGCACTGGCACTCAGTCTGCTGGGCTATGATATTACCAATGTAGAAGGCGTTAATCTGGCAGCTATGATATATAATCATCCGGACCTGGATGCAGGTTCGAATGAACTGATTTATGCACTGCTGGCTCTGGATGCCAGAAACACGGCAATTCCGGAAAATGCAAAATGGACCAGAGAAAAGATGGTACAGACGCTGTTAACATTCCAGAATCCGACAACCGGAGGCTTTGGACTGTATGATGCAGATGGTTCGGATGCAGACCTGACAGCTATGGCACTGCAGGCACTGGCACCGTATCAGAAGAGCAATGCGGGTGCAAATGCTGCAATCAAACGTGGACTGGAATACTTAAAGACCGGTCTGAACGCAGAATATGCATATACCTCTCCATCAACCGGAGCCCAGGTATTACTGACATTGGCAACGCTGAAGCTGGATGTAAATAAGGCGGGCTTCGGAAACGAATATCGGAATCTGGTCAGCACTTTGTATGAAATGATATTAGAAAACAGCAAGGTTTCGTTTGATGCACTGCAGGTTTATCAGGCATTTGAAGCATACCGCAGATATATCGACCGGGAAGCTTCTTACTGGGATCTGACAGGTATTGCTCTGAGAAAGCAGCCGGCTACCACAGAGGATACGCAGGAGCCGACGACCGAAAATACGGCGGAGCCGACGACTGAGACTTCACAGGCTACAACAGCAGCAGGTACAGAGACTGTTAAGCAGACACCGGTTCAGACCGGAGACGCAGGGGTTCCGTTGGCGGCAGGAATCGCACTGATTATTTCAATGACCGGTTTGACGGCTGCCGTAAAAACAAAGCGAAAAAAAGCTTGAAATCAAAAACAATTTATGATACACTAATGCTCTGTGAGACATTACACAAAATTCCTTGCTCCTTTTATAGAAGGGGCCAGAGACCATAAGGAGGTGCAAAGACATGAACAAATATGAATTAGCGTTGGTTGTTAGCGCAAAGCTGGAAGACGAGGCTCGTACAGCAACAGTCGATAAGGTAAAGGCTTATATCGAAAGATTCGGCGGAACAATCACAGATGTCAAAGAAGAAGGTAAGAAGAAGTTAGCTTACGAGATTCAGAAGATGAGCGAAGCATTCTACTACTTCATTTCATTCGATGCAGAGGCTGATGTTCCAGCTCAGGTCGAAGCTAATGTTCGTATTATGGAGCCAGTAATCCGCTATTTGTGCGTACGTCAGGACGCGTAAATTGAAAGGGGTTATCCGATATGAATAAAGTAATTATGATGGGACGACTGACCAGAGATCCGGAGGTTCGTTACTCTCAGGGTGCCAGCCAGACCGCCATTGCAAGATTTTCACTTGCAGTAGACAGAAGATGGAAGCGGGAAGGTGAACCGGACGCAGACTTTTTTAACTGTACTGTGTTTGGCAGACAGGCTGATTTTGTTGAGAAGTATTTAAGACAGGGAACCAAAGTAGTCGTAACCGGTCGTATACAGAATGACAATTATACAAATAAAGACGGACAGAAGGTTTATTCTGTACAGATTATTGTAGAAGAAATCGAATTTGCCGAGAGTAAGAATGCGGCAGCAGCAAACGGTGCTGCACCGGCATATCAGGCAAGTTCCAGACCATCTCCAAGTCAGGCTGCAGGTGATGGCTTTATGAGCATCCCGGATGGAGCCGAGGAGGAGCTGCCATTTAACTAAGTTGGAGGTAAAGAAAATGCCATATAATAAGAGCGAGAAGACTGAGCGTTCAGAAGCTCCTATGAGAAGAAGAACTGTTCGCAGAAGAAAGAAAGTATGTGTATTCTGTGCTGACAAGAACGCAGTCATCGATTATAAAGATGTAAATCGTTTAAAGAAGTTTGTATCTGAGAGAGGTAAGATTTTACCTAGAAGAATCACAGGTACCTGTGCAAAGCATCAGAGAGCTTTGACAGTTGCAATCAAGAGAGCTCGTCACGTAGCATTAATGCCATACGTTCAGGAGTAATTGAATAGTTTTTTCAAGGACAAGTCATTTATGACTTGTCCTTTTTACATTTTGATAGTATATTTATGATGTATCTGTTTATGATGCATATGGTTTACGAAAAGGAGAATGAAAATGAGTCATTACACAAAGCAAGACATCATGCGAAGAATTGAAGAGGAAGATATTGAATTTATTCGTTTACAGTTTACGGATATGTTCGGTGCATTGAAGAATGTGGCTATTACATCCAGCCAGCTTGGAAAGGCACTGGATAATAAGTGCATGTTTGACGGATCTTCAATCGAAGGATTTGTACGAATTGAAGAATCAGATATGTACCTGTATCCGGATTTAGATACATTTGAAACATTCCCATGGAGACCACAGCAGGGAAAGGTAGCACGATTGATTTGTGATGTATATAAGGCAGACGGAACCCCGTTTGAGGGTGATCCTAGATATGTACTGCGCCGGGTTCTGAAGGAAGCAGAGGATATGGGTTACAGCTTTGATGTAGGACCGGAGTGTGAGTTCTTCCTGTTCCATACCGATGATAATGGAATGCCGACAACTATTTCCCATGAAAAGGCAAGTTATTTCGATATCAGCCCGCTGGATTTAGGCGAGAATGCACGCCGTGATATGGTTCTGACTCTTGAGGATATGGGATTTGAAATCGAAGCGTCCCATCATGAGGTGGCACCGGCACAGCATGAGATCGATTTTAAGTACGGTCCGGCACTGGCGACTGCAGATAACATTATGACATTTAAACTGGTTGTAAAGTCTATGGCCAAGAGACATGGCTTGTTTGCAAGCTTTATGCCGAAGCCGTTATACGGAGTGGCTGGTTCCGGTATGCATACCAATATGTCATTGACCAAGAAAGGTAAGAATATCTTTAATGATCCGAAGGGCGAGAATGGATTAAGTAAAGAGGCATATTATTTTATTGCCGGTATTATGAAACATGTAAAGGGTATTACAGCAATTGCAAACCCATTGGTTAATTCCTATAAGAGACTGGTTCCGGGACATGAAGCACCGGTTTATATTGCATGGTCTGCAACCAACAGAAGCCCGCTGATCCGTATTCCGGCATCCAGAGGTGCGGGTACCAGAGTAGAGCTGAGAAGTCCGGATCCGGCAGCAAATCCATATTTATTGCTGGCATTATGTCTGGCCGCCGGTCTGGATGGAATCAAGAACAAGATAGAGCCACCAAAGGCTGTTAACAGTAATATTTTTGAATTATCAGAAAAAGAAATGAAGAAAGCAAAGATCGAAAGCCTTCCTTCGAGCCTGCATCAGGCAATCAAAGAAATGGAAGCCGATCCGTTTATCAGGGAAGTTTTAGGCGATCATGTATTTTCAAAGTATGTAGAAGCGAAGAGAGCGGAATGGGATAATTATCGCTTGCAGGTAACCCAGTGGGAGATCGATGAATATCTGTATAAGATCTGATTAACACTCTGAAATCTGAAGGAGGAGTGTTAGATGATAAATGTTATCGTGGTATTTCCAAAGGCAGAGGAGGCCCGGGCAATCCGGAGCCTTCTTGCCAGAAATGGGATCAATGTGCTTGCAGCCTGTACATCGGGGACACAGGCGGTTTCGTTGTTTGGAGATCTGGATGAGGCGCTGGTGGTCTGTGGCTATAAGTTTACGGATATGCTGTATACAGAGCTGCTTGATTATCTGCCGGATACTTTTGAAATGCTGGTGGTGGCACCACGGAACCATTATGCAGAGTGCGACCGGAGTAAGGTTGTATGCCTTGGTATGCCGCTGAAAGTACAGGAACTGGTTGAAACAACGAATATTTTACTGGATGGATTATATCGGAAACGTAAGAAGAGGAAAGCACAGCCAAAGCAATGGACGCAGGAAGAACGCGCAGTCATTGAAAGTGCGAAAATGCGGTTAGAAGTGCAGAAGAAGATGACGGAAGAGGAGGCGCATCGATATTTGCAGAAACGGAGTATGGATACCGGTGTGAATATATTTGAAACTGCACAGATGATATTGGAAATATTCTAAAAATCTGAGAAAGAAGGGATCCGATTATGAAGTTTACGAAGATGGAAGGCCTGGGAAATGATTATGTATATATCAATTGTTTTCAGGAAAAAGTAGAGAATCCGGGAGAATTAGCAATCCGCTACAGCAATCGGCATTTCGGAATCGGTTCCGATGGTGTGATTCTGATCAAACCATCCGAGATAGCGGATTTTTGTATGGATATGTATAATGCAGATGGATCCCGGTCTGAAATGTGTGGGAACGGAATCCGCTGCGTGGGTAAATATGTATATGATTACGGACTGACAGATAAGACCGAGATATCGGTGGAAACTCTGGCAGGAATTAAATATCTGAAGCTGATCTTAAAAGATGGAAAGGTAGACTTGGTGACGGTTGATATGGGCGAACCTGAGCTTCAGGCAGATAAAATTCCGGTTGCATTAAGACTGGATGAAGTGATTGACCAGCCGATCCAGGTAGGAAATACAGTATATCAGATGACCTGTGTATCTATGGGAAACCCACATGCAGTTGTATTTGTGGATGCAGTGGATAAATTTCCACTGGAAACGGTAGGACCGTTGTTTGAACATCATGTGATGTTCCCAAACAGAGTCAATGCAGAATTTATAGAAGTGTTGAACAGAAAAGAAGTGAATATGCGTGTATGGGAACGTGGTACCGGCGAGACACTGGCATGTGGAACCGGAGCTTGTGCCAGCACAGTTGCATGCATTCTGAATCATAAGACAGAGGATGAAATCACTCTGCATCTGCTGGGTGGAGATCTGAAAGTAGCATGGGACAGAGAAAAGAATAAGATATATATGACAGGGCCGGCAAGAGTAGTATTTGACGGTGAAATTAATTAGGCTGAGAAGACCGGTATCTGGAGTGTAGGTACTGATTGATAAAAGAAAATCAGGAGGATGACAAGATGTTTAAAGTAAATGACAACTATTTGAAACTGCCGGGCAGCTATTTGTTTTCGACAATCGGAAAAAAGGTGCGGGCATATAAGGAAGCACATCCGGGTTGTGAGGTGATCAGCCTCGGAATCGGAGATGTCACCCAGCCATTGGCACCTGCGATCATTGAACGTCTGCATTCTGCAGTTGATGAGATGGCGGATGCAAAGACCTTTAAGGGATACGCACCGGATCTTGGCTACGAGTTCTTAAGAACAACGATTGCAGAGAATGATTATAAAGCAAGAGGCGTGGACATTGCAGCGGATGAAATTTTTGTCAGTGATGGTGCAAAGAGCGATTCTGCCAATATTCAGGAGATTTTCAGCCTGGATAATAAAATTGCAGTCTGCGATCCTGTATATCCGGTTTATGTAGATTCTAACGTAATGGCAGGCAGAACCGGAAGCTATGATGCTGAGAGCGGTCTGTGGAGTGATGTCATTTACATGCCGTGTCGGGCAGAGAATGATTTTGCACCGGAGTTCCCGCAGGAGGAGCCGGATCTGATCTATCTTTGCTTCCCAAACAATCCGACCGGAGCAACCATTACCAAGGACAAGCTTCAGGAGTGGGTAGACTATGCAAATAAGATCGGGGCGGTGATCATTTATGATGCTGCATATGAAGCATACATTAGTGAAGAAGGAGTACCGCACACGATTTACGAGTGCGAAGGAGCAAGAACCTGTGCAATCGAGCTCAGAAGCTTTTCAAAGAATGCCGGCTTTACCGGAACACGTCTTGGATTTACAGTTGTTCCGAAGGATTTAAAGGCAGCAGACGGAACGGCACTCCATCCGTTATGGGCAAGAAGACACGGAACGAAGTTTAACGGGGCACCTTATATTGTACAGGCTGCCGGAGCAGCTGTGTATACGCCGGAAGGAAAGGCGCAGACAGCACAGCAGATCGCATATTATATGAATAATGCCAAGATTATTAAAGAAGGTCTTACAGACCTTGGTTATACAGTATCCGGCGGTGTAAATGCACCGTATATCTGGCTGCAGACACCGAAGGGAATGAAGTCCTGGGAGTTCTTTGACTATCTGTTAGAGAATGCCAATGTTGTCGGAACTCCGGGTTCCGGATTCGGTCCGAGTGGGGAAGGATATTTCCGTCTGACGGCTTTTGGAACCTATGAAAATACATTGAAAGCCATGGAACGGATTAAAGCTTTATAAAGCACGGAAGGTTCAATTGTATAACATTCGAAAAAAAGATTGTTTTTATAGTGATTTCATATTAGAATAATATATATACGTGGAGAAGGCACGGAGTATAAGGAATATAAGATTGGAGGAAAAAAGATGGACAAGGATATGATTAAAAAGCAGTCGCTGGAAGTGATTGAAGAGGTGATTCCGGAATTAGACGCAGACAATCTGGATACATCTGCATCAATTACAGATGATTATGATGTGAATTCTGTATCGATCATTAAACTGCTGGTGGGATTAGAGGACAAGTTTAATGTTGAGTTTGATGACAGTGAGCTTGCATTGAACAAGTATAAGAGCTTTGATGATGTGATCGAGTCTGTAGAGCAGAAAATGAACTAATTTGGGAATTGGAGGAATAACAACATGGCAAACGAAAAAATTTTGGACGTAACTTATCCAGGTATAACCTCCTGGCAGTGGCATGCAACCTTATTTTCTATTTTAGGAAATGATGAGAATGCAAGAAAGTGGATCTTCAGTAACTACATTCAGCTTCGCTGCTATACAATCAATGAAATTTTTACCGGTGATGATATGTTATTTACAGATATGATGCCGGGCAGCAGTTCTCTGAAAGAATGTCCGTATCTGATCTTCTCGCTGATGACCAAAGAACAGGTAGAAAGCTATTGTGGAAACATTATCGATTTTGTGATCAAGACGATTGATCTGAATGGTTATGTATATGGCGTGTTTGATGAGGCAAAGATCCTTTGCAATGCAGAAGTGGATTACAAGTTCCCTCATGAGCTCTTTATTTATGGTTATAATATCGAGAAAGAGATCTTCTACGTAGGTGATTTCACATTTGGTGAGCATTATACATATTCAACCGTATCATTCAGTGATGTTGAGCGTGGATATGAGGTAATTAATGCACCGGAAGATCATATGTTTAAGGATGATTATAAGGGCACCAGAGGTCTGTATGTAATTCTTAAGAATAATGAGACAACATACTATAACCTTGATATTGAGCTGGTTACCCGTACCTTAAGAGAGTATCTGGAGTGCAAGGATACCAAGGATCATTTCCGTATGATGCGGAACCGGTTCAATGATACCACATTTGGTGTAGATGTTTATGATAAGGTAATCGCACAGATTGATAAGCAGCTGCATGCGGAAGAGCCGGACTATGATATCCGTTCCCTGCATCTGATGTATGATCATAAGGTACTGATGTTAGAGCGTATTAAATATCTGATGGCAAATGATTATCTGCCATTCAGCCAGGCAATTGTGGATGATTATTCTGTCGTTGTTGAGAATATGCTGACTGCAAGAAACCTGTTGGTTCGTATTTCTATTACCGGCGAGATCGATCGAGCAGACCGGTTTGCCAAGTATTTGAATACTGCAAAGGACATGGAAATCAAAGTGCTGTCAAAGGTGCTGGAACAGTTGGAACAGCGTGAGGAGAAATAATCAGAAACAGTATGATACAAGTATATTCATTGAAAACGAATGTAGACGGTCATAACTGGTCTCCGGAAGAATTATTGAATATATTGACACCGAAACGCAAGGCAAAAGCCCTGCGTTTTCGGCATTCAAGGGATCAATGGCAGGGAATTATGGCTGGATTGTTGGAAGAGTTTACCATTCAACAGCATTTTGGTATTCCTTGGCCGGAACAGCAGATACAGACCGGAATTAACGGAAAACCGTATATTGAGAATCGACCGGAGCTGCATTATAATCTGAGCCATTCCGGAAACTGGGTTGTGTGCGGAGCAGGAGAAATTCCTGTCGGTATCGATGTAGAATGTTCTGATAAGTATAGTGAACGTGTTGTGAAACGATTTTTCCATAAAGATGAAATTGCTGATATTATGGAGCATGATGTGATGCAGCGACCGGATATTTTCGCAGAATACTGGACAATGAAGGAGAGTTTTATGAAGCTTTCCGGACTGGGGTTTGAATTACAATTAAAACAATTCGTGACGGATCGGAAAAGTGGAGAGGCACAGCTGCTGGAGACAGCTATGGACGGGCTGCCGGAAGAGATAAGAACGGTGATCGATACACTCCCTTTAACGAAACAGGCAGTTTGTCAGTTCATACCATTGGAAGCCGGATATCGACTGGCGGTCTGTACCCAGCAAAAGGAAATTCTGAAATATGAGAATGTTCCGTTGGAAAACTGTATAGAGACACTGCTTAAATCCAGCCGCCATCAAAACGAATAATCTGACCGGTCAGATAGATAGGCGCGGTCAGAATCCTGGCCGCCATCTGGGCCGCTTCTTCCGGAAATGCCATACGACCATAGGGGATTTCTTCTTCAAGGGTAGATAGCTCTTCCGGGGAAAAACAGGAGTTCATGTCGGTTCGGACAGCACCGCAGGATAAAGCATTTACCGCAATCCTGCTTGGAGCAAGCTCTTTGCCGAGAGCCTGGGTAAGGGCGTTGATTCCGCCCTTGGTTGCAGAATAGGCGGCTTCACAGGAAGCACCGACTTCACCCCAGACAGAGGAAATATTCAGAATGCGCCCCTGATGATTATGCACCATGTGCGGAATGATTTCATGACAGTAGTAAAAGACAGAGGAAAGGTTGGTAGATAAAATCGTCTGCCATTCTTCGACCGACATATCGGTCAGAAGACCGACATAGGAGATGCCGGCATTATTGACGAGGGTATCAATTTGTCCCCATTGGGATATAATATCAGAGACGAATTGCTGTACAAAGGAAGGATCCCCGCAGTCGCCCGGACAGGCAATGCATTCCACACCAAGATCGGATAAAAGCTCCTGCGTGTTCTTAAGGGCTTCCGGATTATGGTAGGAAGTGATGGCAATTTTTGAATATTGACCGGCAAGCTCCAATGCGATTGCTTTGCCAATCCCACTGGAAGCACCGGTGATCAGAGCGGTCTGTGACATATCTGGATCCTCCTGTAAATAGTGCATAGTATAAGTAAAGTCTAAGGAAATCATTCCAAAATCTTAAAATTAATATAACATAATATCATTGACTTGAAAATGAAACTTTTGTCTGATATACTCAAATTTAGAGTTTTTTTCATAATTCATAAAGAATCCGGGAGGCTGTTTTAGTAATGAATAAAAAGATGTTAAAATTATTTGGAGAAGCGTTTTTGAAAACTTTGATCGTAATTCTTGGTATTGCAATCGTTGTTTTTGCAATTTATCTTATGATACAGGTATTTGGTGGAGGCAAGAAGAAGGATAACGGTTCAACCCAGGATATTAATATATCTACAGAAGATATAGGATTGAGCACGGATGGCGGAGATGATATCATCAGCACAGATGATACAACCGAGGCAACAACCGAGGCAACTACTGAACAGATTTCATCTGTAGGACACAGCATTGAAGTGTTAAACAGTACTGATATTGCAGGTGTTGCGGCTAAGTGGCAGGAAAAACTGAATGCTGCAGGATTTACAGTAAGCCAGATCGGTAATTATGAGACAGAGACATTGACCAATACAAAAATCATTGTATCACAGGCCGGGATGGGTCAGGATCTGGCCGGTCAGTTTAAGAATGCAACAGTAGAAGTCGGCAGTATCAGCAGCGGAGCTGAGATTCAGATTATTGTAGGAACGGAGGATGCACAGTAAAAGCGTGCACCTCAGGGATTTAATGGGGAGTGCGGATGTTAGAAGGTCGTATTACATTATTTGGGATACCATTCAGTATATATAATGGACAGCAGCTTTATCGGGTGAGCTGTGATTTGTTGGAAGAACCGGCACTGTATACGGTATTTTTTGTTATGGGAGAGCAATGTATAAGGCTTGCAGAGGCGAAGAATCTTCAGAAAAATATAGAACGTATTTGCTGGGTTCCGGGCGACAGTGCGGTACAGTCGATCATTCCGAAACGGTATAGGCATATAGCAGAGGATTTTTCTATTCGCCGGTATATTTTGGAAATGTGTGAATATGCAACAGATATGGGATTGGATGTCTGCATTCTCATGGATGATGAGGCGGGATTAAAAACTGTCTTTGATAATATCCGTAAGGTGTATCCGTATTTACAGTTACATGGCTGGAGTTTTGAAAAAGCCAGGACTTCCGAAAATATTGTGAATGAGATTAATTCGGTTGCACCGGAAATCTTGATTCTGGGAGTAAACTCTGGGGAACTCCGGCATTATGTAGAACGCGGCAGATGGATGACAAATGCGAGATTATGTATTTGCGTAGGAGAGGGTCTGCTGGATGAAATGACTAAAAAGAAAAAATGGTTCCATAATATTACTATGAGCAGAACATTAAAAAGACGTCTGCACAAATATAGTAAAAGGAACCAGAAGGAATGAAACAGAAAAATTATAGAGAGTGGATAAAAGAAGCTCTGTGTATAGCTGCCGGGACCGGATTAATGGCTGCAGCAACAAACTGGATCTTTGAACCGATGCATCTTGTGACCGGAGGTGTTACCGGTCTTGGAATTGTGATTAAGGATATTAGCGGGAATATTATGGGTGGAGCAGGCGTCCCCTTGTGGGTGACGAATGTCATTTGTAATATTCCTTTATTTTTTGCCGCCTATCGCCTGAAAGGAAAGGCGTTTTTTGTGCGAGGTGTAATATCCGGTGCGGTGTTTACGTTATGGCTTGGACTTCTGCCGGTCGTGGAACCGATGGTGCAGGATGTGCTGTTGGATACGATTCTGGGCGCAGTTTTTATGGGCAGTGGACTGGGACTGGTATTTGCAACCGGAACAACGACCGGCGGTATGGACCTTCTGGCAATTCTGCTGCAACGAAAATATGCACACCGGTCAGAGGCACAGATTCTGGCAGTGGTAGACGGAACGGTAGTTCTGCTGGGAGCCGCTGTATTTGGACTGGAACGTGCGATTTATGCATTGGTTGCAATCTTTATTGTGACGAAGACCTCGGATACCATTACAAACGGAATCAAATATACCAAGGTGGCATATGTGATCTCTGATCGCTGGACGGATATCAGGGACCGGTTGATGCAGGAACTGCAGCGGGGAATCACCGGGATTGAATCGGTAGGAATGCATACCGGAAAAAGAAAACAGATGCTGATGTGTGTAGTGTCCAGAAAAGAAATTGTGATTTGGAAAAAAATCGTGTTTGAAATTGATCCGAATGCATTCGTCATTGTGACAGATGCCAGAGAGGCAGTGGGAGAAGGCTTTGGCGATTATAGGACATAATATACGAGAAAAAAAGATTATAATTAATATAATTGCACAAATTAAAACGTCATTATACAGAATTCACAAATTAAGGAAAATTTATTTGGTGAATAGTAATATGGTTTTTAGAGGATAAATGCGGTATCATATGACTATCGTTAGTCAGAATATTAAGCATAATCCAAGGAGGAATTTTGAATGGCTAGTTTATCATTGAAGAATATTTACAAGATTTATCCTAACGGCTTCAACGCAGTTAAGGACTTCAATCTTGAAATCGAGGACAAGGAATTTATCATCTTCGTAGGACCATCTGGATGTGGTAAGTCTACTACATTACGTATGATCGCAGGTCTGGAAGATATCACTCAGGGTGAGTTATGGATTGGCGATAAGTTGGTAAATGATGTTGAACCAAAGGATAGAGATATCGCAATGGTATTCCAGAACTACGCTTTGTATCCACATATGAGCGTATTTGATAACATGGCATTTGGTTTGAAGCTGAGAAAGGTTCCGGCTGAAAAGATCAGCAAGCAGGTACATGAGGCTGCTAAGATTCTTGATATCGAGCATTTGTTAGACCGTAAGCCGAAGGCTTTATCCGGTGGTCAGAGACAGCGTGTTGCTATGGGACGTGCTATCGTTCGTGAGCCAAAGGTATTCCTGATGGATGAGCCTTTGTCAAACCTGGATGCTAAGCTGCGTGTTCAGATGCGTGTTGAAATTTCTAAATTACATCAGAGATTACAGACAACTATCATCTATGTAACACATGACCAGACTGAGGCTATGACACTGGGTACCAGAATCGTAGTTATGAAGGATGGTATTATTCAGCAGGTTGATACTCCTCAGAACTTATATGACAAGCCATGCAACTTATTCGTAGCAGGTTTCATGGGTATGCCTCCAATGAACTTCATTGATTGTAAGGTTGTTAAATCTGGTTCAGATGTATTATTAATGTTTGGTTCTCACTCAATCAAGGTACCTGATACAAAGGCTGCTAAGCTGATTGAAATGAACTACATTGATAAGGAAGTTATCTTAGGTATCCGTCCGGAGAACATCCATGATGAGCAGCTGTTCATTGAGTCTTCACCGGAAAGCATCATTGATGCTAAGATTAATATCTATGAAATGTTAGGTGCAGAAGTTTACCTGTACTTCACCATTGATCAGTTTGATATTACTGCAAGAGTAAATGCTCGTACAACAGCAAGACCTGGTGATACAGTACAGTTAGCATTCGACTTAAGCAAGATTCATATCTTTGATAAGGAAACAGAGCAGGTTGTAGTTAACTAGTTCGTGTTTTTCACAAAAAAGTATGTCTAAAATATGAAATTTTTGGAGGAAATACATTTTTTAATGTATTTCCTCCTTTTTTTATGCTAAAATAGGGGAAAAGGGTGTAGTTATATATGGTAAAGGAGTGAACGGAATGATTTCAAATCAGATCTTACAGGATACGATTGAGGGGATTAAGGGGATTACCAGAATCGATCTATGTGTAATGGATACCGAAGGTAAGGTGTTGGCATCAACCCTGCGTGATGCGGATGAATATGAGAAGGCTGTGCTTTCATTTGTGGAATCACCGGCAGAAAGCCAGGTTTTACAGGGAAATCAGTTTTTTAAGGTGTTTGATGATAACCAGCTGGAGTATGTGATTCTGGCAAAGGGAAAAACAGATGATGTTTATATGATTGGCAAGATTGCGGCATTTCAGGTACAGAACCTTCTGGTAGCATATAAGGAACGGTTTGATAAGGACAACTTTATTAAGAATCTGCTGCTGGACAATCTGCTTTTGGTTGATATCTACAATCGGGCAAAGAAGCTGCACATTGAGACCGATGTGAGACGGATCGTATTTATTATTGAAACGAAGAATGAGAAGGACACGAACGCATTAGAGACTGTTCGCAATATTTTCTCAGCAAAGTCAAAGGATTTCATTACTGCAGTAGATGAGAAGAATATTATCCTTGTAAAGGAAGTAAAGGCGAATGAGTCTTATGACGATATGAATAAGACTGCAAAGGTGATCGTGGATATGTTGAACACAGAAGCAATGTCTACGGTTCATGTTGCTTATGGAACGATTGTAAATGAGATCAAAGAGGTTTCACGCTCCTATAAAGAGGCAAAGATGGCATTGGATGTCGGAAAGATCTTTTATGGTAACCGGAACATTATTGCATATAGTAACTTAGGAATCGGGCGTTTGATCTACCAGCTCCCAATCCCGTTATGTAAGATGTTTATTAAGGAGATTTTTGATAATAAATCTCCGGATGAATTCGATGAAGAGACTCTGGTAACGATCAACAAGTTTTTTGAAAACAGCCTGAATGTATCAGAGACTTCAAGACAACTTTATATTCATCGAAATACACTGGTATATCGTCTGGATAAATTACAGAAGAGTACCGGACTGGATTTGCGTGTATTTGAGGATGCAATCACATTCAAGATTGCCTTGATGGTTGTAAAATATATGAAGTACATGGAATCTTTAGATTACTAGAAGAAAGGGGCACAGGATATGTTAGTGCTGGACCATGTAACAATGAAATATCCAACGGGGACGACCGCGTTGAATGATGTCAGTCTGACGATTGAAAAAGGAGAGTTTGTATTTATTGTAGGAAGCAGCGGCTCCGGAAAAACAACATTGATGAAGCTGCTGATGAAGGAATTGAATCCGACATCCGGTGATATCTCGATTAACGGAAAGCAGTTCTCAAAGCTGAAGCGGAAGGATATTCCGAAGATGCGACGGGAGATTGGAGTTGTATTCCAGAATTTCCGTCTTTTAAAAGATCGTACTGTATATGAAAATGTAGCATTTGCACAGAGAATTGTAGAGACACCGCCACGGTTTATCCGGAGACAGGTGCCGTCCATGCTTACATTAGTAGGACTGGGTGACAAATATAAATCATATCCACGGGAGTTATCCGGTGGTGAACAGCAGCGAGTTGCATTAGCCAGAGCGTTAGTGAACAATCCATCGATTCTGCTGGCGGATGAGCCGACAGGAAATCTGGATCCCAAGAACTCATGGGATATTATGAACCTGCTGGAGGAAGTGAATAAGCGTGGAACAACAGTGGTAGTAGTAACTCACAACCGAGAGATTGTAAATGCAATGAAGAAACGTGTAGTTACCTTGAAGAAAGGTACTATTATTAGTGATGTGAAAAAAGGTGGATATATAGATGAAGATTAGTACATTAGGCTATTGTTTTGTACAGGGACTGAAGAATATCAAGCGAAATCTGCTGTTCTCACTGGCATCCGTCGGTACTATTGTAGCATGCTTGTTTTTGTTTGGTATTTTTTACGGAATAGTTGTGAATTTTGAAGCAATGATGTCAGAGATGGAGAAGTCAGTGTCTATCACAGTGTTCTTTGATGCGGATGCAACGCAGGAACAGATAGATAGTATTGGTGAGCAGATCCGGGTACGGGATGAGGTCAATACCATGGATTTCGTATCTGCGGAGGATGCGTGGAAAGAATTCTCACTGAAAATGTATAAGGGTGATCAGGAGAAAATCGATCAGGCATTCGGTTCATCCAATCCGTTGCAGAATTATGCATCCTATAACATAACGATTTCGGATGTTTCTAAGCAGGCAGAGTTTGTGTCATTTCTGGAAGGACTGGACGGAGTCCGGAAGGTTAATTCCTCGGAAGTGACCGCAGAGAATCTTGCGTCCATTAATTCATTGGTAGGATATGCGTCAGTTGGAGTTATTGTGATCCTGCTGCTGGTATCTATATTCCTGATCAGTAATACGATTACGATAGGTATTACGATTCGAAAAGAAGAGATTGCGATCATGAAGCTGATTGGCGCAACCGATTTCTTTGTGCGGGCGCCGTTTATAGTAGAAGGTATAACAATCGGATTGGTTGGCTCTGCGGTACCGTGTGTATTTTTGTATTTTATGTATAGCATGGTTATAGAATTTTTAGTTAACCGGTTTTCAATTTTTGATACCTGGTTAAATTTTCTGCCAAGAGGGGATGTGTTCCAGACATTGATTCCGGTCTGTCTGCTGATCGGTATCGGAATTGGTTTTGTAGGAAGTATGGTAACAACGAGGAAGCATTTAAAGGTATAGGTGATGGGAATGAAGAGAAAAGGTCTGCAAATATTGAAAACGGTCCTGGCGCTGGGGATGGTTGTAACAATTTCAACACAGGTTTATGCAACTTCAATGGATGATGCCAAGCAGGATAAACAGAATGCAGAAGATAATCGTGAGAATGCACAGCAGATCCTGGCTGGATTGGAATCAAGCAAAGCGAATATTGAGGCGTATGTGAAAAAACTGGATTCAAAGCTGGCGGATATACAGACACGGATTAGCAATCTGAATGATCAGAAAGCGGGTCTTGAAGGACAGATTGAAACCAAGCAGACGGAACTGGAACAGGCTAAGCGCGATGAACAACAGCAGTATGCGGATATGTGTACCAGAATACAGTTCTTATATGAGAATAGCGGTGTCAGTTATGCGGATGTACTGATGAGTTCGGAATCAATGAGTGATATGCTGAATCAGCCGGAATATGTATCGGCGATGGCAGATTATGATTACAGTATGCTGGAGCAGCTGGTGGCGACCAGACAGAAGATTGCAGATGATGAACAGCAGCTGCAGATCAATCTGTCGGCAGTAGAGCAGCTGACGGCTGAAGTTGAAGAGGAACAGGCAACTGTAAATCAGCTGATTGAAACCAAATCGCAGGAGGTTGCACAGTATGACGATCAGATTGCCAGACAGCAGAAAGTAATAGAAGAATGTGATGCAGAAGTACAGGCAGCGGCGGCCAGAATTGCGGAGCTGGAAGAGGCAGCCAGAAAGGCACAGAGCAGAGGAGAATTTGTTCCGTATTCCGGCGGTGCATTCGTATGGCCATGCCCGTCCAGTACGAGAATCACCTCGTATTTTGGATATCGGACACCGGATGGCGGTTATGTGAATGCAAATCATAAGGGAATTGATATCGGTGCGCCGACCGGCACACCGGGGGTAGCGGCAGCCAGTGGCGTGGTAGTTATCGCACGCTATAGTGCATCGGCAGGAAACTGGGTGGTGATCAGTCATGGAAATGGTTTATATACGATGTATATGCACGCATCCCAGCTTCTGGTATCCGAAGGGCAGTATGTAAATGCAGGAGATACAATATTACTGGTAGGTTCTACCGGGTGGTCGACAGGACCGCATTTGCATTTTGGTGTGGGTGTTGGTGGATATACCTCTGCATATGCGGTAGATCCATTGTCGTATTTCCAATAAAGGACGTGAAGATAAAGTGAAAAAGTGGTTAAACGGTTTAAAAACGATTCTTGCAGTCGGACTGGTATGCCTGATGACGGTTCAGGTATTTGCAGATAATCTCGACGATGCCAAGCAGGATCAGCAGGATGCTGAAGACAATAAGGCAAATGCAGAGAACGTTCTGAATGGCCTGAAAGGCGAACAGGCAGAAGTCCAGGATAAGATATATGAGCTGGACGGACAGTTGACAGAGCTGGAGACCAGGATCGATGATTTGAATAAGCAGAAAGCGAATCTGGAAAGCCAGATTGAGACGAAGCAGGCAGAACTGGAACAGGCGAAGCAGAATGAGCAGACACAGTATGCGGAGATGTGTACCCGAATCCAGTATATGTATGAAAATGGTGATGAGGATTATGTTTCGGCGTTGATGGATGTCAACTCTATGAGTGATATGCTGAATGAACCGGAATATGTGTCAGCAATGGCAGATTATGATTATAATATGCTGGAGACGTTGATACAAATCCGGGAAACGATTGCAAATGATGAACAGTTGCTGGAAAATAATCTTGCGGCGGTTGAGTCTATTACCGCGCAGGTTCAGGAAAAAGAGAGTGCGGTTTCTCAGGTATTGGATGAGAAGAATGCAGAGATGGCGAAGTACGATCAGATGATCGCAGATCAGCAGAAGCTGGTGGAGCAGTATGATGCCGAGATTCAGGCAGCGGCTGCCCGGATTGCTGAGATTGAAGAAGCGGCCAGGAAGGCCAGAGAGCAAGGCGGCGGAGGCGGTACAGCCGGTGGTGGCGAGTATGTACCGTATCAGGGTGGTGCACTGACATGGCCATGTCCGTCCAGCTATCGGATTAATTCCGGATTTGGAACCAGAGAAGCATCAGGTGTGGTTACGGCCAATCATTACGGGATTGATATCGGCTGTCCGGATGGTACACCGATCGTGGCAGCAGCCAGTGGTGTTGTAGTTCTTGCACAGAGAAGTGCTACGGCCGGTAACTGGATCATTATCAGTCATGGTGATGGTTTGTATACGATTTATATGCATGCCTCGTGCTGTATGTTTCAGCCGGACAGTATGTAAATGCAGGTGATACAATTATGTTGTCCGGAGCTACGGGAGCAACGCAGGGACGGCATCTTCATTTTGAGGTACGGGTAGGCGGATATCAGAGTTCCAGATATTCTGTAAATCCGATGAATTATTATTAAAGAATCGCAGACGTGAAAGGAAGCATATATAGAAATGAAAAAGTTTGCAAAGATATCAAAAGTTGGAATCAGTCTTGCTATTATAGCAACTCTTTGCGGCGGTTGTTCGTTCAGATCAATCGGACAATCCATTGGTCAGAGTATTAATGGTGCAACGTCCAGTACAAACAGCAGCACTACGTCAGAATCTATTTATACACCAAGTGTAGAAGAGAAGGTAAATGCAATCAATGATCTGATTGATGAGAATTTCTACTTTGATGCAAGCGACGATAAAGAGCGGGAAGAATATATTTATAAAGGAATCCTCGAGAGTCTGGATGATCCGTATTCCGTATATTATACGGCAGATGAATATGCAGATTTGATGAATACCTCAACGGGTTCGTATGAGGGAATTGGTGTATCGATCCAACAGGATGTTAAGACAAAGACACTGACCGTTATTCGGGTATTTCAGGGAAGCGGAGCAGAAGAGGCAGGCATGTTGCCAAAGGATATTATCCGGGCTGTCGATGGCAGAAAACTCGATGGTGAGGAGGTATCGGAGGTTGTGACCTGGATTAAGGGTGAGCCGGGAACAACGGTGGATGTAACGGTCTATCGTCCAAGCACAGATGAGGAACTGACCCTGACAATTGAAAGAAAAACGATTGACAACTCAACGGTCAGCTATAAGATGAGAGAAAACCAGATTGGATATATTGAGGTTACGGATTTTTATGAAAAGACGGCAGAGCAGTTTGAAAAGGCAATCGATGATCTGCAGGGGCAGGGTATGAAGTCTCTGATTGTTGACTTGAGAAATAATCCGGGTGGCTACGTAGATGTTGTAGTTGAAATGTGTAATTATATTCTGAAAGAAGGTACCATTGTATATACGAAAGACCGGGATGGCAATGTAGTCAGCAGCTATGAGGCAGACGGGGATCATTCTCTGGATATTCCGATGGTGGTGCTTGTAAACGGTGACAGTGCCAGTGCATCTGAAATATTCTCCGGTTGTATGCAGGATCATGGAATTGCAACACTGGTCGGTACTACAACGTTTGGTAAAGGAATCGTGCAGCATGTGATCCCGCTATCGGACGGATCGGCAGTGAAGCTGACAACTCAGAAATATTTTACACCAAACGGAAATGATATCCATGGTGTAGGAATTGAGCCGGATATCACTGTAGAGCTTCCGGATGAATTGAAATATGAACCGGTGATTCCGGAAGATCAGGATGTACAGCTACAGAAGGCAATTGAGATATTAAATGGAGAAACAGCAGAATGATAAGAGAAGAAATGGAACAAGGCAGGAAGAAGGCCAATCGTAATAAAACCATTGATTTCTCGTTAGAAGAAGGCAGGAAGTATTTAGATTCCTGCCTTTACATTTCTAAGGAGAAACCGGAACCGATCACCTGTGAGATGTTGAAGAATCAATTGATCGTAGGAGATACATTTGAAGTTATGCCGAAACTACCGGAGGCGTTCGTAGATCTGTTGATTGTGGATCCGCCGTATAATCTGCGGAAAGATTATCATGGAAATTGTTTTAATGAGAAAAAGACCGAGGAATATCGCCAATATACAGAACAATGGGTAAAGGCGGTAATCCCGCTTTTAAAACCGACAGCGACCGTATATGTATGCTGTGACTGGAAAAGCAGTATGATCATCGGAGATGTTCTGCAGAAGCATTTTAGACTTCGGAACCGGATTACCTGGCAGAGAGAAAAGGGACGTGGAGCAAAGGAAAACTGGAAGAACGGAATGGAAGATATCTGGTATGTGACAATGTCCGATGAGTTTATATTTAATCTGGATGCTGTAAAACAACGGAGAAGAGTCATAGCTCCATACCGACAGGATGGTGAGCCGAAAGACTGGACGGAGGTGGCAGATGGCTCACGTTATCGGGATACCTGTCCATCTAACTTCTGGGATGATATTTCAATCCCTTACTGGTCGATGCCTGAGAATACAGCACATCCGACACAGAAACCGGAAAAACTGATGGCAAAGCTGATACTGGCAAGCAGCCGGCCGGGAGATGTGGTGCTGGATCCGTTTGCCGGTGCAGGAACAACTGCAGTGACGGCTAAGAAACTGAACCGGATTTATGTAGGGATTGAACAGAATGAACTATATTGTGCGTGGGCACAAAAGCGGCTGGAACTGGCAGAAGAGGACAATAGCATACAGGGATATGCGGATGGCGTCTTCTGGGAGCGTAACACAGCCGCTTTACAGAAACGTAAGAATAAAAATAAGGATAAATAAATTACGAATGATTAATGCCCGGAGTTATCCAAGTGCTGCAAACAGAGCCGCTATTTCATCTGCTGATAACTGTTTGTTCGGATCGTCTGATAAGAGAGATGATACATCAGGCGTTGCAGATGTTGCAGATTCGGCCGATGCTTCGGAATCAGGTACTTCGGAATCAGGTGCTTCGGCTGTGGCGGTTTCCGGCAGGATGTCTTCTTCGATCGGGACACCTTCTTCGTTGACCACTTCTTCTGCAACCGGAGTATCCATGAGACTTTCCTCTGCTTCTTCTTCCGCTACAGGCTGAACGGTCGGTTGTACAGATGCCTGCATGCCGGCAGAGGCGAGCGATTGGCGTAAGTCCTGAATGCTGGCATTGATATTGGCTAACTCGGATGAGAGCTCATTCAATGAGTCGGTAATCTGCTGTGTATCTATGGTCTGTGTCATAACCGGTGTCGGTGCAGCAGTGGCCGGGATGCTGATCCGGCCAATTGCGGCAGAGCAGGTGGAAATGGATGCATCCAGATTGTCGCATTGCTGATTCAGAGCGGCGATGAGCTTTCCGGTATCGTTTTGTGCATATTTTACCTGGAATTTTGCAGCTTTAGTCTGCTCATCCATCAGACGCTGGATAAGAAGCTCGTTGGATTTCTGCAGCTGGGCATACTGTTCTAAGAGGAGCTCCAGACGCTCGGCCGTACGTTTGGTATTAACATAGGTACCTTTTCCAAGCATATTCACCAGACGGATCAATTCTTCGCCCTGGAGCTTCATGCCTTCATAATTCATCCGTTCACGCTGCTCTTCTCCGACGGATGGGGACGGTGTTTCTTTTGATTTTATGATCCGTGTGATTGTTAAAAAAAGCCAATATGCAGATGCCAGAAGCAGAAGCGTGCTGATTCCGACAACCGGAACAGAACTGCGATATTGCAGGAGGCAATAAATGGTTGTGATCGATGTAAGGATGGTAAAAAGTCCCGGCAAAATCCAGGAAGATTGTGATTTGTTTTTCTTTTTTGTACTCATATAGAACCCCCGATGTAAACTATGTAATACATATTTTCTGAATTTCATTATTGCATATAAGTATAACACAGATTTTCTCTTTTATATAGTGGAATAGTTGATTTTATATAAATGGATTGCTAAACTATCAGGTAGAAATGAAGGAGGCATATTGTATGCAGGAATTATCAAAACGAACAGAGACATTCAGTGATTCCGTGATCCGGCGGATGACCAGAGTATCTGATGAATATGGTGCAATTAATTTATCGCAGGGCTTTCCGGACTTTGATCCGCCGAAGGAGCTTACAGACCGTCTGGCAGAAGTAGCCGGAGAGGGACCGCATCAGTATGCGGTTACCTGGGGTGCACAGAATTTCCGGGAGGCGGTTGCACGGAAGCAGGAGCATTTCTCCGGAATGAGGATCAATCCGAACCGGGAAATCGTGGTGACCTGTGGCAGTACGGAGGCCATGATGGCAGCTATGATGTCTGTGGTGAATCCGGGTGAAAAGGTAATCGTGTTTTCCCCATTCTATGAGAATTATGGAGCAGATGCAATCCTGTCCGGAGCAGAGCCGATTTATGTGCCGTTAAATCCACCGGAATTTACATTTGATGCGGATGTCCTGGAGGATGCATTCAAGCAGGGAGTGAAAGCATTGATCCTGTGTAATCCGTCCAATCCGTGCGGCAAGGTGTTTACGGAGGCTGAGCTTAAGACCATCGCAGAGCTGGCAATCCGCTATGATGCTTACGTGATTACGGATGAAGTATATGAACATATTGTATATAAGCCGAATCATCATACCTATCTGGCTGCACTGCCGGGAATGCGGGAACGGACCATTATCTGTAATTCATTGTCCAAGACTTATTCCATCACAGGATGGCGGCTGGGATACGTAATCGCGGCACCGGAGATTATTGAACGCGTGAAAAAGGTACATGATTTCCTGACGGTTGGGGCGGCTGCACCACTGATGGAAGCGGCAGTAGCAGGACTCAACCTTCCGTACAGCTACTATGAAGAGCTGGCAGCCCATTATACACATATGAAGGACCTATTTCTGGGCGGACTGAAACGCATGGGTGTGCATTATACGGAACCGCAGGGGGCATACTATGTTCTGGTTGATATTGATCCATACCGGCACATGGGTGAAAGTGACTATGATTTCTGCGTGCGGATGGTAAAGGAAGTCGGTGTGGCGGCTGTTCCGGGATCCAGCTTCTTCCGGGAAGATGTAAATAACCTGATGCGGCTGCATTTTGCCAAGAGCGATGCGGTACTGCTGGAGGCATTGAATCGGTTAGAAAGACTAAAATAAAGAACAAATATTCGCAAACAAATGTTCTAAAAACCTGTACTTATAAAATCAGATGTGCTATAATGAACTATAATGAGCATTGCGATATAATGGAGTGATGAACTCACGAAATAAGGAGAAGATAAGTGGATCATTTTGAATTAGTTTCAGAATATGCACCGACCGGAGATCAGCCACAGGCGATACAGGAGCTGGTGGACGGATTCCGGTCAGGCAATCAGATGCAGACGCTGTTGGGTGTGACCGGTTCAGGAAAGACCTTTACGATGGCGAATGTGATCGCACAATTGAATAAACCGACCTTGATCATTGCACATAACAAGACACTGGCAGCCCAGCTATACAGTGAGTTTAAGGCATTCTTCCCACATAATGCGGTGGAGTATTTTGTTTCTTATTATGATTATTATCAGCCGGAGGCATATGTGCCATCGACAGATACCTATATTGCGAAGGATTCGGCAATCAATGATGAGATCGATAAGCTGCGACACAGTGCGACTGCTGCATTGATTGAGCGGCGGGATGTGATCGTAGTATCTTCAGTATCCTGTATCTATGGGATTGGTGATCCGGATGATTACCGGGAAATGATGATTTCTCTGCGCCCGGGTATGAACAAGGACCGGGATGATGTGATCCGGGAGCTGATCAATATTCAGTACGTGAGAAATGATATGGATTTTCGGCGTGGTACTTTCCGGGTGAAGGGCGATGTGCTGGAGATCATTCCGGTATCGACCTTTGAGAATGCGGTCCGGGTGGAGTTTTTCGGAGATGAGATCGATCGGATCACAGAGTTTGATCCTTTGACCGGAGAGATTCATAAATCATTGAACTTTACCTGTATTTTTCCTGCGTCCCATTATGTAGTGGCGAAGGAGAAAATGAACCATGCCATTGAAGAGATTGAGGCAGAGCTGGCGGAGCGAGTGAAGTATTTTAAGGACCGGGAGAAGCTGATCGAGGCACAGCGGATTGCGGAACGGACGAATTTTGATATGGAGATGCTGCGAGAGACAGGCTTCTGCTCCGGTATTGAGAACTATTCCAGACCATTGGCCGGTCTGGCACCGGGAGCCACACCGAATACCCTGTTGGATTTCTTTAAGGATGATTTCCTGATGATCATAGATGAGTCACATATCACAGTACCACAGATCCGGGGCATGTATGCGGGTGACCGTTCCCGGAAAATGACACTGGTTGACTATGGGTTCCGTCTACCGTCGGCACTGGATAACCGGCCACTGAATTTTGAAGAATTTGAGTCCAAGCTGGATCAGCTGTTGTTCGTATCGGCGACACCATCTGTCTATGAGGAGCAGCATGAGATGCTTCGGACGGAGCAGATCATACGGCCGACCGGATTATTGGATCCACCGATTGACGTGCGGCCGATCGAGGGACAGATCGATGACCTGATTTCGGAAGTAAATAAGGAAGTAGAACAGGGACATAAGATTTTAGTTACGACACTGACGAAACGGATGGCAGAGGATCTGACCGATTATATGCGGGAGGTTGGCATTAAGGTGAAATATCTGCATTCGGACATTGATACACTGGAACGTGTGGAGATTGTGCGGGATCTGCGTCTGGGTGTGTTTGATGTGCTGGTGGGTATTAACCTGCTGCGGGAAGGTCTGGATATTCCGGAGATCACACTGGTTGCAATTCTGGATGCGGATAAGGAAGGCTTCCTGCGTTCGGAGACTTCTCTGATTCAGACGATCGGACGTGCGGCGCGGAACAGCGAAGGTCATGTCATCATGTATGCGGATAACATTACACAGTCTATGCAGGTAGCGATTACAGAGACCAACCGTCGACGTGAGATTCAGCAGGCGTATAATCAGGAGCATGGAATCACACCGACAACCATCCGGAAGGAGATCCGGGATATCATTTCCAATGAGAATACATCGGAAAATGAGAAACCGGCGGAGAAGGATGCAGAGTCTATGACCCGGAAGGAATTAGAGGAAGCAATCGCAAGAAAGACAAAGAAGATGAATCAGGCAGCTGCAGAGCTGAACTTTGAGGTGGCCGCAGTGCTTCGTGATGAGCTGAAGGAGCTCAAGATCGCACTACGGGATATAGATGATTGAGACAGAGCAGAAGGAGAAAGATATGGCAGCGAAGAAGGAATACATTAAAATTCGGGGAGCAAATGAGCATAATCTGAAGCACATTGATATTGATATACCGCGGAATGAACTGGTTGTAATGACCGGACTATCCGGTTCCGGAAAGTCTTCGCTGGCATTTGACACAATCTATGCAGAAGGACAGCGGCGGTATATGGAGTCCCTGTCTTCGTATGCCCGACAGTTTCTGGGACAGGCGGAGAAGCCAGATGTAGAACAGATTGAGGGCTTATCACCGGCGATTTCCATTGATCAGAAATCTACGAACCGGAATCCACGGTCTACGGTTGGTACGGTGACCGAGGTTTATGATTATTTCCGATTATTATATGCGAGAATCGGTGTCCCACATTGTCCGAAATGTGGTCGTGAGATCAAGAAGCAGACTGTGGATCAGATGGTAGATGCAATCATGAAGCTGGAGCCGGGAACGAAGTTTCAGCTGCTGGCACCTGTGGTAAAGGGCAGGAAGGGACGGCATGAGAAGCTGCTTGCCAGTGTAAAGAAGAGTGGATTTGTGCGGGTGATCGTAGATGGCAATCAATATGATCTGTCCGAGGAGATCACATTAGATAAGAACATTAAGCATTCGATTGAAGTAATTGTAGATCGTTTGGTAGCGAAGGAAGGAATCGAGGCAAGACTGGCAGATTCGATTGAGACAACCCTGAAGCTGGCGGAGGGCAATATGACCGTAGATGTGATCGGAGGAGAACCGATGACATTCAGCGAGAGCTTTTCCTGTCCGGATTGCGGAATCAGTATTGACGAGATCGAGCCGAGAAGCTTTTCATTCAATAATCCGTTCGGTGCCTGTCCGGTCTGTCACGGACTGGGCTATAAGATGGAGTTTGATGTGGATCTGATGATCCCGGATCGTTCTTTAAGTATTAATGATGGATGTTTTCAGGTGCTGGGCTGGCAGTCAGCTGCGAAGCCGGGAAGCTTCAGCCGGGCCATTCTGGAGGCGCTTGGAGAAGAGTTCGGATTTGACATGGATACACCGTTTGAGCAGTATTCGCAGGAGGTACAGGATCTTCTGCTGTACGGCATCGGGACAAGACCGGTGAAGGTACGGTATAAGGGACAGCGTGGAGAAGGTGTCTATGACATTACCTTTGAAGGACTGCTGGAAAATATCAGACGGCGCTATCGGGAGTCTTCACAGTCCATGCGGGAAGAATATGAGAGCTATATGTCGATCACACCATGCGAAGAGTGCCACGGAAAACGATTGAAAGCAGAGTCGCTGGCTGTAACGGTTGATGATAAGAATATTGCGGAAGTTACGGAAATGTCGATTGCGGATCTGCATGAATATCTGGCGGAGTTACACATCAATGACCGGCAGCAGCTGATCGGTGGTGTAATCCTGAAGGAAATACGGGCAAGGATTCAGTTCCTGATGGATGTCGGACTGGATTATCTGGCACTTTACCGTCCGACGGCAACGTTGTCCGGTGGTGAGGCACAGCGGATCCGACTTGCGACCCAGATCGGTTCCGGACTGGTCGGTGTGGCATATATACTGGATGAGCCGAGTATTGGTCTGCATCAGAGAGATAATGATAAGCTGATCGCTACCCTGAAACGGCTGCGGGATCTGGGTAACAGTCTGATCGTCGTAGAGCATGATGAGGATACCATGCTGGCAGCAGACTACATTGTGGATATCGGACCGGGAGCCGGAGAGTACGGTGGAGAAGTTGTAGCCGCCGGTACGGCAAAGGATATTATGAAATGTAAGAAGTCTATTACAGGTGCTTACCTGAGCGGAAGAAAGAAGATACCGGTTCCGGAGACCCGCAGGACACCGACCGGATGGATCACGGTAACCGGAGCGCGGGAGAACAATCTGAAGAACATTGATGTGAAGTTCCCACTGGGTGTGATGACCTGTGTCACAGGTGTATCCGGTTCGGGAAAGAGTTCGCTGGTAAATGAGATTTTATATAAGCATCTGGCACGGGATTTAAATCGTGCAAAGGAGAAGCCGGGCAAGCATGATGATATTCTGGGAATCGAACAGCTGGATAAGGTGATCAATATTGACCAGTCGCCGATCGGCAGAACTTCACGTTCAAATCCGGCTACCTATACGGGTGTTTTTGATATGATCCGGGATCTGTTTGCGTCATCCAAGGATGCGAAGGCAAAGGGCTATGGCAAGGGCCGGTTCAGCTTCAATGTATCCGGCGGCCGCTGCGAGGCCTGCAAGGGTGACGGTATCATTAAGATAGAGATGCATTTCCTGCCGGATGTGTATGTACCGTGTGAGGTATGTCATGGAAAGCGTTACAATCGGGAGACTCTGGATGTAAAGTATAAGGGCAAGAGTATTGCAGATGTTCTGGATATGACGGTAGATGAGGCATGCGTATTCTTTGAAAACCTGCCATCGATTCTACGGAAGATAGAAACCCTGCGGGATGTCGGACTGGGATATATTAAGCTGGGACAGCCATCAACAGCACTTTCCGGTGGTGAGGCACAGCGAATTAAGCTGGCAACGGAGCTGAGCAAACGAAGCACCGGCAGAACGATATATATTCTGGATGAACCGACGACCGGTCTGCATTTTGCAGATGTTCATAAGCTGATCGATATTCTGCAACGCCTGACAGAAGGCGGTAATACGGTCGTTGTGATCGAGCATAATCTGGATGTGATCAAGACGGCGGATTATATTATTGATATCGGACCGGAGGGCGGTGCCCACGGTGGTACGATCGTAACACAGGGAACACCGGAAGAGGTAGTACAGTGTCCGGAAAGTTATACCGGTAAGTATCTGGAGAAATATTTGACAAAATAACTTCAGACATACTATCATACTAAGGTAAAGAGATATTTGAATCAAGAAATGGAGAAAACAGGAGAGGATAAGACATGTATTATATAAGTGATCTCCACGAAGGAGATATGATCAATGCAATTTATTTCTGTAAGACGAAGCAGTCTCAGCAGACCAAGGCCGGCAAGACTTATTTTTCAATGCTGTTACAGGATAAGACAGGAGTAATCGATGCCAAGATCTGGGATCTGAACAATGGAATTGCTCATTTTGATGCAATGGATTACATTTCTGTGATCGCACAGGTAGTCAGCTTTCAGGGCAACCTTCAGCTGAATGTAAAACAGGTACGTAAGGCACAGGAGGGAGAGTACCATGTGGCAGATTATATGCCGTGCTCTTCATTCAATATTGATGATATGTACAAAGAACTGACAGATTTGATGAAGAGTGTGAAGGATAAATATCTGCACCAGTTATTACAGAATATATTTATCAATGACAAAGAATTTGCAGAGAAGTTTAAGAATCATTCTGCGGCAAAGTCTATTCATCATGGTTTTATCGGTGGACTGCTGCAGCATACACTGGCAGTTGCGAAGCTTTGTGACTATTATTCACTCCAATATCCGATTCTGAACCGCGATCTGCTGATCACGGCCGCAATCTGTCATGATATCGGTAAGGTGGATGAATTATCTGAGTTTCCGGAGAATGATTATACAGACGAAGGACAGCTGATCGGACATATTGTTATGGGAACTATGCTTCTGGACGGAAAGATGAAGGAAATCGAGGGATTTCCGGTAAAGCTTGCCAATGAGCTGAAGCATTGTATTCTTGCACATCATGGGGAACTGGAATACGGTTCACCGAAGAAACCGGCACTGATCGAAGCACTGGCATTATCCTTTGCGGATAACACGGATGCAAAGCTGCAGATCTTTATTGAAGAGCTGAATAATAAGAATGAAGGCGGAAACTGGATGGGATACAACCGGAACTTTGAGAGTAATCTCCGGGCGACTTCCAAGCCGAATGTATAGGATTCATAAATAAGAACCGATATATAATGCGAATGAGTCTGTTACGGATTATCCGGGATTCATGAATCTGAAGGAAAGGAGGGGGGTATATGACAGGATTATATGGACTTTCAAGCTATGCGAATATGTTTCGCACCGGTTCTTCGTATTCCAATATGTTTGGCACCGGTTCATCATCCACATCATCATTTTACAGTAATCTTGGGGAATACTCCAGCATTCGCAATGGAGCATACCGTAAGCTTGTAAAATCGTATTATAAGAAGATGAACAGTACGGATTCTGATACAACAGATAAGAGTACTACCGGTTCAATAAGAAAGAATACGAAGGCTAACAGTACCGGTACAGTCGCTTTGTCGACGGTGAAATCAGAGGCATCGGATCTCGTTGCATCGACAAAGAAGCTGACAGCAACCGGAAAGGACAGTCTGTTTGCCAATGAAGAAAAGTATGATGCAGATGCTGCATACAAGGCAGTCGGCAATTTTATCACACAGTATAACGATACCGTAGATGCATTGAGCAAGGTAAGCAGTACTGCGGTAAAGAGTGCCGGAAATCATATGCAGAATATGACGAATATCATGAGCAAGGGATTGTCAAAGGTCGGCATTACAGTCGGTACGGATGGTAAGCTGACAGTGGACGAGCAGAAGTTCAAGGCTGCGGATATGAGTAAGGTGAAAGCGTTATTCGATGGAAGCAGTTCTTATGCAGGAGTTGTTTCTTCTGCGGCAGGTCGGATTGCATCACAGGCAGGCAATCAGATCAGCCAGTTAGGCGGAGGTCTGTATGGAAGTAATGGTTATTATAGCAGCTATTACAGTGGCTCGTTATATAACGGTTATTTCTAAGAGATAGTGCTTGATGGTTCCCTCAGGATAGGAATGATGTACTGACTCCTGAGGGAATTTTTTATAAGAGGAGGATAAAGCATGGAAGAATCAAGGGTATTTTCATTAAATGGTGTCAGTCTGGAAACGGTGGTAAAAAATGTTGAGACTTTCCTGAAGGATGAGAAGGGGATGGAGATTCAGAGTGCTCCCGTAGAACATGGATGTATCATTCAGGCTACGCAGAAGAAGGACACATTGAAGATGCTGGTAGGAATGCGGCTGGCAACTACGGTACAACTGGTGGTGTCCGGAGAGAATCTGAATGTTGTGATCGGAGAAGGACAGTGGGCGGATAAGCTGGGAGCCGGAGCAGTTGGTCTCTTTCTCGCGTGGCCACTGGCAGTGACCGCCGGAATCGGAGTGTACCAGCAGAAGAAGCTGCCGGAGGATGTTTTGAATGTGATCAGCCGGACCCTGATGTCGCCGGGACAATTTGCACCAAAGGAAGTCACCGGAGGTATGATGACCGGAGCTGTGGGAAACGGTGGAGTAGGAGTAGTTGCGACCGGAGCTGTTAGAAATGAGACTGCCGGAACCGGAGTATCTGGCATTGGAACTGCCGGAACTGAGACTGCTGGGGCAGATGGTGGAGAAACCGGTGAAGCAGCGACAGAGAAAGTGCAAGTATGTCCGCAGTGTCAGGCATCGGTACAGGCAGGAGCAAAGTTTTGCAGTAATTGTGGCACAAAGCTGATACAGGTCTGTCCGGGATGCGGTAAGGTGGTCGCACCGGGCAGTAAGTTCTGTTCGGAGTGCGGATGTGCATTAAAGTAGGAAGATTGTACAGAGTAAATGAGTTACAGAATGAATGAGTTACAGAAGCGGTTATTTGAACTGCAGGATATAAAGTATAAAGAGTTTCATAGTAAGCTGATGCCGGGGATTGATCCTGACAGTGTGATCGGAATCCGGGTGCCTGTCCTGCGTGCCTTTGCGAAGAGCTATGCGAAGACGGAGGAGGCGGGGGCATTTATACAGACGCTTCCACATCAGTATTATGAGGAGAATAATCTTCATATGATGCTGATTACATCGATAAGGGAGTATGACAGATGTCTATGGGAGATCCGGAGATTTCTTCCATATATTAATAACTGGGCAACCTGTGATTTTCCGGAACCGAAATGCTTCAGAAAGCATAAAGAGGAATTATTGCCGGTCATCCGCTCCTGGATCGCATCCGGGGAGACTTATACGATACGGTATGGAATCGGAATGCTGATGCGTTTATATCTGGATGCGGATTTTAAACCGGAATATCTGCAGCTTGCAGCAGATGTCCGGTCGGAGGAGTATTATGTGAATATGATGATTGCGTGGTACTTTGCAACGGCGCTGGCGAAGCAATGGGAGGCGACGATTCCGTATCTGGAGAAACGACAGCTCTCAGACTGGGTACATAGGAAAACCATTCAGAAAGCGATTGAAAGCTACCGGATCACGGATGAGCAGAAGGTGTATCTGAAAACACTTCGATAATTGATTAAAAATGCAGCAACAAGGTATAAATTTCTATAGCCGGATGCTGCAAGTGACATAGATGAAGGAGAAAGAGCAAATGACATTACGAAATCAGATCAGTTCAAACGAAACGATTATATGGGAAGGGAAAAAGGATGTAAAGGTATCTATATTGGAGGGAATCTTCAATCCAATGCTTCCGTTTGCGATTGTATGGCTTTTATTTGATACCGGATTTATTATTGCCTTTATGGGAGGTTTTGTATCAAGTGGGACACCGACTTTATTTACACTGGGAACGGCCGGATTTTTTCTGGTTCATCTGATGCCGGTATGGATCTACCTGTTTGGCGTTTTGACTGCAGGTATGAAGGCGAAGAATACGGAATATCTGATTACGGACAGAGCCATTTACATTCAGACCGGAGTATTTAAGACGGTGACGGAGATGAAACCGTTTGCCGATCTATCCCATGTAACCGTTAGTCAGGGAATCTTCGATAAAATGTGCGGTACCGGTGATGTGATCACGGTCTGCAGTCATGTGTCTACAACGTCAGAAGGCGGACACTCGCACGGAATGAATATTGATAATATTAAGGACTACGAGAGTGTATTCCGGCTGGTAAAGGAATATCAGGAAGCAATCTATACAGATACTATGTATCCGAATGATTTAAGACCGAGAGAAAATCATGGATATAATACAACCTATGTCGGCAGTGACAGACGGAATCCATGGAATTAATGCGACCGGAGTGGAGTATATAGAAGACATGTATGCAGTAAGGCGGACACACATATACAGAGGATATAAATGTGGTAGCACCAATGAGGAGCATGACAAATGATGACAAGAAAAGAAGCACTGGAATACGGACTTTCCTTTCCGGATACCTATCAGCAGGCACCGTTTCATGATGAAAACTGGCAGCTGGTCCGGGTGAAGGGAAGCAAAAAGGCATTCCTCTGGACTTACGAGAGGAATGGATATCTGAATCTGAATGTAAAGACAGATCCGGAGTGGAGAGATTACTGGCGCAGTGCGTTCCCGTCAGTGATTCCGGGGTGGCATCAGAATAAGGATCATTGGAATACGATCATTCTGGATGGCAGCATCCCGGATGAGGCGGTGCGGAAGATGATTGCGGAGAGCTATGAGCTGGTCACCGACAGCCCAACGAAGCGGATCTATGAGGCAGTAAAAAAGATACCGAGGGGGCAAGTGGCTACCTATGGACAGGTGGCACAGCTTGCCGGAGATAAGAAGATGGCACGGGCGGTTGGAAATGCCTTGCACAGAAATCCGGATCCGGAGCATATTCCCTGCTATCGGGTGGTGAACGCGAAGGGAGAGCTGGCAGGCGAGTTTGCATTTGGCGGTGCAGGAAAGCAGGCGACGATTCTGGAGGCGGACGGAATTGAAGTGATAAATGGAAAAGTAGATCTTACAAAATACGGCATGGATGTGGAGGCAATCAGGCATGAATGCAGTGGTCAGAGCGTATAAGGAAGCGGATCTTTCTGTTATGATAGATATATGGAATCAGGTAGTAGAAGATGGTGTGGCATTTCCACAGGAGGAGTGCCTGACAGCAGGGAGCGGTCGGGAGTTTTTTGCAGGCCAGACCTATTGTGGTGTTGCGGAAGATACAGACACAGGGAAGGTTTATGGTCTGTACATCCTGCACCCGAACAATGTGGGACGCTGCGGACATATCTGCAATGCGAGCTATGCCGTCGACAGAGAGGCAAGAGGGCTGCATATCGGAGAAAAGCTGGTGTCAGACTGTCTGATTCAGGGCAGAGAGCATGGATATGGTGTGCTGCAGTTTAATGCGGTAGTTGCCAGCAATATTCATGCCAGACATTTGTATGAGCGGCTGGGTTTTACACAGCTGGGTGTGATTCCGGGAGGTTTCCGGATGAAGGATGGACATTATGAAGATATTTGTCCGTATTATCATGTATTATAGGATGGATAGTGGAATGAAGAAAAATGATGTGATTGAACTGACAATCGAGGATATGGGAACAGACGGCGAAGGAATCGGACATGTAAATTCAGAAGCCGGGGAACGTGGCATAGCTGTGTTTGTAAAGGATGCTGTCATGGGAGATCACATTCAGGCAGTGATCACTAAGGTGAAGAAGCAGTATGCCTATGCCAGAGTTCTGAAGGTGTTGCAGCCTTCCCCGGATCGGGTGGAGCCGCGATGCCCGGTAGCCAGACAATGTGGAGGATGTACGCTTCAGCATGTCAGCTATGAGAAACAGCTGGAGTTTAAATGGAATAAGGTGCGGAATTGTCTGAGCCGGATCGGTGGTTTGGAACATCCGGAACAGTATATGGAGCCGATTATCGGAATGGAAGAACCGTGGCATTATCGGAATAAGGCACAGTTTCCGGTTGGCAGGGATAAGCAGGGGAATGTAGTGACCGGATTTTATGCCGGACGGACCCATACGATCATTGATGCCCCACAGTGCTTTATTCAGGCAGAGGGAAATGATACGATTATTCGGATCGTGCGAGAATTCCTGCAGAACTATCAGATATCCACCTATGATGAGGAACAGCATACCGGACTGGTGCGGCATATATTAACACGCGTGGGATTCACCACCGGTGAGATTATGGTATGTCTGGTGATCAATGGAGAAACACTGCCACATGCAGATAAGCTGATAGAGCAGCTGAAAACGGTGCCGGGAATGACCAGTATCAGCATTAACCTGAATCGGGAAAAAACGAACCGGATCCTGGGCAGTCACTGTAAAACCTTATGGGGACAGGATTATATTACGGATTATATCGGAGCGATTCAGTATCAGATCTCGCCGCTTTCTTTTTATCAGGTGAATCCGGTGCAGACGAAGAAATTATACGATAAAGCATTGGAATATGCAGATCTGCAGGGTGGAGAGACCGTCTGGGATCTGTACTGCGGAATCGGAACCATTTCTCTGTTTCTGAGTCAGAAGGCAGGACAGGTCTATGGTGTGGAGATTGTTCCGCAAGCAATAGAGGATGCCAGAAGAAATGCAACTCTGAATCATATAGAAAATGTGGAGTTTTTTGTTGGGAAAGCAGAGAAGGTACTGCCACAGCAGTATCGGGAGCATGGAATCTATGCAGATGTAATCGTGGTGGATCCGCCACGGAAGGGCTGTGAAGAAATCGTGCTGGAGACCATCTCTGATATGAAACCACAGCGGGTGGTATATGTCAGCTGTGATCCGGCAACTCTAGCCCGGGATGTGAAGCGGATGGATGAGTTGGGCTATCAGGTAGAGAAGGTAGCGGTCGTAGATCAGTTCTGCCAGGGAGGACATGTGGAGAGTGTAGTTCTGTTGACTAAGGTACACAAGTAAAAGTGTAAAAATGCTTGAAAAATAAAGATTTTCCGAGGGCTTGGTAGCAAATCCAAGTCCTCGGATTTTTATGCGCTTGAACTAGAGAATTTGAAGAAAAACAAAGGTTGACCATATAAAAATGTTAAAAAGGAGATGCTAAAATGACTAAAGAAAAAGATGAAATAGTAGAGACCAAGGTTGATAAGGATATACTTGATTTCTTAAAGGCTATATACTTTGGTGATTTTACTGATCCACTAAAGGTAGCAAGTAGCAGAGCTTATCGAGATATGAATCGTACAATAAGATTTAACGGCCTGCCGGATGCAACTAGATTAGCATTAAGAGAAAAAGTGAATGCTGTTTTTGATGCTGAATTATCAAAATTGAAGGCTGATAGTATTACAAACTAGGATGAATTTGATGCTTGGCATCACAGTGTAAGTGATAAGATAAAAAAACTATATTTAGACGAGGGAGTTAAGCTTACCTATGGTCATGCACAAAAATGGATTAATATGACCATCAAATACTTGTATATGCTTGAAGCAAACTCCTTTGATGGTGTTTTTGAGTTTTTACATATTCCACTAGACAACTATGTTTTTGATATAGCAAGAGATTTACTTGGTATTACAAGACCTAAGGGTGCTTGGAGTAGCTGGGATAATTATGATGAACAGTATCTTTGTTATCAAAATTTGATACGAGAAAAAATAACGACCGGAACACCACTGCGTTGGGAATTTAGATACTGGTTAAAAGTCGCACGAAATATTGAAGAATAAGCGCAGGAGTCCGTTATTTTGGTTCGCTTTACGTTTCACTTTACGATGGGGATTCCGATGATCTTATCTATGGCATTGCAGGCGGTATACAACATTGTGGACAGTGCGTTTGTCGGAAATAAGAAGGTGGGAAGTGAAGCGGCTCTGAATGCACTTACCAGAGCTTGCAGCCTGCATAGTGGGATATGTGTTGTTAAAGAGAATCCGGAAGAAGCTTTGATAAAAAGTAGAGCTATATTGTTTATTAAAGCAAATAAAACGTATGGCTGTGAGATGTACAAACAGAAAATTATTTAAGGAAAGTTGGGGTGCGCCATAGCATTGATTATTCAAACGATACTTAATTTTGTCAGAAAAAAATAAAAAAAATAACGCAGAAACTCAAGTTCATGGTATATTGAGTGATGATATGTTTGATATAATCAAATATGATTAAAAAAATCGGATGTTTATGCCCAAAATGTGGTTGACAGGAGGAGTATAAGAATGTCAAAAGATGAATATTTGATTACAGATGTGCCGCTTAAAGCGTTAACCGTTTTTGCCATGCCGATGATCCTTGGCAGTTTCTTTCAACAAGTATATAATATGGCAGATTCAATCATTGTTGGTCAGTATGTAGGTTCCCCTGCGCTTGCAGCTGTCGGTGCCTGCGCTGCGCTTACGAATGTTTTTATTTGTGTGGCACTAGGTGCCGGTGTGGGTGCCGGTGTGCTGGTGAGCCGTTATTTTGGTGCCGGAAATTATAGTAAAATGAAAACAATTGTGTCAACATCATTGATTAGTTTCTTGATCTTAAGCATATTCCTGGGAGTTTTTGGCTTTTGCTTTTCCCGTTTGATGATGAATCTATTACAAACGCCTGCTGATATACTGGACGAAGCGGTACTGTATTTGCGTGTCTATTTCGCAGGATTTCCATTCTTATTTATATACAACATTCTTTCAACCATGTTTACGTCCATCGGTGAATCGAAAATTCCGCTGGTGCTTTTGATATTTTCCTCTGTTTTAAATATTTTTATGGATCTTTGGATGGTGGCCGGTCTTAAACTCGGTGTGTTCGGTGCAGCCCTCGCAACTCTTATTGCACAAGGGATTTCTGCGGTGCTTTCTTTTTTGCTTTTTATTTCCCGGATGAGGCGGTATAAGAGCGAGTTTAGTCGTTTTGACAGGCAGGAGTTACATTCAATGCTGCGGATTGCTGTTCCGTCGGTTCTCCAGCAGTCTACAGTGTCAGTCGGTATGATGATAGTACAAGCGGTTGTAAATCCTTTTGGTACACAGGCACTTGCGGGTTATGCGGCAACAATGAGAGTGGAGAATGTTTTTTCTTTGATATTTGTGTCCATCGGCAATGCAGTTTCACCATATGTTTCCCAGAATCTTGGAGCGAAGAAAACGGAGCGCATCAAGAAGGGATATCATGCTGCGCTGATATTAGATGCATGCTTTGCAATTCTTGCGTTTATAGTTATCGAAACATTGCACACCCAAATCTCTTCACTATTTCTGGGCAAAGATGGGACAGCAATAGCATATCAGGTGTCCGGTGATTATATGAGATGGATTGGTTATTTTTTCATCTTTATGGGTATTAAGATGGCAACAGATGGAGTTCTTCGCGGACTCGGGATTATGCGTCCGTTTCTCATTGCGAATATGGTAAACCTTGCTATCCGGTTGTCGGTTGCTTTGATTTTGGCACCACGTTTTGGTATTGCATTTGTCTGGCTCGCTGTACCGGCCGGCTGGCTTGCAAACTTTCTGATTTCCTATATAGCACTCCGAAAATCATGGCCACTAAGAGATATGTAGATTTTTGTTGGATTTATAGAAACAGTCAACTAAAGGACATATGAAAATCATAGAGTAAAAACAGGAGGAGTCGGTATGTCACAGGTTACCAAACGCGCATTGGAGCAGTCGCTTAAGAATCTGCTGTTAAAAAAGCCATTAACGAAGATCACGGTCACCGATATTGCCGAGGATTGCGGCATTAATCGGATGACCTTTTATTATCATTTTAAAGACATCTATGATCTGGTAGAGTGGTCCTGTCTGGAGGATGCCCGCAAGGCACTGGAGGAGAAGAAGACATATGGTACCTGGCAGCAGGGCTTTCTTCAGATTTTTGAAAAGGTGAAAGAGAATAAACCATTTATTATGAATGTGTACCGGTGTGTGCATCAGGAGCAGGTGGAACGGTATCTGAAACCATTGGTGGATCAGCTGCTTTTGGACGTGATCAATGAGGAAGCGGTCGGAATGACAGTGCGGGAAGAAGATAAGGAGTTTATTGCACAGGTATATTCCTATGTGTTTGTCGGACTGATGCTGGACTGGATCGAGGCAGATATGAAGGGGGATCCGGAGCAACTGGTGGAACGTCTGGCAAAACTGATCAAGGGGAATATTGCAGTCGGACTGCAGCGATTTAAGATCTGATTTTATCAATTTACCCGATCTGATAAAAAACTATGCAACCGTCAGGTTCTGCTTAGTGTAAATAATATAAATGCGGATATAATGAAAACAGAAGCAAAAACAGAAGCAAAGAGAATGGAGGTTTTCATTATGTATTATTCTGCAGGAACTTATGAATCATTTGCACATCCGGAAAAGCCAAAGGATGTGGACAAAAAATCAGCTTATATTATTGGTACAGGACTTGCCGGCCTTACGGCAGCATTTTATCTGGTACGGGATGGACAGATGAAGGGCGAGCACATTCATCTGCTTGAGAAGCTGGAGCTGGCAGGCGGAAGCTGTGACGGACGAAAGGATGTTACAAAGGGATTTTTCATGCGTGGCGGCCGGGAAATGGATAACCATTTTGAAGTTATGTGGGATATGTTCCGGGATGTGCCGTCACTGGAGACACCGGGAGTATCGGTTCTGGATGAGTATTACTGGCTGAATAAGCACGATCCGAACTACTCGCTTTGCCGTGCAACGGTAGATCGTGGTGAGGATGCACATACAGATAAGAAGTTTAATCTGGATAAGGAGTCTGCACTGGCATTGTCCCAGCTGTTTATTACACCGGAGAAGGATCTGGAGGGAAAGAAGATATCGGAGGTGCTTCCGGATTCCTTCTGGGAGACGAATTTCTGGCTGTACTGGCAGACCATGTTTGCATTCCAGCGTTGGTCAAGCGCCTTGGAAATGAAACGGTATCTGTGCCGCTATGTACATCATATTGACGGACTGCCGGATTTCAGTGCCCTGAGGTTTACTAAGTTTAACCAGTATGAGAGTCTGATCATGCCGCTTGTGAAATATCTGGAAGATCATGGTGTCCGGATTGAATATGGCATGGATGTGAAAAATGTTATAATTGAAACAGTTGGCGACAAGAAGATTGCAAGGCAGATCGTATACGTGAAGGACGGAGCGGAGCAGACGATCGATCTGATCGAGGATGATCTGGTATTTATTACAAATGGATGCTGCACAGACTCTACCTGCTATGGTGATCAGAACCATGCACCGGATCTGTCAAAGTTAAGAGACGGATACGGAGAGTCCTGGGATATGTGGAAGGCAATTGCCGCACAGGCAACCCATGGAGAGTTCGGTAATCCGGATGCATTCTGTAGTAATATCGAAGCAACGAACTGGATGAGTGCAACTGTGGCAACCTCCGATGAGGAAATCATCCGGTATATCATGAATATTTGTAAGCGTGATCCGAGAGAAGGAAAAGTAACAACCGGTGGTATCGTAACGGTAAAGGACAGCACAGATAACTGGTATCTGTCATGGACGATCAACCGTCAGCCACAGTTCAAATCGCAGGATAAGAATATGGTGCTTGTCTGGTTGTATGCTTTGAATACCAATAAAGAAGGTAATTATGTAAAGAAAGCAATGCGTGACTGCACCGGTGAAGAAGTCTGCCGTGAATGGCTGTATCATATTGGTGTGCCACAGGACAGAATCGATACACTGGCAAAGGATGCTTGTAATACAACCACCTGCTTTATGCCGTATATCAATGCTTTCTTCCAACCGAGAAAGAATGAAGATCGTCCGCATGTTGTACCGGATGGATCCGTAAACTTTGCATTCCTTGGACAGTTTACAGAGACTCCGCGGGATACAATCTTCACAATTGAGTATTCTATGCGTACCGGTATGGAAGCTGTATATACATTACTGGATGTTGACCGTGGCGTACCGGAGGTCTGGGGCAGTAAATATGATGTCCGTGAACTGCTGCGTGCATGTTATTATGCCATTGACAAGAAACCGATTACAGACATTAAGTTATCCTTCAAAGAAAAAGAAATGCTTAAGGTGGTATTGAAGAAAGTGCGCGGAACCGATATCGAGATACTCTTAAAGGAAAGCGGATTGATTGAGTAAAGAATTAATGTGGCGGGCATCTCTGCGATTGCAGGGGTGCCTGTTTTTGTGTGCACGATTGTTGTCTCGCGATACGGAAACCATCATGGCAGAGGAAGTGTTCCCTGCAATGCGACAGCCGTCCCGCAATACGGAAACCATCATGGCGGAGAATCGCTTCCTGCAATGCGACTACCGTCCCGCAATACAGGGAGCAGTGCAGGACGCGCTCCCGCTCAAATCGGAACATAGCGGCACATAAGATGCCAAAGAACGGCATCTAAGTGCCGATGTTCCTACATGGTCCTGCCACTTGC